>LNFM01006618.1_pt1 | contig 18931 bp, 22 predicted proteins | sample 596031 | NCBI WGS metagenome assembly LNFM01 (sample SAMN04254537, study PRJNA301005) | activated carbon metagenome | isolation source: dual media filters at the Ann Arbor, Michigan drinking water treatment plant | place: USA: Ann Arbor | reverse complement strand
ACTGCGTGATCCACACCCACACCTGGCCGGGCATGGCCGTCTCCTCGCTGGAATGCGGCCTGCTGCCGATGAACCAGACGGCGATGCGCTTCCTCAAGATCGGCTATCACGACTATGCCGGCGTGGTGCTCGACACCGCGATGCAGGCGAAGCTGGTGGAGGATCTCGGCAGCAACAACGCGCTGATCCTGCGCAATCATGGCCTGCTGACCGTGGGCAAGACCATCGCCGAGGCCTTCAACGCCATGCACCGGCTGGAGCTCTCCTGCCGGGCGCAGCTGGCGGCCCTGGCCTGCAACGCCAAGATCATCCAGGTGCCGCAGGCCGTGCTGGACGAGACCTACATGAACTACCAGCCGCAGACCCGCCGCGCCTATGGCGTGATGGAGTGGCCGGCCCTGCTGCGCCGGCTGGATCGGATCGACCCTTCCTTCCGGAACTGAGCCGCCTCAGGCCAGCGGCACACGGATCCGCTCGCGGAACCAGAAGCTGCCCTCGGCGACCAGGCTGGCGTGATAAGGCGCCCGGGAATCGGCCAGGGGGAATTCGCCCGTGATGACGAGGCTCTCGCCCGGCGCCACATCGCGTTCCAGCTGGCCGCGGGACATCAGCTCCTGCTCGCCTTCGCCGGAGGGGTGGGTGCCGATGACGCCCATGGTCACCAGCCCTTCGCCGCGCCCGGCCCCGGCACGCCAGAGGGTCTGGCCGGTGTTCTCCGCGCGCAGCGAAATCCGGACCATGCCGGCGCCGATGCGGGCCACCTGCACGACCTCGAAGCGCGCATGCGTCCTATCCGGGTCGAGCTCGCCGGGGCGCAGCGCGCGGGGGCGGCGGGCGAGGCAGGTGTTCCAGCCGCGCTCATGCCCGTCCCCCACCACCTCCTCAACCGTCCTGGTCCCGTCCGCCGCGGGGAAGAAGCCGTTGAGCGCGTGCAGGAAGTCAATCTCGACGAAGCCGGCCTCGCGCAGCACATGGATCATGTAGTCGCGGGTGAAGGGGCTCTCCAGCGTGCCGTAGCTGGCCATTTCCGCGTCCAGCAGATCTTCCAGCGCGCGGTCACCCGGGTTCCAGCGGCTCTCGCCCAGCACCGCCATCTGCCCGCCCGGCGCCAGCAGGCCGAAGACGTTGCGCGCGGCGCGATGCTCGTCAATCACATGATGCCAGGCCTCGTGGAACACCACGGCCTGGACGGAGGCCGAGCCCTCCAGCGCCGGCGGCAAATCCTCGATGGTGCCCTTCACGAATTCCGCGCGGGCCAGCATGTCGATCTCCCACTTCACCGAGGCGCGCTCGATCCGCTGCCTGGCGATGTCCAGCATGTCCTGGCTGGGTTCCAGCAGGATGACGCGATAGCCGATCATCAGGAATTGCTCGGCCAGCCAGCCGGGGCCCGCCCCCGCATCCAGGATGGTGCCGCCCGGCAAATCCAGCTTCTGGATGATGTTCAGCGCGTTGTAGATGGCGCGCAGATAATGGACATGCCCGCGCGCGGCATCGAGCGGCTTGAGCAGCAGGCCGGTGCGATGCTCGGGCGGGATGTTCCAGGTATAGGCCTCGGCCGCCGCGACCAAATCCTGGTAGCGCGCATGCGCCGTGGTGACGTAGCGGCGAGGTCCCGTGAAACCGGGCGGGGCGTCGGATGCCGGCGCGGCCTTCCCCGGCCCGATCAGCCGTTGCAGCCAGCCGGGCCGGCCGGGCGTCTCACCGCTCATGCTCTGGCTCTCCCTGATGCAGGCCAGGGGCCTTCATAGCCTATTCGCGCAGCACCACCACGTCACCGGGGGTGAGGCCCGTGCGAATTTCCACCCCCTCGGGCGTGGAGATGCCCAGCGTCACGGGGCGGGAGACGACGCGCCCGCCCTCGCGCACGCGCACCACGCGCGTGCCGCCCTCATCGCGCACCGCGTGGGGCGGCATGACCACTGCATCCTCGCGCTCATGCGTGATGATGGCGAGGCTGGCCGACATGCCGACGGCGAGGCGCGCCCTCTGCTCGGGCGTCAGGTCGGTGATGGCGATGCTGACCGCGAAATTGGGCATGCCGCGCCCCATGCCGCCCTGGTCCGAGCTGGCCTGCGCGGCCACCGAGGCGACGCGCCCGGTCAGCACATCGCCCCCGAAGGCATCGCCCGTCACGGTCACGTTCTGGCCGGGGCGCACCTGGTTCACGTCGATCTCATCCACCTGGCCGCGCACCAGGAAGCCCGCGAGGTCACCGATGCCGAACATGGTCTGCCCGCGCGAGACGCGGGAGCCGACCTCGATGGTTTCGCTGCGGCCCGAACCGCCCTGGCGGTCGGGCGGCAGCAGCACCACGCCGGAGACGGGGGCGCGCACCTCGGCATTGGTCAGGTCATTCTCGATCTCGCGCAGCCGCGTCTCGGCATTGGCGAGCTCCAGCTCGGCCGTGCGCAGGTGCAATTCGCTGCCGCGCTCCAGCGTGGCCGCGAGGTCCTGCTGCGCGGCCTGGAACTGCAGTTCCTGGTTGCGCTGCTGCTGGATGAGGTTGCGATGCTCCTCGGCCGGGATGATGCCGCGGCTGAGCAGCATCTGGCTTTGCTGCAGGCGGGCGCGAAGATTGGCGGTCTCCATCTCTGCCGCCGCCAATTGCCGCCGCGCGCGGGCGACTTCGAAGCCGGTGGTCCAGCCGCGCAGCTCCTCGACACGCTGGCGGGCGCGGATTTCGGCGGCGCGGGCCTCGCGCAGGCGCGTCTCCACCTCGCCGCGATCCATGCGCAGCAGCACATCGCCCTGGTTCACGGCGCCGCCATAGCGGAACAGCCGCTCGCGCACCGTGCCGTCATAGGGGGCGACGACGCTGACATTGGCGCCGGGCTCCAGCACCCCCACCACGGCGATGCGCGCGCTGACGGGCTGCGCGGTGGCCGTGATGGTGACCGTGCCGCCGGAACCGCCGCCGGCGAAATCCTGCGGCTCGGCGGGTGAGAACCAGGTCCAGGCGGCGACGCCGAAGACGCCCAGGAAGGCCGCCGCCACCGCCGCGACGCGCAGCGCCGCGATGCGCCGCGCGACGAGCGCCGAGCGCGTGGCCGAGGTTTCGAGCTTCAGGAAGGCGTCCTGCAACTGCGTGTATTGCGAGGCGAGCTCTGCCTGGAGGCGCTCGGTCTCGGTCACATCGGCGAAGACGGCGGTGATGGCCGGCCGCCCGGCGAAGGGCCCGGTCTGCACCCGCCAGGAGGTGGCCTCGACCGAGAGGCGCCGCTCGCCGGGGAAATCCAGCACGCGGCGGCCTTGCGTCGCCTCCTCCTCCTGGAGGGGGGCGAGGACGGCGTCGATGAAGTCATCCGTGCCGTCGCGCTCGCTCAGCAGCAGGGCGAGGCTCTGGCCGATCGCCTCCTCGGCATCGATGCCCAGCATGCGGGCGGCGGCGGGGTTCACCGTCATCACGCGCGCATCGGGGCCGATGGCCAGCACGCCATCGGTCATCACACCCAGCGCGCTGCGGTAATCGAGGGCGAGGCTCTCCTTCACCCCGGCCAGCGCCGCCTCGCGCGCGGCCAGGCGCAGCTCGGCCCCCGCGCGGGCGGCGAGGCGCTCCAGGCCCTGGCGCTGCGCCTCGCTCAAGCGGCGGGGAAGGCGGTCCATCACGCCGATTCGGCCCAGCACGGCGCCACCCGTGGCCTGGATCGGCGCGGCCGCATGGAAGCGCAGCCCCTCGGCGCCGGTGACCAGCGGGTGGGCGGCGAAGCGCGGATCCTGCGAGACATCCTCGATCTCGGCGAGGGCGTCGCCGGCCGGGATCTCCGCGCAGAAGGCCTCCAGCGCGGCGCCCGCCGGCGTGGCGCCGGCGATGCGCAGCCGCGTCCCGTCGGAGAGCGCGACATAGGCCAGGGGCGCCCCGCAAAGCAGCGCCGCCAGATGGGCGATATCGTCAAACCCGTTGGCCGCGGCCGCGGCCGGCGCATCAGTCATTCAGGGAAATCCGCCAGGTGTCGAGGGTGGTGCCGAGCACCTGGTCCAGCTGCGTCAGCGAATTGGCATAGGCGATGACGGCCTGGAGCTCCGCGCTCTCGGCCGCTTGCAGCGAGCCCTGGAAGGAGACGACCTGGAAGTTCGAGGAGCGCCCGGCCTGGAGCTTCACCAGCTCCGCCTCCAGCTGCAACCCGGCCAATTCGCGGGCGCGGCGGGCGAGCTCCGCCTGGCGGCGCAGCGTGTCGATGTTGCGCGTCACATCCTCCACCGCCTGGCGCAGCCGGTCGCGCGCCTGCTCGATGGCCAGCTCGGATTGGCGGAGCGCGATGGTGGCATTCACCTCCGGCTGCTCGCGCGCGATCTGGCCGAGGGGGATGTTGAATTGCAGGCCGACATTGAAGTCGTTGCGCACCTCGGCCAGGGCGCCCAGCGTGCGGGCGAGGTCGGCGCGCTGCGCGGCCAGCCCGGTGCCGGCGACCAGCGAGACATCCCAAAGCCGCTGGTTGCGCGCGACATCGAGGTTGATGCGGTTCACCTCCACCGCCAGCAGCGTGCGCAGGTAGTCCGGCTGGTTGGCCGCGGCGGTGGCCAGGGCGCGCGCGGGGTCCACCCGGGCGGATTCGGCGGCTGGCCGCTCCACCGCCCAGATCTTCTGGTCCTGGTTCACGGCCAGCAGGGTGAGCAGCCCGAGCCGCGCCGCCTCATGCTGGTTGCGGGCGCCAAGCAGGGACAGCTCCTGCTGCGCGATGCTCGTCTCGGCCTGGATGAGCTCCACCTGCGCCAGGCGGCCGGCGGCGAAGAGCGCCTGGTTCACGCTGGCCAGTTCACGCGCCCGGCGCACGGCTTCGACCGAGATTCGCAGCTGCTCCTGCGCCTGGAGCAAGGTGCGGTAGCCGGTGATGGTCTGGGTGATCTGGTCCGCCACCAGGGAGCGCAGCTGGAGCTTGCTGTTCTCCTCCTGGATGCGGGCGATGCGGATGGGGGCCATGGCGAAATCCACGCCGCCGCCGGCCAGCAAAGGCTGGATCACCTGGAAGGTGGCGCGCCCCTGGCCGCTCGGATTGGCGCCGCGCACATTGCTCTGCACGCCGAGCCAGCCGAACTGGAATTGCGCGCCCGTGGGCGCCGCGATGTTCACCACCGGCCCGAGCGTCGCCTGCGTCAGGTTGGCGCCATTGGTGCGGGAACGGGTGATGCCGCCGGTCACGCCGAAGCGCGGATCAAAGGTCGCCTCCGCCACGCGCAGGGAAAATCGGTCCGACACGCGTTGCAGATACTGGCTGCGGATGGCGCGGTTGCTGCGCAGCGCCAGGAAGACGGATTCCGGCAGGGTCAGCGGGATGCTGCCCTCGGGCATATGGGCCGTGGGCATGGCGGTATTGGCCCGCGCGGGCGGCCGCTCGCGCGCGGGGGCGGATTGCGCCAAGGCGGCGCCGTGGCTGGCCGCCAGGGCGAGCATCGCGCCGAAGATCGCCTTGCCTCCCGTCATCCTGCCCTGCTCCGATTGCGTTTCGTGCAAACTATCTCACTGCGCGGGGCAGAACTGCAATAGAACCTCCCGATCATGCGGATCAGCCCCGCCCTCTCGACCGCGCGCGCGGCTTGGTGTCTGCTCCCGCCATGACGCGTGGTGCCCTGCTGATCCTTGCCCTTGCGGCCGCGGCCTGCGCGCCGCCGGCCACGCTGCGCCAGCCCGTGATCGGCGCCAGCTATGTGCCGGTGGTGGCGGAATTCCCGCCCTTGCCCGCCATCATGGAACGCACCGGCGCGCCGCCCATCGCGCTGCCAGAGCCCAGCAGCTTCACTCCGATCGCAGCGCCTCGATCGGGTCCAGCCGGGCGGCCATGACGGCCGGGTAGAAGCCGAAGAAGACGCCGACCGCGAGCGAGACGCCCGCCCCCAGCGGCGCCGCCATGGGCGAGAAATGCACGGGCCACCCGGACATCCAGGCAAAGCCCACGCCGCCCGCATAGCCGAGCGCCACGCCCAGCGCCGCCCCCAGCAGCGAGAGGATCAGCGCCTCGCTGAGAAACAGCCGGCGCACATCGCGCCGCCGCGCGCCGATGGCGAGCCGGATGCCGATCTCCCGCCGCCGCTCGTTCACCGACATCAGCATGATGTTCATGACGCCGACGCCGCCCAGCACCAGCGCGATGCTCCCCACCGCGCCCAGCAGCAGCGCCACCAGCCGCACCTGGTTGTTCATGCCCGCGATGAGCTGCCGGGCGGAGAGCACGTTCAGCGTGGAATCGCGCAGGCCCGGCCCCAGATGCTGCTGCAATTGCTGGGTGGCCACTTCCGGGTCCGCATCGCCGCGCAGCCGCGCCACCGCCATGGACAGGGCGGGCGCGGACATCACCCGCCGCGCATTGGCGAGCGAGAGGAACAGCGTGCCGTTCACATCCATGGGCAGCATGGGGTTCATCATCACCGGCTCGATCACGCCGATCACGGTGAAGATGTAGCGGCTGACCCGGATCTGCGAGCCGACGCGGATGGGCGAGAAGGGGGTGGAGAGCTGCTCGGCCAGCTCGGAACCCAGCACGGCATGCAGTTCGAAGCGGTCATGCGGCGAGAGGAAGCGGCCCTGGGCCATGGGCAGCCGCGCCACATCGGCGAAGCTGCCGGTGGCGCCAAGGAAGCCCGCATTGCGCGTCTGCCCCTCATAGGCGATGGGGCCGCCGCCGATCATGAAGGGCGCGATCTCACCTACGGTCGGCACCATCTGGGGCACGGTCTCGATGTCGCCCAGCCGGAAATTGCCGAGGCCCTGCGGGCTGTCGGCGCGCAGGATCAGGGTGTCCGTGCCCATCTGGCGGAACTGCCGGATGGTCTCCTGCCGGGCCATGGTGCCGGCATGCAGCATGGCGATGACGGCGCCCGCGCCGACGACGATGCCGATGAGGGCGAGCAGGCTGCGCTGCCAGGCGGCGAGGAGGTTGCCCGCGGCCTCCATCAGGGTCTGGCGGATCATGCGTGCTCCAACGCCACCTGGTCGGCCAGGCGGCCCTGGGTGAGCATGAGCCGACGCCGGCAGCGTGCGGCGACGCCGGGGTCATGCGTGATGATCAGCACCAGCACGCCCAGCTCGCGGTTGATGGTCTCGAAGAGGCCCATGATTTCGCGGCTCACCAGCGGGTCCAGCGCGCCGGTCGGCTCATCGGCCAGCAGGATGGCGGGGTCCCCCACCAAAGCGCGGGCGATGGCGACGCGCTGCTTCTGCCCGCCCGAGAGCATGCTGGGCATGTGCGTGAGGTGCTGGCCAAGGCCCACCTTGTCCAGCATCGCCTCGGCCCGCCTGCGCGCCTCGCCCTCCGGCGTGCCTCGATACATCAGCGGCAGGGCGACGTTCCGCCAGGCATTGAGGCGCGGCATCAGGAAGAATTGCTGGAAGACGAAGCCGATCATCTTGTTGCGCATGGCCGATTGCGCATCGGCCTGGGCGGCCAGCACATTCTCGCCCCGGATGCGGTAGCTGCCGGAGCTGGGGCGGTCCAGCAGCCCCACGATGTTCATGAAGGTGGTCTTGCCCGAGCCGGAGCCGCCCATCAGCGAAACCAGCTCGCCCCCCGCGAGGTCGAGGTCGATGCCGTGCAGCACCGTGCGCTCGGTGGGGCCGATCTTGAATTTCCGGGTGATGCCGCGCAGCTCAAGCATGGGGCGAGGCTAGCCGAGGCGGGCCTTGTGTCAAAGCAGGCGCAGCACGGCCTCCGCCGCGGCCTCACTCGGCAGGCCGTGTTCGGGGCGGAGGCGGGCCAGCGCCCGGGCAAAGCCATCGCGCTGCTTCGCCACCGCCTCGTCATCCTCCAGGAGGCGGGTCAGGCCGGCGGAGATGCGGACGGGCTCGCAATGCGGCAGCAGGAATTCCGGCACCACCGGCTCATCCAGCAGCAGGTTCACGAGGCTCGCGTATTTCAGGCGGAACAGCCGGCGGATGATGAAGTTGGAGACGGGGTTGAAGGTATAGGCGATCACATGCGGCAGGCCCGCCACGGCGGCCTCCAGCGAGGAGGTGCCGGATTTGATGAGGCCCGCGCGGGCGGCGGCGAAGGCATCGGCCTTGTCCTGCGGGGTGCGGACCATGCTGATGGGGCGGCCCCATTCGGCGGCGCGGTCGCGCACCATCTCCTCCACCGTGCCGGCCAGGCCGATGATGGGGTGGATGTCCTCGGGCAGGCGTTGCAGCGATTGCGCGAAGATGGGCAGCAGGCGTTTCACTTCCCCGCGCCGGCTGCCGGGCATGATGATGAGGCGACGGCCGGTGCCGGGCGCGCGTTCGGCCACGCCACGCGCGGCCTCGCTTTCCAGGATGGGATGGCCGACGAAATCCACGGGGATGCCCGCGGCCTCGAAGATCGGCGCCTCGAAGGGCAGCAGGGCGAGGATGCGGTCCACGCGCTGGGCGATCTTCTTCACCCGGCCCGGCCGCCAGGCCCAGACCTGGGGGGCGACGTAATGGATGACCGGAATGCCCAGATGCTTCACCCGCGCGGCGAGACGCAGCGTGAAGCCCGGGCTGTCGATGGTGATGATCAGGCGCGGGCGGCGGGCCGTGACATCGGCCACCGTCTCCTCCATCCGCTTCTTCAGGCGGAGGATGCTGGGCAGCACCTCCGCCACGCCCATCAGCGCCAATTGCCGGATGTCAAAGAGCGATTGGAAGCCCTGCTCGGCCATGCGCTCCCCGCCGATACCGGCGAATTCCAGCGTGGCGTCGTGGGCGCGGAGCGCTGCGATCAGGCGGGCACCCAGGATATCGCCCGAGGCCTCGCCGGCGGCGATGTAGAGCGTCATGCGAAGGGTGCCCAGCGGATCATGCGAAGACCGCGGGCGTGGGGCGGGGGATGGGCGCCCGCGGCCAGTCGCGGTGGTTGCGCACGGCGCCATCGGCGCGCACCGCTTCCAGCCGCGCGGGGTCGAGATCGGAGATCAGCAGACCCGCCGCGTCCAGCGCACGGGCGGCCACCAGGCCATCCTCGGCAAAGCCGCGATCCACGGGGCCGAAGACGCTGGCGGCGCCATGATTCTCATCCAGCGCCACCGAGGCCGCGAAGCCGCCGACCGTGGGGGCCAGCGCCACGAAGCACTGGTTCTCCATGGCCCGCGCGGCCGCGCCGATGCGGACGCGGTGAAAGCCGTGCAGCGTGTCCGTGCAGGTGGGCACCAGGATGAGCCAGGCGCCGGCCTCGACCTGGGCGCGGACCAGCTTGGGGAATTCCGCATCGTAGCAGATGGCGATGCCGATCAGCCCCCAGGGTGTCGGAAAGACGCTGGGCGGCGCCCCGGCGGAAACGCCCCAGCGCTCATCCTCGAAGCGCGTCATCATGCGCTTGTCCTGGAAGGCGAGGCTGCCATCGGGCGCGATCAGCGGCGCACGGTTGACGACGCGCGGGCCGTCCTGCATCGGCAGGCTGCCCGGTTGCAGCCAGAGCGCATGACGGCGGGCTGCGTCGCGCATCGCGGCCAGGATGGCGTCGGCCTGATCCACCATGGCGCGGAGTTCGGTGGCCGCATCCGGTGCGCCGCCGGCCAGCGCCGCGCCGAGTTCCACGCAGGCATATTCGGGCATGTGCAGCAGGTCGGCACCCGCGCGCTTCGCCTCGGCGGCCCAGTGGTCGAGCTTCGCGGCATAGGCGGTGACGTCGGGCGTCGGCTCGACAGGCCAGGCGAGGGTGGCGAGGCGCATCAAAGCGCCTTGATCCAGAAGGACAGCGCATGCGGCGTGGGCTTGCTGTCGCCGATCTCGGTCCAGTCGAAGACGCAGGAGAGCTCGGGGTGGTGCGTGTAGCCGCGCTTGCCCCAGAAGGCGTCGAGCGGCGTATGGCTGGCCGGGCGGCGCGGGTCGTTCGAGTTGCGCACCACGGCGCAGAAGGTGGCGAAGGGCAGGCCGAGGCTCGCCGCATGCGCCTCGCGCGCTGCGAAGAAGGCGACGCCGATCCCCTGGCCGCGATACGCCGGCAGCAGCACGGATTCGCCGAAATAGGCGTAATCGGCGGGGTTGCGCCCGGCGGCCTCGAAGCAGGCGCGGACCGGGCCATGGGTGGCGGCCATGGGCTGGCAGGTGGCGGCCCCCACGATCTCGGCGCCATCGCGCGCCAGGATGATGGCCGCACCCTCGCCCTGGACGTAGCTTCGCAGGTAGCGCTCCTCCTCGCCCTCCGGCGCCTGATACAGGTAAGGCCATTCGGCGAAGACCGCGCCGCGCAGACGGGCGAGGGCGGGGACGTGTTCCAGCAGGGCGGCGCCGGTGACGGTCTCGATCTTCATTCCGCGGCCTCCAGGAAGGCGCGCAAGCCTTCCTCCACCACGCGCGGCTCCAGGTCGCGCAGGATGAAGACGAGGCGGCTCGATTGGTCATCGCCCTCGGGCCAGGATTCCAGCATGCGGGGCGGGTGGAAGCTGTGCTGCACGCCATGCATCACCACCGGGCCGCGCTGGCCCACGAGGTTCAGCACGGCCTTCATGCGCAGCACATGGGCGCCTTGGGTCATTGCCATCATCTCCAGATAGCTCGCCAGCCCCTCCCATGGGAGGGGCGCCTCGAAGCGCAGGCAGAGGGCGCGGATGCGCGCATCATGCCGGTTCACATCATGGTGGTGGTGGTGATGATGGTGCGCGGCGGCCGCGATCCAGTCGGTGATCTGCGGCAGCTTGCCATCGGCCGAGAAGGGGCCGGCGTTGATGAGCTGCGCGGCTGGAACCTCGCCCGTCAGGATGGGCGCCATGGGGTTGAGGGCGGCGAGGCGCGCACGCAGCGCCGTGGGGTCCGCCAGGTCGGTCTTGGTGATGACGAGACGATCGGCGACGGCGGCCTGGCGCAGCGCCTCGGGCTGGTCGTCCAGCGTCGCCATGCCGTGCACAGCATCCACCAGCGTCACCACGCCATCCAGCCGATAGTCGCGCAGCAGCAGCGGATCGCCCATCAGGGTTTGCAGGATGGGGGCGGGATCGGCCAGGCCGGTGGTCTCGATCACCACGCGCGCGATAGGGTGGGGGCGCTGCGCCAAATCGCGCAGGGCGCGGGAGAGATCGCCCCGGATGGTGCAGCACAGGCAGCCGGCGGCGAGCAGCACCGTGTCCTCGTCCAGCCGCTCCACCAGCAGGTGGTCCAGGCCGATCTCGCCGAATTCGTTGATCAGCACGGCGGTGCCGGCCATCTCCGGCTCCCGCAGCAGCCGGTTCAGCAGCGTCGTCTTGCCGGCGCCCAGGAAGCCGGTGAGCAATGTGACGGGGATCTGGTTCATGCGCCGTAGAGGCTTTCCGGGCTGACCAGGGGGGCGGCGATTTCGACCAGCTCGCCCTCGCGCGGGGCCAGGAAGAAGCAGTTCCGCCGGCCCGTGTGGCAGGCGACGCCCTTCTGATCCACCAGCAGCAGCAGCGTGTCGCCGTCGCAATCGAGGCGCAAATCCACCACGCTCTGCACCTGGCCGGAGCTCTCGCCCTTCCGCCAAAGCCCGCCGCGGCTGCGGCTATAGTAGCAGGCGCGGCCGGTCGCCAGGGTTTCGCCCAGCGACTCCGTGTTCATCCAGGCCATCATCAGCACCTCGCCCGTGTCATGCTGCTGGGCGATGGCGGGCACCAGGCCCCGCGCGTCAAACCGCACGGCGGCGATGATGCGGGCGCGGGCCTCGGCATCGGGAATGGGGAGGGGAGGGGTGCCGGTCATCAGGATGCACTATATGGCATTGCGCAACCGCAAGTGAGGCCCCCGATGGAGATGGAAGCGACGCTGGACCGCGCGGCCGAGCAATGCGCGGCGCGCGGGGCGCAGCTCACGCCGCTGCGCCGCCAGGTGCTGCGGCTGGTGCTGGCGGCCGAGCAGCCGCTCGGCGCCTATGCGCTGCTCGACAAGCTGCGCGAGGAGCGCGGGGTGGCCGCCCCGCCCACCGTCTATCGCGCGCTGGATTTCCTGATGGAGCAGGGGTTGATCCACAAGCTGGAGCGGCTGAACGCCTTCCTGCCCTGCATCGAGGCCGGCCACGCCCATGCCGGGCATGACCATCAGCACCAATTCCTGATCTGCGGCACTTGCGGCGCCACGGCGGAACTGACGGACCACGCCGTGGCCCATGCGCTGGAGGCCGCGGCGGCGCGGGCCGGCTTCAAGCCCGGGCGGATGACGGTGGAAGTGGAGGGCGTCTGCGCGAAGTGCCAGGGGGCTTAGGGGCCTCCGGCGGCCGGGGCCGAGAGGCCCCGGACCTCATTTTGATTTTATCGCCACGCAATACTTCTGTACCCATACTGGAAACATCCCGAAACTCGGGCCGAGAAGAGAGGGAAATCAAAATGCCAGATAAAGTTGGTGAAGCGTACGATAAAATCATTAATAACGGCAGAGACATTGAACAAAAATTTGCCTCTCCCAGGTGGGACATTAGCCAAGAGAGGGCGTTTATTGAAAATTTACTCGGTCAAAGATTCAATTTCTTTATGGCTTTTTTTTCCTTGGTTATTGGCGGAGCTATTAGTACGCGTGAAATAATAGTATTTCAAATTCCTATACTATGGGTCGGGTTGTTGATTTGCACTCTTATTATGCTTACGTTATTTAGAACTCAGAAAAAGCTAAATATAATTTTATCCATCATTGAAAGAGACGCTAGCCATCCCGTAACTGTGACAACTTCCCTCGCTGGGGGATGGAGTGTCCGCCGCATCGTTGGATATTATATCCCTGCCATATGCGTAACCCTGTTGCTTGTTGCTTCGCTAACCGTGACGTTCGGTAATTTTCCAAGCTCAACAGCTTCAACGGTGGTTACTGGCTGTAACTCAATGCTATTGGAACCATCCGATTAGTCTTCACACCGCTTCTTGAGCAATGGCAGACGCTACAACTCCACCACCACGTAATCCTCCTCGACCCGCACCGGAAACGTCTCCGCCTGCAGCGCCTCGCCCTTCTCGACGCAGGCGGGAAAGGCGCGAACCTTCATCCGGCGCGGGTCGAAGCGGGACTTGCCCGTGCGGATGTCGAATTCCCAGGCGTGCCAGGGGCAGCGGATGATTTCGCCGGCGCGGCCATAGCTGTATTCGCCGGGGCAGGGGCTTTCCACCAGGCCCATGACGGGGCCGAGCGCGAGAGAGCCGCCCTGGTGCGGGCAGCGGTCCGACAGCGCGAAGAACTCGCCCGAGAGGTTGAACACCACCACGCGCTTGCCATTCGCCTCGACCAGGCGGCGCTCGCCGGGGGGGATTTCCGCCACCGGGGCAACGACGTGGCGCATGTTAGCGTCCGATCCGGCGAGGCGGGCTTCCGCCGAGGCGGTGAATCGGCCGCTCAGACATGGTCGAAGCCGTAGAGCTTGCGCGCATTGCCGCCGTAGATGGCAGCGCGCTTGTCCTCGGGGATGAAGCTCGGGATCGCGGTGCGCGGGTCGTCGAAATCCCAATGCGGATAGTCGCTGGCGTAGAGGATCTTGTCCCAGCCGATCCAGGACATGCAATCCAGCAGATGCTCGGGGCGCGGCGGTTCTTCGATGGGCTGGGTGCTGACCCAGATCTGGTCGCGGATCTGCTGCGAGGGCAGGCGCTTCATGGCCGGCAGTTCGGATTTCAGCATCGGCCAGTGCCGGTCCAGCCGCCACGCCACGCTCGGCAGCCAGCCGAAGCCGCATTCGATGAGGATGATGCGCAGCTTCGGAAACCGCTCCAGCACGCCCTCGATCACCAGGGAATGCACGAGGGATTGGCAGGAGGTGGCATGCTCGCTCACCTCCTCGATGTAGAAGCTGGGCCAGCCGCCATTGGTCATCGCCCAGCCGCTATAGCCGAAGGCGTGGATGCCGATGGGCAGGCCCGCTTCCTCGGCCGCCTCGAAGATCGGCCAGTATTTCGGATTGCCGAGCGGGTGGGAGGTGCGGCTCATCAGCAGCACCTGGCAGAAGCGCTTGTCGCCCGCGCGCTTGCGGATTTCGCGCGCGCTGGCTTCCGGGTCCTCATAGGGGACGACGACGCTGGCGCGCAGCCGCGCATCGCGATCCACCCAGGTGGCGAGCTGCCACTCATTCACCGCATGCGCCATGGCGACGGAGAAGGGGTTGTTCTGGTCGCCCTGCGCGGTCGGCTGCAGCGGGTTCAGCACGCCCACATCGATGCCGTGGAAATCCAGCATTTGCTCCTGCATGAAGGCGAGGTCGCTGGCCGGCGTGCCGGTCTCGGGCCAGGCGTCGCGGCGGCAGGCGAGCGGCTGCGACTTGAAATAGGGCGTGCCCTTCACGAAGCCGTGGCGCGGGCGGATGCCGAAGGTGTTCAGCCGCTCGCGCATCTCGGAAGAGAGCCAGGGCTCGTAGTCGTTGATCGAGCGCGGGCGCGGATGGATATCCACATCAATCAGCCCCTGTGTGGCGGCGAGTGGCCTTCCGGGGGAAGCTTGCGGGCGAATGACGTTCATCAGACGGTCTCCACGGACAGCCGAGTATAGGTCGAAAGCGCGTTCTCCACGCAGATTTTCCGCGCGAGGCCGGCATCCAGACCCTGGGGCAGGCGCGGCGGCCCGTCGAACTGCCAATGCGGCCAGTCGCTGGACCAGAGCAGCATGGCGTCGCTGCCCAGATGGTCCATCACGCGCTGGACGGTTTCGGCATCCTCGGGCGCATCGAAGGGCTGGATGGAGAGGCGGACGTTCTCGCGCACCACGTCGAAGGGGTTGCGGTCCAGCCAGGGCACCTCGAAGCGCACGCCCTTCCAGCCCTTCACCAGGCGCCACATGAAGGCCGGCAGCCAGGAGACGCCGCTCTCCAGCAACACCACCTTCAGTGTGGGGAATTTCACGAAGACGCCCTCGGTGATCAGCGAGGCCAGCGTGCTCTGGAAGGCCTGCTGGTTTGCCGCGTAATCCTCCGCATACCAGGAGGGCCAGCCGAGCGAGGTGACCGGGTTGCGGTAGCAACTGCCGGCATGGATCGCCAGCGGCAGGTCGTGCTTCACCAGCGCCTCGAAGATCGGCCAATTGTGGCGGCGGCCCAGCGGCGTCTCGCCCATCACCAGCACCATGGCCTGGACGAAGCGGGCGTCCGGCGCGCAGCGTTCGATCTCGGCCACCGCATGCTCGGGGTTGAACATGGGCAGGATGATGGAGGCGGCGAGGCGGGGATCGGCATCGAGCCATTCCGCCCGCGTCCAGTCATTCAGCGCCGCGGTGAAGGCGTTGCCCATATCCTCGTTGAAGACGAGTTGCACGCCGTAGAGGGGTGTGACGATGCCGCGGGAAATCTTCCAGGGGTCCAGCACCTGCTCGCGCAGCAATTCCACGCGAGAGGCCGGCCAGGCGCCCTCCGGCCGCCAATCGGCGCGGACCGATTTGGGCGCCTTGGGCGGGTAGGATTGCGTGTCGAACCCCTCCATCCCGCGCAACGCGATCTGGTCCCGCCAGAGCTCCGGCAGATAGGGTGCCAGCGCCGAAAGCCCCGGAACCATCGGGTGAAGATCGGCGTCGATTGTGCCCGCGGGGAGGTCCATGGCTCGTTTCCTTTTCAGCGAGCTTGCCATGGGCCTGGCCGCCGGGGAAGCGTCAGCGGCAGACCACCCTTCCATCATAGCGCCGGCGCCAGCAATCGCGGCGCGGGGCCTGCGGCGTGGTCAGCGCACCCACGGCCGCGCCCGTGAGGCCGCCCGCGATGGCGCCGATCGCGGCACCCTCGCCGCCACCGGCCAGGGCCCCGATGGCCGCGCCACCGCCCGCGCCGATCAGGGCGCCCCCCGCCGCACGCTGGCCGGGGCTATAGGGATTGGTGCAGGCGGCCGTGCTGGCGGCGATGCCGGCCAGCAGCAGGGTCAGGCGGAGATGTCGGGCGAACATGACGACTCCCTTCCGGTTGTGCCGAAGCTTGAACGCGGCAGGTGGGACAAGGTCAATCAGAGCGCGCAGATATGGATGGTCCGCCCCTCGATCAGTGGTTCATAGGCCGCGCGCGTCCGTGCCAGGCGCGGATTTTGCGTGTGCGCCTGGAAGGCGGCGTCATCGGCATAGACCTCATAGAGCATCACGCGGCTGTCATCCGGCCCGCCCTTGCCCTTGGGCTGGAGCACGTCGAATCGCTCGCAGCCGGGCTCATCGGCCAGGGTGCCCGCGGCGTGGTCGCGGATGATGGCATCGAAGGCGGCATGCGCGCCGGGCTTCAGCTTGAATTCGACGACGAGGGCGATCTTGGCCATGGGGCTCTCCGGGTTTCCTGCCACCCATTGCGGACCCTCGGCCGCGCGCCGTCAATCCAGACCGAGCCGGCAAAGGCGCGAGGAACGCCCTAAGATCAGCGGCGCGAAGGCGGCCTTGGTCGCCTCATGGCGGGGAAAGCTCCAATGCGCCTGGCGAGCGGCCGCATCGGTAAAGACCTCGTAGAGCATCAGCCGGTTGGGGTCCGGCGTGCCCTCGGCATCCACCACCTCCAGCACGTCGAAGCGTTCGAGGCCGGGTTCCTCGGCCAGGCAGGCGGCGGCATGGGCGCGCATCAGGGCGAGGAGCGCGGCATGGCAGCCGGGCCGGACCTCGAACTCCACGATGAGGGCGATTTTGGGCATGTGGTTTCCTCCCGCGGCGCGCGGTGGCATACCACGCGGCAACCGGAGGAAACACATGTCCATCATCACGCGCCGCGCCCTCACGGGCTCGCTTTCGCTGCTCGCCGCGCCCGCTTTGGCGCAGGGCGGCTTTCCGCAGCGCAACGTCACCATCATCGTGCCCTTCGCGCCCGGCGGCAGCACGGACATCCTGACCCGGCTGATGGCCGAGCGGATGACGCAGACCCTCGGCCGCCCCGTGCAGGTGGAGAACCGGCCCGGCGGCAACACCATCGTCGGCGCCGAGGCCGCGGCGCGGTCGCAGCCCGATGGGCATACGCTGCTGATGGCGGCCGGCACGACGCTGACCGTGAACCCCATCATCCAGCGCAACCTGCCCTACAAGCTCGAGGATTTCGCGCCGGTCACGCTGGCCACCACCTTTCCCTTCGCGGTGATCGCGCGGCATGACGGCCCGCGCGACATTCCGGCGCTGGTGGCCGCCGCGCGCGCCCGCCCGGGCCGCATCACCTATGGCACCAATGGGCCGACCACGCTGACCAATGTGGCCATGCTGATGGTGCTGGAACGCCTGGGCGTGACCATGCAGGACGTGACCTATCGCGGCGATGCCGCCCAGCTGAATGATTTCCTCGCCGGCACGCTGGATTTGCTGGTGGTGGCGGGCAGCACGGCGCTGCCGGTCTTCCGCAACAACCAGGGAAGACTACTGGGCTGGACCAGCGCGCAGCGCGTGCCCTCGACGCCGGATGTCCCCACCTTCGCCGAATTCGCCCCGGGGCTGGAGGCGTTGAGCTGGTTCGGCCTGCTGGCGCCGGCCCGCACGCCCGCGCCGGCCATCGAGGCGCTGAACGCCGCCGCCATCGCGGCGCTGGCCGATGAGCGCATCCGCGAGCGGCTGGCCAATGACGCGCAATTCGTCCAGGGCAGCACGCCCGCGGCCTTCGGCCAGTTCCTGACGGCGCAGCTGGCGGCCTGGCGGCCCGTGCTCAGCCGGATGGAAGTGCCGCTGAACTGAAGGGCGCGCACTGCGCTTTGCGGCAACCCGCCCTGCACTCGGGAGTTGAGCAGGGCTCAAACGTCGCAAAGCTCTTGATCATGTCGGATAAACCAAGCGAATACCGCCATCACGACGGCACGCCGGGCTCCTCGGCGGACCGCAGCGCCAAGACCGCCGTGCCGGACAGCTTCCCCGCCAGCGACCCCGTCGCCACCACGCCGGCCGTGGGCGTGCGAGCCATGGATGTGACGGAGATGATGCCCGCCACGGAGAAGCCCGAGGTGCGGCATCCCATCCACCTGACGGCGCGCTTCGAAGACAGCGTGACGGCCAAGCTGGCGGTGGAGAAGCTCGTGCGCGACATCCCGCTGGAGCGCGCCTGCACCGAGCTCTCGGAAGAGGGCGACAAGACCCTGCTCGAGGTCACCACCACCCGGACCGATGTGGAGCGCGTGACCACCATCCTGCGCAGCGGCGGCGGCGACCTGTTGGCGTGACCAGGTGGGAGGGGCGACGGCGTGTCGCGCCTCCCGCTGTCACCCGCGCCGCGCGACCATGTTCAGCAGCACCAGCAGCAGGACGGCGCCGAGCGTCGAGACGATCAGGCTCGGCAGGAAGCCGGCATAGCCGAAGCCCGCCAGCCCCGCGACAAAGCCGCCCAGCACCGCGCCCACCAGCCCCACGATGAGGTTGGTGATCAGGCCGTGGCTGCGCCCCATGAAGCGTTCTGCCAGCCAGCCCGCGAGAAGGCCAATGACGATAGCCCCGATAAATCCAACGCCGTTCATCGTGTGATCCTTGCCTGTGAGGTTGCCTTGCGGAAAAGGCGAAGCGCCAGCCCGACCGCCAGCAGCGAGGTCGCGATCAGCAGCCCATAGTCCCTGGGTTTCTGGCGCAGGGGTGTGCCGAGCCCGCCATCGAGCCGCACCAGCCCCTCGGCTGTGAGGGTGACGGGCGTTTCCGCCGCCGGTTCCTTGCCGCTCCAGGCGCGGGTGAATTCCGCGCCGAGCAGGAAGATCACGGCGGAATAATAGAGCCAGAGCAGCACCACCGCGATGGACCCGGCCGCGCCGAAATCCTCCGAGACGCCGGAGCGGCCGATGTAGAAGCCGATCGCCGTCTTGCCGAGCGTGAAGAGGAAGGCGGTGGCGATGGCGCCGACGATGACATCGCGCCATTGCAGCCGGCGGTCCGGCAGGATCTTGAAGACGGCGGCAAACAAGCTCGCGATCAGCACGAAGGAGAGCGTGAAATTCGCGAGGCTGAGCAGCCAGGACGCAGCCTCTCGCCCCGCGGTCAGCCACTGACCGAGCGCGCTGATGGCGGCACTGGCGATCAGCGAGGCCAGCAGCAGGAAGGCCGTCGTGCCGACCAGCCCCACGCTCAGAGGCCGTCTCGGAACGCCTTCGAGATAATCAGTTCCGGGGTGGATGGCCGGGCTTCATCGTGATTCGACCAGGTTGCGAGACCTTGGACGAA
>LNFM01010628.1_pt1 | contig 18933 bp, 11 predicted proteins | sample 596031 | NCBI WGS metagenome assembly LNFM01 (sample SAMN04254537, study PRJNA301005) | activated carbon metagenome | isolation source: dual media filters at the Ann Arbor, Michigan drinking water treatment plant | place: USA: Ann Arbor | reverse complement strand
TGATGGCGGTGGGCGGCGCGTTCCTCACGCTGGCCGCGTTCAACGCGTTCTTCTTCAACATGGTCAACGGCCGCGGCTGGATCTGCGTGGCGCTGGTGGTGTTCGCCTCGTGGCGGCCGGGCAAGGCCCTCGTGGGCGCGCTGCTGTTCGCCGCGTTCGACGCTGCGCAGCTGCGGCTGCAGCAGACCGGCACCGGGCAGCTGGTGCCGTATCAGCTGTGGCTGATGGTGCCGTACCTGCTGTCGATCGTGGCGCTGGTGCTGGTGGCGCGCAAGGCGGCCTATCCGCAGGCGCTGATGAAGCCGTATCGCAAGGGAGAGCGCTGAGGGGCGTGACAGGCGCTGATCAAATTCGTCGGGCGCCACGGATGCAGCGTTATCGACCCGAGCTGTAGCGTCGCGCCTGAATTTGCGTGCCAACGGACGTGCTCACTAGCTGCGTCCAGAGGAGCAGCGCGTTGCCTCGATCGTTAAGGGCGATGAACGGGTCGCCCCAGATTGCAGCCTGGTGGACGGTGCCGGCGACCCAAGCGCCTGCCGCAGAGCGCGTGGCAAGCATGGCGTCGGCACCGCCTTGGTCATTGCCCTGCGCCCAGGTCAGCATGACGTTGCCCTCGCCATCGATGGCCAGAACCAATGCGGAGCCTGCGGCACGGCTGGCGACGGGTTTGACAATCGTGGGTGTGGGCCAGATGCCGTCGGCGGGCGCCACGGTGGCGCGAATGGACTGGTCACCTTGTCCCCACGCAACGAGCGCCGCGCCGGCCGCGTTCATCTTGACGCGCGGCGCGCTCAACACGCTGTTGGCTCCGAGTTCGCGACCGACCTGGATCGCCGGCCCCCAGGCGCCAGCCTGGTAGCGCTTGGCCTGAATCAGCGCGTACATCTCCGTGCCCGAGGCGACTGCGATTTGCCCCCACACCATCACCGCGTTGCCATTGGCGTCGATGGCGATGTCGGGCGCCGAGCCGCCCGAAACGGCCACGAGCTGGCTGGCCGTGCCCCAGCCGGCGCCGGCGGTATAGCGGTTGGTCCAGGTGCCGCGGTTGGCGACGGTGCCGCCGCTTGCCTGCCAGACCACGATCGCATCCCCTTGCGGCGCCACGGCAATCCGCGGATTGCCATCGGCACGGCCAAGTTCATCCATCGTCTCGAGCAACTGCGCGCTGCCCCAAGCCCCGCTTGGCGCGGCGCGGTTGCCCCAGATGCTGATGCGCGTGCCGTCGAGTTGGCTCCATGCGGCCACGGCGTTGCCTTGGGCATCGATGCCCACCGTGACCTGGTCCGCGCGTCCCGCCGGCGTGCCGGCGGATTGGACAGGCTGCGTCGCCGTCCAGCCGCTGGCTGGGTCGAAGTGCCGCGCCCATGCAGCGCTGACGCTCGTATCGCTTCCTTGCGTCCACATGACGACGGCACGGCCCGACGCCGGGTCCATCGCCAAATCGACATTCATGACATCTCGCGGGCTCGATTCGAGTGGCACCGGCGTGCTCCAGCCCGTGCCTGGGTCGAAGCGGCTGGCCATCAGGTTGTCGTTGGGTGTTCCGGGTTCGAGCGTGAACCACACGGCGAGGGCGCGACCGGCCGCGTCCATGGCCACCTTTGCGCAGCACGATCCGCCGATCGACAACGGTGCCACGGTATTCGACCAGCCTGCCGCAGGCGCCGCCGAAAAGACGGCAGAGATCGATACGGCCTGCGTGATTGTCAGCGTGCAGGTAGTGCTGCTGACGCCGCTACAGGCGCCGCCCCAGGACTGGAAGACCTGTCCGGCGGCCGGCGTCGCAGTCAGCGTCATGCCCGTGTTCGCCGGCACGCTGGCGCCGCACGCGCTGCCGCAGTTGATGCTGCCCACCGGAGAAGTCACCGAACCGTTGCCGGTAACGCTGACCGACACGGTGTAGGTCACCGATGTCGCTGCGAAGGTCGCTGTCACCAACGTCGCTTGCGACACGGCGACCGTACAGGTATTGCCGCGGGCGCTGCTGCAAGCGCCACCCCAGGCCTGCAGGGTGTGGCCGGCTGCCGGCGTCGCGGTCAGCGTCACGCTGGTGTTGGCGGCAACGTTGGTGCTGCACACCGTGCCGCAGTTGATGCTGCCGGATGCTGTGGCGATGGCGCCGTTGCCGACGACGCTGACTGACACGCTGTAAGTGACCGGGACAGGCCCAGGATCGGGATCAGCGCCGCCACCGCCACCGCATGCGCTCAGGCTGAGCGCCAGCGTCAGTGCGGCACCGCGCATCACGTGCTTGAGAAGCCGCACAGCGCCGGCCAGCGTCATCGTTTCCAACATCGGGTCTCCTGAAATCTCAGTATGTGAAATCTGACTCACGCGGGACGGCCGCAACCCTCGGCCGCGCCATGCAAGTGGCGACCGAAGGAGGCGATACGCGATTCCTACTTGCAGCGGCCGGCGGCGCGCAGCAAGGCGTTGCAAGCGGGGTCGCTCTGCGGGTTGGCGGCGGGCGGTACGGGCGTGCCGGTCTTGCTCATCTCGCGGCACAGTGCGTCGCTGACCACCCGACCCACCACCGAGATGGAGCCTTCGACGTAGCAGCTGTAGGTCTTGCCGGTCTTGGTGCGCGCCATGTACGTGGTCTGCACCCCGCTGTCGGCGCGGTCGCTGATGGTGAACTGGCTCCGGTCCAGCCCAAGTGCTCGCGATGTGTTGGTGACGATGGCATCGTCGGTCACGGCCATCGAAGCGCAACCCGTACTCAGGGTTGCAACAAGAAACAGGGCGAAAGAGCTGCGAAAGCGCATGAACGGTCTCCTCATGAGTGTGTCGTTGAGCAGTTGAGTCGTCTGTGGCGGCCGATGCTAGGCAGCTCTCGCGGCGCTGTCGGCACGCGGCGGCAATGCGTCGATAACGAATCGATAACGCCCCGAGTTCAGGGGCACGACGCGTCGCTTGCACGCCACGCGTGCGCCCGGCGCCCCGCGTTACCGAACTAGCATCCCTGCCATGGAACGCCCTGCCTTCTGTTACCGCTTCGGCGCCGCCGAATTCGATCAGGCCCGCTTTGAACTCCGGGTCGCCGGCTTGCCCGTCGACGTGGAGCGCCGCGCCTTGGAGGTCTTGGCCTATCTGCTACGCCATGCTGGCGAAGTGGTGACTAAAGACGAACTCCTGCGAGAAGTGTGGGCTGGCCGCATCACCGTCGACAAAGTGCTGCCCAACGCGATCAACAAATTGCGTCGTGCGCTGGGCGAGGCCACCGCCAGCCACATTTCGACACATGCGGGCATCGGCTACCGCCTGGATGGCGTGGTGAGCCGCACGGCGGTGGGACGCCAGCTCGCCAGCTCGCTGGAACTGAGCGCGGGACAGGCGGTGCCGGGTCGGGCGAATTTCGTGCTGATGAGCCAGCTCGGTCGCACGGGCGGCAGCGAGGTCTGGCTGGCCGAGCATCCAAAGACGCGTGAGCAGCGTGTGTACAAGTTCGGCCTGGACGTTGACCGGCTGCGCGCGCTCAAGCGCGAGGCCACGCTGTTGCGGGTGCTGCAAGACAGCCTCGACGACACCAGCCATGTCGTGGAAGTGCTCGATTGGAATTTCGAGCTCTCGCCTTACTTCCTCGAATGCAAGTACGGTGGACCCACGCTTGCCGCATGGGCGGAGGCGCATCTGCCGGGTCTGGATACGGCTGCGCGCCTGGCGCTGTTTCTGCAGATCGCCGACGTCGTCGCCGCCGCGCATTCGGTGGGCGTGTTGCACAAGGACTTGAAGCCCGCCAACGTACTCGTCATGGGCGATGCGCAGCACCCGCACGTGCGCCTGACCGACTTCGGCAGCGGGCAGCTGCTCGAGCCCGACCGCCTCGCACAGCTCGGCATCACCCGCATGGGCATGACGGTCGAGGACAGCGGTGGTTTCGGCTCAACCTCGGGAACACCCCTGTACATCGCGCCGGAGCACTTCGAGGGTCGCGCGCCGACGGTGAAGAGCGATGTCTTCGCGTTGGGCATCGTGCTGTATCAGTTGCTCGCAGGGCGCGTTGGCCTGCCGATGGTGTCGGGTTGGGAAGCGGCGATCGACGACGAACTTCTGCGAGAGGACCTGCGGCTGGCCACCGACGGCAACCCTGAACGGCGCCTGCCAAGTGCTGCCGCCCTCGCCGACCGGCTGCGTCGGCTCGAACCGCGTCGCGCCGAGATGCTGGAGCAGCAGCGCTCGCAGGAAGCGGCACAGCGCGACCGCGAGACGCTGGCACGCACACGAGCCCGTCGGCCCTACATGCAAGCCCTGGTTGGGGCCCTGGTCGTGGGCGTCGCGGTGACCACCTGGCTGCAACAGCGGGCCGTCAGCGCGCGCGATGAAGCACGCATCGAGCTCGAACGTGCGACCGCGCTGGCGCGCTTTCTCAATGAAGACCTGATCGGCCGTTCGAACCCGTTGGTTTCGGCAAAGGGACCTGACGCGACGCTGCGCGAGGTCCTGCTGTCGGTGCGTGACCGTGTGCCTGTGCGCTTTCGCGACCAGCCGCATACCGCCGCCGCGATTCACAGCAGCTTGGCCTCACTCTTCAGTGCCATGGACCTGCAGCCGGAAGCGGAAGTGCAGGCGCGGGCGGCGCTCGAACTGCTTGAACGGCATGGTGGCGCAACGAGCAGCGCGGCGTTCCGGGCGCATGCAGTACTGGTGCGTGTACTCGCGCTCAGGAGCCGCTTCGACGACGCGCAGGTGCATGTGGCGGCGCTCCAGCGGCTGGTTGAGCAAACCCCGTCCGCGCAAGCGCGAGGTCAACTTGCCGCGGCGCGCAGCGCGTTCTTCATTGGGCACGGCGAGTTCGTCAGAGCGACGACCGAGCTGCGTCATGCGATCAAGGAGCTGGTTGCCGCCGAACCCGACAACACCGCTGCGCGGGACGCGCTGCGCCTGGACTTGATCTCGACTTTGGCTCTGGCCAACGACGGCGCGCAGGCAATCGAGGAGGGGAACCAACTGATAGAGGAGGCACAACGCCGTTCCGGAGACAGCGAGCTGCTGATTGCGCTCGCGCGGATCACGATGGTGCGCGCGCTCGGCGACGACCATGCTGCTGCCGAGAAGCTGTTGCTTGATGCGCAGCCAGTGATCATTGCTCGATTGGGCAAGGACGACAAACGTCACATCGCGCTGCTCAACGAGCTGCTGAGAGTCACCCTGCAGCGTGGTGACTGGCCTCGAGCGCTTGGCTACGCGCAAGAGGCGCACCAGCGCGCCCGCGCCAAGTTCGGCGACGACCACGCCACCACCAACCTCGTCCTGTTGAACTGGGCGCGCGTACTGAGTGAGTCGGGCCGATCGGTCGATGCGATCGACAAGGCGCGGGTCGCGCACGAGCAGTTGCAGAGGCTGTACGGACCCACGTCGCAGCGGACGCAGTACGCGGCTGTCATTCGCTCCCAGGTCGAGCTGGACGCCGGCCGTACCGAACAGGCTGTGCCTTTGATCGAGCAGATCGATCCGGCCATGCTCAAGTCGGGCAGCGCGTTCGACCTGTGGCCTGCAATCGTCGATGCCCTGCGCGGGATCGCGCTGCAGCAGCGCGGCGACGCTGCTGCAGCGCTGCCGCTGCTTGATTCAGCGTTGGAGGCGTTGAAGAAGGACGAAAACTGGGAGCAACCCACGCGGCTGTACGTGATGACGAAACGAGCTCGCTCGCGCCTGCCCTGAGGGACCACGGCGTGCTCCGCGCACGGTGGTGATCCGACCGGTTGCTGGTTAGCCGGCCTCATGAATCATCGTCACACAGATCTCGTCGACCGTTCTTCGCTGCGTCCTTACGATGAACTCGAATCCAACGGATCACCTGCTCGCAAGAGAGCAACGCAACGGAATCAACGGCATTCGTTTGCGCCAGAGGGTTCGCACTCGTGTGCTTGCGCCGCGATCTCCTTGTCACAGTTGGGGCTGTATGCGCGCATGGAAGGTCGAAGCGTTCGAGCTGAGGCGCCCGGACCGCACCGGGGGTGAGTCATTGGCATGGCACTGCCCGTTGCGCTATGGAACCAGCCGCAACAGGCCGAGTCCGAGCGAGCTGCCGTTGTAGGCACGCCCGGCAATCACCAGCAGGCCGTCGGGCTGCAGCAACATCGCGCCGGGGTCGTCACGACCGCCGAACAGGTCCAGTGCCAGCACCGCGCCGTTGTTGAAGGTGGTATCGGGCTGACCACTTGCAGTGAAGCGCATCAAGCCGTAGTCGGCGCCACCGACGCCCGTGACGTCGCCCGCCACCCACAGGCTGCCGTCGCCCTGCAGCGCGAGCGCCCAGCCTTGCATCGGCGTGGGTACCGCGGCCTCGCCGTTGATGCCGAACGTGCGGTCAAGCTGACCGTCGGGGAAGTAGCGCGTCAGCCAGGTGAACGTCGAACCGTTGGTCACCAGAACGACGATCTTGCCGTCGGGCTGAACCACCACGTCGCGCCCCTCCTCGTGGCTGCCGTTGATGAGCGGGCGCACGATGCCGTTGCCGCCCGAGCCGAACGACGGGTCGGGTACGCCGGCGGGTGTGAGCTTGACGAGGCCCATGTCGGCCGCCGCGCCGCCGCTGCGCGCAATGCGGCCTACCAGCACCAGGCCACCATCTCCGGTGCGAGCTGCAACGCGCGGCACGTCGAAGACGTCGTCGCCCACGCTCGCCAGGCCGGCCAGGCCATAGCTGGGGTCGATGGTGCCCGCGGCGGTGAGCTTCAGCACCGCGAAGTTGGTGTCGCCGCTGCCGTTCACATTGCCGGCGACGCCGGCCAGCAAAATCGAGCCGTCTGGCTCCAGCAGCACCTGCGCTGCGCCGTCACTGTAGGTACTCAGGTCGAACGTGTTGATGCCACGCCCGCCGGCGAAGCTGGTGTCGAGCGCACCGTCGGCGGTGTAGCGCGCCACCAGCATGTCGGGCCGCCCGAGCGCGCCGCTCGGTGCATTGCCGGCGACGACGATGCGTCCGTCGGGCTGCACGGTGACGGCAGACACCTGGTATGAGATGCGCTGCCCGCTGGTGACGACGACGCTGCCGTCACCCGCGGTGCCGAAGCTCGGGTCGGGTTTGCCGTCGGCCAGCAGGCGTCGCAGCCGGTTGCTGCCGTTGACCACCAGAAGTTTGCCGTCGGACTGGCGCGCCAGTTCGGTGTCGTAAGGCACCGTGCCCGCGTCGCTGAACCATGCCCGGCCGCCGGTGCCGAAGCCCGGATCCAGGCTGCCGGGCTCCGGCAGCGTGGTGCAAGTGATCTGCACGTTGGTGATGTTGGCGTTGGCGACCGTGCCCTCGCCGTTGGTCACCACGCAGCTCTGGCGCGGGTTCTGCGGCTGTGCGGTCACCTGGATCAGATAGACACTGCCGGTGGAAAGCGGCGTGTCGAGCTGGAACGAGCCGTTGGCCGAGATCGGCTGCGTTCTGCTGAGGTTGGCGATGGTCAGCCCGCTGCCCGCCAGGCCGGTGACGGTGCCGCCCACCGTGAAGTTGGGCGGCGGGTCGTCGTCCTCGATCGTGAGCACCGCGCTGGAAGGCACACCGAGTGCGGCACAGCCGCCCGGCTCGCTCAAGGCCAGCAGCACGGTGCGGTCGACCTGGTCCAGGCGGTTCGGGATGATCGGAACCTCGACCACGCGCGTGCCGCTGTCGCCGTCGCCGAAGTGCACCGTCGTCAGCACGGACGCGTAGTCGGTGCCCGCGACTGCGGTGCCACCCAGCGTGGCAAAGGTGGCCGATACCGCGCCGGTGCTGCCGCCGGTACGCGTCACCAGGATCGAAGGCGCACTGCCCGCGGCTTCGTTGACCGCGAAGAAGCCCGTGCTGAACTGCAGCGTGCCCGCTGCTGGGATCGTGCCGCCGGGGCAACTGGCCGGCGGCTCGTAGGCGTCGCGCGGTGGCGAGTCGGTCGAGACCGTGGCGGCGGGGAGCAGGCCGGTGGTCTCGATGGTCGGCCCGCCCACTTCCTGCGGGTCGCGCAAGTAGGCGTAGGCGTGCGAGCCCAGGCAGTCGCCGATGCTGCCGCCGCCCTTGGCATTCATGGCCCCCGTCTCGACGTCGGCGCGCACGGTGAATTCCGCGCCGGTGGGCACGCTCGACAGGTCGATCGAATAGGTGCGGGGTTGCTTGAAGCGGACGCGCACGAGTTCGCCGACGCAGGTCTCGTTCGCGGCCGAATAGGCGATCGGCTCGACGGTCTGCTCGAAGAGCGAATCGTCCCAGAGTGCCCCGCGCGAGAAGCTGAAATTCGGCGCGCGATAGTTCCATGTGCCGCGCTCGCCCCAGGCCGTGACGCGGCCGCCGCGATAGTAGAAGTACTTCGAGCGATCCGTGCCGAGGTAGGCGCCGACTGACAGCATGGCCTCCGCCAGCAGGAGCTCGCCGCGTCGGTTCAAGGGCGGCTTGTAGTCCTCGAGTCGCAGCACGACAGAGGTCAAGGTGAAGGTCAAGGTGGCGTTGTCGGCCACCTTCTTGAAACTCTGCCACTGCTTCAAGCGGGCGCGGCTGCCGATCGGGTCGGGGGTGTCGAGCGCGCCGAACGGCGCTTCGGCCAGCGTGCCATAGGTGACGCCATTGCCTTGGGCGAACACATAGCCGTTGGCGCGTCCGTCCTTTGGCAGCGTCTGCCCCAGCAAGGGCAGGATCAGATCCAGTGGCTGTTGGCCGAGATCGGCCAGTACCGAGAGCACGCCACCCACTTGCTCGCCGCTGCCTTGCGGCGGGATGAAGGCCGCCAGACCGTTACCGGTGTGGACACGGAACTCCCACTCGTAGCGCGGATCCGCCTTGATGAGCGGCGGGATCACGACTGCGAGGTTGGAAAAGCTCGTCACGCTGCCCACCATCGTGGCGCCGTTGACCACCGCGCCCGGCACCTCGGCCCAGCCAGCGCGGCCGGCCGTGGTTTTGTACAGCGCAGCCGTCGAGCCCGCCGGCAACTGGGCCGGGTCGAACGGCACCGTCACGCTGACGGGTTGCGCGAACGCGGTGCCGTGCGGCGTGAACGCGTAGACGGTGCCGATGCGCGTCGCGTCCGTGGGCAGCGGCGGCGCACCGGCATCTGAGGCTTCGATGCCGATGTCGACGTCCTGGGCCAGCGCGCCGGTGGGCACCGCCACCCGGCTGCCGCCGGGGCCGGGCGCGGTGCCGCCGGCAGCGCCGATACGCGTGATCTGCGGCCCCGATGCAGGGCCCGGTGCGGGGACTGACGGTCCCGCATTGTCGCCTCCTCCACCGCAACCGGCGAGAGTCAAGGCCGCTAGCAGAACGCTGCCGAGGCGGGGAACTACGAATCGCTGAAACCGCATGCCCATGGCGTGCTCCTAGACGAAAGAGTTGTCAGCGAGCAGGTCGGCCTGCTCCCTTGCATTCACGTACCGCAGACGCCGCCAGTGCAGCTCAACGAAGCTCACGCCGCAGCACGTGCAACCAGGGGGCACGCCGAGTTGGTCTGGCGATTAACGCCGGACAGGATCAAAGCGAGCCACGCTCAGCTCGGTCGCCGTGCTTTCACTGCGTCGAATCGCATGACGCAAAACGTCGGGCTCACCTGCTCGTGCACCACCGCGCCGAGCCGTTGATAGAAGCCAGGGCCGTCGGTGCCGAAGTACACGGTGTCGATGTCCAGCGCTGCCGCCGCCTGCAGCAGTGCGTTCACCAACTGAGAGCCCACGCCGTGGCTGCGCCAGGCAGGCACCACCGCCAGCGCCGCGAGCCACGGCCACAGGTGGGGGCGCTTGTCGTCGTCGTTGTCGATCAGGTTGATGGTGCCGACCATCACGCCGTCGGCCATCGCCACCAGCGACAGCGGCAGGCGCGCGTGGTCGGCCGCTTCGCTCAATCGGCCCTCCATCCAGGCGGGACTGGCGTCTGGGTCGTGGGTCCAGAACTCGTCGTAGATCAACTGCGCCACGGCGGGGCGCAACTGCGGATGCTGGTGCAGCGGTTCGATCGTGATGTCCATCAGTGCCGACCTGTGCCATGAGAGGGAGCCCATTGTGCTGCGCGGTGATGCGTCGACAGACGCTGTGGTCGGCACGTTGCGTCCTGGTGCAGCCGGAATTTGCGCCATGGCAACGCTCAGCAGCCGCTCGGTCCCGGGACGTACACCGGATCTCGCGGTGTCTCCCCCGGCGCGATCTGCTGCAGGGTCGCCGTCGCCGCGTTGTCGCCGGCGTTTGCTGCCCGCTTGAGCCAGGCGACGGCGCGTGGCAGGTCGGGCTGCACGGTTCCCCCGGAGAGGCGTTCGGCGTGCAGCAGCATGTCGCCGGCCAGTCGTGCGGCGCTGATGTCGCCCTTGATGGCGCGCTGCTCGTGGGCCGCGAGGGTCTGCGCGAAGTCCCGTTTCCCGAATGCGGCAGCTGGCTGACCGGCGGGTGGCGCGGCGTCGTCCGCCGCATGGATCGGTGCGGTCGTCATGAGCAGCGCCAGAGCCAGCGCTGTCGCGGTGCGGACTTGCCGAGACTTGGCTTGTTCCACTTTCGCCTTCATGTGCTTCTCCTCGATGGGTGTGGCTCGACTTCAACTGCGGGGGCCGCCCTGAAACACAGCTGCCTGCTGGGAGAAACGCGATTGGCGCGCCGGACCGGACAGGCCGACGCGTCAACGCAGCCAACGTGGGAGGGGCGGCTGCGCGGGGTGGTGGCGTTCAGCCACTTGCTCGCTGACGTGACCGTGGCCCGCGAGCGAAGCGCACGGCGCCGTATGCCCGCGCTCACGGCAGCAGGCGGATCACCGCCAGATCGACGTTGACCTGCGCCCCGGTGCTGCCGTTGTCGGTTTCGCCCGCCACCACGATGCGGCCGTCGGCCTGCACCAGGACGGCGGTGGCGCGATCGTTGCCGCCGCCGATGGCAGTCACCACCACCCCAACGCTGCCGAAGCCGAGGTCGCGCGCTCCATTCGTGGTGTAGCGGACGATGGCGAAGTCAGTGTCCAGGCCGTTGTGACTGGAGCCCACCGCGATCAGGCGGCCGGCGGCGTCGAGCGCCACCGCCTGGATGCGGTCGTCGTTGCCGGCGAGGTCGGTGATGACAGTGCCATCGCCATCGAACGCCGGATCGGGGGCGCCGGCGGCGGTGTATCGCACCAGCGCGAAGTTGGTCGCAGCACCGACGCCGGTGTGCCCGCCGACGACAATCGCGCCGTCGGGCTGAATGGCGATTGCGGTGGCGCGGTCAACGCCGCCGAGATGGCTTGTCACCTTGCCGCTGCCGGCCGCGCCGAAGCTGGTGTCGAGACTGCCGTCCGGCAGGTAGCGCGCGACCGCGAAGTCGCTGGCGGCGCCACCGGCATACCCGGCGGCGACAATGCGACCGTCGGCCTGGATGGCGACCGCCTGCGCGCGATCGTCACGGTCGAAGTCGGTGACGATTGCGCCGCGGGTGTTGGCCGGATCGCCGCCGTTGAAGCTGGCATCGGGTTGGCCGTCGGGCGTGAAGCGCAGCACGGCGAAGTCCTCGTTGAGGCTGCGCGAGGTGCCGGCCAGCACGATGCGATCGCTGGCGTCGATCGCCAGCGCCAGGCCGAAGTCGATCACGTTCAGGTTGACGATCGCCACGCCGCCGTTGCCGAAGCTCGCGTCGAGTTCGCCATCGGCCGTGTAGCGCGCCAGCGCGAAGTCCCAGGTCGAGGTGTACCCGGCCACCACGATGCGACCGTCGCTCTGGCGGCCCACGGCGCGCACGAGATCCGCGCTGGTGGCGCTGCCCGCCGCCAGGTCGGTGCGCACGAAGCCGTCGTTGCGGCCCCGGTCGAAGCCGCGATCGCGCACGCCGTCGTTGGCCAGGCGCACGAGCGCGAAGTCCGATTGCGTGCCCAGGGTCGAGGTGGAAGCCACCACCAGCCGGCCGTCGGCCTGCTGCAGCAGCGCCGGCTGCGTGTCGATGCCGAGCGCAGCGGCAGCATCCACGCGCACGATGCCGCCGGCGCCGAAGGTCGGGTCGAGCGCGCCGGCGGTGTTCAGCGCCAGGCAGTTCACCTGGACCGAGGTGATGTCGGCATTCACCGGGCCGCCGTTGGCGGTGCCGGGCTCGACCACGCAGGTCTGCGCCGGTGCGTTCGGCTGCACCGCCACCGCCACCGTGTAGCTCGCCCCCTGCGGCACCCGCGCGTCGAAGGTGAACGCGCCGCCGGTGCGCAGCGTCAGGCGATCGTTGGCGTTGTTGACCAGCACCAGCCCGCTGCTGGCCGGATCTTGCGGCAGCAAGCCGCTGACCGACCCGCCGATGCGATACCCGAGCGGCGCGCAGGTGACGGCGATGTCGCTGACCGCACTGTCGGTGATCATGCCGGCCGACTGGCCGACGGCGCACACGAGCCCGGTCGGCGCCGCGGCGACCGTCGCCTGATACGTGCTGCCGCTGTCGACCAGCGTGCGGAACACGAACGCGCCGTCGCTGCTGATAGCGAGGTCGTCGCCGCCGTTGTTGCGCAATACAAGTCCGGCGGTGCCGTTGAGCCCGTTGACGTTGCCGCCGACTGGGTAGCCGTTGGTGCTGCAGAGGACCGTGACGTTGGTGACCGCCGCAGTGACGGTGCCGCTGCCGTTGGCGACCGTGCAGGTCTGCCACGGCGAGGTCGGCTGGCTGGCGACCGCCACCTGGTAGGCGGTGCCGCTCGGCAACGCGCCCGCGAACGCGAATGGCCCGTCGACCGCGACCGTGAGTTGCTCACTGCCCAGCTTCAGCACCGCCCCGCTCGCCCCGCGCAGTCCGCTGACCGCGCCACCGACGGTGAAGCTCGGGGCGGGCGTCGGTGATGGAGAAGGAGACGGTGAAGGAGACGGCGATGGCGACGGCACAGGTACCGGCGGGCTGCCCGCGCCCTGCCGCAGGCGACCAGCAGCGCGGCGACGAACAACGCAGCGGCTCGCCCCGCGTAGACCGCGCGTTGGGCAATGGGGCGAGCGGGATCGGTGGGCTGGCGCATGAGGGCGTCGTATCTCAAGTTTGTGAAGTCAGGCGAGGTTCGCGCAGCCGCCGTCCGCAAGCCGGACCGATCGATCCAGCACGCGCGGCCCGCGGCGGGCCGATCAGTCCGTGCGGGTGACAGCCGGTCCGCTGCGGGCGGCGGTTGCGCCGAGGGCGTCGTCCGGGTCGACCGCAGACTCCCGGCGCCGCAGCGCGTCGCGCTCGCCCGCGCGCCGTGGCGACGCATCGGCGGCACCGGCGATGTCGGCGGCGAGCATGTCGCAGCGCGCCTGAGCGCGGCGCTCGCAGGCCGCCTGCATGCGATGGATCGAACGCGCCAGGTCGGCGAGCGCGGCGCCATTGGCCGACAGCGCAGGCAGCGGCAGCGCAGCGACGATCAGGCCAGCGCAGAGCGCCAGGGTCGCGGCCAGGCCGGCACGCCTCGGCTGGCGCCGTTGCCTCATGCCTGCGTCAATCGGCGCTGGGCCTGTCGGCCGCTGCATGTGTCCGACTTGAAGATGCGCGTCCGGGTGAGTCATCTTGGCTCCTCCTGCATTGATGGTGAGAACGCGACCCGCGGGTGAATCCGGACATGCGGACAAGAGAAGGCGGGTGACGGCTACGACTTATGCCGACAAGAGCAGCACCGCTGCACACAGCGTCGTGGCGCGCAGCGCGGTCATGCCCAGGCCGCGCTGACGCGGCGGTGCCCAACAGGCCGCACTTGCCGCCAGCCATGCGCGCGCACGCGCCAGACGCGCTGGCGCGCCCGTCAGCTGCGCCCAACGCCACAGGTTCACCGGGAGCAGCAGCAGGTGCAGCGCCAGCACCGGCGGCAGCGCCGCGAGCGCGCCGTAGCCGATGAAGGCGAGGTTGGTGGCGACGGCCAGCGGGCGCATCACGCGTGCCTCGCGGCAGCCGAAAGTCGCCACCATCAGCGCGGCGGCGGTCCAGCCGAGGAGGTCAGGCGAAAGCACCGAGCACCTCGCGCGTGCGCAGCGCCAGTTCAGGATCACGTGTCATGTCGGACTCCAGGGCGGCGGTCCGGTGCAAGGCGCACGGCCGCGTCGCTATCGACAAGAACGAGGAGGGATGCCGCGGACCGGACATTGAATCCGGCCTGAGTGAAGATTTAGGCAGATCAGGATCGCAGGAGGTGGCTGCGAGTTTTTCGGTTGGGGCAACGCCGCGGTGGTTGTGGACCGTGCCGGGCTGCGCCTGGCCGTGTGGACTAATCGGCGGCTGCGTTTCGCTCGCGTTGCAGCAGTTGACGCAAGTGAACGGGCACGAACGGCAGTTTCGCGGCCAGCGCGTTTGCTTCGCGCAACGCGGCAGCAGCATCCTCGCGGCGACCGCCCAGGCGGAGTGCAACGGCGCGTGACGCCCAGCACGAAACGGCCATCGTGGGATACGGGAGGGAGGTTGGGGACTGCGTCCGGTCCAGAACGTCGATCGCCCGTGCCGGTTGCCCGCTGGCCGCGAGCGCCAAGGCGAGGTCGTGTGCGAGGAGTGTCGTCATTGCGCTGTCGTTGCCGAGGGCCTGCCGAATCATGCCTTCAGCCTCGGTCAAGGGACCGACGGCATCGCTGGCTTTGCCTGACGCGAGCAACGTTTGCCCTCGCGCACCGACAAACCTTGCCATCTCAAGTTGTCCAGTGCCGTGATACCTGCGCATGATCTCCAGCGCTTCCTCGGTCTGCGCCAGCACGCGTTCGTTCTGGCCGACCTCCAGCAAGATCGGCGCCGCAACCATCGCGCGTCGCGCATATACCTGGGTACGACCATCGAACGCTGTTTCGGTATCCCGGAGAACCGCGTCCATCAGCGCCACAGCCTCGGCGGTTCGCCCGCTCGCGAGCAGGGCCTCGGCATGCGCCGTGCGAGCGAACAAGGCCGTCGCATGGCTTGGGTTGCCGCCGGTCGACCCGAGCGCCGCACTCACGGCACGCTCGGCGTGGGCTAGGCCCTCGCCGCTCTCGCCGTTCCGGACAAAGTGGTTCGAACGACGAGTCAGCAGCAGCACCGCATTGGTGTGACGCCCATCGAACCGGCGCGCAATTACCGCCAGCCCTTCCTGGGCGGCCCGGTCGGCCTCGATCAGTCGGTATTGATCGCCGTGAAGGTTTGACTGATTGACGAGTGCGGACAACAGGAGATTCGGCAGCTTGTCCTCGCGCAGCCGCAGCGGTGGGAGGATTGCATCGAGTTCGCCTTGCATCTCGGCGTATCGACTTTGTCGCCGATACGACTGCGTGAGCATGCTTCTGGCCCGCAGCACGAGTGAGTGATCTGCACCGAGCCGGGGCACTGCCTCGTCGATCGACTGTCGCAGCACGATTTCTGCGCCCTTTGCATCCTCCAGCATGAGCAGGCTGTCGGCCACGGTCGTCAGCAGTTCGGCCCGCACCTCCGCGCGCGACGGGTCGATCGTCTCGATCCGATCGCGTGCGCGCTTGAGCATCTCCTGAAGCGAAAGCACCTTGCCCGCGGCGTTCTGTGGTCCGGCGTCACGCAGCATCGATACGACGAAGCTCTTCACTTCATCGGCGTTCTTCTTCTCGCGCAACGCGGTGTCGCGTTCTCGTTCCGCTCGCTGCGCCTGCCATAACGCAGCCGCCGCACCGGCGAGGGCGGTCACGACAATCGCGCTTACAGCGGCGACAGCGAAGCGGTTGCGCAACAGAAAGCGGGATGCGCAATAGCCAAGACTGTCTGGTTGCGCCCGCACCGGTCGCTGATCCAGGTGCCGCTCGATGTCATCGGCCAGCGCCTCGACGCTGCCGTAGCGCTCGGCGGGCAGGCGCTTGAGCGCCTTGAGCACGATCGTGTCCAGGTCGCCACGCAGCTGCTTCCTGAGCCGGGCCTCCGCCACCACGCTGCTCGGCCGCTGCACCTGCGCCTGGGCGATCGCCTCTTCCAGCGCCGCGCGCGAGTCGCGCTTGAGCTGGTACGGGCGGCTGCCCGTCAGCAGCTCGAACAACACCACGCCGAGCGCATAGACGTCGGCCGCGATGCTGATCGGCTGGCCGAGGATCTGCTCCGGCGCGGCGTAGTCCGGCGTGAGCGCCCGCCCGGCCAGCTGGGTCAGTTCGGTCTCCTGCGCGCGGCCGTCGTCGAGCAGCTTGGCGATGCCGAAGTCCAGCAGCTTCACCTCGTCCGCCTCGGTGACGAGGATGTTGGCCGGCTTCAGGTCCCGATGCACGACCAGATGCGCGTGCGCATGCGCCACGGCCCGTGCGACCTGCAGGAACAGTTGCAGCCGCGCCGGTACCACCAGCGCCTTGCGCTGGCAGTAGGCGTCGATGCGCTCGCCCTCGACGTATTCCAGCGCCAGGTAGGGCTGGCCCGTGGTTGTCAGGCCGGCGTCGTACAGCCGGGCGATGTTGGGGTGGTTCAGGCCGGCGAGGATCTCGCGCTCGCGCGCCATGCGCTCGGCCAGTGCCGCGCGGCCGGTGAGCAGGCGCGGCAGCTTCAGCGCCACCTGGCGCCGATGCAGCATGTCGCTGCGCTCGGCCAGCCAGACCTCGCCCATGCCACCTTCGCCCAGCGGGCGGATCAGGCGGTAGGGGCCGACCGCGCTGCCGGCTTGCGGCGCATCGGCGGCGCGGCGTCGCTCGGCCAGGAACTGGGCGGTCTCGACCTTGGGCAGGGTGTCGAGCGGCAGCGCACCGGTGCCGCGGGAGGCGTGCTGAAGCAGCGCGCGCAGGCGCGGCTTGAAGGCATCGAACTGCGCATCGAGGTGCGCCAGCCACGTGTCGCGCTCGGCCGGCGGACGCTCCAGCGCATCGTCCAGCAGGCGGCGCAGCGTGGCCCAGTCGGCCGGCGCCAGGTCGAATTGGTCATTCATTGCGGCGAGAGAAACCTGCCATGGCAGCCTGCACCAGTGTCTTGTCTGCCTTTAGAGTTGAACGTCTCAGGATGTTCAGGGCACGGTCGCGCGCTTCGCGCGCATCGGCTGTGCGGCCGAGCGCTTCAAGACAGCGTGCCAGCCAGTACGCGGCCTCGCCAGCCCAACGATGATCGACGCCAAGGTCTCGCCAGAACGCGTCGACTTGCTGCAGCCGTGGCAACGCCGATGCCGCACGGCCTTCGAGCAGATCCAGCCGTCCGAGCCCGAGCTGCGCGTCCGCGGCGGCGGCGACCAGGGCTTCGCCCCGCTTTCTATGGTGAGCCAGCGCTTCCTCGAACGAAGCTCGCGCTTCAGCGTGTCGGCCAAGGTCGAGTTCGATCATCCCGCGCTCGGCCAGTGCCCGCACCCGCGGCGCCTGGTTGCCAGCCTCGACCGGCATCGAGGCGATCGCCTGCTGCATCCAGCGCAAGGCTGCGTCAGGCCGGCCGGCAAGACGTTCCCGAACGCCGGCGATCCAGGCATTAGCGTCGAAGCCATCGCGCGCCAGTTGCTTTGATTGAGACTGCACGGCGTCAAGCAGCGACTGAGCTTCTGGCAGTCGACCCGCATAGGTCAGGGCGAGACTGAGGTTGCGACGCGTTACCAGCACCACCCAGTGGTTGTCGCCGAAGACTTCAACGTAGATCTTCTCGGCCCGCGCTAGATGTTCGGCGGATGTTTCACCCTCGCGTGAGTACAGATAGGCAAGGCCCGCCACCTCGTTCCTCGCGCCATCCAGGCGGGATCGCAATGGTGCATGGGAGGCGAGGAGCGCACGTGCGCGCTCGGCGTTGTCGATGCCTTCGCGGATGCTCCCCGCCTCGGCGAAGAGCTCGGCCGAAGCGCCTAGGCGGGTAGCCAGTCGCCGGCTGTCCTTGCCAAACAGTGCCGCCGTGTCGGCCAGGACGGCGCGAAAGTTCTCGATCGACTCGGTCATGCGGCCGTTGTCGGCTAGCAGCTTCGCGTATGTCATGCGGGCATCGGCCACAATGGGATGTCGCCGATTCGGATGCAGCGCTTGCGCCTCCTGCCACGCAAGCTCGCCCGCGCGAAGCGCCTCTGCTCCCCTGCCACGCTGACTCAGCGTCCGTGACGATGTGACGAGCAAGGCGAGACGGTCGCCATGCCGGCCACGAAGATGACGGTCGATCACCGTCAAACCCTCGTCTACCAGCGCATCCACGTCGTCGAAGCGCGTCTGCGTGGCCGCGGTCTGCGCGAGCGTCGCCAGGGCGGCAGTGAGGTCCGCAGGGTGCTCCGCCTGTTGCCGACGCAACGCTGCCAGGCGCGGCTCGAGCAGCGCACGTACCTCGTCCGGCTTTTCGCGCGCGCTGGCGAGGGCGGCCAGCTGGATCACGGCACGCAGGGCGAGCGGGTGATCGGGGCTGAGTGCGCGGCCCGCTTCGTCGTTAGCCTGAGCGAGGACTGGTTCGGCGGACGCCGCGTCCTCGAGCGACAGCAGACTGCTGCCGAGCAGCGTCAGCAGCTCGACCTGGGTGGCGGCGTCTGCTGGCGGCGCGGCAGTCAGGCGGTCCTTGGCCAGGCGCAGCAACTCGGCTCCGGTCAGCGCGCGTCCGCTCCCATGCTGGTAGGGATTGGCTTCACTGAAAATTGACGCGATGAAGTCCTTGACCTCTTCGGCGCGTTGACGCTCGTCGATCGCAACGCGTGCCTGCCAGAGCGCAACCCCGGCACCGACCAACAGGGCAAGCGTCACCGCAGTGCCTGCGCCGACGCCAAGCTGGTTGCGGGCAACGAACTTGTGCAGGCGATAGCTAGCCGAGTCGGGCTGCGCCCGCACCGGCCGCTGGTCCAGGTGCCGCTCGATGTCATCGGCCAGTGCCTCGACGCTGCTGTAGCGCTCGGTGGGCAGGCGCTTGAGCGCCTTGAGCACGATCGTGTCCAGATCCCCGCGCAGGCGCTTCTTCAGCTTTGCCTCGGTGGCCACGCTGCTCGGTCGCTGCACCTGCGCCAGCGCGATCGCCTCTTCCAGCGCCGCGCGCGAGTCGCGCTTGAGCTGGTATGGGCGCGTGCCGGTCAGCAGTTCAAACAACACCACGCCGAGCGCATAGACGTCGGCCGCGATACTGATCGGCTGGCCCAGGATCTGCTCCGGCGCGGCGTAGTCCGGCGTGAGCGCCCGCCCGGCCAGCTGGGTCAGTTCGGTCTCCAGCGCGCGGCCG
>LNFM01017057.1_pt1 | contig 18936 bp, 22 predicted proteins | sample 596031 | NCBI WGS metagenome assembly LNFM01 (sample SAMN04254537, study PRJNA301005) | activated carbon metagenome | isolation source: dual media filters at the Ann Arbor, Michigan drinking water treatment plant | place: USA: Ann Arbor | reverse complement strand
GCGCAAAGGCGATCGAGTCCTCCATGGTCAGGCGCGGGTTGAGCGAGGCGTAGCTGTCCTGGAACACCATCTGCGTCTGGCGGTGGAACTGCTTCAGGCTCAAAGAGGCGCCACCCACGGTCTGGCCGTCGAACACGATCTCGCCACGGTCGGGGCGGATCAGCTGCATGAGCAGGCGCGCGGTGGTGGACTTGCCGCAGCCCGACTCGCCCACCACGCCCAGGGTCTCGCCCTTGAAGACGTCGAAGTCGATGCCATCGACCGCGCGCACCACGCCGCCGCCCCGGCCGAACACGTCTTTCTTGAGCGGGAAATGTTTGACCAGGCCGCGCACACCCATGAGGGGTTGTGCCGGGCCGCCGATGTCGGGGGTGCTCAGGCTCATTGTTTGATCTCCATCGCTGAACGCAGGCCGTCGGCCAGGAGGTTGAAGGCGATCGAGGTGATGAAGATCATCACGCCGGGCAAGGCCGCGATCCACGGTTGCACGTAGATCGCCGTGCGCAGGGTGTTGAGCATCAGGCCCCACTCCGGCTCTGGCGGCTTCACACCCAGGCCGAGAAAACTCAGGCCCGAAGCCAGGATCATCGCCACCGCGATCAGGCTGGTGGCGTACACAAAGATCGGCCCGAGCACGTTGCCCAGCACATGCACCCGCACGATGGTGAAGGCGTTGGCGCCCGAAGCACGCGCCGCATCCACGAAGTCGCGCCCCCGTATCTGCGTAGTCACACTCTCGGCCACCCGCGCAATCGGCGGTATGAACACGATGGTCAGCGAGATCAGCGAGTTGGTGATCCAGCAGCACCGAGGGGAAGGCGTAGAACACGTCGATGGTGCGCATCATCACGGTGTTGAGCGTGCCGCCGGCGTAGCCCGCGGTGATGCCGATGAGCGAACCCACCACAAACGCCAGGATCACCGGCGTGATGCCCATGAACAGCGAGAGCCGCGCGCCCACCATCAGGCGCGAGAGCATGTCGCGCCCGAGCTCGTCGGTGCCCAGCGGGTGGCCCTCGAAGCCGATGGGTTTGAGGCGTTTCATCATCGACGAGGCGTAAGGATCGGACGGCACCAGCCAGGGACCGAACACCGCCAGGATGAGCAGGATGGTCACCACCACCGCCGCGCCGATGGCCACGCGGTCGCGCATGAAACGCCGCCCCACGGTCTGCCAGTAGCCCGGTGACCGTTCGAACACGAGAGCGGGCACCTTGCCCGGATCCACTGCAACTTGAAGCATGGGTGTGTCCTTCTCTTCAGCGGGCAATTCGGGGGTCGAGCAAGGTCTGGATCACGTCGACCACGAGGTTCAACACCACGAAGAACATGGCCAGCACCAGGATGGTTCCCTGCAGCAGCGGCAGGTCGCGCTGGAAGATGGCGGAGTTCAGCAGGAAGCCGGTGCCGGGCCACGAGAACACGGTCTCGATCAGGATGGAGCCGCCCAGCAGGTACCCCAGTTGCAGGCCCATCACGGCCAGCGCGGTCGGCGCGGCGTTTTTCACCACGTGGGTGAACACGCCCACGTCGGTGAGTCCCTTGGCGCGCAGACCCACAATGAACTCTTGCGCCAGGATGTCGGCCACCAGCGCGCGCACGGTGCGCGCGATGATGCCCATGGGAATCACGCTCATGGTCACGGCCGGCAGGATCATGTGTTTGACGTGTTCCCAGTCCCAGATCCATTCGCTGGAGCCGCCCGGGCCGGCGCCGCCCGGCGGCAGCCACATCAGGATGCTGGAGAAGATGATGACCAGCTCACGCCCAGCACCGAGGTGAGCGAGGCGGCCTTGTCGAGCCAGGAGTTCTGGAAGTAGCCCGCCACAAAACCGAACAGGCAACCGAAGACGAAGCCGATCACGGTGGCCAGCACAGCCAGGCGCAAGGTGTTGACCACCGCGCGCATCACCTCTTCGGTGACCGAACGGCCCGAGGCGATGGATGTGCCCAGGTCACCCTGCAGCGCGCGCCAGACCCAGCTGGCGAACTGTTCCGGGTAGGAACGGTTGAAACCGTAGAGCTCGATCAGCTGCTGCTGCAGCTCGACCGAGGCATCGGGCGGCAGGATGGAGACCAGCGGGTCGCCCGGTGAGAGGTGCACCAGCGCAAAACACACCAGCGCCACGCCCAGCATGATGGGCAGCGTGTAGACCACACGCCGGAAAAGAAAAGTCAGCATCGCGCGAACCTCCGGTCAAAGTCCTGGCAAGCCCCGCAGCCCACACGGGCCACGGGGTGGAGGCGGATCAGTCCACCGACATCGGGGCGATGTCGATGAACCAGCTGCGCGGCTGCACCACGCCCTTGACCTTGGCGCTCATGGCGCGTGGACCTACGTCGTGCGCGATCCAGATGAACGGCGCTTCTTCCACGATGCGGGCATGCAGCTTGGCCAATGCGGCATCACGCTGGGTATCGTCAAAGCTGGTGCGTGCATCGGCGATCAGCTTGTCGAACTCGGGGTTGCCGAAGTAGCCCCAGTTGTTGGACACCGGGGGGAAGGTCTTGGTGCTGGTGAAACGCACCATGGCGAAGAACGGGTCCATGGCGGCGTAGCTCACGTTGATGGCGTGCGTGCCGTTGGCCGACGGGTGTTTGGCACCCTGGCGCCAGTTGGTGAACAGCGTGTTCCATTCGATGACGTCGAACTCGATGTCGATGTGGCACTGCTTGAGCGACTGCTGCACGAACTCGTTCATGGGCAGCGGCTGCATCTGGCCCGAACCCGAGGCCGAGATCTGCACCTTGGCCTTCATGGGTTTGGCGGCCGAAAAGCCGGCCTGCGTCAACTTGATGTCGAACTTGGGGTTGCCCCACCAGGGGTGGCCCGGGGGCACCGTGCCCTTGGGCACGGCCATCATGCCGCCCAGGAAGGTCTTGAGGCCTTCGCGGTCCACGCACAGGTTGGCCGCGTGGCGCACGCGTTTGTCGAGCCAGGGTGAGCCCTCGGCAAACGACAGCTGCCACGGCCACACATGGGGCTGGGCGTTGCTGTAGATCTTGAAGCCGCGCTGCGTGATCTGCGGCATGGCGTCGGGCGATGGTGCCTCGATCCAGTCGACCTGGCCGGACAAGAGTGCGGCGGTGCGGGCGTTGGCTTCGGGCATGGGGATCATCACCACACGGTCGAGCTTGGGCGTGCGCTTGGGGTCCCAGTAGGTCTTGTTGGCCACGAGCTCCAGGCGCTCACGCGGCAGGAAGCGGGCCATTTTGAAGGGGCCGCTGCCCGAGGCGTCGGAGGCAAACGCCGTCCAGGCGTTCTTGGCCTTGTCGGCGGGCGTGGCCCCTGCGGCGGCTTCGAACTTCTTCTGCCAGTGGGCGGGCGAGGCCATGAACAGGTTGGTCAGGTTCAGCGGCAGGAAGGCATCGGGCTCGCTGGTGGTCAGCTCCACCGTGAGGTTGTCGATTTTGCGGGCGCTGCGCAGCGTGGGCATGCGCGAGGCGGTCACACCGACCTGGCTGGCATCGAAATGCACGGCGTCCTTGTCCAGCACCTTCTGCACGTTCCACACCACCGAATCGGCGTTGAGGTCGGAGCCGTCGTGGAACTTCACGCCCGGGCGCAGCTTGAAGACCCACTTGGTCTTGTCGGTGGCGTCGGTGACCCACGAGGTGGCCAGGCCGGGGATGAGCACGCTGGCGGCGTCGCCCTTGGACAGGTCCCAGTGTGTGAGCGCGTCGTACATCGGGATGCCGGTGAAGCGGTTGCCCTCGAAACCCTGGTCGGGCTGGCCGAGCGTGCGCGGAATGTCGGCGGCGGTCATGGCGATGCGCAAGACCTTTTCTTGCGCCATCACGGTGGGCGAGGCCAGGGCGGCGATCAGGCCGGCGGCCAGAACAAAGCCCAGGGATCGGGGCGCAAGGCGGGGCGAGGTTGGGATCGGGTTCATCGTGACTCCAGCGGTTTCGGGTGGAACAAAGGGCAAGACCTGGGGTGGGCACGCTCATCCCGGTGCACATTCCGCCCCAGGCGGGTGCGCAGCCGGAGAATGGCCTGGCAAGATTTTTGTATGCAACCTGCGTGCCACCACGATTTCGACGAAAACGAAACTTCCCGCTCCACGCCCTGATTTCGTGAGAAAAACAGGCTGTTTTTTGGGTATTTCGTGATTTATTCTTGCACCAGCTTGACGCAGACACAACCGGTTTTGCCCCAGTATGTGGCGCTGACATTGATTTTTTGTATGCAATATTCACCGCAATGGGGCCTTCAAAGGCACTTCACATGAACCTGCTCCTGATCAATCCCAACACCTCCACGGCCATGACGCAGGCCATTGCCGAGGCCGCGCGGGCGGTGGCCGCACCGGGCACACGCGTCCACGCGGTGCAGCCCAGCTTCGGGCCCGAGTCCATCGAAAGCCACTTCGAAGAAACCATCGCGGCGGCCGGCGTGGCCGAGCAGGTGCGCCTGGCGAACCCGCGGCCAGACGCGGTGGTGATCGCCTGTTTTGGCGACCCGGGGCTGGACGCAGCGCGCGAAGCCACCGACGCGCCGGTGATCGGGATCGCCTGTGCACCGGCTTTTCGGTGGTGACCACCATGACGCGCACCTGCATCACCGCCGAGCACCTGCTGCACCGTTATGGGCTGGAGCGCCGCTGCCGGGGCGTGCACGGCACCGACATCCCGGTGCTGGAGCTGGAGCAGGCGGGCGAAGCGCTGGTGGCGCGCATCGAGTCGGCCGCGCGCGCGGCGCTGGCGCGCGACCGCAGCGGCGCCATCGTTCTGGGCTGCGCGGGCATGGCCCCCTTGTGTGCCACCCTCAGCACGCGCCTGGGCGTGCCGGTGATCGACGGTGTGAGCGTGGCGGTGAAACTGGCCGAGTCACTGGTCGCGCTGGGCCTGCGAACCAGCAAGCATGGCGACTACGCCCCGCCGCCCCCCAAAAACTGGACCGGCTGGGCGAAGCCGCTGGCCGGGTGAATCAGCCCGGGCGCCGCACGCCCACGGGGCGGTCGGCCGCGGCCGACCACTGGGTGTTGAACCAGACGTCACCGTCAAGGCAGGCGCGCAGCATGGGCAGCGCATCCAGCCCCCAGAACACGCGCCCCTCCACCACCATGGCCGGTACGCCGAACAGACCGAGAGCGAGCGCCTCGTCGGTGTTGGCGCGCAGGCGCTGCTTCACCACCTCACCGTCGGGTGGGCTCCAGGGTTTGCCGCGCTGCGCCATGTGGTCTTGCAGCCGGGCCTGCAGCTCGGCCAGGCGGGCTGGGTCGGTGGCGTCCTGCCCACCGTGCCACACGTGGTGGAACAGCTGTTCGGCAACAAAACGGTTGGTGTCGCCCGGTGCGTCATCGGTGGCGCAGGCCAGGCCCAGGCGCAGCAGGGCCAGCGGGTTGAACGGGTGGGCCGCCGGCAGGTCGAGCCGCACGCCGTGCTGGTGCGCGAGCCAGCTCACCTGGCGGTAGGTCCAGTCGCGCTTGGCAGGGATCTCGGCCGGGCCCAGCTGGCCGTGGGCCTTGAGCAGCGCGGCGAACAGCACCGGCTTGTAACGCACCACCACGCTGTGGCCCATGAGCGCTTCGGGCAGGCGCTCGAAAGCCAGATGCGCGTAGGGCGAAATCGGGTCGTAGTGGAAGCTGATTTCGCGCAGGGCCGCGCCGGAGGTGGTCATGGTGCGGCCACCGGCACCTGCCGGGCTTCGATCAGCTGCCACACCGCGATCTTGTCGGCATCGGCCATGCGGCTCCATTGCGAGATTTCGGCCAGCGTGCGAAAGCACCCCTTGCACGAGCTGGTGGCTTCGTCCATCTCGCACACCGAGATGCAGGGTGAAGGCACGCCGGGGGCAACACCGGCTTTGGCGCGGGCGGTCTGGAGTGTGACGGGCGGGCGGGTGGGCAGGGACATGGTGGGCAGAGGTGTCAGACCACGGTGACGTCGTGCACGGGTGCACCGGTCAGGGTCTGGAGTTGCTGGGGCGTGAGGGGGAACACCGCGTGCGGATGGCCCGCAGCGGCCCACACGGTGTCAAAGCGGAACAGCTGCGCATCGATGAGCGTGACCACCGGCGTGGCATGCGCCAGCGGCGAGACACCGCCGATGGAAAAACCGGTGGTGCTCTTGACGAATTCGGCATCGGCCCGGCCGAGCTTGCCGCCTTCAGCGCAGACGATGGCCTGCACCTTTTTCTCGTCCACGCGCAGGTCGCCCGAGGTGACGACCAGCACCGCCACTTCGTCGCTCTTGCGGCGAAACACGATGCTCTTGGCGATCTGACCCAGCGCCACACCCAACGCGTCGGCGGCCTGCTGTGCGGTGCGCGCGGCGTCTTCAAGCATGCGGGGCGGGTGCGGGTGGTTCAACGACCGCAGGTGGTCGGTGACGCGTTGAACGGCCGGGGTGGTGGAACAGGACACATCGCTCATGGGCTCCGATGGTATCGACACGCGGCATTGCCTGCCGGCATGGGCTTGTGCGGGGATGGTCGGCGACCACTTCGCTGCACACACTGGCTTCGGCCCCTGCGGGCCGCACCAAGCCGCCTGAAACCCAACCCTTCGAGGACCCGCCATGTACGGCCAACTGCAATTCGATCCCGGCGATACCGAGACCCCATGGGCCGTCCATTTTTTCCTCCGTATCGATCTGGACCCGCCCAATCTGAGCCCGGTTCAAGCCGCCGGGCGAGGCAACGCACTCAAGCAGTTGAAGACCGAGGTGCCCGATCTCACACCCGCAGAAATCGCCTGCCTGAGCGCCATCTGCAGGGGTTTGCCCCTCGACCGCAAGGACCTGGTGTCCGATCTTTTCCTGGGCTTGGCGCACCTTCGGCTTCCGGTGGCGCGGCGCAAGGAACGTGAGGGCCGCATCGCCGCCACGCTGGACACGTATTTCCTCTCAATGACGCTGCCGCCGGCCATGGCGGTCTGCATGGCCTACATCAAGTTGATGGCTCCGCTGACGCCTGACGCCTTCCTGAATGAGGTGGTTTGCAGCCAGGCGGCCCGACTGCAGATGGTGTTCGGCCAAGTCTCCCCCTGGGACACCTGCTGCTTCGCCCATGCGAGCCACCTTGAAGTGGTGGCTGCCTCGATGGGCGTGGTTTCCCGCTCGGATGAAGACCGTTTGTTGTTCAACACCCTGTTCTCGCGGCCATGGGCAGAACGGGACGGGTTCATCGAACTGGTGGAAAACGCCGCCAGATTCAAGCTCCTGCCCGCCGTGAGCAAAACCGTGGTCGCGCTGCGCAGCGCAGGCTTGCTGGTGGTCTCCGAAGGCGACATCCTGGTCAATGTGTTGCAAGACTGCCAGGCAGCGAAGCTCAACGGATCGATGGAGGAGGACATGGATACTGCCGTGACCAACCAGGTGGCCCTGGGCCGCACGGCCGAACTTGCTCGCACTCGGGCGGTGCTTGCCAGCACCATGGATGCGAACCGTCTTGGCGTCAACCTGGGTCGCAGGGTGAATGAACAGAACACGGCGGCGGTCATCGCCGCAGGGCAGGCCTTCTGGCTGCAGCTCTTGCGCATGACGCCCGAGCGCCTGCAGCGTCAAAAAGAACGGGACAAGGTGCCGGTGACGCCGGGAGCGGCGCCGACCGCACCCGGCGACCTCGACCCGGTCCACGCGTGGTCGGTGAGCCGCTTGTTGCGGTGGATCGAGGGTCCGATCCTGGAAAAAGCCCCGGCTCCGCTGGAGCGCGCCAGGTTTGTCCTGAAAGAAAAGGCTGCACGACAAGAAGCGCGCGCCAAAACAAGGATGCCTGAGAAGGCGGTCCGCGCCGACAAGGACCTGAGCGCTCTCGACATCGATCTTGCGGTTCAGAACGCACTGAGCACCACCGCCGGGTTCTTCATCGGTGACATCGACGACATGCTGTTCAGGGCCAAGGCGCTGGGTGCGGCCTCCCCGGCGGCGCAGCACTGCCTGGACCTGCTCGCGCCACTGCAGAAGCTGAAGAAGGAGGACAGGTCAGATGACCAAAAGGCCCGCGCGCTGCTGCACACAGCGTCGTTGGCGGTTGACCAGTTGCGGCTCGACCTTCGAACGATGGCCTCCGACGCGCAACTGCGTCAACACTTCGATCGGCAGCTGAGCGTGGCTTTGTACAACGAGCCGATGGTGGAGGGCAAACGGCATGGAGGGGTGATCCAATGCCGCTTGAAACGCAGCGACTGGCCATGGGTCGCGGAGGAATACCACCGACGGTGGCTCCCTTGGAACCAGCGCATCACGGTGGACGGGGTCCCACGGGTTTTGCAGCCCGACCAGGCACTGGGTCTGTATGTCACGGGCAAAAGCCTCAGCGGCTATGAGTTCGATGTGTCGGTGCACCTCTGGCTGCGCAGGGCAGGACGCGAGAGTGCCCCAGGCACCAGCGTGTTGCCACTCTCCCCCATGAACACCGGGGACTGGATCGACACACTGACACCTTGCGCGGTACTCCACGTCCCGTCGCCCACCTGAGCCGGCGGGAGATTCAGGCCGCGCGCTTGACCAGCAGCAAACTCGCGCCCATGGCCATGAGCACGCCGCCGAACACCCGGCTCTGTGCGCGCTGGGCTTTTGCCGTGGCCAGCCAGCGCTGCGCGCGCGAGGCCAGGAACGCGTAGCCGTGCATGACCACCAGATCGACTGCGATGGTGGTCACCAGCAGCACCAGAAGCTGCAACCACAGCGGGCGTTGCGGATCGATGAACTGCGGCAGCACCGCCACCATGAAGACGATGCCCTTGGGGTTGGTCACGTTGGTGAAGAACCCGGTGACGAAACGTTCGCGCGCGGACGGCACACCCGCCTGCACCGGCACATGTTCACCGCTGGCCAAGGTGGAGCTCACGTGCGAGCGCCATTGCTTCAAACCCAGCCAGATCAGGTAGCCCGCCCCGGCGAACTTGACCACGGTGAAGGCGGTGGCCGAGGCCAGCAGCAGCGCGCCCACGCCCACCCCCGCCACCAGCAGGATCACCGCCAGGCCCAACTGCAAGCCCACGATGGTGGCGCCCGCGCGGCCCACGCCGTAGGCCAGACCATGGCTCATGGACAGCACGGCACCTGAACCGGGAGAAATCGCGATCACCCAGGCAGCGGCGAAATAGGTGAGCCAGACGTGGAAATCCATGAAGCAACCCGCAAAAGCAAACGAGCCGAAATGATGCCACGGCCTTGCTGGTCGAGCATTCGCTGGCGGTGCGCCAGATGAACCAGCGAAGACACCTGCGCGGACCCGAGCCCGCCTGGCCGACAGGGCAAGTTCATCCTTTCATCAGCCGTCCATCAGGTCCAACCCGCTGTTGTTGCCCACACTGGGCAAGACATTCAAGCCGTGTGTCGACTCACGGAAACCAAAGGAAAACAGCATGTACGGATGGCTCAGTTACTCGCCCGAAGCGGGCGTGATCGTTTCATTTCCCAGCTATGGATCGCCTGGTGATGTCGGCGCCGATCCCCAACTGATCATGGGACGCAAAACCCTGCTGCAGGCCTTCATCAAGAAGGAGCTCGCCGCAGACCCACCCGATGTCCAGAAGCGGATCTCCCTCACACTGGAACAGATCATCGGCGCGCTGAGCAAGGACGCCGGCGAGGACCTGGAGTTTCACCTGTACATGGGCATGGCGCACGAGCGCCTGCCCGAGGCATCGCGCCGGGCACGCCAGGCGCTGATCGACCGCGCCATCGCCACGTGCCTTGCCCAGACCACCGACCATTCCGACGCGGTGCAAAGCAAGGTTTCGCGATTGCGACAGGTCGCCATCCTCTGGCCCGAATCGCGCATCGTCGAGTTGATCAGAACGTCCTGTGGCCAGATCATGAGCGACATGGTGCTCAAGCTCATGGGCTCGGGGGATCTGGTGAAGGGGGGCCAGGCATTCCCTCACCTGTGGGGTGGTTTGTTCGAATTCCTGCATGAGCAGGAAACCAGAGAGGTTCCGGTCACGGGCGGTCTTCCCGCCTGGTTCATCAGCACGATGCTGACGCGTGCACCCGCTGAATGCGATGAAACCCAGTCATCGTTCATGCAGACCCTGAAAAACCTGGATATCGGGTTTTTGCCGAAGATCATCAACAAGCTGTTGCCCTTGAGATCGGCGATGGACATGTGCGTGATCTACGACATTCTGGTGCGCATCATGAAGGACAAGCTGGCCAACCCTGCCAGCTTGGACGAGGATATCTTTGACACGCACGTGGCCTGGGCCGAGGGTCAGCTGCGGATGCAGAACACGCAGACCCTTTTTGCCAGCATTGCTGCGGTGAGCGCAAACGTGCCCATGGGCGCAAAAACCGAGAGCAGCAAGGTCGCACTGGCCAGCCTTCGGCAGGCGGTGAACGCGGCCAACCAGGCCATGACGCCCAAACTGGCAGAGATGGCACGCAGGTTCCGCAAGTCACCCACCGCCTCGCAACCCGGACAGGAGAAAGTCGACCTCGACCAGCCCCATTCCTGGTCGGTCCCCAAGCTCCTGCGCTGGATCGAAGGCCCGGTCACACGACCCGCGCAAAGCCCCATCGACCGAGCAAAAATCCTGGCGACCGAGAACGCCGCTGCCGGCAGGCAGCCGCCCGCCCCATCCGCCAAAGGCAAAACCGAGCCTGCACCGCCTGCGATCACGCCGAAGGAAGCCGACATCGATGGAACGATTCAGGACGCGCTGTCAGCCACAGCCGCCTTTTTCTTCGGCGAGATCCAGGACATGCTGACCCTGGCCAGGAAGCTCGGCACCGACAATCCGCTGACGCAGGCCTGCGCGGATCTGATCAGCCCTCTCGATATCCTGGCCAACAAGCCCATGGGTCCCGAGGACGAACTCAAGGCCAGGGCTGTCCTCACGACCGCTGAAAAGGCCACCACCGATCTGCGCCACAGTTTGAAGACGGCCCAGGCCGCCTTGCAGGTGCAGCGCCGCTTTCAGGTCCAGCTGGTCGCCGCCTTGATGAACGAACCCATGGCGTGGGGCAAGCGCCACGGCGGCAAGATCGCCTGCGCCGTGAAACCGACCGACTGGTCATACATCGTCGACAACTTCCACAACCGCTGGTTGCCCCAGGTCAAAAGCGTGACGATCGGCAAACTGAACACGCCCCTGGACGAGGATCAGGCAGCGGCCCTCTACATCACGGGCAGCAGCTTGAGCGGCTACGCCTTCGACGTCTCGGTCCACATCTGGCAACGCTACCCTGGCAAGACCAGCCTGCCCAGCGACAAAAGCGACGCGTTCCCCGCCATGAACACGGAGGACTGGTTTGATTCTTACGTGCCCTGCTGCGTGCTGCACGTGCCCGCCGCCTGAGCGCGCCCGCAAGAACAGCTTGAGGCGGCGGGACGCAGGTCCTGTTTGCCTCAGGTCGCGCGTTTGGCCAGCAGCGCACGCGCCACGCGCGAGCCGCTGGGTCGACCGAGTTGTTCGCTGATGTATGCGCCGGCGTCCACCAGCGCGTCCAGGTCGATGCCGGTCGCTATCCCCATGCCGTGCAGCAGGTAGACCACGTCTTCGGTCGCCACGTTGCCGGTGGCGCCTTTGGCGTAGGGGCAGCCACCCAGGCCAGCCACGGACGACTGGAAGTTCCAGACGCCCAACTCCAGCGCAGCGAGCGTGTTCGACAAGGCCTGGCCGTAGGTGTCGTGGAAGTGGCCCGAGACGTCGTCGATGCCGTAGTGCTGCAGCGTCGCCTCGATAGCGGCCTGCACCTTGCGCGGTGTGCCCACGCCGATGGTGTCGGCCACGTCCACGCGCTGCACGCCGATGCCCTTCATGAGCCCGGCCAGATAGGCCACACGCTCGGGGGCTATGTCGCCTTCGTACGGGCAGCCCACGGTGCAGCTCATGGCACCGCGCACGGCAATGCCGGCCGCGAGCGCCGCTTCCACCACCGGTGCAAAGCGCTCGATGCTCTCGGCGATGCTGCAGTTGATGTTCTTCTGGCTGAAGGCTTCACTGGCCGCGCCGAAGACCACGATCTCGTCGGGCTGGTCGAGCACTGCCGCCTCGAACCCCTTGAGGTTGGGCGTGAGCACCGAGTAGCGCACGCCGCTCTGGCGCGACAAGCCGGCCATGACATCGTGGTTGTCGGCCATCTGCGGCACCCACTTGGGGCTCACGTAGCTGGTGACCTCGATCTCTTGCAGGCCAGCGGCCTGCAGGCGGTGCACCAGCTCGATCTTCGTGGCGGCAGGAACCGGCTGCTTCTCGTTCTGCAGGCCGTCGCGCGGACCGACGTCGATGAGGCGGACGCGGGAAGGGATGTTCATGGGGGACTCGCTTTCAATAACCGCGATCGCGGTGCACCACGCCGGCGATGGGCTCGCCGCGCGAGAGCGCCACGATCTTGCCCGCGATCTGCGCGATGCTTTCGTCGCGCAGGGTGCGCGCCGAGGTGTGCGGGGTCACGGTGACTTTGGGGTGTTGCCAGAAGGGGTGGTCGGCGGGCAGGGGTTCGGTGCGGAACACATCCAGCGTGGCGCCGGACAGATGTCCGCTGTCCAGCAGGTGGATCAGGTCGTCTTCGACCAGGTGCGCGCCGCGCGCGACGTTGATCACATAGCCGCCGGCTTGCAACCGGGCCAGCGACTTTCGGTTGAGGATGTTCTCTGTGTCGGGCGTGAGCGGCAGCAGGTTCACCAGCACGCGGCACGACGACAGGAACGTGTCGAACCTGTCGATGCCCGCATGGCACACCACGCCTTCCACCGCCTTGGGCGTGCGGCTCCAGCCGTGCACCGGGAACTCAAACACATGCAGGGCGCGCGCCACACGTTCGCCGAGCACGCCCATGCCCATCACGCCCACGGGCCAGTCGGCGCGGCTGCGGGGCGATGTCGGCCTCGTAGCCGTCGAACTCGCGGAAGTGGCGGATGACGGCGTGGCACACGTACTCGGCCATCTGCACCGACATGCCGGCGTCGTCCAGCCGCACCACCAGGGTCTGCGGCGGAAGGCGCAGTTTCATGATCGCGTCCACACCGGCGCCGATGTTGAACATGGCCTTGAGGCCCGGTTGCTCGTCCAGAAACGCTTGCGGCGGTGACCACACGATGGCGTGGTCGGCCTGCGGGTCGCCGGGCTTCCAGGTGCTCACATGGGCCTCGGGCAGCAAGGCGCGAAAGCCCTCTTCCCAGGGGGCGGCTTTGGTTTGGGCTACGCAGATGGTGATGTTCATGCGGCGAGCTTAAAAGAAGCGGCCCGCGCGCGCAGTCACACGTTTCACGCGGCGGTGATCTTGAGCAGCTCGGCGCCTTCACTCACCTGGTCGCCGGGCGCGTACAGCAGCTCGGCCACGGTGCCGTCGGCCGGGGCGGCGATGGTGTGCTCCATCTTCATGGCCTCCATCACGGCCAGCGCCTGGCCTTTCTTGATCACGTCGCCGGCCTTCACCGCGAACGACAGCACCTTGCCCGGCATGGGCGCGGTCAGCCGTCCGCCGTCGGCCGCGGCCACGCCGGCGTGGGCCAGCGCGTCGATCTCGGTGATCTGCGTGGCGCCGAGCGCGCAGAAGATGTGCACGATCTCTCCGAGCTGCCAGGTCTGTACCGTCTGGCGCTGGCCCTGGAACTGCAGGTCCATGCGGGAACCGCCCTCGGTGGGCAAGCTCTCGAACTGCAGCACGCCGCTGACGTCGCCAAAGGCTAGCTGCAGCGCACCGTCGTGCAGGTAGGTGAGGTGCGCGAGCAGCGACTCGCCCAGATATTCAAAGTCGAAGCGGCGCACGGTGAGGCCGTGCGGGCGCCAGCCGTCCCGGCGCGAGAACGGGTCGGTTGATTCCAAGGCACGTTCCGTCACCAGGGTCTGCGCCACGGCTGAGGCCACCGCGAGCGCGAGGCCGACCTTGTCCTGATGGAACAGCACAGCCGCTTCGCGCGGGATCAGTGCGGTGTCAAGGTTGGCCTGCGCGAACGACGGGCTGTTCACCACGTGGCGCAGGAACTGCACGTTGGTGGACAGGCCGACGATCCGCGTCTCGGCCAGGGCGGCGTCCATGCGCGCGAGGGCCTCGGCGCGCGTGGCACCAAACACGATCAGCTTGGCGACCATGGAGTCGTAGAACGGGCTGATGGTGTCGCCCTCGCGCACGCCGTCGTCCACGCGCACCACACCGCGTTCGAATGCGGTGCAGGCCGGCTTGCGGTAAACGGTCAACGTTCCGGTGGCGGGCAAAAAGTTGTTGTCGGGCGTTTCGGCGCAAATGCGCGCCTCGATAGCGTGGCCATGGATGCGCAGCTCGTCCTGCTTGAGCGGCAGCGGCTCGCCGCTGGCCACACGCAGCTGCCACTCCACCAGGTCGAGCCCGGTGATGGCCTCGGTCACCGGGTGCTCCACCTGCAGGCGCGTGTTCATCTCCATGAAGAAGAACCGCATGCCGCCTTCGGGTGGTTGCTCGACGATGAACTCCACCGTGCCGGCGCCCACATAATTCACGGCCTTGGCCGCGGCCACGGCGGCCGCACCCATCTGCTGGCGGAACTCCGGCGTCATGCCGGGCGCGGGCGCTTCTTCCAGCACCTTCTGGTGGCGGCGCTGCACCGAACAGTCACGCTCGAACAGGTAAACGCAGTTGCCCTGGATCTCGATGTGGCGCGGGCGTTGCACGTATTTTTCGATCAGCACCGCGTCGCTGCCGAAGCTGTTGCGCGCCTCGCGCTGGCAGCTGGCCAGCGCAGCGGCAAAGTCCTCGGCCTTGTCCACCGCGCGCATGCCCTTGCCACCGCCGCCGGCGCTGGCCTTGATGAGCACCGGGTAACCAATGCGGTTGGCCTCGTGCTGGAGCATGGCGGGGTCCTGGTCGGCCTCGTGGTAACCGGGCACCAGCGGCACACCGGCCTTTTCCATCAGCTGCTTGGACTCGGCCTTCAGCCCCATAGCGAGGATGGCGGACGCGGGCGGGCCGATGAAGGCGATGCCGGCGTTGGCGCAGGCATTCGCGAACGCATCGTTCTCGCTCAGGAAGCCATAGCCCGGGTGGATGGCCTGCGCCCCGGTGGCCTTCGCGGCCTCGATGATGCGTTCCCACTGCAGGTAGCTGTCCTTGGGCGCGCTGCCGCCGATGTGCACGGCCTCGTCGCACGCCGCCACGTGCTTGGCCCTCGCATCGGCATCGGAATACACGGCCACGGTGCGCACGCCCAGGCGGCGGGCGGTGGCGGCAACGCGGCAGGCGATCTCGCCACGGTTGGCGATCAGGATTTTGGTGAACATCAGGTTTCCTTGACAGGTCCGGAGAAGAAACGTTGTGCGCGGCGAAACACCACACGCAGGAATTTGAAAAGCATCCAGGTGACGATCCACATCAGCACCACGGTGATGAGCAGCAACACGCCGAAGGCCACGGGGTGGTTCGTGGCCAGCCACACGGCGCCGACCACCAGGCCGTCTTCCACTAGGCTCATGGCGATGTTGGAGAACGGTTCGGGCGATGCGTTGATGGCGGCGCGCGTGGTGGACTTGGCGGCCTGGCTGGTGGCGGCCAGCGAGCGCGCGCCGCTGTCGGCACCAAAAACACCCGCTGCCAGCGCCGCGCCAGCAGGAATGCGCACCACGCTGTTGACCATGTCCCACAGCGAATCCACTACCGGGATCTTGTCGGCGAAGAACTCGACGAACAGCATGAAGCCGCTGGCCCCCAGCAGCGCCGGATGCTGCAGCACCTGCAGGCCGGCGGGTAGTTCCATCCAGCCTGCGGCACCGCCCATGCCGACCAGGAACACCACCGCGTACAGACGGAAACCGCTGGCCCAGCCGAGCGCACCGGCCAAGGCCAGCAACTCGGGCGTTCCCAGGGAAGCGAGGGCGTCCGTCATGACCGTTCAGCTCTGTGGCAACCAGCCGGGTGCGCGTTTGCCCAGGAAGGACTGCAGGCCTTCGCGGCCCTCGTCGCTGGCGCGGACGTCGGCGATGCGGCGCGCGGTCTCGCTGCGCAGTGCTTCGGTGATGGGCACGCCGCTCACATCGCGCACCAGGCGCTTGCATTCGCGCGAGGCCTTCGGTCCATTGGCCACCAGCGTGGCGACGAGTTCGCCCACCTTGGCGTCCAGCGTCTCGGGTGTGGCGAGCTCGTGCACGAAGCCGATCTCGTGGGCACGCACCGCACTGAACCGCTCGGCAGTGACCATGTAGCGGCGCGAAGCCTGCACGCCCATCGCGCGCGCCACATACGGGCTGATGGTGGCGGGCAGCAGGCCCAGGCGCGCTTCGGACAGGCAGAAGGTCGCGCCCTCCACCGCCACCAGCACGTCGCAGATGGCGGCCAGCCCCATGCCGCCGGCATAACAGTCACCCTGCACCCGACCCACGATGGGCACCGGGCACTGGTCCAGCGTCCACAGCATGTCGGCGAGCTTCTGGGCGTCGGCGCGGTTCTGATCCCAGCTGTAGCTGGCCATGGCCTTCATCCAGTTGAGGTCGGCGCCGGCGCAGAAAGCCTTGCCGTGCGCGCCGAGCACGACCACGCGCAAGTCCTCGTCTTTCGACAAAACGTCAAATGTGATGGTCAACGCTGCGATCACATCGTCGTTGAACGCGTTGCGCACATCGGGCCGGTTGAGCCACACATGCGCCACATGGGCGCTGGGGCGGGTCACGTCAAGCACATCACTCATATTCAATACCTCTTTGCGACTTCTTCGAGCATCACCTCGGTCGCGCCACCGCCAATGGCGAGCACCCGCGCATCGCGCCACAGCCGTTCAATGGCGGTTTCGCGGATGAAACCCATGCCGCCGTGGAACTGCTGGCAGGTCTGCACCACCTCGTTGACGAGTTCACCGGTGAGCGCCTTGAGCATGGAGACCTCCTGCACGATGTCGTGACCCTGGGTCACGCTCCAGGCGCAGTGGTACATGAACTGGCGCGCTGCGCGCACCTTGGCGTCGAGCATCGACAGGCGCTGGCGGATGGTTTGCTGATCCCACAGCGTGGCACCGAAGGCCTGGCGCTGGCGCACGTGGTCCAGCGTGATCTTCAGCGCCTGCGTGCAGTGGCCGATGGCCATCGCGCCCAGGGCAATGCGCTCGGTCTGGAAGTTCTTCATCACCGAGTAGAAGCCCTTGCCCTCCTCGCCCAGCAGGTTGCCGGCGGGGATGCGCACGTTGTCGAACACGAGTTCTGCCGTGTCGCTGGAGAGCCAGCCGGTCTTCTTGAGCGCACGACCCACGGTAAAACCCGGCGTGCGTCGTGCCGCGCGGTGCCGGTCTTGGCGGCCACGAAATACAGGTCGCCGTGCACGCCGTTGGTGATGAACATCTTGGTGCCGTTGATGACCCACTCGTCTCCATCCCGGCGCGCCGTGGTGCGCATGCCCGCCACGTCAGACCCGGCGCCGGGCTCGCTGATGCCCACCGCGGTGATCAGCTCTCCCGCCGTCACCCTGGGCAGGTACTTCGCCTTCTGCGCAGGGGTGCCGGCGTGGTGCAGGTGCGGGCCGGCCATGTCGGTGTGCACGAGCACGGTGATGATGAAACCGGCAAAGGTGCTTTGCGACAGGGCTTCGGCAAACACCAGATTGGTCATGGCGTCGGCGTCGGCCCCGCCGTATTCACCCTCGAAGGCGATGCCCAGCAAACCCGCCTGGCCCATGCGGCGCAACACATCGCGCGGCACCATGCCGGTCTCTTCCCACGCCGCTGCATGCGGCTCCACTTCGCGCTCCAGAAAACGCGCCACCTGGTCGCGCAGCAGTTCGTGGTCGGGGTTGTCGTAGATGGTGGCGCTCATGGTCGTTGTCTCGTTCGCATGGTTGTTGTGTTCAGGAGGCCTGCTGAAGGAAAAACACCAGGTCCAGTTCGGGTGCGGGCTGGCCAAGGATGGTGAGCGCCGCGCTGATCTGGCCGCGGTGGTGTGTGCCGTGGTTGAACACGTGCGCCAGCGTGGCCGCGAACGGCAGGTTCATGGCCTGGCCACGCATGTTGGTATAGCTGAGCGCGCCGTCGTAACGCTCGGCGGGCCAACTGGTGATCAGCGGCTCCCACACCTTGGCGCCGCCTTTGAGGGCCTGCGCCAGGCGGTCGCGCTCGGGTTCGACCTCCATGTCCAGCGCGACCTTCGGGCTCTCGCCCCGCGCAAAGCGTCGCTGCCAGAGCATGTGCTCGCCCACCAGCAGGTGGTTGAGCGTGCCGTGGATGCTCTTGAAGAACAGACGCAGGTCGCGCCGGTAATCAAACTCGTTGACGGGTTCGATGGCAAAGAGCAGTTGCTCCGTGGCCCACACGTTGTAGCGGGCCAGCTGCACGAAGTGGGCTTGCCAGGGGCTCAATGCGGCCATGTGTCCAGCCCTCCCAAGTCCTTGAGCGATTCGAAGTCGGCATCGCGATGCAGCAGCATGTGTCCGTGCTTCATGCAGTAGCTGGCGAGCAGCACGTCGATGGGGCTGCGCACGGTGCGGCCTTGTTGACGGAGTCGCTGATACAGCGCAGCCGCATTCAACGCGTTGGTCAAGCCGCCGATCTCCACCACCTCCAAAGCCAGCAACAGATTGCGGGCTCTCGCCTGCTCCGTGGTTGTAGCGAAGCCGCGTAACACTTCGAACACCACCAGATCGGCCACACCGAGATCTGGCGGCCCGTCGAGCCCCGACAACCAACGCCTGAGCTGCTCAGTCTGCGGGTTGGTGGTGCCTCGAAAGTGATCGATCAAGACACTGGAGTCCACCAGAATCATGCTGACTTGCCCCGCGCACGGGGCTTTGGAATCGGCTCTGAGGCGGGGGACTTTCGACGTTGAGCGGCCGGCTTGATGGCGTAACTGGCGGCGGGTTCCTGCACGGCCACTTGGGGCGTCTGGCTTTGTTCTCGAGTTTTCGCCCAGCCTTCGTCAGAGTCGTCCCAGAACAGGGTGCCACGGGCTGCCAGCAAAGCTGCATAGGCCTTTTTGCGCTTGAGAAGACGCAATCCTTCTTCAACCGCCTCGCGTTTGGTCTTGAACTCGCCAAGCGCCATGACATCGGCCATGAGCTTGTCGTCGATCACGATATTGGTTCGCATGGCAAAAT
>LNFM01011456.1_pt1 | contig 18939 bp, 17 predicted proteins | sample 596031 | NCBI WGS metagenome assembly LNFM01 (sample SAMN04254537, study PRJNA301005) | activated carbon metagenome | isolation source: dual media filters at the Ann Arbor, Michigan drinking water treatment plant | place: USA: Ann Arbor | reverse complement strand
CGTCCACTTCGGACAGCAGCAGCTCTGCATATTTAGTCAGCCTGACTTCGGTATACCGCATGGCTGCCGGGGAATCGCCATCACGCGAGCCGAAATTTCCCTGGCCATCGACCAAGGGATAGCGCAACACAAAATCCTGCGCCATGCGCACCATCGCTTCGTAAGAAGCCGAATCGCCATGCGGATGGTATTTACCGATCACATCACCAACCACGCGCGCCGATTTGACCGGCTTTGATCCCTGAATCAAACCCAGGCGATGCATCGCATAGAGAATGCGGCGCTGCACCGGCTTCTCGCCATCGGATACGGAGGGCAGCGCGCGTCCCTTGACCACGCTGATGGCGTAGCGCAGATACACCTGGTGCGTGTATTCAGCCAGATCGATGCTGCCATCGCCGTTATCACTACCACTCGAAGCAGATGTTGGTGGTACGGGTGGCGGCAATTCGGTTTCCGGCGGCGTCACTTGCGCCGGTAAGGAGGAATCCAACGCATCAAATAGATCCAAATTTTTCATTTTTCGTTAAATATCCGCTTCCACTTCGTTGCCATGTATTGTAATTAATTCCTTGCGCTCGCTAGCATGCGACTTTCCCATCAGGGTATCGAAGGTTCCCACTGCATGTGCCACATCGCCCAGGCCTATCCGCACCAGCCGGCGTGTGTCCGGGCATAAGGTGGTTTCCCAAAGCTGAACCGCATCCATCTCCCCCAGCCCCTTGAACCGCGAAATGGTCCAGCTTCCTTCCTTGATGCCTTCCTGACGCAGGCGCGCTTCCAATATATTCAGTTCCACCTGATCCAAAGCGTACAGCTTGCGCGGCGGCTTGTTTTTACCCTGTGCCGGAACATCCACGCGAAACAATGGCGGTTTGGCAATATACACGTGCCCGTGTTGAATAATCTTGGGAAAATGCCGGAAAAATAAAGTGAGCAACAGTGCCTGGATATGGCTGCCATCATCATCGGCATCGGACAAAATGATAATCTTGCCATAGCGCAAGGCACTCATATCCACATTGCTGTCCAATTTGTGCGGATCAATCGCCAGCGATACGGCAATATTGTGGATTTCCTGATTAGCGAGAATCTGCGATTGATCGACTTCCCAGCTGTTCATGCCTTTGCCGCGCAGCGGCAGCACTGCCTGAGTCTCTTTGTCTCGTCCCGCCTTGGCCGATCCACCGGCGGAATCCCCTTCCACCAAAAACAGTTCGGCGTTGAGGCCGGTCAGTTCGGAATCGGTCAGTTTGCCTGGCATCACCGCCACGCCGGAGCCTTTTCTGCGTTCCACTGTTTTAGCGGTTTTGCCGCGATCAATGGCGTTCTTGATGGCCTGCTCGGCAATCTTCGTCGCTTCCGCCACATGCTCGTTCAGCCATAAATCCAGCGTATCTTTCATGGCCGCCGCAACCAGCTTGATCGCCTCGCGCGAAGATAATTTTTCTTTGGTTTGGCCAGAAAAGCTCGGATCCACCATTTTGAGTGCCAATACAAAGCGTAGCTTGGCCCACACATCCTCGGCCGCCAATTTTACGTTGCGCTGCATCAGTCCATGTTGCTCTGCGAAGGTACGCACACTGTTAAACACCACGTCCCGCAAACCGGCTTCGTGCGTCCCGCCCCCCAATGTCGGAATCAAATTGACATAGGATTCGCCACCGCCGGAGCCAACAACCCAAGCCATCGCCCATTGCACTCCTTCACCGTCCGAGAAGGTCTCATTCGCAGCCAAATACTTTTCACCACAGAATGCCGGTGCAATCGGCTCATCTTCAGCAATCATTTGATCCAGATACTGCGCGATTCCTCCCTCAAAATGCCATTCCTTGACATCAAAACCCGTGACGGTCTCGATGTTGAGTAACACTTTAACGCCCGGCAGCAGCATTGCTTTGGCGCGTAACAAGTGCTCCAGCTCTCCGCGATGCAGTGATGGGGCGTCAAAATACTTCGCATTCGGCCAGATGCGCAGTGCCGTGCCGGTGTTGCGCACACCGCAAGTGCCGATCACCGTTAATGGCTCGATAACTTCGCCATCGGCAAAAACGATGCGATGTTGCTTGCCTTCGCGCTTAACTTCCACTTCCAAACGGGTGGAAAGCGCGTTGGTCACTGAAACACCGACGCCATGCAAGCCGCCGGTGAATTTGTAGCTGCTGTCTGCCTCACCTTTTGCAAACTTACCGCCGGAATGAATCACCTGGAATACAACCTGTATAGTTGGAATATTCTCTTCCGGATGCAGGCCAACCGGAATGCCGCGCCCATCATCTGCGACGGCGACTGAACCGTCACGATAAAGCGTCACTTCGATATTCTTGGCATACCCTGCCATCGCCTCATCAACCGCATTATCGATGGCCTCCACCACCATGTGCGTCGGATCCGTGGTACGTGTGTACATACCCGGCCGCAACTGGATAGGTTCCAGCTTGCGCAAGACCCGGATCGAAGATTCATCGTAAGTTTGTTTTGTCATGATTGTTAAGTTGGTTTACGCGGCTTCCATTCCGATACTTTCCTCTTCAATCCACAAACTAATTGCGCCAACAAAAGGGCTAAAACATATCATGTTTTAGCAAAGCTTCGTAGTTGAGCTGTATCTGATTGAATGGACAGATGGGAAAATCATCGGTTTATACAGCAAATTGACTTCGAATGTAAAACTAAGATGTACTCTGAACTGCTACACCTGAGATCTTTCATAAATTGCATTGTCAGTATTCAAAACAGGAGAGGCAATCCGCTCTTTGAAAAATATAAGCCTTCTTAAGGTGATATTTTATTAATCAACAACATAAAAAGATGGCGTAATCTTATGCATAATAGAGAGAAAAAGCTATGCAAATTGTCGCATCATTCTTTGTTTAAATAGATGGTAAAATAACTAAATTAAGCACTTCTCGAAAAGCTATTGAGAAGTAAAACATTGCATTAAATTTATTTACAGGGATGTAAGTCAACTGATGGCCGTATTTTTTGGTGATCCGAAAAAAGTCCAGCACTTGATATGATATTCAAAAAGATAAAAATCAGATTTTGAGTGGTAAAGGGATTATTGTGATACCGATTCATGTATGTCTAAAGACAGCAATGCAATGAAAAAGAAACGCAAATACAACCGCTGATCAGAACAGCGTATGCTTATAGCGCTTACCGGTCTGATCATTGTTCGAAAAGTTTTGTTCTTTCATCCCAGTTTCACACAAAAACACTCTACTTAGCATCCAATCCGGCAGATATCCGGTCTACCCGGTGCTCGTCACATAAAATCTGAGCAAATGAAGCTTTTAAAGCAGAATCCCCCTTGCCATAGTGGTGGGAGGCATCACCACTGGAAAAATTATTTTATGATTCATATAGCAAACAAGGAAGAAATTCGTTCCCACACTTCCCTGCGAGGTTGGGCAGCTCTGATGGTTGTCTTCGTTCACTTTCGATCTTTTCTTCATCCATCTGTCGATCCAGATGAAATGACATTTTTTCTTGCCAAGGGCTATCTCTGGGTAGATTTCTTCTTTATCCTCAGCGGTTTTGTGATGTCATATGTCTATGACATCGAGCACCCTCAGCGCCATAGCATTCGTGACACTTTTCACTACCTAATTGCTCGTATTGCACGAATATACCCATTGCATTTGATTTCGCTCGTAGCAACACTGCTATTCTTTATCACAGTTGCGCTAATAAACTGGGGCTTGGAAAAAGAATTCTGCTGCGTATACGATGGCTCCTTACGAAATGCCGAATCATTAGTTGCTAACCTATTCCTCATTCACGCGTGGGGTATGTTTGACTGGGTCACATGGAATCTTCCATCATGGTCTCTCAGTGCGGAGTTCTTCTGCTATCTGATCTTTGCCGCGCTTCTTACTCTGGATGGCGAAAACCGGGAACTGGCTTTGGTTGCGCTGTCATGCACTGCGGTGTTTTTTTATTGTTTATGCCTTGCTACTGGCAGTGATGTCGATGAGAATTTTCGATTATCCACCATACGTGCTGCATCCGCTTTTACCCTCGGCATTATGCTGTTCTTGGGACGCAAGGTTATTTCTGCTATCTCGGAAAGCTATTTGACGTGTATTCAGATCGCTGCAAGTATTGCACTTTTGCTTGCACTGCACTTTGGATTAGCTGATGTTTTATCTATTGCTCTGATGGCTTTGATAGTTTTGGTGACTTGGGAAGATCGCGGTTATTTGTGCAACTGTCTCACTATGCGCCATATGCACACGATTGGGCTATTGTCGTTTTCTATTTATATGTGGCACTATCTTATCAAGTTTATTGCAAAGAACGATTGGGAACTCTATACAGGTCTGCCACTGCAAAGTAGTGCAACGGGATCGATATTTTTTGTCGCCTGTTTGATAGGCTTAGTCATTCCGGTCTCAGTTTGGAGTTATCGATTCCTGGAAATGCCCACTCGCAAATGGATTAGCTTGCAGTTGAATGGCTTACTTGAAACAAAATATCCGCCAAAGTGGCAGCTGATATTAGTACCCAGTCAAAGAAAAAAGAAAGCATTTCTTTACTGGCCCTTTATCAAATAGTTAAACTTTCTTTGATCACTAACCTGAATTTTGCACAAAAAGGGCGAATAACCAAGTAACTATTTTATATAATGATGTTTACATAAAAACAAATTCGTAAAAAATGACTGCTTGTACTCGCCCTTCTGCCAATTCCACCCCAGAACAACTCCGATTTCCTCTCGCTGCGGGTTTCACGGTTCGCGCTGACTTCACTGGAGGAGAGATATCCTCTGACCTGGGCGCATTACTGCTTTCCGCCGTGGATGGCCGTATTGGTCTGATTGATCGCCTGACCGCAGCCATTACCGATTTTCCGTCACCCCGGCTACATCAAACATACCCTGCGTGATTTGCTGACGCAGCGCACATTTCAAATCGCATCGGGTTATGAGGACGGCAATGATTCCAATACGCTACGTCGTGATCCCCTGTTCAAGCTGGCAGCGGAACGTGCGCCTCTGGATATCGATAATCTGCTGGCTTGCAGTGCGACCTTCTCTCGTCTGAAAGATGCACTGAGCAGCCGTGACATATACCGCATGGCCCGCGCCCTGGTCCTACAGTTCATCGCCGGCTACAGCTGCGCCCCTAGCGCGATCACTCCGGATCTCGACCACACTGACGATGCCACCTATGGCCAGCAAGCACTTTCTTTTTACAACGCCCATCGGCCACTATTGCTACCTGCATTTGCTCGTATTAGAGGCTCACTCCGGCGCCTTGGTGACCGCCGTATTGCGCCCCGGAAAGCGCCCCGTCCGGGGGCTGAGAACGCCATGATCATGAAGCGCGTGCTGGGCTTGCTGCGGCAGTACTGGTTACAGACCCATATATTGCGCTTGGAAAAGCGATTGCATTTTTACGTGAGAGGGATATTCTGATTATCGGTTCAGGCATGTCATTTCACAATTTGAAAACATTTTTCTCGAACGATATCGATAGCAGCAAAGAAAATGAGGGATTTAATCACTGGTTGATTGAAACTTGTACCAATCCGGAGATTCTATCTGCAGCGCGTGAACAACGATTGATTTAGAATGGGAAAAAGCACCGTTTGCCCGATTCTGTCATCCGAGATGAAGAACATTTATTGCCTTTGCATGTTTGCTACGGTATCGCATGTGCCGGCACTCCAACTGCAAAGGTTGTATTTTATGAGGAGGTGATGGAAAAAAAGTGACGAGCTTCCTGTGGCAGTAGAATCATGGTATTTTGATGCTGATTTTCATTGTTGCCCATCAGCCATAAGTATTTGAATTAACCGCACCAAACTGCCAGCTTATTATCATCTCATTGAAATACTGGAGAATCAGTATGGAAAAAACAAAATTGGAAAATTGGTTATTCGGTTTCCTGTTCACAGTCATTTTTGTGACAAGCACTGCATGGTCAGCGCAAGATGAGAAAAACAGTCCAGGGTTTGCGTGGAAGGATGGCGCAGAAATTTACGCCAAAATTTGCGCATATTGTCATGAAGCCCAAGTCGGGCCGCAAATTCGCCATCGCGACCTTCCCGCAGCTTATATCCGTGCAGTCGTTCGCAATGGTAACCGGGCCATGCCGGCCTTTCGTCCTTCAGAAATCGACGACGAATCATTAGTCAAACTGGCGGATTTCATTTCAAACAAAGATTCTCAGCGTTAAGGAGATCACATTCCATGGATGAAACGCGACGTAGCCTCATCAAGGGCATGCTGACTGGTGGAACCTTGCTGGCCTTCGGTATTCCTACCGTCACTCAAGCAGTGTCCCTCAGCCAAACGCTTTCAGGCAGCACACAAAATTACCAACTGTTACTGGGCAATACCCCCATAGACGAAGCATTTGCCAAAGGCGCACAGACCGCTTGCACCCGTTATATCAATTACCGTCAAGGTACATTACCGGCATTCAAATTAGAAGACGAGCTATTAACCAACCCGCTACGCATCGTGGATTTATTGACACAATCCCGGAATATGCGTTGGATTGCCGTCATGGATCATGCCAGTGCAGCCATATTCACTGAATTGGTGCGAAATTTTGAAGGCCGCCTGCTTTCACTGGGTTCACACATGTCTTCTTCCGGCAATGCTACTTCCTTGCCTATGAGACATGTGTGGACTACCGCATCACCGGTTTACAGCGCCGGAGGATTACTAGCCTCCCTGCTCACTCAAAATCAGCATGATTTCTCTATTGTCGAAAATTTTCTTGAACAAGCGGAAAAAGATAGTGCAATGAGCGATTCATCGTCAGTGGAATTTTCGTCTTTTCGGCTGGCTAAGCAACCCGCGACGCATTTGCATTGTGCCGGAGTATCTCCGCTGGAAGCCAGTCAACGGATTGGCTGGAAAACATCAGAAAATTGGCAACCAGTATTATCCCGGGGCGACAAATCTTCCATCGATCAAGACAAAACCGCGACGGATGCGGCAATTGAATATCCCCGATTTGACAACTGGATAGAAGCTACCGGTTATGCGGTTGTGGCAACTGCATTGGGTATGGGAATACAGCAAGCATCTTGTTCCAGCCGCGCATTTGTACATCGATCGAATCAACGCAATCTGAATCATCAAGGGTTATCGGAAAAACATTTCGTTTCGTTTGTCATTGACGTGTAGGGAGAAAACAGTATGACCAGTCAATATATCGCATTGCCCAAAGGCGTATCGGAAAAAAACTTCGATGCGGCCATCCGTGATTTTCGCAAAGTACTGGGCGACGCTGCTGTACTCACCAGCGCGGAACAACTTGCACCTTACATCAAGACGATGATGCCGGTTTCCGATGCCGAATACACGCCATCTGCAGCACTATTGGCCACAACCGTCGAGCAAATCCAAAAAATCGTTGCGATTTGCAATCAATACAAAGTACCGGTTTGGATGATTTCCACCGGAAAAAACCTGGGCTACGGCTCGGCAGCCCCGGCAGAGCGGGGTCAGGTAGTGCTTGACTTGAAGCGCATGAATCGCATTCTCGAAGTGGATAAGGATTTGGCCTTTGCCTTGGTCGAACCGGGTGTAACCTATCAGCAACTCTACGATTACATCAAAGAACACAAGCTGGGTTTATGGCTATCCATGCCCGCCCCTTCCGCCATCGCAGGACCGGTTGGCAATACGCTGGATCGCGGCGTGGGTTACACGCCCTATGGCGAGCACTTTTTGTTCGCTTGCGGCATGGAAGTCGTGCTGGCGAATGGAGAAGTGCTGCGTACCGGCATGGGCTCAATGCCCAATTCCAACACCTGGCAGGTATTCAAATGGGGCTATGGCCCCTATCTGGATGGCATTTTTACGCAATCCAACTATGGCATCGTCACTAAATTCGGTTTCTGGTTGATGCCTGAACCACCGGCATTCAAGCCGTTTGTGATTCAATATCAGCATGAAGAAGATATCGTGGAGATCGTCGAAACGATTCGTCCGCTGCGCATCAGCGGTGTGATTTCCAACGCTGTGGTCATTGCCCATGCGCTCTATGAGGCGCCGGTAAAAGCCAAGCGCAGTGATTATGTGTCCGGACCGGGTTCAATTCCGGATGAAGCGGTGTATCGTATTATGAAAGATCACAAACTGGGGATCTGGAACGTATATGCCGCACTCTATGGCACGCAGGAGCAGATTGATGTGAACTGGAACATCGTGACGCAAGCATTCGGTCAATCGGGCAAAGCAAAAATCATGACGGAGCAGGAAGCAGGTGATGATCCAGCATTTGCTTACCGCGCCAAGCTCATGCGCGGAGAAATGACGCTCACGGAATTTTCGTTATATAACTGGCGCGGGGGTGGCGGGTCAATGTGGTTTGCGCCCGTCTCTCAAGCGCGCGGCAGTGAAACTCTCAAACAAATGGCACTGGCCAAGCAGATACTGGCCAAATACGGACTGGATTATTCCGGCGAATTTATCGTCGGAATGCGCGATATGCATCACATTGTCGACGTACTGTACGACAAAACTGACCCAGAGCAGACAAAGGCGGCCTATCAATGTTTCGAGGAATTGCTGACCGAATTCTCCGCGCGCGGGTATGGAACTTATCGCGTCAATACGGCATTTATGGATAAAGTCGCCGAAACCTATGGCCCAGTGCAGAGAAATGTTCACAAAATACTTAAAAAAGCACTGGATCCCAATGGCATTCTTGCGCCGGGAAAATCAGGCATACGCTAGTTTCATTTTGACCTTGAGCAAGACCTGACGATTCCAAAGCGGAGTAACCGTGGAAAAAATCAAGGCAGCCGTCGTCCGCCAGAAAGGCGGGCCTTTTCAGATTGAAGACCTGATGCAGGATGATCCGCGATCCGATGAAGTGCGCGTCCGCATCGTAGCGACGGGAATGTGCCATACCGATATGGTTGCGCGCGATCAGCTCTACGAAGTGCCTCTGCCGGTGGTATTGGGGCATGAAGGCTCGGGCGTGGTCGAACAAATTGGCAGCCATGTGAAGAAAGTCTCTGTTGGCGACCATGTGGTGCTAACCTATATGTGGTGCGGCCACTGCAAGTCCTGCCTGCGCGGTGATTTAACCTATTGCGAGCAATTTTATGCGCTGAATCTCAATGGCGCACGCGAAGACGGCAGCACGTCAACCTTTACAACAGGCAATACTTCAGAGCCGGTGCACGATCATTTCTTTGGGCAATCGTCGTTTGGTACCTTTGCGCTGGTGCATGAGCGCAACGTCATCAAAGTTCCCAAAGATGCGCCCTTGGAGCTTCTTGGCCCACTGGGTTGTGGCATTCAGACCGGTGCCGGAGCTGTCATGAACGCACTCAAAGTCAACCCGGGCAGCAGTTTTGCAGCTTTTGGCGGCGGCGCGGTGGGACTCAGTGCCGTGATGGCGGCACGTGCCGCCGGTGCTACAACCATCATCTCGGTAGATGTGGTTCCTACGCACCTGGCTCTGGCGATGGAACTCGGGGCAACCCATGCCATTAACAGCCGGGAAACCGATGCGGTCGAAGCGGTTCGCAAAATAATGAATGGCGGCGCTGATTTCACGCTGGAATCGAGCGGGCGCCCTGCCGTACTGCGTCAAGCCATTGATGCATTAGCTATCCGCGGGACATGCGGCATTGTCGGCGCACCTGCCTTGGGCACCGAAGCGAGCTTCGATGTGAACAGGGTGATGACGACGGGAAAACGTATTATCGGAATCGTTGAGGGCGATAGCAAACCGGATCTTTTTATTCCAGCACTGATTGCGCTTTATCAGCAGGGAAGATTCCCTTTTGACAAGCTGGTGAAGTTCTATTCCCTCGATCAAATCAATCAGGCCGCTGAAGATAGTGAGAAGGGCATCACAATTAAACCGATCATTCGACTCTAATCCACACTTGTGTACTTCACTTTGAGTGGATTTTCCAAGAAAACACGCATGAGGAATGCCTTATGGAAAAGAAATTAGCATCCCAATCGCCTTATTCAAATTTCGACCAACTATTCATCAATGGCCAATGGCGTCACGGCAAGGGAGCAAAGATTCTGCGCGACCTCAATCCCTATGACGGCAGCACGCTGGTCGAAATACCCCATGCCAATCGCGATGACATGGACGAAGCCTATCGCGGCGCCGCCAAGGCGCAGCACGCATGGGCGGCATTAATACCGGGCGAGCGGGCAGCCATCATGCGCCGCGCGGCGCAAATCATGGAAGCACGGCGAGAAGAAATTGTATCCTGGATCATTCATGAGTCCGGCGGCACGCGCATCAAAGCCAATCTGGAATGGAACGCCGTGCATGGTGTGCTTCTGGAGGCAGCTACTCTGCCATATTTGGTGGAGGGCCGGATTCTTCCGGCAGACATTCCCGGCAAGGAAAGCCGCATGTATCGTAAACCCGTGGGGGTTGTCGGGGTGATCAGCCCCTGGAATTGGCCATTCCAGCTCACCGCCCGTTCTACAACCCCCGCGCTCGCTGTCGGTAATGCTGTCGTGGTCAAGCCAGCCAGTGACACTCCCGTTACGGGCGGATTGCTGTTTGCAAAAATCCTTGAAGAGGCGGGATTGCCTCCAGGCGTACTCAGCGTTATCGTCGGTGCGGGCAGCGAGATCGGCGATGCCTTTGTTACCCACCCTATTCCTCGTGTCATATCGTTTACTGGCTCAACGCCAGTTGGCCGCAATATCGCAAGATTGGCAGCCGAGGGACCGATGCTGAAGCGGCTTGAACTGGAACTGGGTGGTAATGGCCCATTCGTGGTATTGAATGATGCCGATCTCGGACAAGCCGTAGAGGCCGCCGTGTTTGGTAAGTTTCTGCACCAGGGCCAGACTTGCATGAGCGTTAATCGCTTCATTATTGAAGATCGGATTCACGATGCGTTTGTCGAGCGCTTTGTTGATCGGGTACGTCAACTGAAAGTAGGCGATCCGGATGCAGCGGATACCATGATTGGCCCGATCATCAATGAATCCCAGTTAAATGGTCTGCAGCGACGAATTCACGATGCCATTTCATCGGGAGCTCACCAAATGGTGGGGGGTGACGCACAAGGCCTGGTGCTTCCGCCCCATGTATTCTCTCAAGTCACCAATCAGATGCCATTGGCACAAACGGAATCATTCGGCCCCATCGCGCCGATCATACGTGCGCGCAATGAAACGGATGCATTGAATATCGCCAACGATACCGACCTTGGGTTGGCTGCCGCGGTGTTTACGCAAGATATTGAACGCGGCCTTCGGTTTGCACAACAACTCGAATCGGGCATGGCGCATATCAATGACCAGCCAGTCAACGATTTACCTTATAACCCATTCGGTGGTGAAAAGAATTCCGGTATCGGCCGCTTCAATGGGGTCTGGGCAATTGCGGCATTTACTACTGATCAATGGATCACCGTTCAGCATACACCGCGTCACTATCCTTTTGACGCGCGAGTCATTAAATGATTTGTTGAAAAACAAATGCGACCGTAAAATAATAAGAAAGCTACAGTGATCTCCAAGCCAGTTTTATTCTTCTATTTCTCTTAACAACCATTTCTTCCATGAGGAAAATGATGACTCTCAAACTCCATATCATTATTTGCAGTACACGGCCTGGTCGTGTCGGGCCACCTATTGCCCAATGGTTCCATGAAATCACAGTGAAACATGGTAAATTTGAGGCTCATCTGGTCGACCTCGCCGAATTCAATCTTCCAGTCTATGACGAACCCGAACACCCCATTCTTCAGCGCTATCAGCATGAGCACACCAAAAATTGGGCGGCTAGCGTCAATGCGGCAGATGCTTACGTGTTCGTCACACCGGAATATAATTTCGGCCCGCCGCCTTCGCTTCTGAATGCATTCAACTATGTCTATAAGGAATGGAATTACAAACCTGCCGGAATAGTTAGTTATGGCGGCGTTTCAGGTGGGCTCCGGTCTGCCCTGATCTGATGCCAATGGTGGAAGCGGTGGCGGTGCAGAATATTTCCACGTTCATCGACGAAAACAAGCGGTTTACACCCAATGAACATCACGTAAGTTCTGGAATATCGCTACTTAATGAACTCTACAAGTGGGCACAAGCTTTAAAAACGATGAGATTGTAATTTTTGTTCTAGAATCTCAATCAACTCAACTTTAGACACCCAGCTCTCCATCCTTGCGCCACCCAAACGGTGACACAAATTAGGGATGGGATGAAATGAATGAAACTGATATCGCTTGCTGCTGACGGTGCTGCTACACCCGTAATCTTGGGTCGCCGCGCTGTTTGGGGAAGGTGAATATCGAGGACTTCCGGTTCAAACTGTCCCTGAAAGCAAGTCCGGTAAATTCCATGCGTAGCCACTGCGCCACCAGACCGCCAGTCAGTGGTTGTTTGTCGCGCCATGGCGCCACGACATCGATAGGGAAGGCTTCTTCCGCAACCAGACTCAATAATTGAACCAGTGTCCACGCTGTCGAGCGAATCTGCATCCATAACTCCAGCACAGTGCGTTTCTGCTGCCACAAATTGCTCACACCCCGAAAGCCGCTTCAAGTTGTGAAACAAGGGTTCGATGCCCCAGCGGCGCGCATACAGATGCAGTATCTCCTCGGCACGCAAATCCGTTTCGGTCGCCAACAGCAAACGTGCTTTTGACCAACGCTGTTTGTCTGCATCGTAGAATTCGCACCATACCGCGCGCACCAGCGTCATTTTGATCCCGTAAGTTTTGGGTCGTCCGCGTCCAGGCTTGGACACACTGCCTGATGGCAGGAATAATGCGGTATCGCACCGTGCTTGACCGATGATCGGCATCTTTCGCGACAGCAGCGGCAAATACCAGGCGCGCTCGCATGAACCAGGCATAGAACAGTAGCCGAACAGGCTTGTTCATCATCACGGGCGCCAGGCTGCGCACCAACGCCAGCGCGATGGTCAGCTTGTTGCGATTGCCGGTGACCGGGACAGAACGGGACACAATCGGTAACACATACTTCCTGCCCGCACTGCCCAGCACGCTGACGCCCAACTTAACCCAGCATGTGCTTTCTGGCATGGTCGTGCCGAATGATACTGCCCGGCGCCTTCTCGGATTGGCGTGGAATCAACGTGTCGTCGATAACCAGATTGAGAGTTTCCATTGGCAATGCATCGTTGACCACCTCGAACAAGGCTCTTGCCAGCCGTAGCGTCCGGACAGTTTGGGCGTAGGACATAGAGCACCAAATGAGGAATAAAAATTCCTTCATTGGCCGCAGCCCTGCGTACGCCAAAAACCCGCGCATGCAGAGTGTCGACCGCGCAAACCCTTTCTTCTGTCGAGTGATTTTTGCTCATTTTGTGAATATTTTTACGTCTCGTATCGCTACTTTGCTTCTGCCTTAAGGAAACTCTGATTAAGTTGATTACATTCATGGTTCGACAAGCTCACCACGAACGTAATCAATATATTACCGTTCGTCCTGAGCCTGTCGAAGGACTTAATCAGAGCTTCCTTAATGGCCGCTTCTTTGATGCTGAATTAAAGTATGTTAAATTTCCGAAATGATATAGTGCTGACTAATTTCTTGCGGTTAACTGAATGGAAACATATCGAGCACGATAACTTCAGTGCCTTTACCCTGCCTGAAATGTAAGATGCTTACGTCACTAATTGCCGTACCGTCCCCCGCGCTTAATTCATTATTGTTCATCGACACTTACAAGCCAGAATAAAAAGAAATAAGCCTTGACAGCCCTTGTTCCATATCTGTATTCGAAGCAAGCCGATAAAAGGCAAGAACAGGAGAAAAAGCGCAATTTATACAGGATCAATAAGCATTTTTAGCCTGTTTTTAATATCGCAGCGGCAACGCAGATAGTTTTTCAGTGACTTGTTAAGTTTCAGGCTAATCAATACTGAGTTAAGATAGAAATCAGCATGATGTATTGCCTTCCCTTGTTCTTTTTAAGCCGCTGAGTTATAACAATTCGCTCAGCATTCGAACAAATCAATTATTTATTAAATGAGGTTGTGTCATGAAAAAAATCGTTATAGCTGTTTGTTTTGGTTTAATACTGCCTTCCTGTACATGGGTTAAAGTCACTCCGAATGGCGAAGGCGTGCGTTTGGTGCAATCTGTCCGAGCAGTCGAGTCATGCAAAAAACTAGGGAGGGTTAATACAAAAGTTGAAAGTAAAGTAGTGTTTAATCGTGATATGGAAAAAGTTACTGGTGAACTTGCGGATCTTGCACGTAATGAGGCGGCTTTGATGCGCGGCGATACGATTGTTCCTGTTTCTGAAATTAATGACGGAAGACGCAGCTTTGATGTTTACCAATGTTTTCCAGCCAAAATACAATAATTGACATAGCCATGTCGACATATCCTAATTTTCTGCAAATCCGGTCAATCCTCATCAGCATTGACTATACCAATGGCAGTTCTTTTGTCCACACAGGAATCCCCTCAGCCCCAGAGTGAGATTGTTTTCAAGTTATCGAATCCTCATCGATGGCGCTCATCGGAAAAACACTTTATCCGATCGGATGCGTCGCATGGTGGTCACAAAAATTGGCGGAATAGCGCAGTGTATTCCGCCCGTTACGTTGCGATCGAAAGAAATTAACGCAACAGAACTGATTTTCGATGCTAAAGACAAGGATTGTAGCGCTTCAATAGCCCGATATGTGCGCTGCCGTACCGACTACAGCAAGTTTTGCCCATATATTATTTCAAAGTCTTGATGTGATACCGATCGCGTCTCGAAGTCTGGTCATTGGGTAATGATAACTTGCTCATCGTTGGCCGCCTTGTTTCTTTACTTTGGAAAAATACTATGGACAACCAACAACGCAAAAGCAACTCCTTGCTAACGCACGCACTCGGAGTGATAATTGTCGCGGCAATTTGCAATACAGCATCGGCTAATGATTCAACGGTGAAAGCCGATACCGCGACGCCGCCTGATATTATGTGCATGATGAATTGGGCACAAACATTCTACCCCAATCTGTTTTCACCGCCGGTATCAGGCGTGCAATTCTCTTCACCCTATACCTATCGCTATTACCCCGGCACCAATGCCTATGTAGGCGTTTCCTCCGCCGATAACCATGTCTATTATCGGGGACCGGACGATGCCTCGCCGCGGGATATGGGTGATTTATCCGCTTTGCTGAAAGAAGCGGGATGTGGAGAAAAGCCATATCCTGTCGTCTTTATTCATGGTATCGCTTCTTCTGCAGACACATGGGTATCCTATAGAGATTATTTAATTAACAATGCTGGTTGGACATTCGGCGGGATTCCTGCTTTCAATCCGGACACAAAAACAGTTGCTATAAGTTGCCCATCAGATTCTACGAGCTGCACGGGGAGTACTGGTAACTTTTACACATTAAATTTCTCCGACAATCAGGAATTATTTCTTGATGTTCAGGGAGGGGAATTAGCAGTAATCATTCAAGCGGTTTTAGATGAAAATCCCGGAGCAACAAAAGTCCTTCTGATTGGTCATAGCACGGGTGGTCTTGCCGCCAGAGAATATCTGCAAGGGTTAGCTCGAGTGTTCGATTCGGCAACGACAATTCCGTATCGGGAGGATGTCGCGAAACTTATAACCATTGGGACCCCGCATCAAGGAAGTTTTTGGGCCGAGACATGTCACGTTAACTTCGACATTTTCGACATTTTCGATAAAGTCGGCATTTGCGATCTTTTACCTTATCATATCGACTCAAACAGTGTTTCAATCAAGGATATACAACCCAACAGTTCAGCTTTGAATGTGCTTAATGACTTGGCTACGCATCCCCTGCCATCCAATGTACGCTATGTTTCGATAATTGGAACGGGGCAACCTACTTTGACCAGCTTAGTTGATTTCCAAACAGGAGATGGAATTGTAACCGATACTTCACAGAACCTTATAGCGGTAACCGGGGATCTTCCTCTTCAACAGAAATCAGCTACGATTGACATTCCTTTCCGGGAATGTGGTAATAGAATCAAAGTACCTGTTGTCGGAAGCGTAGGTCAAACCCATACCTGTGAGACAACGGATATAAATGTAGGAGCAGAAGTTTTGAGAAATTTACAATAAATTTAGCGATAAAAAACCCGTCACTTGGACGGGTATAGTTTGGAACGCAGCGAAATCCTATTACGCTTTATCTTTCCTGCTGCGTGCCATAAAACACAATAGTCCTAGGCCAGCTAGCAACATGGCGTAGGTCTCAGGTTCGGGAATGGCTGTTATCTGAAATGCTAATTCCGTGCTATGGGAACTCCAGCCATTGCCATCACCTAAGCGGAATGCACTGCTTCTGCCTACCGGTTGCGAGTTTTCCCACAGCCAATCATCTGTGTCGCCAGTGGTGTCGTTGACAACCGACCGCCAGTAAGTTGTACCGGCGACTAACGTTGTTGACGTTATTGCAGCTGATTAATTGTAAATATCAGTATTCCATGTCGCGTCATCAATACCGCTGTCCGCTCGATTAACTACATTGCCGACGTTGAATGAATAAATTGGATTAACGTCTGGAACACCCCCGGAATCACCGAATATTCTGATGACAAAGTTATCGATAGCCGTTGGTGTATTGGTCGAATAATACGAACCGCTCCACCCCGAATGGAAAATAAATTTTACCGGGGAATACTTGCATGCCCATGCGTTTAAAACTAATCAAGGATTAGAAAACAAGCGGATACTTGTGGTGGGCGCCGGAAACTCTGGTTGTGATTGTGCTGTCGAAGCAAGTCGCGACGCCACCCAGGTCGATATCAGTCTGCGCACACCGCAGTATATTATTCCCAAGTTTGTTATGGGAAAACCAACCGATAGCTTTGCGGCTTCTTTGCAATGGCTACCGCAAAAAATACAAGATTGGTTACAAAGAATTTCCTTGCGAATCCAGATTGGACGTTATCGTGATTACCAATTACCCGAGCCTGATTTTTCACCTACACAAGCGCATCCAACCATCAACTCGGAAATATTCGACAAGATACGGCATGGCAAGATACACCCGCGCCCGGACATTCAAAACGTCGCTGATCAAACAGTCAATTTTACTAACGGCTCATCGTCACAATACGATTTCATCATCGCTGCGACGGGCTACAAAATCAGCTTTCCTTTTCTTGATCCGGATTTTATTAACTGGGAAGATGCCGGACATGTTTCACTTTATTTGCGCATCTTTCATCCCGATCACCCCAGTTTGTTTTTCATCGGATTACTCCAACCACAAGGCTGTATCTGGACGCTGGCTGAAGTGCAGTCAAAGTTAATTGGTCAATTATTGATCCGAAAAATCCAATTACCATCCAACTGGCGTGAGCTAGCGATCTCTGAGGGAAAGTACTGGGCAAGTCAATTTATCGCCCGCCCCCGCCACTCCATTGAAGCACATTATTATCCCTATCTAAAACAACTGCATCAGATAATCGATGGAAAGACAACTCGAAAAGTTACGTTTGAGGATCCACCTCAAAAGCAGCGATGATTCCGGAGCATATCGCCGCGTTCAATGTTCCATTTACTTTATCTCATACAATACCTGCATTCTATTAAAATATGCGGTTCAATAGACTCACACTCCTGCGCAAAACCCGAAAAGCTTACCAGCCTATATAACCTTGATAGCTGGATAACTGTTATTTTAATTCGATAGGGAGATCAATCATACAAATCTCAAGCCTAATCTCTTTATAAAAAAATATTGAATCAATATTGCTAAAGTTTCTTAATGAATTTCTCTAAGTTTCCGTAACACAGACAAGCCCAGCAACAATAAAAATATTACCCTAAACCTAAAGTTATATTCTTCATATTCTTGGAATATTTTTAAGATTAAATCTAAACTTTCATGATCGGCTGTCGTAAAAACAACGGCAAGATGAGAACCATACAAGAAAACTGATTAGCAAATCATAAATCAAAGCAATCCTAGTAATACAAAAAATATAGTTTATACGGAGAAAAGAATGGCTGACAAAAATATGAAATTCTTGGTAGTGGATGATTTCTCTACTATGCGTAGAATCGTTCGCAACCTTCTAAAAGAACTTGGTTTTGTCAATGTTGATGAAGCTGAAGATGGCGCAGTTGCCCTTCGTAAGCTGCAAGATGGTGATTTTGACTTTATTGTGTCGGATTGGAATATGCCCAATATGGACGGATTGACCATGCTTCAGAATGTACGCGCCAACGAGGCATTGAAAAAAATCCCCGTACTCATGGTAACTGCCGAAGCAAAGAAAGAAAATATCGTAGCTGCAGCTCAAGCTGGGGCAAGCGGCTATATCGTAAAGCCTTTCACTGCAGCAACACTTGAAGAGAAATTAAATAAAATTTTCCAGAATATGGAAAGTAAAGCATCTGTTTAAATGTACATTATCTCTTTTCATAACAAACTATCGAGTCAAAAATGAATACAAAACGTCTTATGAAAACAAAAGCTGATGATGTTTCTCCAGAAACAATCAATTCGAAATCTAAAAAATCTATTCAATTAGCTGATACGTCACCCACGCTCGCTATGAAAGAGATTGATGAAAATGAATTAATAACAACTGATAAGAAAGTTATTGATCAGATTGGGCAGTTGACCCGAAATTTACACGACAGTTTACGTGAACTCGGGTATGACAAACGTCTGGAATCGTTTGCAGCTGAAGCACCCGAGGCACAGGATAAGCTATCCTATATTGCCACCAAAACTGAACAAGCGGCTGAGCGCACGCTAAGTGCTACCGAGATTGCAATGCCGATTCAAGAAAAACTTTCTGCAGGTGCAATTAATTTATCTGAACAATGGAAACAAGCGCTTGAGATGCATCAATCTAATCCGGATACAGAAAAATTCAAAACATTATTAATCGATACACTTCAGTATCTCGATAAGGTTCCTGAGCAAACTAATGCAACGAATACACAATTGCTAGAAATCATGATGGCACAAGACTTTCAAGATCTGACAGGTCAGGTAA
>LNFM01008895.1_pt1 | contig 18940 bp, 11 predicted proteins | sample 596031 | NCBI WGS metagenome assembly LNFM01 (sample SAMN04254537, study PRJNA301005) | activated carbon metagenome | isolation source: dual media filters at the Ann Arbor, Michigan drinking water treatment plant | place: USA: Ann Arbor | reverse complement strand
TGAAACTTAAAGAAGTGGCAGCTTATTGATAAATAAACAGCCCCGATAAACCGGGGCTGCAAAATTGGTGGACTTTAGAATTTAAAGGAGTTCGCCTTCATCAGGACATTTGGATTGTGATAGTTTTCATAGATATGGATTGTTTGAACGGTCTTTCAATTATTTCATCAGAGCCTTAACCTTAGTCATTGTTTCTACCGCAAAGAAACGCCTCATCTCCATATTAAAATATAGAACAATACCCTAATCTTATGTAGTAAGTAGAACTACATCTGCGCCATCGTTTGCGTAAGCTTTTGTGCAGAATGAAACAGCGCTGCCCTGAAGCAGTTTGATTCCTGCCCTTATAGCATATTACTCCAGGCTGCTACTGGGGAGCCAAAGCGATTTTAGGAGTCCTGTCTGCATAAAACAAGCCCCAATGTTTTTCCGGCTCAAGTGGGTGGGGTGAACCCTTCCAGGCCTCATCAAAGGCTTCAAAGAAAAAAGTAAGCACTCTCCTTTTTTCAGACCAGTGCATTAGTTCTTCGTAATACCGCTTTTGATATTTTTCATTTACGTTTTCCGGAGGGATTCCCCGCCCATTTGAGTTCGTGGCCCAACCTGCTTCGGTAATGATCACCGGTTTACCCGGGTAAAGATTGGCTACTGCATCAAAATTGGACTGTGTATAAGCTATCGCCTCATCAATCGTTTTATACTCCCACACCGGGTAAGTGTGTATGGAAATAAAATCCACCACTTCCGCAAGAGGTTCTAATTTATTGAGCCAGGGCACATAGTTTTCGCAGAAGGTTACAGGTTGTTTGGCTGATTTCTTTACGAGTCTTGCATATTCAATAACACTTTCAACTGAAACTAAATGATCCGTCCACCTCACACAAGCTTCATTACCTACCGAGAGGGAAAAAATTATATCAGGATACTGGTTGGCATACTCAATTAATCTAATAATTTTCTTGCCATTGCTTATTTTGTTTCTCTCTAACTGTCCTTCGTTGTACACTCCACCGCCCCAGGGACAATCAGGATTATTTATCTCTGCTTCTATATAAGCACCAAGCATTATTTTGAAATCCAACTTTTCTTTTTCTATCACTTGCAATACCGTTTCAGCATGTTCATCACAATCGTATAATCGTAAATACTTCCAATGCTGTTGAAGAATAAGTAAATCTTCTTTCACTTCTGCATACAAAGGTGTAATACCGCCCGGCTGTTGCCCATCACGGAAGCCAGAATAGCAAATTGCTTTTGCCACAGGTAGATTAAACTGCTCAAAAAAATCCATTCTTAAAACTTTAGTTTTTCGTCTTTATCCCAAATTCCCCAATAAGCACCTACTGTTCCTTCTGCACCCACCTTCCAGCTTTCATCAAAAGAAGAAAAATAAAATACCGGTATATCTTCATTGGCACTCCAAAGCTGTGTATTGATAAAATAATCCCTTGCACTCTGTGCAGATGGTTGTGCCCCTTTAGTATTTTCACCCTGGCTGGGCCATCCTGTTTCGGTAATGATTACTTTTTTCCCATTGGCAGCCTGCGTGGCCTGCTGGTACATTTGCTGCATGTGCGCCAACGAATGTTCAAATGGGCAGCCTTCCCAAAATGGATAGCAGTTGCATAATATCACATCACAGGCTTCGGTAATTTTTGTGCGATGGGTAAACTCATAGTAAGCATCCACATATCCAACAGGTATCTGCGATACCCGGCTTTTTACTTCATTGATAAACCACAGCAATTCTTCTTCACTTAAATCATTTCTATACATTACTTCGTTACCAACAGCGGCTATATCAACTAACCCTTCATTGGCTAGTTGTATTAATCCTTCCACCTCCCGGCGATTTATTTCCGCATCATTACCCAGCCAGGCGCCCACTAATGTTTTTATACCGAGCTCCTTTGCAACTTTTGGTATCAGTTCATTACCATCGGTGCAGGAAAAAGAACGTACCCATTTTGTATGGGGTCTTATGATTTCCATTCGTCGACGCACCTGTGCTTCAGAAATGATATCACCGGGCTTTTGTCCTTCTTCATATAAACTGAAACAAAAACCATGTACTCCCGTTTGTAAAATTTCTGCAAATAAGTTAGTAAGGCCTTCTTCTGTTTCACCAGCCAGGTAATTTACTTCTGCTAAATTCTGTGATGAAAAAATATTTTCTTTGCGGTATGACATAAAATTGTATTGCTTAGTTAAACTTAAATTTTTCGTTTTCATCCCACAGGCCCCAAGAGGTTCCTGCCCATCCTTCAAAATGGATTTTCCACGACTCATCGAAGGAGGAGAAGTAAAACAGTTTTACTCCCGCCTGTGCCACCCATAATTGTACTTCTGCATAATACAGCATTTGATTTTCTTTAGAAGGCACTGCATCACCAACTACCTGCCCGCTGGAGGGCCAGCCTGTTTCTGTAATAATTACTTCCTTTCCATTGGCTATAGCATTTACTTTACTATACATTTCCTGTAGGTAAATACCTGCATGTTCAATATGAGCACCTTCCCAAAACGGATAACAGTTGATTAATAATTTGTCGCATGCCTGTACCAGTTTAGGATGGCTGATTAGTTCACTATATATGTCAATACAAGATACCGGTACACCACTGGTATTTTTCTTTACTTCATTAATATAACCGATTAAAACATTTTCGTCCTGGTCGCCTCTGAATAAAACTTCGTTACCCACTGCAGCCATATCTACTACTCCTTCCTTTACAAGTTTTATTAAAGACTGTATTTCCCTTTCATTCTGCTTGTTGTTCTTATCAATCCATGCACCCATCAATACTTTGAATCCCATTTTTTTGGCAATGGCCGGAATCAGCTCATAACCGTTTGTAGTGGAGAATACCCGAACCCATTCAGTATGCCCGGCCAGTACCTTTAAGCGTTTTATAATTTGTTCTTCTGTTATCTGGTCGCCGGGATTTTGATCTTCTGTAAATACCGTGAAGCAAATGCCATGCATACCATTATTAAATATTTCGCCAAATTTCGTTTTGATAGATTCCCCTTTCATTATTTCAAAATCAATACCGGTATTAACATAAGCGGGATATTTTTTCAACAGCATAGGCTTGGTTAATCCTTTAAAATTTAAGCCTGCAAATACACTAGTAACGCCGTATCCAGAAGGTTTTGGTGCTTTTCTTCTGGCGAGTTCAGCACTTATTTCTCTTGATTTTTCTTCGGTAACATCATAATTTCTCATAACCCAAATAGCAGCTAATGTTCCTAAAACGGGAATAGCAGAAAAGAATAATCTTAACTCAAACATCGTTTCATAAGTTTGGGTTGCTGCGCCAGATTTAAAATGTATGATGGATAATATTGCCCCGCTTAAAAGACCTGCGATAGCTAACCCAAACTTTACCATCCACCAGTAAATAGCCCCAAAAATCCCTTCTCTTCTTTTCCCGGTGTTTAATTCGTCAATATCAATTACATCTGAAGTCATTGACATCATCAACGTAAATAAACTACCTATTCCAAAAGAAATAAAAGGCAAAGCAAACAAAAACAAATAAGGCTTTCCCGGAACAAATAAAAACAATAATGAAACGTAACCCAGTATTGAAATTCCCTGCGACCATATAAAAGCTTTCTTTTTGCCCATCACCTTCGACATTCTGGCCACAATGGGAATAATTAATATGGTTGTAAATATGGCGCCCACACATCCAAATAAAGTTGGCCATACTCCCTGACCATCACCATTAAACAAATAATATTTTATAATGAAAAATGAAAAACCTGCGGTAGTATTAAAGGCATTGAAAATAAAAAAGGTGGCGATACATAATTTTCTGAAAGGAATAATTTTCAACGCTTCTTTAAAACCCTGAATAATTAAATCAAAACTTCTGCCGGCATTTTTTAAGTTTAAAGGTTCGTAGTTTTCATTTAACGTGGATTTACTTTTTATAAAAATACCAGGAATGACAGCTAATATGGTACATATTATTGCAACATAAACGGCCAAGGTTCGGGTGGCTTCTTCTGCTGATGGAAAGAATTTAACATCATACATAATTACCCAAAGCCAGGGTGCAAACACCCAGGCCAGCTGACCTATTAATTGTGAAACGGCCATGATACTGGTTCTTTCATGAAAGTCGTCACTCATTTCATAGCCCATGGCAACATAAGGCACACTAAAAATTGTGATGCCTAAATAAAAAATCAAAGAAACCAACAGGAAATAAGTAAAATTATAATTCACTGAATTTTCGGGATATAACTGCCACATGAAAGCAAAAGAAATTCCCGTTAGTATACCGCCTACAATAACATATTGCCTTCTTCTTCCCCATTTAGATTTGGTATTATCTGTAATAAAACCCATAATGGGATCTGTAATCGCATCAAAAATTTTAGGAATAAAATAAATAATACTAAGCATCCATCCCGGAAATCCTAACTTATCAATTAATATAACTATAAAAATTCCTAATACCGCTGGAAACAGTTGATTAGCCAACATCCCTAATCCAAAAGCAACTTTTTGCCCCATGGGAACTTTGTTTCTTTCACTGGTTTGATAATTTGCCATAACAATCGTTTTTATTTATTCATCTGACTAACAGGTTTGCTGTGTTTATATAAACAGTGATGTTTTCAATTGCACTCGTACGGTTGTAAAGCTTTTCAGTGTCTTCAATGATTAATGATGGTTCAGGTATTTCTTTTACTACGCCATCATTGTATTTTATCAGCAAGCCTTGTTTTTCGCAGAGGAGATATAACACTGGCACCTGGCACAGTGTAAACAGTATGGAATTTTCCGGCAATAGCATTTTTATCGCTTGCCCTTTTGTATTGATAACAGTTACTTCTTTGGCTTTTTTTAAAAACTCTTCTTTACGAAGTAGTGCAGGATGAAAACTCAATTGCCCGTTGCTTATCCTAATTCCCAATTCGCCAAAGCGGCTGATGATGTCTTCCTTTACCTGTCCCGTCATTCCGGGTTGTTGTGCTCCTTTGCCAAAAGGTGTATGCGAGTAGGGGTCAGTAGGGAAAGCCCCATATACTTGTGGCGATTTATGTACACCAACTCCTTCTTTAATGGCATGGAAATGCGCAAATATTTTTTGTAGTGTTATATTGTCTGTTGTAGTTTGTTGTGCGGTTGAACAAATTTCTTCTACGGCCAATAGTAATTTGGAAACCATGTGCCAGTAGATAGAACCCAATCCTTCATAAGCGAAGAAAGTGCCTGACCGTCCGGTAAATGCTTTGTGATTAAACACTTCTTCAAACAACTGTAATACGGCAGATGCTTCTTTGTTTACACTCTCCTGGTATTTTTCCGGCAAAGCCTGCAATGCTTTTTCTACATCACCTGCATTTCTGAAATTACCATTGAAGTGATAACCACCGATTATATCTTTTTCAATAATGCCTGCACCACCATCCTGCAACAGTAATTGTAAAAATGAGTTGCTCTGTACGGATTGTACAGGAATATTATTCTTCTTTAAAAAAGAAGGAAGTTGCTTGTTAGGATATAAAATATAACTATCCTGGTCGGGGCGATAGAGTGAGCTATTCTTTAACGCATCTAATAAGTCTACCGTTTTTGGTGCTGATAAATAACCACTGCTTAAAACGGCTACCTGGCCCTCCAGCATTTCATCCAACGGTGAAATGCTTAACTGATGGGCGTCATAACTTAATAAATTATACGTATGGTACAATCCATCATTTCTTTTATTAGCTGTTATAGATTGTTCGGTAAATGCTAAAGCAGCATGAATAAACTGGTCGATATTCGCAAAACTTATCGTTGCTTTATTCCCTGAAAATTGGTTAGCATAAATATTTTCTCTGTAATTGCTTGCCGCATTTCCTAACTCATCCAGCATTTTTTTCTTTTGCTGATTCGTTAATGATGCCGGTAAGGCATCGGCATATTTTTCAAATATTTCAGCGACAGCAATAAAATAGACTTGCATTTCTGCTGAAAGTGAAACTGCCTTATTCTCTTTTGATTCGAACAACGGTTGAACGAAAACTAAAAACCTCCGCAGGTAGTATAAAGTAACCATGGAAAGGCCATTGCCTACCAATGCATTATTGGCATCGTTCCATTCAGGCCGTTGTGTATTCATCCATATGCCGCCACCGGGTACTAAGTTGGTGAGCTTAGCCAGCAGCATAGCCAGTATCTTTTCTGTAAAATTTACTGTATGAATGGCACTACCACTACTAGTAACTAAAGTGCCGTCTGCACCAATTGTTTCTTTTCGTTTTGCTAATTCTTTTTCGGTTGCATGATTGTATTCAATAGTGTCCTTAGGATTAGCCAATATTTGCTGATAGTTTTTTATTTTATACGGCACATTCGCATACACAAACAAATCTTTCTCCAACAGTGATGAAAGCAATTGCGGATAACGGTCTTGTGCAAACTCCAAAAACTTTTGCAGGTAAATAACCTGGTGGTCGCCCCAGTAACCGATATAGCTCCAGGGATTATCCGGCTCAATGGTTTCCCAGTCAAATCCATCTTTGGTTACCCGGTATGGATTGTAACCATCAAAGGTGGAGGCGTTGAGAAATTTAAATATCATTCCCTCTATGTAAGCGGGGTAGGAATGTGCTAATGCTTCCCAGTTTTGAAAAATATCCCGCCAGTTGCCTTCGTAATCTAAAATTTTGGAGCCATCCAATTCACTGCTTGTATTAATAGTGAATTTATTCCACGGCCTGCTAGGGTCGCCGTGGCGGCGACTGAATTTCAACGGCAGGTATTCCGTTGCCAAGCGAATAAAATCAACATCGGCTGATTGGACTGCTGTTTCTTTCAACGCAAATACAGAAAACGAAGCAGGTAAAGCCTGGCAATACTTTTCATTTTTTTGAAAAGCATTATTGTTTGCCTTTTTGAAGTAAGTAAGAAAATCATTTTTGCTGATAGTATAACCATCATCAAAAATGCCACCCCGCATAATGTTGAAAAGTGTATTGGAAAAATGCCGGGTGTTCCCTGGCTCATCAGCACTGTATTGCAGACCATCTGCTGCTGCTACCAAAGCAACGAGGTTTTTTGTTCCCTCCTCTACATCAACTAATATTTCCTGTAAGAGTTTAGGATTGCTCCTTATATTTTCTGCTAACTGAATAACTGCCGATTGACTTTGATTTACATTGGCAACTATCAGCCAGTTTTTTTCTTCACCGGCAGTAAGCAAAAAATTGCTTACCATAAAATAAGCACCTTTTTCACCTTTTACATCTGCTTCCTCAACAAGCTTTTTCCCATTTCTAAACTGCGATAGCTGCAAAGTTGAAAGCAGGTACATTGGTTTCGATAACCCCCAGCCCCAAACCACATTTGCTTTTAATGCTTCGCTGGGTTCTGCTTTGTCAACAATTATGGCACTGAGTGCAAAGATGCCCAAACCAGAATCGGGTAACAGTTCACTTCGCTTATACGCATCGCCAAGGTTGCTGGTAGTGCTCTGCAAATTACTATCGATGCCATAGGGTAATATATTCTGCAACCCATCCAGTAGTTCCACTGCTAAAGAAACCGAAGAGTGATTAATCAATTTAGCTTTTCTTACAAAGCCAAACTGATTACTGCTATTCCATTCATATTGAAAACTGATTGCGAGGTCTTGATTAATTTCTTCAAAAATGATTTTATTGCCAAAGCGATTTTTATAAACGTTGCGTTGACAATTAAACACCGCTTCGCTTCTTATGGAAAATGGTTCCCAAACATGCACTTTGCCATCAATAGTTGCTCGCACAATTGTTTTACTGCCGGTAATTTCTGCCGACTCTGTAATCTTATCATCGGTATAATAAGGGAACAATGCATGTTCAGCATCTTTACGGCCTGCAGTGATGCCGCCGTTGCTGGCAACAAATAACCAGTGATTAGAATCGCTGACGATACTCATAAAGAAGGGACGCATAGCAGTCACATCAGAAATTCTATAAAAAATTTCTTCCCCTATTTTTACTTCTTCTAACTTACTATGCTGCATAACTTAAAATATATTTTAACTTTCTTTGTTTGCCACGGTTTATTGAATACAATTAGAAAATGTCTACACATTTTTGCATACCAATCCTGATTGCCAATAGCTATCGCTTTGACAGTAATAAAGCTTTTAAAAAGAACGGTTATTTCTGCTTAAATACTTTTACATAATCCACATACATGGATTGCGGAAAAGGAGTTCCAGATGTGGGGAAGCCAACAAAGTTTCCTCCTACTGCCACATTCAGAATAATGAAAAAAGGATGATCGTATACCCACTGGCCTGTTACATCCTCGGGAGTTATTCGCTGGTATAAAAAATCATCAACGAAGTAATCAATATAACCTTCGCCCCATTCGATTGCGTAGATATGATAATCTGTATCGAACCGTCCGTTGGTTAAGCCATATGCTTTGGTTTTTGCATTGCCCCCAGAGTAGCCTGGTCCATGCACACTTCCATAAGTGATAGAAGGCTGCTGACCCCTTTGCTCCATGATATCAATTTCGCCACACTGTGGCCAGGGCGTTGCATCAATATTGGAGCCAAGCATCCAAAATGCTGGCCATACACCCGGACCGCTTGGTGTTTTTATTCTGGCTTCAAAGCGGCCATAGGCTTGTGCATATAGATCTTTTGTTTTTATTCTGGCCGAGGTAAAACCTGCCCCGCTAAAGGATTCGCTTCTGGCAGTAATAACTAATTTTCCTGTGCCATCTAATTGAACATTTGAAGAACGGGATGTGTAATACTGTAGTTCGGCGTTTCCCCAACCATTATTACCCGTACCAATATCAAACGACCATTTAGTATTATCAGGTGAAGCACCTGCGGCACCATTAAAATCATCGCTCCAAACCAATGTCCATTCCCTTTCAGGTAATGTTTGTACCGCTTCTTTTTCGCAACTGCTCAGCAAGAAAAAAAGTACCATTGAAAAAGAGACGATCTTTAAAAAAGAAGTTCGGGATTTTATATTTATCGATATCATAATTCGTTTTTTAACTATTAATACTTGAGACTTCGTATTTATAATATTACCTATAGAAATATACATTATCAACAAAAACGTTTGGAATGCTACCGGAGAGAACCAATTGTGCAAGATTTGCTCTGGTAGTGAGACCTGTAAAGCTGGCTAATGGGATGTCTAAACTTACCCAATTACCAGTAACTAAGGTGGGTCGGATTATCGTAATTTCATGTTGCACATCATCACCACCTCCAAAAGTACCATTGGCTCCAAAATCAATAAGGAGTACTTTAAAATTATTAGGAAGTGCTGTATTATCAGGAGTCCAGATATCCAAGTGAAAATGCGTCATCGCACTTGCATTTATTTTGTTGGAAGTAAATTCTATTCCAACAAAGTTTAAATTTTTATACCGGATAATATTGTCATTACTGATTTGTATAAAAAACTCATCTGCTGTTGAAAACTGCCAACGGGTATTCCATGTATCAACCGGAACATTTGTATACGCATTACTGTACATAGAAATTACATTAGCAGGGCTACGGGTGGGTGGTACAGGGGCCGGAGTTGCCGGCAAATTGGCCTGACCTACTGATGTTAAAGTTAATTTACCAATAGCTGTATTATTATTCAGCTTTGCTGTAATTGTTGTGTTGCCGGCAGTAAGTACTGTAATCAATCCCACTTCATTTACATTGGCCACTAAAGGTGAGGAAGAAGAGAAGGTAAAATAGTGTGGCGTAATGGCAACTCGTTGATTTACCCCAGTTGGTAAGTTTACTGTAGCCTGAAGTCCATCAACAGTAATCTTATCCCCTGTTTCAGCATTGCTAATTACCCGGTCTTGTCCTGTAAATATCAATCCTTGCAGGTTAGCAATATCACCCAATTTTTCAAACCGTACTTCATCAATCCAGAAAGTATATCCTCTTCCGGCTTGTGAACCGGTAGAATAATAAAACAATCCTTTTTCAGCAGTTAGTTTTGAAGCATCTGGTATAGGTATGATTACTTTTTTCCAATTGCTGTTTACGGGTAAATCTATCAGAGTAACCTGGTATTTATTTGCCCCTAAATCATTACCAAATCCAAGCACACCAATAGTAGCAGCTTGTGAAGCTTTTATATAAAAGGTCAAGGCATTAAAGCCGGATAAATTTCTACCTGTTTTGCTAAAGAAAACACCTCCTGCATAAGAGCCTCCTGGACTATTATCATCGGGTACATCAAACCGCATTGATTGTCTGGTACTACCATAAGCTACCTGGTTGTCCACCTGAAAAGCTTTTACATCCGACCCACCAAAAGCTGCATATGCCAAATCACTGGTGAAATCATCAATGAAAACTTCAGCCGTACTAGGAAAGGAAGGGTTTTGCAAATCTGCAACATCCCGTTTCTGACAACCCATGCCTATTAGTATCATTAGTCCTAAAAGGCTAAACAACACACGGTGGAGTGATTGATTTTTTTTCATATTAAGTTCTTTAAAATTATTAGCAAGCATATTTTTATTTACCAAGATTGAATTGAATGTAAGTCCGTATTTCCCACTCATTCCCATCAGGAAAACCAATAGCAGTTGGGTCGGGCACCCAGTTACCGGCTCCATCAATTGTTTTAACAGGTGAATAGCGGGGAGAGTAGCGGTCTAATGTTCTGTAAGTTCCCCTGATGCCGATTTTAGTGCCAGGCATCATAAACCAATCCGGTTTACCAATTTCAGTGGATATATCTGCAATTAACTGTAGCGGAAACGTCAAGTTAAAGTCACGGTGGTAATCAAAAGGTCCCCAATCGTTGAACTTCCCAATAGCAATGAATTTTGTTTTCTTATAAATACTTCTTAAATCGAATCCATAGCGGTTGATGGTTCTTGCATCATTTCCGTTTGCCTGCCCGTTACCTATATAGAGGTTCGCAATTAAACCAAGCTCAGGATTTACTTTAGAAACTATCCTTGTATTTACTTCCCATAAATCTTGTGCTGGTGCAGAACCAGGAAATACAAATGTTGCTCTTCCATTTCCTAAAATACCAATGGCTGCATCTTGTACAGTTGGTAAATGACGATACACTACATCTGCACTAATGGCAAACTTAGCATCTTCGGAACGGTCGTTATCCCACTCATACATCCAGGTACCAGGTGTAGGGTCGTAAGTCAATAATAATTCTCCCCCTATCGTTTCCCTGTTGCTGCGAACAGAGAAGGGGTCGTCTAAAATATTTCTGGGTCTGCCGGGTGCAAATACATCTGCCGGTATTGGACCTTCAATTGGTTTTTGATATAAAAAGTTAGGAGCAATTTGCAATTTGCCAACATTTACGGTAAATCCACTTAGCACATTATACATATTACCGCTACCAATATCTTTCAATCTCCAGCCGGTAAATGTTCTTGTTTGATCTACACCACCATTTGCCACAAGACCCATGTAAGAAGCAAGTCCATACCATTGTATAATACCGCTGGCATAAGTGAGTTTTATTTTACCGCCGAAATTGTCTTCCGTTTTTATTACATCCTGATAAACTTTCCCTTCTCTCATCAATTGAAATACTCTGCCATTCAGCGGTTGCCCAGCCCATAAGCCGCCAATATCAAAAGTGAATTTTTCAAATTTTCTTCCAATGCTAAGTGCTGCTTTTCTTGTTTTAGGAACCGGTACTGCAAAAGAACTTTGTAAACCACTTCGTTGTTCTAAATCTTCATGAAACATCCCGGTTACATCAAACTTAGCCAGCTTACGATGGTACTTAACTAACACTGCCGGGTTGGCTCCCCACCATAGTTCCGGGCCAAATGCAATTTTTAATCCTTTCAATGCTTTCTTTGCTTCTATTTCAAAACCAAATGGTGCTTCGCCATTATATATATCTATGTTGGGTCCGTAGTTGGCTTCCGGATATAATCCAAAGAAATCTCCTTCGTATCCCCAATGATAATGACCGGTACGGTAAAAACCTGTTAGCTTAAATGTTTTATTATCCCAGTTGAAGCTGCTGCGGTATAATTGAAAACGGTTATTAGAATTTACCAATAAAGGTCCATTAGGTGTGTTAACTGTTATTTTTCTTCCCCGGTTTTCATAAAACACTTCATCAATCGGGTTCTCGGCCACATTGCCCAATGCATTAAACTGTATGTTGGCCGTTACGTTTGGTGCTGGCTTTGCGGTAATACCAATGTTGAAGGATTGCATGTGGTCGAAACCTAACCGGGTAGGATAACCTGTGGTAGCAGGGTCGTCTGCTTTTGGTGTTGAAATTAAACTACCGCCAGTATTGTAAGTGGTGAAGTTGGCCTGTAAGTCGCTCAAGTATAATTTGCCTTTGTCTTCAGCCTGCAGTGCGGCCTTATCCCCTCTTGCCCTTAAAACAGCATCGGCCATTTGTATATTATCCAACTGGTTGAGTTGCGCTTTCGCTTCTGCTTTATAAGGATTAAACTGGTGTACCTCTTTCAATGCATAATAAGCAGCACGGGGATATAATTCATAAATACCTCTTTCATTGGTTTTGCCTTTTGCACAAATGCCAAACCACTCTTCGTTCATATTGTTTTCACCTTCTTTATAATCATTGAGATAACCACCATTTGACCAGGAAGCAGCTGCATCATGCTCATCCAGATTTGTGGTCTGCCCTGTTTTCCACCAGCCATCACTAAACTGAAAAGTAAACCCTCCAAGACTGTTTTCTGCTTTACCCATACCGGCAGCATTCGAATAAATTTCCTTCCAATTACTAACCAAAACTTTTGCCTGGTATTCCTGGTCTTCATTGTTGGCTTGTGTGTTGTACGCATCAGCGCCAAACTCGGTGAGTATTATCGGCTTACCGTATTCTTTTTTAGCCCGGTCATATAAATCAGTAAAAGTGAGGCCCCGGTAAGTATTGATACCGAGAATATCAATCGCTGTACATTCCCTGGCAATTATATCGAGGAATAATAGATCACCATTACAGATAGATATTGGGCGACTTTGATCAATTGCTTTCATTGCCAACACTGCATCATTAAATAATTTATACATGTGGCCGGCCGCAATAGTTGACTGGCGGTCTTTCATAGGAATGTTTTCTGTTTCGGCGCCTCTCCAAAAGAGGCCGTAGTTATTTTCATTCCCTAACAAGAATAGCAACAGCCCTGGTGTGCCTTTGTATTCGTTTACCATGGCAGTTACTTCTTTCAATAAAATTTCTTTTACGGCCGGGTTGGAATAATCTGTATTAGCTTCCCACTTGCCCTTTACCGTTAGGCCATAGCGTCCAAAAGAATGATTGAGCATGGTGTAAATGCCATAATTCTCATAGATGTATTTAATCCATTTGGCCGGTACACCTGTGTACTGGCGAATGGTATTTACACCCATGTTTCGAAGCAGTGGCATTTCATAATCCAACGCAGCCCGAATTATGTCGTCAGATTGTTTCCACAAACTATAATTGAAGTTGGTACCCACGGGAAAGTAGTCCCAGTTCATACCGTTGACAATGAAATCACTTCCATTAACAACGAGCCGAAAGCCATCATCAGAATTTTTCAGGTTAACACTATTCGTTTGTGCTTGAAGTAAGTTTCCGATGAAAACAAAGGCAAAAATGAGAATTGACTTACGCATATAGCTTGGTAGTTTAAATGTTATGCAATCGATTTTTCTATGGTGCTTAAAATAATATTATTCAGAAATAACGTATAAAAGCATCCTTCAATGTTAAAACTGACAATTTTTTAAAACAACTTCTATTTCAAAGAAAGGTGTTACTAAAAAATAGTAATGCCTTTCTTTTTCTCTCACTACTCAATTAATGTGAAATCATAACTCTTTCTGTGTCTATAACCGTTCCATTATTTTCCATTAAATGCACTATGTAAACTCCATTGCCATTTCTCCTCAAATCAACATTAATTGGAGTATATGCACCTGACATAATATTTAAAGAACTGTAAACTAATTTTCCTGCAGCATTATAAATAGCAAGTCTTCTTGGGGAAAGATTATTTACATCACTATAGTATCTAACCTGAAATTGTCCTGAGGACGGATTGGGGTATATGAATAGTTTCTTTCTTTCAACACCTGATACTACTACATTATTCGAAGTACTCGTACATCCGTCTATACTGGTAAGTTTTAATGAATAAGTTCCTAATCTATCCACATCTACAACAACAGAATTACTTGTTTGTCCGGTTAACAATATTCCGTCCCGATACCATTCAATTGAATTACCTGCACTCGCTGTCGTTGTAATTGTAACTGTTTCCCCCGGTTGCAATGTATTGTTTGGTACTGCTACAATAAATGGTGTAGCCGGAATTGTTTTAGTAGATACTACTATCTCAGATCTTTGACTTTCGCAACCTAACGTATTGGTTTGACTAACATAGTAACTTCTATTTCCTACTAAGTTTGTAGCTGGTACCGGAGCAGACAGATTTCCTGTTCCACCAGTTGAAACAGTATACCATTTCAGCGTATTACCGCTAACACCTTGTGCAGTTAATGCCTGAGCAGTAGCATTTAAACAATAATTGATAGGGGTACTTGCTACCGTAGGTGCTGCCGGTGTTGGATTAACCGTTACTGCTATCAAAACTCTGATACTCTCTATCATTGCAGCACTCATCTGGCTAACATAATAATTAGTTGTTCCGATAGTTGCTGTTGAAGGTGTTGGGGCAGTTGTACTTCCTGTTCCACCTGTTGGTACTGTATACCATCTTAATGTGTTCCCAGGTAGTGTTGTTGCAGTTAAGCTAGAAGCTAATGCAAACTGACAATAGGTAACTGGCGTAGTTACTACTTGCACCAAACTTCACATCATCAAAATAATAGGTTCTCTCTCCGGCTACGGCTCCCGTTGTTCCAAAGTTGAAGAAGATCGATGCTTTGTTATAGCTAAACGAAAGGTTGATCGCCGCTGTACCAGTTGCCTGGTTGGCAAAATTAAATTCTAAGGTCTGCCAGCTTCCCGCTGTTCCCGTAAACATCGTTTCCGTCTCTACCGATTTTGTCGGGTCTGTTTTGTCTTCTACTTTTAAGCGTATCGGTATATTGGTATGGGGACTCCATACTCTTATATTCATTTTCTGCTCCGAAGCTGTAAATGGAATATTTGTTGCAAAGCCTGTTTGTACATTCGCTACTACTGCCGTTATCGTTGCTCCTGCCCACAACTCGGCTGTTGACGTCTTGATCATGTTTCCACAGTTGCCTGTTCTGCTCCGCCAAAACCTACCAACCCATAATTTACTGTCGCATCATCAAAGGTTACTGGTAAGTTCATTTGTGTTTGAGCAAATGAAGGAGAGACAGAAATAAGAAATAGGCTAAAAAAAAGAAGAATTAACTTTCTCATACAGCAATTTTTTAAGTGACAATCGTTGTGCCTGCAATAGCTTTTTATAAACTAACCAGCGGCACTTTTATAGCAATCAATATTTAGTTCTCTTTTCCACTGATGTGGTAAAAAAGTACGGTTTAAAGGTAGCTGCACTAGTATTGCAGTTCCAAAAAAACAGCCACATCAGTACTACTACTGAAACAAAAAAAACCTACATTTAGTTTAAAACCACTACATCTATACTACATCTGGTCACATATAAGCCATCCAACCGGATTTGTTTAAAAAAACTGCTCCTGCTTTTTTTAGTAGTAGTATGGGCTATTTCGAAGAGTTTTGCACAAGAATATATAGGCAAGGGGGAGATTAAAAGTTTTACCCGTAGCCAGTATGGCGGAGGTGCTCAAAACTGGGCCATGGCGCAGGATAAAAACAACCGCCTTTATGTAGCTAATAATGAAGGGCTGTTGGTGTTTGATGGTACAAATTGGCAGGCATACCCAGTCCCTAATAAAACTATTCTGCGTTCAATTGGTTTTGGCCCGGGCCAAAAACTATTTGCTGGTGCTCAGGATGAAATTGGATATTTTGCCCCAGACAATTCAGGTCGTCTGCTTTTTACTTCTATAAAAAATCAATTACCCCTCAGCGACAGGATCTTTTCCGATGTATGGGAATTGGAAGTGGCTGGTAACGACGTTTTCTTCCGTACAAACGCTAAGATTTTTAAACTCAGTGATGAAAAATTTACGGTTTACCCGGCCCCATCCAACTGGATTTCGCTTCATAATGGCCAAGGCAGCATTTTTGCACAAGATGATAAGGCCGGACTGATGCGCTACGAAAATGGCAATTGGAAAACTTATATTCAAAAGGATTTACTGCCGCCCGGTTTTTTTGTAACAGATATTGCTCCCTATAAAAAAGATACCAGTCTGGTGAGTACGGCTGGCCATGGTTTGTTTTTAATGATCGAAAACAAATTGCTTCCATTCCGATTTAGCTATACTGATTTTAATGCCTTACAGCATATTACCTCACTATCCGTTCTTAATGATTCAACTTTTTTAATCGGTACTTATTTTAACGGAGTATACCACATCAGCCGGAAGGGAAGAGTACTGGAAAATGTATCTACCAAAAACGGGTTGCCTAATAACACGGTGCGTTTTGTATTTGATGATAAAAATGGCAATGCCTGGGCAGGGTTGGATAATGGCCTTGGCTTTTTTTCTTACAATAATTCTATACGTCATATTAACCCTCCTGCATTTAATAATGGTGCCGGTTATAATGCAATTGCACAAGGCAGCGATTTATACTTTGCACTTTCTACGGGGCTTCATTGGCTCCCTTTAGAATCACAGGCTAATCTTAGTGCCATAACCAGCCAGCCGCAATTAATAGTTAGCGGTCTCACCTGGAATATATCGGCTATAAACAACCAATTACTTGCCGGGCGGGATGATGGTTTATGGAAAATCAACAATCGACAGGCTACAATTTTTTCAGCTTCATCCGGCTATTGGAATGCTAAACTATTTCCGGGTGCACTACCAGAGCAAGTAGTAACTGGCAACTATACAGGTATTGAGAAATATACATTGGTGGATGGAAAATTAACCAGGCTTGGGCAAGTAGGAAATTTTTCAGAGTCCAGCCGTTATATAGAAATGGATAATAAAAATATATGGGTATCACATCCCTACAGAGGAATATATAAAATTGATCCGGGTACCAATGCTGTTACTTTATTTACACAAAAAGATGGACTCCCTGCTGACCTCGACAACCATGTATTTAAAATAAAAAGCAAGATTGTGTTTGCAACTTCGGCAGGTATTTATGTGTATGATGCCGCTAGTAATAAAATAATACTTGCAAAAGAGTTTGAGGCCTTGTTTGGAAAATTACCTATCCGTTATTTAAAAGAAGATGAGAAAGGCAACATCTGGTTTGTGCAGGAAAAAATGGTGGGAGTAGCCGATTACAGTACTGGCAATCCTGCTATTCATTATATACCTGAACTAAAAAATAAAATACTCAGCGGTTTTGAAAATATTTTCCCTTACAACACCCGAAATATTCTGATAGGTGGCGAAGCTGGCTTTTATAATATTGATTATGAAAAATACCGGGAAAGCATAAAACCTTTTTCTGCCTATTTAACCAGGGTAAAAACCATTAGCGGCGGCGATAGCATATTGTATGGAGGTTACGTTTTTGACAGTAGTACCATTAGTAACAAAATTGAAATCCCCTTTAAGCAAAATTCATTGCAGTTTGCTTATGCCGCATCTGTTTTTGGGCAACACCCCGGGCTGGAGTTTAGCTATTATTTAGATGGCTTTGATGAAGGATGGAGTGATTGGGGCAATAAATTAGAAAAGGAATATACTAACCTGCCAGCTGGTTCCTACATCTTTAAAGTTAAAGCCAGAACTAGTCCATCTCATGAATCAACAGTTTACGAATACGCTTTCAATATTAAGCCACCCTGGTACGAAACCATCTGGGCTTATGCTTTATATGTTTTATTAGCCGGGTTAGCTCTTTTTGCGATTTTAAAATACCAGTCGAAAAGACACCGGAAAAAATTAGCCGCTAAGCGACTGGCCGACAAATTGCGGTTTGAAGAAGAGCAACAGCAAACAGCTTACCGCCATCAGTTGGAATTGGAGAAATCAGAAAAAGAATTAATTGGATTACAAAATGAAAAATTAGCCGCTGAGATAACACATAAAAATGCCGAGCTGGCCAGCGCTACCATGAACCTGGTACAGAAAAAAGAATTTATTCTGAAATTAAAAGCAGAGTTGCAGCAATTACAAAAAGCGGTGAAAGTGGGAGATGATAACCCGGAATTGAAAAAGGTTTTAAAAGCATTGTCCGAAGAAGAAAAGTTGGATGAAGAGTGGGAACATTTTTCGCACCATTTCAACAGTGTACATGGAGATTTTTTAACCATTTTAAAAAATAAATTTCCGTCGTTAAAGCCACATGAGCTACGACTTTGTGCTTATTTGCGCATGAATTTAAGCAGCAAAGAAATTGCACCACTGATGAGTATTTCCGTTCGGGGTGTTGAAATAAGCCGGTATAGATTGCGTAAAAAAATGGTATTGCCTACAGAAATAAACCTTGTACAATATTTATTGGAGCTTAAGGCATAATAGCCTTCAGCCACAACCATTTCACACCGAAATAGTTTCATTTCCCACCCTTTTCCTATCTTCCCTTTTCTTAACAAGCTTGCTATGTTTAAATCGAAGATTGCCGGAATAGGAATGTATGTTCCCTCCAATGTGGTTACCAATAATGACCTGTTGAAATACATGGATACCAGTGATGAGTGGATTCAAGAACGTACGGGTATAAAAGAACGACGCTTTGCCCACCGAACTGATGAAACAACCACTACTATGGGTGTGGAGGCTGCCAAAATCGCCATTGAAAGAGCCGGCATCACTCCACAGGATATAGATTTTATCGTTTTTGCTACCTTAAGCCCTGACTATTATTTTCCGGGTTGTGGTGTTCTATTGCAACGGGCTATGAAGATGAAAGAAATTGGCGCCTTAGATGTACGCAACCAATG
>LNFM01006614.1_pt1 | contig 18940 bp, 21 predicted proteins | sample 596031 | NCBI WGS metagenome assembly LNFM01 (sample SAMN04254537, study PRJNA301005) | activated carbon metagenome | isolation source: dual media filters at the Ann Arbor, Michigan drinking water treatment plant | place: USA: Ann Arbor | reverse complement strand
TGAGTTCCTTGAGAGTTCAGGGTGTGTGGTAACTCCCAGTCTCTCAAACTCAATCCGGATGAACAGAAACAACCTATTGGAACTTCACAGCTAGGCGGCGCCGACGTGGACCCGGTCACACACCGCCTGACCACCTGGGGCTCCGCTGCCATGCTGCTGACGGCTCTGGTGCTGGGCACGCTGCTGGTTGCCGGCGCGGACGTCCAGCGCTTGCTGCACGCCACCGCGGTGGCCACCGTGCTCGCCGTGCTGCTGGGCCTGGCCACATCGATCCGGGCCGCGCTGCTGGGCGACCCGCTGGCCCCCTGGGTGGTGCTGGCCGGTGCCTGCCTGGCCCTCGAGGTGCTGGGGCTGTGGGTGCGCAGCCTGAACGTGCCGGGTTTCGGCCTGGGCACCTGGATCGTCACGGCGGTGAGTACGGTGGCCTATTTCCTGGTCGGCTCGATCGTCGCCATCAAGCGCATCCGGCAAAGCCGGGAACTGGACCGCCTGGCCTCGCTGCAGGCCCGCACCGATCCGGCCACGGGCCTGCCCACCGGCTCGCTGCTGCTGGCCGAGGTGGCGCACACCTTCTGGCGCACGGCCCGCCTGAACGGCGAATGCACGGTGGTCTGCCTGCGCCTGAACAATCTGTACGCGCCCGGCGAAGCAGGCGGGCCGGGGGTGGAACAGCAGATCCTCGCAGGCATGGCCGCGCGCATCCGCCGCGCGGCGGGTTTCCGCTGTGTGGTGGGCCTTTACCACCCGCGCTGTTTTGTCGTGGTGATCTCCGCCTTCCAGCGCCGCCAGTACGTCAGCCTGACGGTGTCGCGCCTGCGCACCCTGTCGATGCAGGCCCTGCCCGTGGCGGACGCTGACGGTACCGTGCGGGATTTCTGGCCGCACCTGGGCCTTGGCGTCGTCACGCTGCCTGCCGCCCATGCCGATCCCATGGAGGTCATCAACGAGGCCGAACGGCGGGCCTTGGGGCCGCCCACCCGGGACGGCATGCCGGAGGACGAGATCACGACCATGCCGGGCAACAGCCTGGGCCTCACCACCAGCCCGGCTGCGCTCTGAGCCGCCGGGTACCCCCGGGGCCACCCTCTGTTGGCTGGAAGTGTGTTGCTGCGGTTTTCATAGCAACGATTCTTTTGCGGCTTGCCAAATCTGTCACGCTGCGGTCTCGCCAAGGCGCGGCTGGACGGTGATAATCCGCGCATGAACCTGGCTGAGCACACTGTCTGGGCCATCATGACCGGCGGACTGCTGTCGCTGGTCCTGCTGGCGGTTGCGGATACCCTGGTGACCCGCAACCTGGGCGCCGTGCGCAACATGCTGCTGATCCTTGCCATCAGCAGCGCCTGCATTTTCCTCTCCGGACTGCCCCAGACGCTGTTCCCCGGCCTACCCGAGCGCCTGGTGATGGCCATCGAGGCAGGTTTCGGTCTGCTCAGCAGCGCCCTGGGCCTGCGCCTGCTGGGCATCTGGACCGGCGGCGACCGCGAAGACCACCTTGTCTACCGGCTCTCCGTCTGGGGCGCCTATGGCATGCTGATTGCGTCCATGGTGATGGCGGTGCTGGCCACGCTGGTGCCGCTGCAGGAGTTTCAAGGCCTGCTGATGCTGACGGCGGGCCTCAACGCGATTGCGGTGGTGCTGTGCACGGTGATCGCCGTGCGCGCCGCCATGCTGGGTGACCCGCTGGCGCGCTGGCTGGTGGCGGCCTGTGTGCTGCTCATGGTCCTGACAACCGGCCTGTACCTGCATGCGCTGAAGGTCGAGGGCCTGGGTCTGGGCCTGCAGGTCCTCACGGCCAGCAGTGCGGTGCTGTTTGTGCTGCTTGTGATGGTGCTGATCATCGTGCGCAACCGGCAGCAACGCCAGCTGGCGCGCTTGTCTCGGCTGGAGATGGGCTGGGACCCGGTCACCGGCCTGCCCACCGGCGCCAAGCTGCTGGGCGAGGTGGAACACGCCTTCTGGCGCGCCGGGCGCCTGCGCGGCCAGTGCATCGTGGTCGCCGTCTACCTGAACAACCTGTACGAACTGGGCGACACGCTGGGCCGCACCAGCGACCACCAGATCCTGGCCGCCACGGCCGCACGCATCCGCCGCGCCGCCGGTTTCCGCTGCGTGGTGGGGCTGTACCACCCGCGTTGTTTCGTCGTGGTGTTCTCCATCGACCGCAAACGCCATTTCGACGGGGCCTTTGTCACCCGTCTGCAGGGCCTGGTGACGCAGCCGCTGCAGCTGGTGGGCAGCAAGGCCCAGCGCCTGTCCTTTGTTGCGCAGGTGGGCATTGCCCTGCGCACGGTGCTGCCCGACCAGACCGTGGCCCAGGACGTGATCGATACGGTGGAGCATGAAGCCATGGAACAGGTGCGCCGGCCGGCAGCCGCCGCCGACGCCGACCGGGTCGACACGACTTGGTGAGGCGAGCCGGCCCGTCGGGACCGACCGTGGCAGGAAATGTGAACAAATCACGAAACACAGCCACTGCCGCCGCAGCATAATCGCGGCATGCCCATTTCCGAAGTTGCCGTCTGGTCCGCCATGCTGGGGGGTCTGCTGACCCTGACCTCGCTGAGCCTGGCCGACGTCCTGCTCAACCGCAAGCTGGGCTCGCTGCGCAACCTGCTGTTCGTGCTGATTGCCGGCGCCAGCTGTGTGGTGATGACCGGCCTGCCCGAGGTGCTGTGGCCGCATCTGTCCATGAAGATGCTGCAGGTGCTCAAGGGCAGCCTGGGGCCGCTGGCCGGGGCCCTGGCCCTGTATTACCTGGGCATCTGGATGGGCGGCAGCCGCGAGGATCGCACCGTCAGCCGCATCACCACCTGGGGCTCTGGCGCCCTCTTCCTGGCCTCGATCGGGCTGGCCGTGCTGGTGGCGCGCACCTCTCCTGACGACTTCCAGCAACTGCTGCTGGCCACGGCCATCGTCAACATGTCGGCGGCCGTGCTGGGCCTGATTGCCACCCTGCGCGCCGCCACCCTGGGCGACCCGCTGGCGCGCTGGATGGTGCTGGCCTGCCTGCTGCTGGCGGGCCTGGTGACCGGCCTGTACCTGCGCGGGCTCAACGTGCCGGGTTTCGGCCTGGGCACCTGGATCGTCACGGCCGTGCTCACGGTGCTGTATTTCCTGGCCTGCAGCGTGCTGGTCTTCGTGCGCAACCGCCAGCAGCGCCAGCTCACGCGCCTGTCGCGCCTGCAGGTCGGCGCCGACCCGGCCACCGGCCTGCCCACCGGCTCGGTGCTGCTCTCGGAGATTGAGCACGCTTTCTGGCGCTCGGCACGGCTGCACGGCAACAGCACCGTGGTCTGCCTGCACCTGGGCAACCTCTATGAACTGGGCCAGGCCGCCGGCCACGGCGTGGAACACCAGATCCTGGCAGCAATGGCTGCGCGCATCCGCCGTGCGGCGGGTTTCCGCTGTGTGGTGGGCCTGTACCACCCGCGCTGTTTCGTGGTGGTGATCTCCTCCGATGCGCGCGACGCCTTCGTGAGCGAGACGGTGGCGCGGCTGCGTTCCACCGTGGGCCGCCCGCTGATGGTGGTGGGGCGCGATCAGAGTCGCCACGATTACACGCCACAGCTGGGCGTGGGCATCGTCACGCTGACGCACCCTGCCGAGGCCGTGCCGCTGGACGTGCTCAACGAGGCCGAGCGCCAGGCCCTGGGCACGGATGGCGGCAACATCACCACGCCGCCTTCCATCCGGCCCTCGCAGGACGCCATCGACACCGCCTGGTGAGAGGCCTGCTCTGGGCGCGAGGCCGCGGCGCGGATAATGCCGTGCCATGAGCTTCATCACATCCCTCTTCCCCCTGGGCTGGGCCCACTACCTGCTGGGCGGCCTGCTGATCGGGCTGGGCACGTCCCTGCTGTTCCTTTTCACCGGCCGCATCGGCGGCATGAGCACGGTGTTTTCCAGCAGCTGGTCCTGGCTGGTACGCCGGCCCTTTTTCCAGCAGGCGCGCCTGGTCGACTCGCGCGGCTGGCGCCTGGTCTATGCCGCGGGGCTGATCGTGGGCGCCTTCATCTGGTGGCTGGGTTTCGCCGGCAGCGCCGCGCAGGACACGCAGGTGCCGGCCTGGCAGCTGGGCCTGGGGGGCTTCCTGGTGGGTTATGGCGCACGGCTGGGCAATGGCTGCACGTCGGGCCACGGCATCTGCGGCCTGGGTTCGCTGCAGCTGCCCTCGCTGGGCGCCGTGCTGACCTTCATGGCCACGGCCTTCCTCACGGCCAACCTGGCAGCGAGGTTCCTGTGATGCAAACCCACAAGATCAAGAACGCGCTGGCCACACTGGCGGCGGGCGCGCTGTTCGGCTTCGGCCTGTCTTACTCCACCATGGTGCAACCCGAGGTGGTGCTGTCTTTCCTGCGTTTCGAGGACTGGGGCCTGATGCTGGTGATGGGCGGCGCGGTGCTGGTGACGCTGCTGGCCTACAAGGGCCTGCCGCGCCTGCTGGCGCGCCCGCTGCTGGGCGGCAGCTTCGGCACCCACCCCAGCGTATGGAACCGCGACACCGCTGTGGGCGCGGCGCTGTTCGGCGTGGGCTGGGGCCTGTGCGGTGTGTGCCCCGGCCCGGCCATCGCCGGCCTGGGCACGGGCAACTGGGATCTGCTGTGGGCGCTGGGCGGCATCGCCCTGGGCGCGCTGGTGCAGGGCTTGCGCGCACGCTGAGCCGGCACGCATCACCTGGGTGACAGCGGCGAGGGCCGGGCGCAGGCATGCTCTGGTTCCGTCTGCAAGGAAGCGCCATGGATGCCACCGCGACCCGTTTCTGCGTCAGCCGCACCGATCTGCATGCCACCCGCCTGCTGCCTGATCCTGATGGGCCCACTGCGCGCGCACTGGCCGAGGGCGAGGTCCGCCTGCGGGTGTTGTCCTTCGCGCTGACGGCCAACAACATCACCTACGCCTCCTTTGGCGACAAGATGAAGTACTGGGAGTTTTTCCCCAGTGGCGCCGAAGGCTGGGGCTGCATCCCGGTCTGGGGCTTTGCCGAGGTGGTGGAGTCGCGCAACGCGCAGGTGGCCTCCGGCCAGCGCGTCTACGGCTACCTGCCCATGGGCCACTACCTGGTGGTGCAGGCAAGCCGCGCGAACCCGCGCGGTTTCATGGACGGCTCGGCGCACCGGCGCGAGCTGGCCGCGGTCTACAACCAGCTGGTGTACTGCGCTGCGGACCCGGCCTACGACCCGGCGCTCGAAGGCCAGCAGGCCGTGCTGCGCCCTCTGTTCACGACCTCCTTCCTGATCGACGACTTCATGGCCGAGCAGGACTTTTTCGGTGCGCGCCAATTGCTGCTGTCCAGCGCATCGAGCAAGACCGCCTATGGCACGGCCTTCTGCCTGGCGCGCCGCGCCGGCGGCCCGACGGTGATCGGCCTCACCTCGGCCGGCAATCTGGACTTCACACGCGGGCTGGGCTGTTATGGCGAGGTGCTGTGCTACCAGGACGTGTTGACCCTGGACCCGGGCCTGCCCACGGTCTACATCGACTTCGCCGGTGATGCCGCGCTGCGTCGCACCATCCACGGCCAATACGGTTCGGCGCTGAAGTACAGCTGTTCGGTCGGCGGCAGCCACTGGGAAGCGCTGGGCGGTGCCGGCGGCCTGCCCGGGCCACGGCCCGAGCTGTTTTTTGCCCCGGCGCAAGGCAAGAAACGCAGCGCGCCACCGCCCGAGGGCTGGGGTGCGGCGGGTTTCGAAGAACGCCTGGGGCAGGCCTGGTCGGCCCTGATGCGCAAGGTGAACGACCCCGCGCAACCCTGGCTCGTGGTCCACGCCGACCGCGGCGCCGAGGCCGTGAGCGCGGCCTACCAGCAACTGCTGGCCGGGCGCAGCGATCCGCGCACCGGGCTGATGCTGGCGCTGTAGAGAGTCAGGGCTTGATCGCCGGCGGCAGCTCGGCCTTGGTCAGCAGCTTGCGGATGTCCAGCAGCTTGACGCGCAGGCGGCGGTGGTTGGCCGGGCCGGTGCGCAGCAGCATCTTCTGCCCGGCGGCCAGGGACTGCAGCTGCCCGTCGGCGAACTCGTAGCGGGTCCAGGGGCGCTCGGGGGCGATGGGGCCCTTCACGTCGACCAGGGCCACGGCCAGCGGGCCTTCGACCACCGGTGTGCTCAGCAGCAGGTCGATGACGGCGACCAGGCGGTCGTTGAAGTAGGCCTTGGGATACCCCAGCTCCACATAGGCCTGCTGGAACAGCGGGTAGAGCGCGGCATACAGCTGCACGGCCTTGCGGCTGTCCACCGATTCGATGAACTGCACCAGGGGCACGTAACGCTGCCCGTTGTCGGGATTGATGATCTCACCCTCGCCCTGCTTGAGCGTGGCAAAACGTCCGGCGGCGGGGTGCACGGGCCACATGCTGGGGGCGGCGTGTTCGCGGCCCAGGTTGTCCACGGTGGCGACGGCGCGGCGCACGAAGCTCTCCAGCAGCACGAAGGTCTGCACGTTCTTGCGGCCCACCAGGGCGTTGAGCTCCTGCTGCAGTCTCGCGTCGGACTGGCCCAGGGCGGGCAGTGGCTTGGGCGCCGGCTCGACGGTCTCGATGGCCTGCACCGGATGGCGTATGGGATCGTTGGACGGCACGGGCGTGACCGTGAGTTCGGCGGCGCCGCTGACCGGCCGGGTGACAGGCATCGGCGTTGGCGCAGGCGGGGCCGGCTGGGGCCAGATCAGCCAGGCGATGAGGCCGACCAGCGCAACGGTGGCCAGGACGGCCAGGGCGAATCTGCTGCTTCTGTTCATGGGAGAAGACCAAGGCAGGGTTGTGGAGGAGTCATGCTAGCACCAGGCCATGACGAGACCAAGGGATGTGCGTGTCGAGTTGTAAAGACAGCGGCTTTCTCGCTTACCATGCAGGGCACCGGTGCCAGCACGGCACCACAACCCATGGAGGACCGTATGGCCAAAGGTGAACAACGCAGCAACAAGATGGCAAAGAAACCGAAGAAAGACACTTCGCCGCCCAAGACATCGACCTCCGACCGCCCGATGCCGCCGGTCACCGCCGTCATTCCGCGCGGCAAGGAAAAGAACAAATAAGCCCGCAGGGCCGGCAGCGCCTCAGCGCTGCCGGGCGTTGGGGGGCATCCACATCACCACGCTCCACTGCAGCGGGTTGAGGGAGCGGCTCTGGTTGGCGACGAGCAGGCCATTGGGCAGCCGCCAGTGCAGCTTGTCGTCGCGGACGCGGGGTTCGCCGTAACGCGTCACCAGGCGCATGCGCTGGCCCACGTGACGCCACCAGGGCACCTGCAGGATGAGCGTGCCCAGTCGCCCCTTGTTGAAGAACATCGCCAGCCCCAGGGCCGGGTAACCGTCGGCCCGGCTCAGGGCCGCATAACAGACACGCTCACCCAGACCATTGACTTCGCGCGATTCGGAGATGCAGGTCAGCGGTACCGCGTCGAAATGCCGGCGCACGGCCGCCTCGTCCATGTCGGCGGACAGCAACTCGTAACGCATGCTGGTCTCGGGAGCCGCCTCGCGCAGGTACTGCTGGTACACATGCAGCCGCGGGTAGTTGAACAGGAACACCAGGACCCCGAGGATCACCAGCACCGCCAGGGTGTTCTTCAGCAGAAAACCGAATTCCTTCAGCATATGTGTTGGCCTCCCACCAACCGCAGGGCCTGTGGCCCCTGTTTCTTGATCTGTTCACGTGTGACGCCCGCCACTCTACAACGGGCCTCGGGTCTCAGGCCGGCGCACCGATGGCGTGGAGCACCTTGGTGTAAGGATGGGGCTCGCCCTCGACCCACCAGTTGGCCCAGTAACGGCCAGCGCCACCGGGCGCGTCAGGCTGCAGGGTGAGGAAGTTGCGGCGCGCCATCACGCAGCGGCGGGTGCCCGGAAACTCCAGCATGCGGGTACTGATGCCGCGGTCGATCTGTTCGGCGTGCCGGGCCACATGCTCCAGCACGAACACCTCGGTGGCCGTCGAGGTCGGGTGCACGATGGCGCTGCTGGTGAGCTGGTTGATGACACGCGCGTGGCCAGCGCTGCCGTCCTCACGTGTGGACTCGATGACCCCCAGCGCGGCCACATGCACATCGCCGGAAAGGATGGTGACACGCACGCCCGCGGCGGCCGCCTGCAGCAGGCGATGGATGAGGCGCAGGCGCTCGGCCCGGTGCGGCCGGCTGCTCCAGTGGTCGCGCAGGTCGTCCTCCATCTCCTGCTGACCCGGCAGCACGCCCAGCACCGTCTCGATCAGCTCCAGGTTCGGATGCACGACGGGAATGCTGCACATGACGAAGAGGTGCTTCAGACCGCCCGCGGCCTCCTGTGTCGCCAGCCAGCGGTAGACGGCGTCCCAGCTCTTCGGGCTGAGCACCTGCTCGGGCTGCAGCACACCGCCTTGCGTGTCGCCCGCACTGGGGCGGCGCTCGCTGCGCATGTCCAGCACAAGCAGGCCCAGCTCGCCGATGCGCCAGGCGCTGTTGTGATGGTCCTGCCCGGGCAGGGTGGCCGGCGGCAGGCCGCCGATGGCCTGGCGCTGGAACAGCGCAAAGGCGTGGCGCGCCACCTCGAAGATGCCCTGGTAGACCGGGCAGGCGTGCTGCGCCTGCGGGTAGGAACCCCAGCCGTCGAGGATGTCGTGGTCGTCCCACATCATCACCGTGGGCAGGCGCGCCAGCATGGTGGCCACCTCGGGCTGGGACCAGCGTTCCAGGTAGAGGCTGCTGAAATAGGCCTCGACCTTGCGGCGCAGGGTGGCGCTGAAGCCGGCCTTCAGCCGCTTGTCCCAGGGCAAGGCACTCCAGGCCTTGAGCTCGGGGATGAGCACCCACATCGCATCGCTGTAGACCTGGTCGCCACCGAGCAGCAGCAGGTGCAGGGGCCCGTAGGTCTGGCTGTCCACACGGTCCTGCCCCGCGTGCAGGCGGCCCAGGCGTGTCCAAAGGGCGTTGGGCTGCTGGACCTTTTTCATGAGGGCCGGATCGGAAAAACCATTGCACGAGGCATAGGCCAGGGACGGCGGGGTGTCACGCGCCGGTACGCAAAAGCCGTGGCTCTCGCCGCCGATGCTGTAGGCCACGTCCTGCGCCGCCGCCGTCTGGAGCACGGCAAACTCGAAGCGCCAGGCGGTGCAGGCGCTGCCGGGCACCGGCGCCTGGCTCAGCTGCACCGGCCGCGCGCCGGCGGTGAGCACGGGGGCCGCATCGGCGCTGTCCTGCACCCAGAGGGCGCTGACGCGCCACTGGCCTTGTTCACAGCCGAGAAATTGCAGGACGGGACCGAGTCGTTTCATGGCGTCTCCCTGTGGCGAGTTCGCGCGACTTTAGCCGCGGAATGACGCGCCGTCATCCCCTGAATGTGGGAGGCAGGGGGCCTGCCGCACAATGGTGGCCTCACCATCCCGACGGGAGCGACGCCCCATGCGACACGTCCTGCTACTCCTGGGCGCCCTTCTGCTGGCGCCCCCGGCCCGGTCCGAGAACCCGCGCTGCCTGGCCGAGTTCGAGGCCGAATCGGCACGCATCCAGCGCGAGGCCGTGGCCCATGCGCCGGCCCCCGGCAGCAATCAGGAGACGCAGCGGCAGTTCATGGCGCCCATCTACGCCGCGCTGGAAGCGGCAGCGGCCAAGGCCCGTGCCTGCGAGGACGCCAGCCGGCCCCCGCCTGGCAGCCCGGCCGCACAGGCCGCTGCCGCCCGCGCGCAGCAGTGCATGGACACGGCAAACCGGGAGATCGATCAGATCCGGCAGCGCCTGCCGGCGGACAAGCCCAGCTTCGAGCAACAGCGCGCCTACCGCGAGGCAGAGACCCGCATCCTGGACGCCCGCATGGACTGCCTGCGCCGGGCGCGCTAGCCGCTGCTCAGCCCAGAGCGCGGAACATGGTGCGTTTGGTGTTGGTGAAGTGCGGGCGCACGACATCGCTCCAGGCGGTGTGGCGCACGGCCAGCCAGGGCGGTGAGCCCAGCACCTCGTCACTCGTCAGGTCGTAGCAGGCCAGCGAGAACGGGCCCTGGTCGTGGTTGTAATACCGCTGGGCCAGGATGCAGCCCGGCACGGCGGCCAGGCCGGGCATGTGCTCGGTGTCGTACCAGCGCTCCAGTTCTTCGCGCCAGCCGGTTTCCGGGTCGGTCTCGACCACGTAGTGGAAGACCGGTTGCGCCCGGTCGGCATGGCCCGGTGCGGAGTAGACCTGTTGCAGGCGCGAGAGCCGGATGTCGCGCGCCGCCGGAATGCACCGGGCCAGCGCGGCCGCCAGGGGCGGCAGGGCTTCAGCGCCAAACAATGTGCGCTGCGGCAGGCGTGCGTAGAGATAGGCGGCCCCGTCCTGTGTGCAGGCCAGGCGCTGCAGTTGCAAAGCGTTGTCGGCACACCATTGGGCGGCTGATGCGGTCGGGTTGTCCGCGGTGGCCAGCGTGAACTGCGACAGCAGGCAGTCGGACGGCTTGGACATCAGTGCCCGATCTGCAGCGCCACCAGGAAACGCGACACCATGTTGTAGGCCGCTGCCGTGGCCACCAGGTCGATCTGGCCCTGGGGATCGAAGTGCTGTTTCACCTCGTCGTACAGCGCCTGGGGCACGTCAATGTCGCGTGTCATCGCGTCGGTCAGCGCCAGCGCCGTGCGCTCGGCCGGCGAGAGGGGCAGCCCGGCAGCCAGCGGCACGGCGCGCAGGCCGTCGATGACCTCCTGCGCCACGCCCGCCTTCAGCGCGTGCGGCACATGGGCATCGAACTCATAGGGCGCGCGGTTGAGCACGGCCACGCGCAGGATGACCATCTCGCGCAGGCCGGCGGGGATGCTGTTGCGGTTGCGCACGGCCGAGAGCATCTGCTCCCAGCCGTGGGCGATGGGCGGGCTGTTGAGCAGCACCTGGTACAGCGGCGAGATGCGGCCGCGCTCGGCCAGGATCTGCGCCTCCTGGGTGGCGAGTTCGGGCCGGGTGCCAGGGATGACGGGAGCGATGCGCATGGGTAGGTGAGATCTCAGTCGGGTTGGATGTTCTTGGCCTTGACCACGCGGGTCCACTTGGCCGTGTCGTTCTTCAGCAGCGTGGCCAGTGCGGCCGGCGTGGACGGTGCCACCTCGGCGCCGGAGGCCTGCAGCCTGGACTTGACGGCCTCGTGGCCCAGGGTGCGGCGCACGGCCTGGTTCACGCGATCGACCTCGGCCGCGGGTGTGCCCTTGGCGGCGAACAGAGCGTACCAGTTGTCGGAGTCCACACCGGGAACGCCCATCTCCTCGAAGGTCTGGACTTCGGGCAGCAGCGGATGGCGTTTGGTGGCCGCCAGGCCGATGGCCTTGAGGCGACCGCCCTTGATGTGGCCGATCAGGCCAGGGATATCGCCGAAGAAGCCGTGCACGTGGCCGGCGATGACGTCGTTGATGGCCGGTGCTGCGCCCTTGTAGGGAATGTGCATGAGGTTGATCTTCGCGGCGTCGTTGAGCAGTTCCATCGCCAGGTGCGGCACGCTGCCGGTGCCGGAGGAGGCCATGCTCAGCGGCTTGCCCGGGTTCTGGCGGCTGGCGGCAACGAATTCGGCGCCGGTGTTGTAGGGCGCGTTGGCGCCGACCACCAGCACCTCGACGTTGTTGACCACGACCGAGACGGGCGTGAGGTCGCGCTGCGGATCGTAGGACAGCTTGTCGTAGAGCGCGGGGTTGATGGCGACCGCGCCCACGCTGGTCAGCCACAGGGTCTGGCCGTCGGGGGTCGAGCGCGCGACGTATTCGGCCGCAATGGCGCCATTGGCGCCGGCCTTGTTCTCGACGATGACCTGGTGGCCCAGTTCCTTGCCCAGCTGCTCGCCCATGGTGCGCGCGACGAAATCCACCGGGCCGCCCGGCGGGAAGGCCACGATGATGCGGGTGACCTTGGCCGGCTGGGCTAGCGCCGCCCCCGTCAGCAGCAGGGCGCAGAGCAGGCCGGCGCGGCGCAGGTTGCGATGGAAGTTCATGGAAAGTCTCCTCGTCTCTGTTGAAGGTGATGACCTGTTCGTGCAGCAATATTTGAGCGGGCGGCGTTGAATCCCAGGCCGCGCAGCTGGCCGTTCCAGCAGACGCCTTGGAACTGGCTTGGCCAGGCCACTGGCGTCGTCCCCCTCAAGGGGGAAGGCGCGAAGCGACTCAGGGGGTGCTTCATTTCTTTCAGTCGCAGCGCACGGACATGCCGCCGTCGACCACGATCTCGGTGCCGGTGACAAAACGCGACTCATCACAGGCCAGGAAAAGCGCGGCGTTTGCCGTGTCGCGCCCGTCTCCCATGAAGGGCAGCGGGATGCGCGACTGGCGCTGCTGCAGCAGGGCCTCGACGTCACCCCCCGCGCGCTGGCCGGCCAATCGCACCTCGACCATGGGCGTGTGCAGTTGCCCGGGCACCACGGTGTTCACGCGGATGCCTTGTTTCGCGTACTGGACGGCCAGCACCCGCGAGAACTGGATCACGCCGGCCTTGGTGGCTGCGTAGGCGATCTGCGCGGCACCCGTCCAGCGCAGGCCCGAGGTGGAGGAGATGTTGACGATGGTGCCCGCCCCCTGCGCCAGCATGTGCGGCAGCACGTGCTTGCAGCTCAGGAACACGCTCTTGAGGTTGTGGTCGATCTGCGCGTCCCAGACCTCTTCGCTCATCTCCACCGGGCCGCCCTTGGCCGAGCCGCCCACGTTGTTGACCAGCACGTCGATGTGGCCGAACTCAGCCATGCAACGCGCCACGGCCTCGGCGATGGCCTCGCCGCGCGTGACGTCACAGCCGAGACCGATGAAACGCCCGCCGGCGGCCGTGACCAGCCGCTCGGTCTCGGCCATGCGTTCCAGATCGCGGTCCAGGCCGAAGACACTGGCGCCCTCTTCGGCGAAACGCACGGCGATGGCGCGGCCATTGCCCCAGCCGGGGCCGACCGAACCGGCGCCGGTGACGAAGGCGACCTTGCCGGCCAGGCGGCCGCCGGAGGAGGTGGAAGTCTTGCTCATGGGCTCAGTGCTCGAAACGGTAGAAGGCCTGCGGGTTGCGCACGAGCAGCAACTCGCGCTGCGCGGCTTCGGGGGCGATGCGCGCGAGCGCGTCCACCAGCGCGCCGTCGTCGGGCACGTGGCTGTGGTTGGGATGCGGCCAGTCCGTGCCCCAGAGGCAGCGCTCGGGGTAGCTCTCCATCAGCACACGGGCCAGGGCCACACCGTGCGCATAGGCGGGCGCGGCGGCAGGCTGGGCATTGATGCGGTCGATGCCGCTGAGCTTCACATGGAACAGCGGGTTCGCCAGCAGCGCGTGCAGGGCCGCGAAATCGGCATGGTCGGCGCCGAGCGTGGCGTCGACCCGGCCCATGTGGTCGATCACCACGGGCACGGCACTGCGCGCCAGCACCGGCCCCAGGCTGTGCACCAGGCTGCTCTCGAAATGCACCTGCAGGTGCAGGCCGGCAGCTTTGAGGCGGGGGGTGAGCGCCACCACCTCGTCCACGCCGGCCGCAGCACTCAGGTGTTTCATGAAGTTGAAACGCACGCCACGAAAGCCCGCGGCGGCCAGGCGCTGCAGTTCGGCATCGGCCACATTGACGGGCACCAGCGCCACGCCCAGGTAGCGCCCCTGCCCAGCCTGGATCGCGTCTTCGACCGCGCGGTTGTCGAAACCGTGCACGGCCGACTGCACGATCACGCAGCGGCTGATGCCCAGTTTCCGGTGCAGGGCAAACAGCGTCTCCTTGGGCGCATCCACCGGCGTGAAATTGCGCCCGGGTGCGTAGGGAAAGCGCATGGCCGGGCCGAACACGTGCACATGGGCATCGCAGGCGCCGGAGGGGATTTGCAGCGTGGGCCGGCTGGGCGGGGACTGGTAGGTCTGGACGGGCGTCTGAAGATCGGGCATGGGGCTGATTGTGGTACGGCAAAGCCGCCTTCAGTTGAACCATTCGTCAATACCAGCTATCCGTAGAATGCATGGCATGGACCTCACCCGCCTGCAGTATTTCGTGGCCGTGGCAGAGGCCGGCAGCGTCAGCCGCGCCGCCGCCGCCCTGCACATGTCGCAACCTGCGCTGAGCCGCCAGATCCTGCTGCTGGAGGAGGAATTGGGCCAGCGCCTGTTCGAGCGCACCGGCCGCGGCACGCAGGCCACCGAATCCGGCACCGCCCTGCTGGCGCATGCACGCAGCATCTTCGACCTGGCCGAGCGCGCGCGCGAGGACATGCGCGAGCGCCAGGCCAGCCCGCGCGGGCGCCTGACCGTGGGCCTGCCGCCGCGCCTGGCGCACGTGCTGACGGCCGATCTGGTCGAGCGCTTTCACGCGCAGTTTCCCGAGGCCACCATGACGGTGGTGGAAGGGCTGAGCATCCGCCTGCGCGAATGGCTGGTGGCGGGCCGCATCGATCTGGCCCTGGTCTTCGACCCGCCGCCCTCGCCGCAATTCGAGCAGGAAACCCTGCTGCGCGAAGCCCTCGTGCTGATCAGCGTGCAGCCCCTGCCCAAACGGCTGCGCCTGGCCGATGTGGCCCAGCGCCCGCTGGTCATGCCCAGCGGCCCCAATGCCCTGCGCCAGCTGCTGGAGCAGCACACCCGCCCGCGCGGCCTGCCGCTCAAGCTGGTGGCCGAGGTGGATTCGGTGCAGACGGTGCTGAGCCTGGTGGCGCGCGGTGTGGCCGACACCGTGCTGCCGCTGGGTGCCATCCGCGCCTGGAGCTACCCGCAGGCCCTGAACGTGGCGGCCATCCACACGCCGGCCATGCGCAACCAGCTGGTGCTGGCCGTGCCCACCGCGCGCCCCGCCACGCGCCTGAGCCGTTACGCCACCCAGGCGCTGCGCGAGCTGGTGGCGGCGCACTTCCAGGCCCCGGATCTGTAAGAAATCCGCGCGGCAGACGACTGATCTTCTCCATGCTGCCCTTCCCTCTTGCCCTGCACCTGATCCTGCTGTGCGCCCTGCTGCCTGTGGGCTTGCAGGCCAGCACCTTGACGCTGACGCCGGCCTCACCCGCCTGTGGCGTTGCGGCCGTGGTGCAGGCCCCACTGCCGCCGGCCGCGCAGCACAGGCTGGCGCAAAGCCAGCCGGCCGCCGGGACACGCGACATCGCCTGGGCCTGGCTGGGCTCGCCCACAGCGCGCTACCCGCATGCGGCCCTGGGCTCGACGCTGCATGCCGCCAGCCTCCAGGTGCTGCCGGCCACGGCCCACGCGCAATTGCAGACCTACACGCTGCCGCTGCATCGGGTGTTCGAAGACCGTGTGCCGCGGCTGGCCGACCTGGACGGCGACGGCCGTGACGAGATCATCCTGGTGGAGGCCGATGCCTTGCGCGGCGCGGCCCTGGTGGTGTTCGGGCTGCGCGACGGGACCCTGAAGGAACTGGCGCGCGGCCCCCATGCGGGTTCGACCTTTCGCTGGCTCAACCCGGTCGGCGTGGCCGATTTCGACGGTGACGGCCGCCCCGATCTGGCCAGCGTGACCACCCCGCACATCGGCGGCGTGCTCACCCTGCACCACTACCGCCCGCCCCTTCTCGAACCCTATGCACGCGCCACCGAGGTCTCCAACCACCGCATGGGCGAACTGGAGCAGCGGCTGGCCGTGATCGTGACGCAAGCCGGCCAGCGACCAGCCATCCTGATCCCCGACATGCAGTTGCAGGTGCTGCAGGCCCTGCGCTGGGATGCCCCGGGGCAATGGACCGAACTGGCCCGCCCGCTGGCGCTAGCGGCACGCGCCGAGCGTTTCACGCCCATGGACAGCGGGGGCTGCCTGCGGCTGGCCGACGGCAGCTGGTGGCGCGTGACGCTGCTACCCTGACACCCGAATTTCAACCCAGGAGAGACTTCATGCTGATGCCCCGACAAGCCGTTCCCGCCCTGCGGGTACCCACTCTCGACCACGGTGCCTATGACCTGGCCACTGACGCACCCGCGCGCTTTTCGCTGCTGGTGTTCTACCGCGGCCTGCACTGCCCGATCTGCGCCAAGTACCTGCTGGAGCTGGGCCGGCTGCTGCCTGAGTTCGAGCAGCGCGGCGTGAAGGTGATCGCCCTCTCCAGCGACGGCGCCGAACGCGCCCGCGAAATGGCTACGAAGGTGGGTTCGCCTGCGCTGCGCTTCGGCCATGGCCTGACGCTGGCGAATGCGCGTGAATGGGGCCTGTACATCTCCACCAGCCGGGGCAAGACCTCGATCGGCATCGAGGAGCCCGCGCTGTTCGCCGAACCCGGTGTGTTCATCGTGCGGCCCGACGGCACGCTGTACTACGGTGCGGTGCAGACCATGCCGTTTGCGCGGCCGCATTTCGACGAACTGCTGGGTGCCATCGACTTTGCCATCAGCAAGGACTACCCGGCCCGCGGCGAGTACACCGGGGCGGTCTGAGCCCGCCGGGACGGCTCGCGCAAGCCGTCCCGCCCTCAGCCCCTGGCCTGCCCCTGCAGCCAGCTTTGCAGGGCGTCGCCGTGCAAGGGGCGGCTGCCGAGATACCCTTGCATGACATCGCAGCCCAGGACCATGAGCGCCTGCTTCTCGGCCTCGGTCTCGACCCCTTCGGCCGTGACAGTCAGGCCCATGTCATGGCCCAGTTCCACCATGGTGTGGACCAGCCGCTGGTTGACCGGCTGATGGTCCAGCCCGCTGATGAAGCTGCGGTCGATCTTTAGTTCAGTCACCGGCAGTCGCCGCAGGTACGCCAGTGAGGAATAGCCGGTACCGAAATCGTCGACCGAGAGATGCACCCCCAGGGCCCGCAAGGCGTGCAGCATGGCGACACTGTGTTCCGGATCCTGCATCAGGCCGGTCTCCACGATTTCCATGCGAAGTCGATCGGGCGCCACATCATGCTGCGCAAGCAGGCGGCGCACCTGCCCCACCAGGGTGTCGTCCTGCAGGTCATGGGTGCTGATGTTGATGGCGATGCTGAGTTGCGGATGCGTCGGGGACCAGTCGGCAAGGGTGCGCACCGCCTGCTCCAGCATCCAGTGCGTGATCTGCTTGATTGCACCGGTCTGCTCGGCAAAGGGGACGAACTCGCCCGGCTGGATGAAACCACGCGTCGGATGCTGCCAGCGCACCAGGGCCTCGACGCCCACGGCGCGGCCGTCACCCAAGGCCAGCTTGGGCTGCAACCACATCTGGAGGTGATGGCTGGCCGTGGCCGAGCGCAGTTCTGACAGCAGGCTCAGGTGCGACAGGCGTGCCGCCTCCTGCGCCTCGCTGTACCAGGCCAAGGTTTGGGCCGTGCGCTTGGCGCTTTGCAGTGCGATTTCGGCATTTCGCAGCAGCGTCAGGGAAGCACCCGGTGCCAGCGGATCGGGCACCTCCGCCAGACCGAAGACCAGGCTCAGGTCCACACTCTGCCCACTGCAGTCCACCGGGGTTCGCATGGCCGCCTCCAGCTGGCGGCACAGATCTTCGGTTTCGCTGCGAGAGCTCAGCGACATGGCCAGTGCGAAGCGGCCCGCCGAGAGATGGGTCAGCACCGCAGGCGCCATGCCGCCTGGCGCCGGCGGATACGCCCGATCCAGGACCGCCTGCGCCCGCAGTGCGACCTCGCGGATGAGCTGGTCACCCGTGGCATAGCCCAGCGTTTCGTTGATGGTCTTCAGTCGTGCGAGGTCGAACAGCACGTGGCAATTGAACTGCGCCAGGCGTGCGCTGGCAGGTGGCCGCAACAGGTAGGTCCGGTTGGGCAGGCCTGTCAGTGCATCCGCGTAGGCCAATCGCTCGATATCCTGCTCACGGGCGGCGATCGCCGTGGTCATGGTGGTGAGCGCCTGCTGGACGCGCACCACTTCCTCGCTGCCCAGCACTTCGGTCGGGCGGCTGTAGTCGCCTTGTGCAATCCGCAGGGCCGAAGCCTCCAGCGCGGTCAGCGGCGTCACCACGCTGCGCGTGGTTTGCCATGCCAGCAGCACGGCAAGCAGCATGGCAATCGCCCCCAGGCCGACCAGGCCGAGAAAGATCCGGTCGGACTGGTCCCGCGCTTGCCCCAGCCGCCATTCGATGTGTTCGCGTTCGCGCCTCATCAGCTCATTGGAGTGCGACAGCAGGTCCTGCAGCGCAGGTCGCACCTGTTCGGCGTAGACGCGGCGGGCAAGCCGCAGGTCATCGGCCTCGACCTCATCGGCCATGGCGATGAAGGCATCCGCATACCGTGCCCGCGCCGCAACCAGGCGGCTGAGCGTCTCTTCCTGCGTCGGATCCTCGAAGCGGGTTCGCAAGGACAGCACCAGCCCGTCGATCCGGCGGTTGCGTTCGTCCACCTCGGCATACTCCGCCACGCGCTGGTCGCGCGGGGCGTTCATCAGGCGCAGCAAGGCGTTGCCGGCCCCTTCGGTATACACGGTGAGCGTCTGCACCTGCATGAGCCTGGGCAGGTCCTGGGTGCCGAAATCCTGCGTCAAGTCGCCCATGGCGCGGATCTGCGTCATGGCCAGGCCCAGCGAGACCAGCATGAGCAGCAACAGCGCCCCGAAGCCCAGGGCCAGACGCCAGCTGACACGCGTCAACCCGCGCAGCAGCCGCTGCCCCAAGGAGATCTGCCGGGTCTGGCCTGGTCTGGTCGCGTCGGCTTCGTCAGCTTGCATGCGGCAAAGTGTGCAGCACGCAGGGAAATTCGGCAAGCGCGAGCACCGACAAGGCCCGGCGCGACGCAGGGCCGGGCAGCGGGCATGTTGGTGCTTGCCTAAAATGGCGGCAGACTCTCCACGCTCCCATGAACCCGAACGACACCCCCCTCTTCTACACCGGCCGCACCGAGGCCTTCGAGCAGACCTTCGACGCCTGGACCGACCGGCCGCTGCTGCGCTCCATGGAAGAAGGTGGGGTGGACTGGCCCAGCTCATGCCGCAATGGCAACTGCCGCACCTGCATCGGCCAGCTCGTCAGCGGCACGGTGCGTTACGACATCGAATGGCCCGGTCTGAGCCAGGAAGAAAAGGACGAGGGGTATGTGCTGCCCTGCGTGGCTCACCCCTGCTCGGACCTGGTGCTCAAAGAAGGCTACTGAACCGGCGGCCACCCGGCGG
>LNFM01006613.1_pt1 | contig 18940 bp, 32 predicted proteins | sample 596031 | NCBI WGS metagenome assembly LNFM01 (sample SAMN04254537, study PRJNA301005) | activated carbon metagenome | isolation source: dual media filters at the Ann Arbor, Michigan drinking water treatment plant | place: USA: Ann Arbor | reverse complement strand
ATGGGAACCGAAGAATTTTGATGGAAAATTTGAAGGACCTATGCGCTTGCGAACAGCACTAGTAAAATCAAAAAATCTTGTGTCTATCCGCATATTGCAGGCTATCGGCATACGTTATGCGCAGGATTACATTACCCGATTTGGTTTTGATGCAAATCGCCACCCACCTTATTTACCCATGGCATTAGGATCTGGCTCGGTTACACCAATGCAAATGGCCACTGCATATGCGATTTTTGCAAATAGCGGTTTCCGTGTCACACCGTACTTTATAAAACGAATTGAAGATGAAAAAGGGAACACGATCGAACAATTTCATCCCGTAACAGCATTAAATGGCGCCAAACGCGTCATTGATCCCCGTAATGCCTACATCATGACAAGCATGATGAAAGATGTCATCAATCACGGCACAGCCATTAAAGCTAAACAACTAGGACGTAATGATTTAGCAGGAAAAACCGGAACCACCAGTAATTTTATTGATGCCTGGTTTTGTGGTTTCCAAAAAGACTTGGTCACAATCGCCTGGGCAGGATACGATGAGCCTCGATCACTTGGAAATAATGAAACAGGGGGGCGTGTCGCACTGCCTATTTGGATGGATTATATGGGCCCAGCCCTAAAAGATATTCCCATGGCGGAATACAAAATTCCCAATGGTGTTCTTGCAACAAGAATTAATTCAGCAACGGGATTCAGAGATCCCGCCGGAGATATTACAGAATACTTCTTTAATGAACAACTACCACCGGTCACTGAGATTTCTGTTGATGATGCTCCCAAAGTAACAAGAGATTTAAAAGACCAGTTGTTCTAGTATCACTCCTACTCTTTATTGCATTATGAATTCTTTTTTAACCAATTCGCTGCTTCTATTGCATAGTACGTTAGAATTCCATCAGCACCTGCGCGTTTAAAAGCAAGCAAAGATTCCAACACGCAGGCTTCTTCATCTAGCCATCCATTCATTGCAGCAGCTTTAAGCATTGCATACTCGCCACTGACCTGATATACAAAAGTAGGTGCGCCGTATTGATCCTTCACCCGGCGCACAATATCCAAATAGGGCATTCCAGGTTTAATCATCACCATGTCGGCGCCTTCATTTAAATCTAATCCAACTTCCCATAGAGCTTCATCTGAATTTGCTGGATCCATTTGATACGTATACTTATTGCCAGCGCCAAGGTTTGCAGCTGAACCAACTGCATCACGAAATGGTCCATAAAAACTTGAGGCATATTTTGCAGAATAAGCCAGAATTCTCGTATGAATAAAATGTTGGCTATCCAAACTATTTCGAATTGCCGCAATGCGTCCGTCCATCATATCAGAAGGTGCTACAACATCAGCACCAGCTTGTGCATGCATCAATGCTTGCTGACAAAGAGAATTTACTGTTTCATCGTTTAGAACATAGCCTGATTGGTCAATCAAGCCATCTTGACCATGACTTGTATAGGGATCCAAAGCTACATCGGTAATCACCCCCAAGTCAGGGAAATTCGTCTTTAATTTCCTGATCACGCTGGGCACCAAACCATCAGGATTATATGCTTCACTCGCTGTCAGATTCTTAAGTTTAGCTTCTATCACCGGGAAAATAGCGATCGCCGGAATACCTAATTGTAAACAATCCTCCGCCTGGGTCATCAAGAGATCAGCGCTCTGTCTTACTACACCTGGCATAGACTTGACATTCTCCGTACGGTTTTTCCCATCCAAAACAAAAACTGGATAAATCAGATCATTAATCTGAAGATGAGTTTCTTGCATAAGACGACGGGAAAACATGTCACGACGCATACGTCTCATGCGTCTTTGGGGAAACTGGCTATAAGAAAACATAATAAATAGGATAGAAAAAATAAATTAAAAAAAATACTGTTCGGGAACTAACTCAGTTATTGCAGACTCTCATACATGGATATCTTGAGTGTGTCCCCTTGTCTTTCCTCTCTGTGGCAGAGTCTTAAGTGATATTAAGGCGGTTCCCCCCGGTTTTTCTCCCCTTTAACCGGGGGCTTTTTTTCTTCTCCAGGAACCCATAGAGCGAAGCAAAAAGTTTATCGCTTAGCTACTAATTTTAGTTTCTAACCAATCACTAATGACAGTAGTTGCATCTTCAACGCCTGTGGCTGATAAGCTGGAAAATAACTGAACACTGCATTGCGGGTAAGCACCCTTTAAATATAGAGTTACGTCCTTTAAGGTAATATTTGCCCGTTGCGTGCTCAATTTATCAGATTTTGTTAGCAAAATATGGATTGCTTTCCCAGTAGGTGCAAACCAATCAAGCATTTCGATATCAAGCGGTTTTAAGGGATGACGAATATCCATTATTAAAACTAAACCTTTGAGTGGCTCACGTGTTTGTAAATAGCGACTCAATAAACTTTGCCAGTGTTGTCGGATGGAATCTGGAACCTTCGCATATCCATAGCCAGGTAAATCGACAAAGAATTGATCTGAATTTAATTGAAAATAGTTAATTAATTGTGTGCGCCCAGGTGTTTTACTAACAAAAGCCAAACGACTTCGATTTGTAAGTGTATTAATAGCGCTAGATTTTCCAGCATTAGATCGCCCGGCAAAAGCAATCTCAATACCTGTATGTAGTGGTAAATCTCGAACATCATTGACTGATGTGTAGAAGGTTATATTGTTAAATCGAGACATAAACTTTTCATAAGATAACAACTCTCTATGTATCAGAAAGAATCTTCAGCGATCAAAACGAGCCCTTTCAGCACCAAATTATCAATCGTTTTGATTGGAATCGTGATAAAAGGAGATAATAACGATACCCCCCCCCCGCTGACAATACTTGTTTTTACAGGGTGATTTATCTTCATTGACAGTAAATTATACATGCGTTCAATAGCACCTATGACAGAATGTATAATACCGCTTTGTATCGCACTGTTCGTGTTAATAGGAAAGTCTTCATAAGTACTCATACCAGCATTAAATAATTGAGTACCGCGTTGGAGACTATTTAGCATCAAGTGAAAACCAGGTAGAATAATTCCACCAAGAAATTCTCCAGACTCAGATAGTGCATCTATCGTCACTGCAGTACCTATATTAATGACTAAACAAGCTTGCTGCTGCATTTCCCAAGCAGCTATCAAAGAGGCCCAGCGATCACAACCTAATTGAGCAGGATTGGAATAACTATTAGAAACTCCACATTGGAAAGCGCAGGAGCGAATCCAATGAGGTTTTACTGGCCAACGTGAAATTTGTTCACAGATTTTATTTTTTGTTGCCGCACGAGAAACATGAGAAATAATTATAGATTCTGGAGCTTGCAGATCTTTGAAATCATTTTTAACATCTTGTATTTTATCGTACTGTATCTTGCCAAGTTTTAAACAACAACCATGATTGAACAAACCCCATTTTATGAATGAATTACCAGAGTCAATCGCTAGGATATACGACATCAATTACTCAAAGGGAGTTCAAACGGATAGAAATATCGCCTACGTGGTATGATTTTCGTCCCGAAGAAGTCATTAAACAAATAGAACCATCTTCCTTCACACCATCAACAGTGCCTACGATGACACTATCATTAGGCAATATCAAACTAACCTGATGTCGTTCAAAAGCATGATAGCTGATCCATTCCTTCTTAAAATATGCGAAGCCATGGTTTACAAATACAGGTAAAATATTCTGAAATTCAGTGAGTAGTGCACTTAAAATTTGATTACGATCAAAATAAACATCAGAGATTGATGAAAAATCAGTAGTTTTTTGATTTATAGAGGATTTAATAACATCAGAGAGCTTATAATTAATGCCAACACCAATTACCGCATAAGAAGGACCACATATTTCACCACGAAGTTCAATTAATATGCCTGCTAACTTCTTATTATCGACCAAAATATCATTAGGCCATTTAATACTTGCACAAGTAATTGAGAAAGTTCGTAAAACACGAATTATAGTAATTCCGATTATCAAACTAAGGCCCGATAGCGCAGATACGCCTTTATCAAACCGCCACCCAAATGAAAAAGTAAGACTATCTCCAAATCCACTATACCATAATCTTCCTGCACGGCCACGTCCATTTGTTTGATACTCAGTAGCAACAACTGGTATACATTTGTTATCTATTACACCATTTTTTAAGTAATCTAATAGAAAAGTATTAGTTGAATCGAGGGTATCAAAAAGAGTTATATTGAAATTGCTGAGATCTATTGAGGAATAACCAAGTATTGAGTTTTTGTTCAGATAAGAAATTGGATTGATCCAGCGAAAACCTCGACCACGAGTTTTAACAATTTTAATTCCATAAGAGTCAATATCTTTTAGTGAATCTAAAATTTTTGCACGTTTACAAAAAAGTTTATTCTCTAAAGATTCACCACTCCAATATTGTCCGTCATTTAAAAGCCTAAGAATAGATAATGCTCTCTGATTCATACATGAGAAAGGCAATAAAACAATTACAATGTAATTAAATTATTATAGTCCAAACAATTAATAATATATTTATTGAAAAAAGTAATTACAAATTCTCGATTTTACCAGGGTTATCCATTAGCTTTTCTACTGGTCTATCAACAAGCTCTACAAGCGCCATAGGCGCATTATCACCCTTTCTATATCCGAATTTTAGAATTCTAATATATCCCCCTGGTCTTGCAATATAACGAGGGCCTAGCTCAATAAAAAGTTTAGTAACATTTTCACGATCACGCAGTCTATTAAAAGCTAAACGTCGATTGGAAAGAGATGGATATTTAGCTAGGGTAATAACAGGTTCAACATATCTTCTTAATTCTTTAGCTTTTGGAAGAGTTGTTTTAATAACTTCATGTCGCAAAAGAGAGTTAGTCATATTGCGAAACATAGCAGCCCTATGACTACTTGAACGATTTAATTTCCTTAATGCGTTATTGTGGCGCATGATTTGAATCCTTAACAAGATTATCAAGATTAGACGGAGGCCAATTGTCCAGTTTCATTCCAAGGGTCAGCTCTCGAGAAGCAAGAACCTCTTTTATTTCATTTAAAGATTTTCTTCCTAAATTAGGTGTTCGTAAAAGTTCAGCTTCCGTTCGCTGTATTAGATCCCCAATATAATAAATATTCTCAACTTTTAGGCAGTTGGCTGATCTTACAGTGAGCTCCAGGTCGTCAACAGGACGCAACAATATCGGATCAATTTGTGGAATTTGTGGCTGTTCTTTAGGAATAGGTGTGCTTTCTAAATCAGCAAAAACCGATAATTGCTGTACTAAAACTCGTGAAGCAAAACGAATAGCCTCTTCGGGCTCAACTACACCATTAGTTTCCAAATCCATAACTAATTTATCAAGATCAGTTCGTTGTTCAACACGGGCACTTTCAACCGTATAACTAACACGTCTTATCGGGCTAAATGAAGCATCAAGTAAAATTGTACCAATGCTGGTCTCACCATTATTAATTTTTCTCGCTGTAGCAGGAACATACCCTATCCCTCTTTCTATTTTTAGTTGAATATCAATCTTTCCATCAGCTGTAAGATGTGCAATTACGTGATCGGGGTTGAGTATCTCTACATCATGACCAACTTCAATATCACCTGCCGTTACAACACATTTTCCAGCTTTTCTTAATGAAATGATAGCTTCATCATTATTGTGAAGCTTTAATACTATTCCCTTAATATTCAACAATATATCTACCACATCTTCTTGCACACCATCTAGTGCAGAGTATTCATGGACTACACCAGCGATTTTAACCTCAGTAGGTGCAAATCCTGTCATAGAGGACAATAGTATCCGTCTTAACGCATTTCCTAAAGTATGACCATATCCTCTTTCAAAAGGCTCCATAATCACTTTAGCATGTAAAGGGGAAATATTTTGAACATCAATAATACGTGGTGTTAATAATTCATTACCGTGCATAGTAATGTCCTTTAGGTAATAGCTAGCTAATAGTTTATTTTATTTAGAATATAATTCTACAACTAAGGATTCATTAATTGTTGCAGGTAGGTCAGATCGTTCAGGTTTAGATTTGAATATTCCTTTCATCTCTGTAACATTCATATCAATCCAAACAGGAAAATTTCGTCTATCAGCTGCAGCTATAGCAGATTTTATTCGTAATTGTTCCTTTGCATTCTTAGCAATTTCAATAGTATCGCCTGCCCTAACTAAATAACCTGGAATATTTACACGTAGCCCATTCACAAGAATACAGTTGTGTCTAACAATTTGTCTTGCTTCTGATCGAGATGAGCCAAAACCCATATGAAAAGCAACATTATCAAGACGACTTTCCAATAACTGAAGTAAATTATCTCCAGTTACACCGCGTTGCCTGTCAGCTGATTTATAAATATTACGGAATTGATTTTCTAGAATTCCATATATTCTTCTAATTTTCTGTTTCTCACGTAACTGACCACCATAATCAGATAGTCTGCCTTTCTTCTGACCATGCTGACCTGGCGGATAACTTCTTCTCTCAATTGCACACTTATCAGTAAAACATTTTTCACCTTTTAAGAAAAGCTTTTCGCCTTCGCGTCGACATTGTTTACATTTTGGTTCAAGATTTCTAGCCAACGTACTCTCCTCAGATACGACGTTTTTTTGGTGGACGACAACCATTATGCGGAACTGGTGTTACATCCGAAATACTTGTAATTTTAAATCCGGCTGAATTTAAAGCTCTTACTGCTGAATCACGACCAGGTCCAGGTCCCTTGACCCTGACCTCAAGATTCTTCACGCCACATTCTATTGCAATTTTACTAGCATTTTCTGCCGCAACCTGAGCAGCAAACGGTGTGCTTTTTCGTGATCCTTTAAAACCCGCTCCGCCTGAAGTTGCCCATGATAATGCATTACCTTGCCTATCAGTTATTGTAATAATTGTATTATTAAATGAAGCATGAATATGTGCTATCCCTTCAGACACATTTTTCTTTATTTTCTTACGAACTCTTGTAGCGACCTTAACCATGAAAAAAGAATTCCTTTTTAATATTACATACCTGAAATAAACTTAAAATTTATCTTGCTCGAACAGCTTTGCGTGGTCCTTTCCTTGTTCTTGCATTAGTTCGAGTACGTTGACCTCGTACAGGCAAGCCTCGTCTGTGTCGCAATCCTCTATAACACCCAAGATCCATTAATCTCTTAATATTCATAGATATTTCTCGACGCAAATCACCCTCGATAATAATCTTTGAAATATGATCTCGCAATTGGTCAATCTGTTCTTCAGATAAATCTTTTATTTTTTTATCAGTTTCGATGCCAACTACACTACATATGCTTTTAGAACTGGATCTACCAATACCATAAATTGCTGTAAGAGCGATTCCGACATGTTGATGATTTGGTATATTTACGCCAGCTATACGCGCCATTTAATTTTCCTGTCTGTGTATATACAAAGTTATTACAATTATCCTTGTCTTTGCTTATGTCGAGGATCAATACAAATCACTCGAACGATTCGATTACGTCGTATTATTTTACAGTTTCTACAAAATTTCTTTACAGATGCATTTACTTTCATTATTTAATCCTATAAATCAATAATTTTGTATTTCTAAAATGGATAGAACTAATAATTGATTTTATTTAGCTCTAAATGTAATTCTTGCTCTCGTTAAGTCATATGGTGTAAGGTCTACTGTGACTTTATCACCTGGCAATATTCGTATATAGTGCATCCTCATTTTTCCGGAAATATGTCCAAGCACTATATGTCCATTCTCTAATTTTACTTTAAACGTTGCGTTAGGGAGTGTTTCGATTATCTCACCTTGCATCTGTATCGTGTCTTCTTTAGCCATTAATTATCATAATTAAATTATCTAGTAGGTAGTTTTCCACTACCTGTTTTAAAATTAGCTTTCTTTAACAAGCTATCATATTGTGAAGACATCACGTGAGATTGAACTTGTGACATAAAGTCCATAGTTACTATAACAATAATTAATAATGAAGTACCACCAAAATAGAAAGGTACATTCCATTTAAGGATTAAGAATTCAGGTAACAAACAAACGAGGGTTACATATATAGATCCAGAAAGAGTTAAGCGCAACATAATTTTTTCTATATACTTCGTAGTCTGATCACCGGGTCTAATTCCTGGTATAAAAGCTCCACTTTTCTTAAGGTTATCACCTGTTTCTTTAGGATTAAAAACAAGAGCTGTGTAAAAAAAACAAAAGAAAATAATCATTACTGCATAAAGTATTACGTATATAGGTTGGCCGGGAGATAGTGCTCCACTAATGTCCTTTAACCATGCCATTGATTCTCCACTTGCAAACCATCCGGCTAAAGTGGCAGGAAATAAAATAATACTTGAAGCGAAAATTGGGGGTATGACACCTGCCATATTAAGTTTTAGCGGCAAATGTGAGCTCTGTCCGCCATATACTTTTTGTCCAACCTGACGTTTAGCATAATTAACTAAAATTCGTCTTTGACCTTTTTCAACAAAGACAACAAATGAAGTAACCAAAGCTGCTGCAAGAAAAATACCCAGCGCTACAAGAAAATGCATAGAACCAGTGCTAACTAGGTCTAAAGTTCCACCAATTGCGCTCGGCAAACCAGCAGCAATTCCAGCAAAAATTATTAACGAAATACCATTTCCTATACCACGCTCTGTAATTTGCTCACCTAACCACATTAAAAAAATTGTACCTGTAACCAATGTAATAACAGTTGTAAGTACAAACATACCATCAGGTTGAATAACTAAACCAGGCTGTGATTGAAGGGCAATTGAAATTCCATAGCTTTGCACTAACGCTAATGCTAATGTTCCATATCGAGTATATTGAGTTATCCTTCTACGACCACTTTCCCCTTCTTTCTTCAACGCCTCAAGATAAGGAATTGCAACTGTTCCTAATTGCATGATGATTGAAGCTGAAATATACGGCATTATACCAAGAGCAAATATAGAAAACCTAGAAAGCGCCCCCCCAGAAAACATATTAAACATTCCTAACACACTACTTTCCTGTGCATCAAATAGCTCTTTCAGAGTAACAGGGTCAATGCCAGGCACAGGGACATGCGCTCCTATTCTATAAACAATCAATGCTAGCAATAGAAACCATAAGCGACGTTTCAGATCAGCAAATTTATCAACTGGTTTAACTGATGTTCCTTTTATAGACAATTTATATCCTTATACTTCTATGTAACAGATCCACCATTTTCTTCGATTGCTAATTTAGCTTTGTCAGTAACATGTAATCCATTTATATTAAATAATTTATTACAAATTCCAGTATTTAAAATCTTGACTTTTGTTATTCTATTTGAAATTAGTTTATGTTTCTTTAATGTAGCCAGTGAAACATCATTGTCAGACAAAGCATCTAAATCGGAAAAATTCAACTCGGTAGCTTTACATCTATTTATTATGCAAAAACCTCGTTTTGGTAGTCTTCTTTGGATTGGCATTTGTCCTCCTTCGAAGCCTATTTTATGAAAACCACCAGCTCGTGATTTCTGACCCTTATGACCTCTACCACATGTTTTTCCAATTCCTGACCCAATACCTCGTCCAACTCTTAATCTAGTTTTTTTAGATCCCGTCGCTGCTTTAATTGAATTTAAATACATAATAATTTATTCACACTTTACTAAGTAATTAATTTTATGAATCATGCCTCGTATCTCAGGGGTATCAGGAAGCATTGAAAAGCTATTCATTTTACGTAATCCTAATCCGCGTACTGTCGCTCTGTGTGATTGTTTTGTTCCAATTGGGCTTCTCACAAGAGTAATTTTTATTGTTTTTAATTTATTGATATTATCCATTATCTTGCCCTAGGATTTCTTTTACTGTTTTACCTCTTTTGGCAGCAATATTTGCTGGCGTGTTCATAGAATTTAGGCCTTTAAGTGTAGCTCTGACAACATTATATGGGTTTGTGGAACCAATGCATTTAGCCAAAATATTTGTCATTCCCATGACTTCAAAAATCGCACGCATCGGTCCTCCGGCAATAATTCCAGTGCCCTCTGGAGCAGGTTGCATATAAACTTTTGCTGCCCCATGCGAAGCAGTTATAGGATGATAAATTGTTCCGTTCTTTATTTTAATTTTAGTAATTCTTCTTCGAGCCTCATCCATTGCTTTCTGTACAGCAACGGGAACTTCTCGTGACTTTCCCTTTCCCATGCCAACACTACCATCTCCATCACCAACCACAGTAAGTGCCGCAAATCCTAAAATGCGACCACCCTTAACAACTTTTGTAACTCTATTAATAGCAACCATTTTCTCACGTAAATCATCACCGCTTTCTTCAGTATTTGCTGACTTACCATTGGTCTTGTTGATTTTAGCCATTATCAAACCTTAAATTAAAATTTTAAGCCATTCTCACGTGCAGCTTCAGCTAATGCTTTAACTCGCCCATGGTATCTATAACCAGATCTATCAAAAGCAATATTCGATATACCACAATTCTTACCTTTCTCAGCGATTCTTTTACCAATATAAGTCGCTGCTGCAATATTACTTCCTGCAGCAAAAGATTTACGTACTTCTGGCTCTAAAGTAGATGCAAAAGTAATAACTTTATTATTTTTATCATCGATGAGCTGAGCATAAATATGAGAATTTGTACGATGCACCGTCAATCTTACTACATCTAATTCTGCTATTTTTATTCGCGTTTTTAATGATCGTCTAATTCTTTTTTCTTTTAAATTCAACATTTTTATCTCAATTATTTTTTCTTCGTTTCTTTGAGAAGAATAACCTCATCATGATATCTTACACCCTTACCTTTGTATGGTTCAGGTTTTCTATAAGCTCTAATATCTGCAGCAATTTGACCTACCTTCTGCTTGTCTATACCTTTTATTATTATTTCAGTCTGAGAAGGTGTTTCAATCTTTATTCCATCCGGTACCTCATGATCAATCGGATGCGAAAAACCTAAAGTTAAATTAATTTTATTTAAACCAGCTTGAGCTCTATATCCTACACCAACCAATTGCAATTTTTTTTCAAAACCTACTGATACACCACGAACCATATTCGCAACTAATGACCGTATTGTTCCTGACAGTGCGTTAGCTTGCTTTGAGTCGTTAGTTGTTTGAATCTTTAAAATGTTTTGATTAAGCTCTAATTTAACATCATTAGTTAATGATTGCTGCAGTGTTCCTAAAGGTCCTTTAACTGAAACTTGAAATGGCAAAATTTTAATTTCGACATTAGCTGGTATTGTTATCGGGTTCTTGCTTACTCGAGACATTTAAAAATCCTTTAAACTAAACAACAGTGCACAAAAGTTCACCACCGACACCAACTGATCGAGCCTTCCGAACGGTCATTACGCCTTTGGAAGTAGATACAATGGCTATTCCTAGTCCATTCATAATATCAGGTAGATTTTTACTAGATTTGTATATTCTAAGTCCTGGTTTACTGATACGTTTTATTTGTTCAATTACAGGATAATCAGAATAATATTTGAGAGATATTTCTAAAGTGTTTTTATCATTATCACATATCACACTGTAATCATTAATATATCCCTCATCTTTAAGAACAATCGCTATCGATAACTTAATATTCGAACTTGGCATTTTAACAGATCGTTTTTTTGCCAATTGCGCATTCCTTATTCGAGTTAACATATCTGCAATTGGATCGCTCATACTCATGTCAGTGCCTACTATTTGTAAAATAAAAAATATTTGTTAATATAAAGAAATTCTTTTAATTAATTTATATAATCCAACTACCAACTTGCTTTAATAATCCCAGGAATTTTGCCACTCATAGCAATCTCCCTTAACTTATTCCTACCTAAACCAAATTTTGAGTAAACTCCACGAGGTCTACCAGTCAACGTGCATCTATTTCTTAGGCGTACAGGACTTGCATCTCTAGGCATATTTTGCAAAATCACACGCGCATTGGCACGTTCTTCATCATTGATTTTATTATCATTTATTATTTTAAATAATGAAAGACGCTGTTGTGAGAATTTTTTTACTATCTTTATTCTTTTCAAATTTCTATTAATAATTGAAAGCTTTGCCATTCTAACCTCAATTCTTAAATGGGAAATTAAACGCAGATAATAAAGCTTTTGCTTCAATATCATTCTTTGCTGTTGTAGTAATCGATATATTCATGCCACGCAAAGCGTCAATTTTATCATAATCAATTTCTGGGAAAATAATCTGCTCTTTTATACCCATATTGTAATTACCTCTTCCGTCGAATGATTTACCAGAAATTCCCCGAAAGTCACGAATCCTCGGAATAGCAACTGTGATTAATCTATCTAAAAACTCGTACATTTTTATTCGACGGAGCGTTACCATGCATCCGATAGGATAATCCTGCCTCACCTTAAAAGTTGCTATTGACTTCTTTGCCTTTGTAATAACTGGTTGCTGTCCGCAAATCTTCTTCAAATCGGAAATTGCATGTTCAACAATTTTTTTATCAACTGTTGCTTCACCTAATCCGATATTTAGAGTTATTTTACTAATACAAGGTACCTCCATGACGGATTGGTAACTAAATTGATCGATCAACTGCTTAGTAACAGTGTTACGATAATATTCTTGCAAGCGCGCCATAAATTACGATCCCATATTAAGTATTAATTAAATCACCAGTAGATTTAAATATACGAGTTTTATTGTTATCAATATCTACTTTAAATCCTACTCTATCCGATTTTTTAGATGAAAAATTATAAATTGCAACATTCGAAATATGGATTGACATTTCTAAATCGACAATACCACCTGCATTGCCAATTGTTGGATTAGGTTTCTGATGTTTTTTTACAGAATTAATACCTTGAACTACAATACGATCTATTCCAGATGTTCTTAGAACAGATCCTCTTTTCCCTTTATCCTTTCCTGCAATAACTATGACGTCATCGCCTTTTCTAATTTTTCGCATAATTGTTCCTTTTTACTACTACAAAACTTCAGGTGCCAGTGATACAATTTTCATGAATCGCGCATTACGCAATTCCCGAGTTACCGGTCCAAAAATACGTGTTCCTATAGGCTCAAATTTATTATTCAATAAAACTGCTGCATTTTCATCGAATTTTAATAATGAACCATCCTGCCGTCTTACTCCTTTTGCGGTTCGAACTACGACAGCATTATACACTTCACCTTTTTTTACACGTCCTCTTGGAGCTGCATCTTTAATGCTTACTTTGATTATGTCACCAATTCCGGCATATTGTCTTTTTGAGCCGCCGAGAACTTTAATGCACATAAGTGATCGTGCACCAGTATTATCCGCCACTTTTAATATTGACTGCATTTGAATCATTTTTATTCGCTTATGATATTAATAAAAAACTGGTGTCTTTTAAAACCTTTTAACTAGTAATCGAAGCATAAAATTTTATGCCTCAATTATTTATTGGACAAATTATGAACTTTGATAAGCCTGCAATTATACCTAATCAATTGCAATAAGAAAAATTAATTATAAACTACAACTAAATCTTAATATTTGATTCTTCATTCAGAATTCCAGTAACTTTCCAACTCTTAGTTCTTGATAAAGGTCTACATTCAACAATTTCAACCAGATCTCCAATTGACAATTGATTATTATCGTTATGTGCATGGTATTTCTTCGTTCGCGTTATAAATTTTCCATATAAGGGATGCTTCAATCTTCGTTCAACAAGAACTGTAACTGTTTTATCCATTTTATTGCTTGTAACACGACCATTTAATGTACGCTTTAGTTTTTCATTAATCATTATTTGATAGCTTCTGAGTTATAACAGTTTTTACTCTTGCAATATCTCTTTTAATTATTTTCAATTGTCTTGTATTTGATAGTTGCTGAGTAGCTAATTGCATCCGTAAACCAAAATGTGCTTTTAGTAAAGAAACAAGTTCTTTATTTAAATCAGATAATTTCTTTCCTCTTAGCTCGCTTGCTTTCATAACTATCCGCCAATTTGTCTTATTGTAAACATTGTCTTTATTGGCAATTTAGCAGCTGCAAGTCGGAATGCTTCTTTTGCCATTTCTTCATTAACACCATCCATTTCATACAACATTTTGCCAGGTTGTATTTCAGCCACATAATACTCTGGATTTCCTTTCCCTTTACCCATTCTAACTTCTGCTGGTTTATGTGAAATTGGCTTGTCAGGGAATATTCGTATCCAAATACGGCCACCCCTTTTAATATGCCTTGTCATCGCTCGACGGGCTGCTTCGATTTGGCGCGCTGTTATCCGACCTCTTCCAATAGCTTTAAGTCCAAACTCGCCAAAGCTTACTTTAGACCCACGTGTAGCTACTCCAGTATTTCTACCTTTTTGTTGTTTTCTATATTTTGTTCTAGCTGGCTGCAGCATTTTTCTCTCCAGAAATCATATTAACTTCTGTGTTTGCTGAATTTTCAGTATTCGTTGTACTTATTAATTCCGTTTCAGAATATCCTATGGTTTCTTTTACACCTTTAATACTCGCGGATTTTGTAAAAACAGCAGATGATTTCTTAGAAGGCTTCTTTCTTTCATTTTCTAAATTCAAGTTAGGTGTTGTAAAACTAGCCTGTTCGCCCTTTCCAAGTACTTCGCCTTTAAAGATCCATACTTTTATACCAATAATTCCATACGTTGTCTTAGCTTCTGATGTTCCATAATCCAAATCAGCTCTTAGCGTATGAAGGGGCACTCTTCCTTCGCGATACCACTCTGTACGGGCAATTTCTATTCCATTTAATCTTCCAGAACTCATTATTTTAATCCCTTGTGCACCTAGTCGCATAGCATTCTGCATCGCTCGCTTCATTGCTCTACGAAACATTATTCGTTTTTCCAATTGTTGAGCAATATTATCAGCTATTAATTGCGCATCTAGTTCAGGTTTTCTTATCTCTTCAATATTCACATGAACAGGTACCCCCATTCGCTTTTGAAGTTCATTTCGCAACACTTCTATGTCTTCACCTTTTTTTCCAATCACTACACCGGGACGTGAACTAAAAATTGTAATTCTTGCATTCTTAGAGGGCCTTTCAATTAAGACTCTACCAACCGAAGCATTCTTTAATCTATCATGGAGAAATTCGCGTACTTTAATATCTTCATTCAGCATAGTGGCAAAATTATTACTATTTGCATACCATCTAGATAACCAATTTTTCTGAACTGATAGACGAAATCCGGTTGGATGTATTTTCTGACCCATATCAATCAATGCCTTTATTTAGTCTGGCCATCATTATCGCCCACTGTAAGCAATATATGGCATGTAGGTTTTACTATTCTATTACCGCGCCCTTTCGCACGCGCACTAGTTCTTTTCATTGATGTTCCGCGATCGATATAAATTGTCGAAATTTTAAGTTCATCAATATCAGCTCCGTCATTGTGCTCTGCATTCGCAATGGCGGACTCTAAAAGCTTTCGTAATATTTCAGCCCCTTTCTTTGGACTAAACTTCAAGATATTTAATGCCTTATCTACAGAAAGTCCTCTGATTTGGTCAGCCACAAGACGTCCTTTTTGTGCTGATAAGCGGACGCCACGTAAAATTGCAGTTGTTTCCATGATTGTTCCTATCTCTTCGTTACAGCTTTTTTGTCGCCAGCATGGCCTTTAAAAGTACGAGTCAGTGAAAATTCACCAAATTTATGACCAACCATATTCTCTGTTATGTAAATTGGTATATGTTGCTTACCATTATGAACAGCAATGGTCAATCCAATAAAATCAGGCAAAATCGTCGATCTTCTAGACCATGTTTTTATAGGCCTTTTATCATTTGTACCTCGTGCTTTTTCTATTTTTGCCGATAAATGAGTATCTACAAACGGGCCTTTTTTTACTGAACGTGCCATTTAACAATCATCCTTTCTTTGAATAACGATGACGGATTATCATCACATCGGTTCTTTTATTATTTCTAGTTCTATAGCCTTTCGCTGGAGTTCCCCATGGACTTACCGGATGGCGTCCGGCTGATGTTCTACCCTCACCTCCACCATGTGGATGATCAATTGGATTCATGGCAACTCCACGAACTGTCGGACGAATTCCTCTCCAACGTACAGCACCTGCTTTACCAATAGATCTCAAGTTATGCTCGGAATTGCCAACTTCTCCAATTGTTGCACGACAATCAATATGAACCTTTCGCATCTCACCTGAGCGAAGTTTAATTTGCGCATAATTCCCCTCGCGCGCTTGCAGTTGAACCGAGGTTCCTGCAGAGCGTGCCAGCTGAGCACCTTTTCCTGGTAATAATTCAACGCAGTGTATTACTGTTCCCATAGGGATATTACGTAATGGTAAAGATTCTCCTACTTTAATCTGCGCATTTCTACCACTGCTAATTCTTGCACCAACACTCAACCCTTTGGGTGCAATTATGTATCTTCTCTCACCATCCATATAACAAATTAACGCAATGTTTGCTGTTCGATTTGGATCGTACTCAATACGCTCTACTACAGCTGTGATGTCATCTTTATCACGCTTAAAATCAATCAATCTATAATGCTGTTTATGACCACCGCCACGATGTCTTGTCGTAATTCGACCATGATGATTGCGGCCAGCAGTTTTTGATTGTTTTTCAATCAAGCTTCTATGTGGATCACCTTTATGCAAATCCTTATTAATCAGTCTAACTACAGATCTTCGTCCTGGTGAAGTTGGTTTTAATTTTACTAGCGCCATCACTTAGCCTCTGTCTTAGAAAAATTACTAAAATTTAACTCCTGCCCTTCTTTGATACTAACAACAGCTTTTTTCCAGTCCGTTCTAGATCCCATAAAACGTCCAAATCTTTTTCGCTTTCCTTTTACATTGATAGTTCGAACATGTTTAACTTCTATTTTTTGTTCTTTCCACAATAACTCAACAGCAGCCTTTATCTCTTTTTTTGTCGCGCTTGTCGCTACGCGGAATACTGATTGATTATTTTTTTCTCCCAGGAATGTTGTTTTCTCTGAAATATGCGGAGCTAATATTATTTTCAATAAACGTTCATGGGTCATATTTACATTATTCATGAGAGAAGTTCCTCAAATTTCTTCAATCCTTCAGTTGTAATAAGAGTTTTTTCATATCTTAAAAGACTAACAGGGTCAACATTCTTCACTTCAACAACAGAAATACCTGGAATATTACGTGACGACAAATACAAATTATCATCAATCTCATGAGTTATCAGCATAACCTCAGCTAATCCAAGTGCTTCCAATTTCTCTACTAGAACCCTTGTTTTATGTGTATCAATATCAAATGTATCTGTGACTAGCAATCGATTATCCCTTATTAATTGAGATACAATCACACTAACACCGGCTCTATACATCTTTCTATTTAATTTTTTTCTAAAATTTTCATCAGGACTACTTGGAAAAACCTTTCCACCACCACGCCAAATTGGACTTGAAGCCATTCCTACACGTGCACGTCCTGTACCTTTCTGTCTCCATGGCTTACGTGTAGATTTTGCTACATCTGATCGCCCTTTTTGCGCTCGTGTCGCACCACGCGCATTCGATAAATATGATGTTATGACTTGATGAACAAGTGCCTCATTGTAATCCCTATTAAAAAGCTCATCAGAAACGATAATACTATCTATTTTCTGATTCTTTTTACCGATAAGCTTTAATTCCATTACCTGTTCACCTTATTACTGTTTATTTTAGCTACTGATTTACTTTTTTTCTTTTATACTAGGACGCACAATAACATTTCCATTTCTTGCACCCGGTATTGCACCTTTTATCAGTAATAGACTTCTTTCAGTGTCAACTCTTATTACTTCAAGGTTTTGGGTAGTTCTTTTAACATTCCCTAGTTGGCCAGACATACGTTTGCCTGGAAAAATACGCCCTGGATCTTGTGCCATTCCAATAGACCCAGGTTTATTATGTGCTTTTGAATTACCGTGACTTGCTCTATTGGAAGAAAAATGATGTCGTTTAATGACACCCGCATATCCTTTCCCAATCGTTATGCCAGATACGTCAACTTTTTGTCCCACTGAAAAAATATCATTCTTAATTACCATCCCATTTTCAAGGTGATTAAGGTCTTCATCTTTACTTAGCCGAAACTCTCTTGAAATGCTCCCAGCTTCAACACCCGCTTTTGCAAAATGACCTGCACTAGCTTTGTTCACCCTACTTGATCTTTTTTCCCCAAAAGAAAGCTGAACAGCTGAATAACCATCTTTCTCAGTTTTCTTTATCTGAGTTACGCGATTATTAGAAACATCAATTACAGTCACTGGAAGACTATCCCCATTTTCTGTGAAGATTCGTGTCATACCGATCTTCCGACCGACTAGCCCTAAGCGCATTTTTATCCTCTTATAAGGAATTATTTATTTCAGTCTATTTCGAGAATTTCTTAAACTAAAAAAATATCCTTTTTCTATTATTGATAATACAGGTTATTTATAATTTAATTTCAACATCCACACCAGCTGGCAAATCTAACTTCATAAGTGCATCGACTGTTTTATCTGTTGGATCAATAATATCCATTAATCTCAGGTGCGTTCTTATTTCAAATTGATCACGTGATGTCTTATTTACGTGGGGTGATCGCAAAACATCAAACCGCTCAATTCTGGTTGGCAATGGTATTGGGCCTTTAACAACCGCTCCTGTTCTTTTTGCCGTTTCAACAATCTCAAGTGCTGACTTATCTATTAACCGATAATCAAAGGCCTTAAGGCGAATTCTTATTTTCTGGTTTTGCATTTATTCTATCCTGATTTGTAAATTCACTATCAATCTTCATAGATATTTAATGTTCTTTACTTTTTATAATATTTCTAAATCACTCAATAATTTTAGCAACAACACCGGCACCAACCGTTCTTCCACCTTCACGTATTGCAAAACGCAATCCATCCTCCATCGCTATTGG
>LNFM01006612.1_pt1 | contig 18940 bp, 16 predicted proteins | sample 596031 | NCBI WGS metagenome assembly LNFM01 (sample SAMN04254537, study PRJNA301005) | activated carbon metagenome | isolation source: dual media filters at the Ann Arbor, Michigan drinking water treatment plant | place: USA: Ann Arbor | reverse complement strand
ACCTGTTTTTGCTCGCCGGCCTCATGGCCAAAAAGCGCCTGGGTGTGCCGCTGCTGCTGGAGGTGAATTCACCCCTGGTGCTGGAGCGTTCACAACACAGCGGCGGTCTGGCGCTCGCCAGCCTGGCCCGTTGGGCCGAAGGCACCGCCTGGCGTGGGGCCGATCGGGTGCTGCCGGTCACCGAGGTACTGGCCGGCCATGTGCGCGCCTGCGGGGTACCGGCCGAGCGCATTCAGGTGGTGCCCAACGGCATCAACCGCGCGCACTTTGCCCAAGCCCCCGGCCCCGACGAAGCCAAAGCCCGCCTGGGCTTGCAAGGCCGGCTGGTGCTGGGTTTCACCGGCTTCGTGCGCGACTGGCACGGCGTGGACCGCATCGTTGCCTGGATGGCCAGCCCCCAGGCCCCGGCCCACACCCAACTGCTGGTGGTGGGCGACGGCCCCGTGCGCGAAGCACTGGAAGCGCAGGCCAAACAGCTGGGCCTGGCCGACCGTGTGGCCTTCACCGGCGTCATTCACCGCGACCAGGTGCCCGCCCACGTGGCCGCGTTTGACGTGGCCCTGCAACCCGCCGTGACCCCGTACGCCTCACCGCTCAAGCTCATGGAATACCTCGTGCTTGGCAAAGCCATCGTGGCGCCCAGCACACCCAATTTGCTGGAAGTGCTCACGCACGAAACCAACGCCCTCATGTTCGACGAGGCCAGCCCAGGTGGCCTGGAAGGCGCCTTGACCCGCCTGTGCAGCGATGGTGCCTTGCGCGAACGCTTGTCCCACGGTGCGCGCGACACCATCGACCGGCTCAACCTCACCTGGCTGGGCAATGCGCAGCGGGTGGCTGCCATGGCGAAGGCGGTGGCATGAAGATCTTGCTCTTCTCCTCGCTGTACCCCAGCGCGGTCCGACCCATCCACGGCATCTTTGTTGAAACGCGCCTGCGCGAACTGCTGAAGACCGGCCAGGTGGAAGCCAAGGTGGTGGCCCCCGTGCCGTGGTTTCCGTCCACCGCCAAACGCTTCGGCGAATACGCCCAGTTCGCCGCCACGCCCCGGCAGGAGCAGCGCAATGGCCTGGAGGTGCACCACCCGCGCTACCTGCTGCTGCCCAAGGTGGGCATGAATCTGGCGCCGTACACCATGGCCCTGGGTGCGCTGGCCACCGTGAAGCGCCTGCAGCGCGAAGGCTTTGACTTTGATTTGATCGACGCACACTACTACTACCCCGACGGCGTGGCCGCTGGCCTGCTGGCCAAGTGGCTGGGCAAGCCCTTCTTTGTGACCGCGCGCGGCACCGACCTGAACCTGATCCCCGAGTACCCATATCCCCGCAAGCTCATCTTGCAGACCGCGGCGCAAGCCAGCGGCTCCATTGGCGTTTGCAAGGCGCTCATGGACACGCTGGAAGAGCTGGGTGCAGAGCCCGGCAAGCTGCACACGTTGCGCAACGGCGTGGACCTGGAACGCTTCGTGCCCGAGCCCCGCGACTTGGCCCGTGCACGGCTGGGCCTGAACACCCAGGGCCCCTATCTGCTGTCGGTGGGCCACCTCATCGAACGCAAGGGCCACCACATCGCCATTGAAGCGTTGGCGCAGTTGCCCGGCGTGACCTTGCTCATTGCCGGCTCTGGTCCGGAAGAGGGTGCCCTCAAGGCCCTGGCCAACCGCCTGGGAGTGGCCGACCGCGTGCACTGGGCAGGCGTGGTGCCGCAGACCGAGCTGAAGTGGTGGTACAGCGCTGCCGATGCGCTCACACTGTGTTCCAGCCGCGAAGGCTGGGCCAATGTGCTGCTGGAGGCCATGGCGTGTGGAACACCGGTGATTGCGACCAACATCTGGGGAACGCCGGAGGTGGTAAGCACTCCGAGTGCTGGTGTGTTGATGGAGAAACGAGAAGCGTCCTCGCTCTCGGCGGCCTGGAACGCGCTCCAACGTGCCGCGCCTTCCCGCGAACTCACCCGGGCACACGCAACCACCTTCTCCTGGGATGACACCACGGTTGGACAGCTGAACCTGTTTCACAACAGAACCCTCGCCCATGAACACGCTTGAATCGACTGCGCCCCTGGTGGTGGATCTGGACGGCACGTTGACGTCCACAGACACCCTGGTCGAGAGCGTCTTGATTCTCCTGAAGCGCCAGCCATGGCGCTTGTTGCAGATGGGCTTCTGGGTGTTGGCAGGGCGTGCCCATTTCAAGGAAAAGGTATCGGCGCTGGTAGAGCTTGATGTGTCTGGTCTTCCGTGGCGCAGCGACTTCGTGGACTGGCTGGTGGCTCAGCGCGCGGCAGGTCGGCGCCTCGTGCTGGCCACGGCAGCCCACCGCCAGATCGCCGATGCGGTGTCCCGACATTGGTCGTTGTTTGACGATGTGCTGGCGTCATCGGCCACCAACAATCTCAAAGGGCCTCGCAAACTCAAAGCCATTCAGGAGCTCCTGGGCAGCCGGTTTGCCTATGCGGGTGACAGCACGGCAGACTTGCCCATCTGGCAGGCCGCCGAATCGGCTGTTCTGGTCGGTGCATCGCCGAGGCTGAGTGCGCAGGTGCAAACGATCACCCACGTGGAGGCCGACTTTCCTTCTGGCCCAACAGGCCTTCGCACCTGGCTCAAGGCCTTGCGCGTACACCAGTGGTTGAAGAACCTGCTGCTGTTTGTCCCGCTCTTTACCGCGTTTGAGGGCGTTCAATGGGGCGACTGGATGCTGGTGGTGATTGCCTTCGGGGCGTTTTCGCTCGCGGCATCCGCCACCTATGTGCTAAACGACTTGTGGGATCTTGAAAGCGACCGTCGCCACCCGCGCAAACGGCTCCGCCCCTTTGCCAGCGGAGCCCTCAGCCTGAGCAGTGGAATTGCCGCGGCATTACTGTGCCTAGCTGTGGCGTTTGCGTTGTCCGCGTTGGTTTCTCAGGGGTTCTCTGCCATGTTGGCCGGGTACGTGGTGCTCACCACGCTGTACAGCCTAGTCTTCAAGACCTATGTGTTGATGGACGTGCTCATGCTCGCCATGCTCTACACCTACCGGGTGATCGCAGGCTCGGTCGCGGTGGCGATCGAGGTCACCCCATGGCTGTTTGCATTCAGTGTGTTCACCTTCTTCAGCCTTGCGCTGGTCAAGCGCTGCGCCGAACTGGTGCTTTTGGAGAGCGCGGGACGTACCGCAAGCCACGGGCGGGACTACCGCACCGAGGACCTGGTGGTTCTCTGGCCCCTGGGCATTGCTGCCAGCCTGTGTGCTGTGGTGGTTTTTGGGCTGTATGTGGCCACGCCGGCCACGGAAGCGCGTTATGCCAATGTGCAATGGTTGTGGCTTATTGCGCCTGCGCTGCTGTACTGGTTTTCACGGTTGTGGGTCAAGACCGTGAGGGGCGAGATGCACGACGACCCGATCGTCTTTGCAGTGCGTGATCGTGGCAGCCGCATGGTGGTGGTGGGAATGGTGGTGCTGGTTGCACTTGCACACTGGAGAGCATGAACATGGAAACGGCCCGGGATTGCAACACCACGCGAATTGAGGCCTCGACCGCCATGGCTTGGGTGGCAACATTTTCGATTGTGGTGGTGGTCGCGCTCCTGTTCCTGCAAGCACCGCACGGCGGTGCTTTCTATTGGAGCGATGCACCGCGCCACGCCCTCAACGGGGTGTTCGTGAAAGACCTGTTGCTCGACCTGCCGCTGGATGACCCCGCAGGCTACGCCTACCGCTACTACGCGCAATATCCCGCGCTTACCATCCTCTTCTATCCACCGCTCTTCTACGCCATCAGCGCACCTTTCTATGCGCTGCTGGGTGTGTCGCACGAAACCGCATTGTTCGTGGTGTTTCTTCACTACGCCGCGTTTGGGCTGGGCTGCTTCGCGCTGGCCCGCTTCTGGTTGAATGTAATTCCATCGTTGGCGTTTTCCCTGCTCATGGTGCTGCTGCCCGAGATCGCCTTTTGGGGCCGGCAGGTCATGCTGGAAATCCCCGCCTTTGCCTTTCTGGTCTGGAGCGCGGTGGCCCTGCTCCGGTATGTCCGGGGATCCCCTGTGGGCTGGCTGTACCTGTGTGCCGGCCTCTTGGTGTGTGCGCTGTACACCAAGATCAGCGTCGCCTTTGTGGGCCTTGTCTATCTCATCGTCTTGCTCCAGCGCGAAGGCTTGGGCCTGTTCAGAAACAAGCACCTGTATGCCGTGGGGCTTCTGTCCGCTGTTGCCTTGCTTCCGCTGGTGGTGCTGACCGTCAAGTTCGGCCAGGCCAACGTGCAGTCGGTCACTGGTGTGGCTGATACGGTGGCCTCGCGCCTGTCATTGCAAGCGTGGATTTGGTACGCCAGGCAGATTCCTGCGCAGGTGGGCTGGCCGTTGACGGTGCTTGCAGTCCTGGGATTTGGCTACGCATGTGCGCAGGCTCAAAAGAAGTCAAGTTCGCTTGAGCCACTTCGCTTCTGGGCACTCTGGTTCGCTATCGGCTACCTGTTTTTTTCGTCGATTGACTTGAAAGAAGCGCGCCACAGCGTGTTTCTGCTGGCTGCTGTGGTGTTCGTGGCGGTCTGGTTTCTGGACACGCTGTTGTCCAGAAAATGGGCAGTTGGTGCCTTGTGCATAGCCGTGGCCAGCACCGCCGCCGCCACTGTTCTTGACAGACCTGTCTTTTATATCAAGGGCTATGCCGTGGCGGTGGATCTGATTGCAAAACAGGCACCGCGAGACAGTGTGGTGCTTTTTTCCGGCTATCGCGACGGCTCCTTCATCTTCAACATGCGCGCCCGCGAAGACCGACGCGACCTGAGCGTGCTGCGTGCCGACAAGATTTTGCTGAGTGTGGCCGTGCGTCGGGAGCTCGGAGTCGAAGAGAAAGGTCTCTCGGAAGTCGAGATAGCTCAGACTCTCAATGACAATGGTGTGCACTACGTGGTGATGCAACCCGGCTTCTGGACCGACTTGGAGGCCATGCGCCGTTTTGAACGCGTGATGGCCGCGCCCCAGTTCGAAGAAGTGGCGCGCATTGCAACACCCGCCAACCACAAGGCGCATGAAACCGAGTTGGTGGTCTATCGAAACCTGGGGAAGGTCGGTCCAAAGCCGGCGAAGCTTAACATCGAGCTGAAGATCATCAACCGCACCCTGTCAACCCAATAAATGGAAGCATTCATCCTCACGATTGACCTCGCATGCATGGTCTACCTGTGCTGGCGCATTTTCAAGCTCGACCGCAAGACCATTTCGGGAGACTTGGGCTGGTTTTCGTACCGCAAAGAGGGTGACGATGCGTGACGTGATGTTTGCGCTAATGATGTTTGTGGCCATTCCGCTGGCTATCGCACGGCCCATCAATGCGTACCTTCTTTGGGGTTGGACCGCCGTGGTGGTGCCGACCAGTTATTTCTATGGATTCATGGCGAGCGCCCGACTCAATTTCCTCTTCGCCATCCTGACCCTGCTGCTGATTCTGGTTGGCCGTGTTCCATGGTCTTCCTATCAGGCCAATCGGGTGACCTGGCTCTACCTTGCCTTTCTCGGACACGCCACCTTATGTTGGTTGTTGGGCTACGCAGGAAACCCGCATAACACGGTGTACTACGAGTTCTTCGTCAAAGGCCTGCTTTTCTGTCTCGTCATGCCTTTCTTCATTCGCGAACGGGTGCATTTTCACGTCGCAATCATTGTCATCGTGCTGGGTTTTGGACTGCACGGTGTTCTGAATGGAATGAAGACCGTTGCGTCAGCGGGTGGGCACAATGTGGTGGGCCCGGGTGGCACCATGATCGCCGACCGAAACCACTTGTCTGTCGGACTGGCACTTTCATTGCCCTTGCTGTATTACCTGTTCCAGCAGACGCGTTCGCGTTTGGTCAGCTTCGGCTTCCTGGGAGCATTTGTTTTGGTGGCACTGGCCATTGCAGGCAGTGGTTCTCGTGGTGGCTTCATTGCATTGGCTATCGTGTCTTTCTGGCTAGTGCTCACCACGCGTCACCGTTGGAGTGCACTGGGGCTATTTGGACTGTTGGGCTTGCTTTTCTTCAATTTTGCTCCCGAAGCATGGTTTGACAGGCTCTCAACGATTCAAGAGGCTGATTTGGATGCGTCATTCATGGGCCGTGTGATCGCTTGGAAGGTCAGTTCAGCCATAGCGTTGGCCAATCCGGTGTTCGGTGGTGGCTTTCATGCGGTTCAATACCAGCCGATCTGGGACCAGTTCAAGGCCGATCCCGGCCTGCTGGGTTTCTTGAATTTGCCGATTCCAGAGTTCAGCGCGAAGGCAGCGCACAGCATCTACTTCGAGGTGCTGGGGGATCTCGGGTTTGTCGGGCTGTTCATCTTTCTGGCCATTCTGGTCCATGCGGTCGTCAGCCGTTTTTCCATCAAGCGGCATGTGCAAGGCCTGGGACGGGGTTGGGCATGGGCCCGCGACTTGGCCGACATGCTCATGTTGGCGATCCTGGCCTACATGGCTGGCGGGGCTGGTGTGAGCCTTGCATACTTTGAGGTCATCTACATGGTGATCATGTTGATGGAGCTGTTGCGTCTACACGTGGCGCGCGCGGCAGTTGCTCAGGCCAGGTCGCGTGTGGCTGGAGGCGCTTCATGATTGCCTGGACCCTGCTGCAGGCTTTGTCAAAAGACAAACTGTCGGTCTTCCTGTTTCACAAGGTCCCCTTGAGCCTCGATCCACTCGTTCCTGGGGACATCGATCTCGCGTCGTTTGAGAGCCTTCTCGATCGAATCGTCTCGCAGTTTCATGTGCTTCCGCTGGAGGACGCTATTCAACGGTTGCCTGCAGGCAGGCTGCCGCGTCGTGCAGCTTGCATCACTTTTGACGATGGCTATGCGGACTGGGGTAGCGGCGCGGTGCCCGCCCTCTTGCGACGCGACCTCCACGCCACGTTTTTCATCACAACGGGTCAATTTGAGGGCACTCCGCTCTGGCACGAGCGTATTCAGTCTGCGGTTCGGCGGATGCCGGGTGGCACGTTGCACCTTGGTCTGCCTTCCTTGCCGCCGCAGTCAGTTGCCTCGCTGGACGAGCGACAGCGCTTGGTCTTGAAGTTGGAGAACGAGCTCAAGTACCTCACGCTGAAGCGGCGAGAGGTGGTTCTGCAAAAGCTCGAGGCCTTGGCGGGCGTCCAACCCTGCGCCATCCCAGTGATGACGGCCGAAACGCTGCGCGATCTCCACGGCAAGGGCTTCGGCATTGGCGCGCATACATCCAAGCACCCCATCCTTGACTATTGCAGTGCCGACGAAGTCGAACAGGAAATCGGAGGTGCGAGGGAAACCCTGCGTGCAATGGTGGTGGGTGAGGTGAATGGCTTCGCATATCCCAATGGCAGGCCATATGCGGACTATTCACGTCTCCATGTTGAGGCCGTTAAGCGCGCCGGTTACCGGTATGCCGTCACGACCCACTGGGGCGTGGCAAATCCACAGACTTCCGTCTTTCAGGTTCCGCGCTTCACGCCATGGGCCAAGCGCGAATGGCACGCGCTGTACCAGATGGGGCGCAACCTCATGACCCACCCCTTGCAGGTGCCGGAGGTCGCCAATTGAAAGGCAAGATCCTGATCAAACGCTTGGCGCGAGAAGTGCTGTATCGCTCCGGGGTCTTCGGTGTTTACCATCGTCTCCGCAACCGCAAAGCACTTACCGTGCTCATGTTTCACCGCGTACTTCCGTCTGACGATCCTGCGCTGAAGCACGCTGATCGTGAGTTCACTTTCACGGCGGAAGGCTTCCGGAGCGTGCTCGATTTTGTGCAGCGGCACTACAACGCCGTCTCGCTGCAGGCAGTGACCGATGCGTTGCACGGCAAACGCTCCTTACCGTCCAGACCTTTGCTCATCACCTTTGACGATGGTTGGCGTGACACGCTCACGCACGCCATGCCCGAACTACGGCGGCGCAAACTTCCGGCCCTGATGTTCGTGGCTTCAGAGGCAGTGTGCGCGGAGCATGAAGACCGCTGGTGGCAAGATGCACTGGTGGCCGTGATGGCTCAACCCAATGGCAAGGCGGCGCTGTGCCGCCGGGTCGGGCTGGATGAAGCGGCAGCCAGGCAACTGAGCGTGGAGCGGTATCTGTCGGCCTGGGTGGCTGGTCAGTCACCGGAGCAACGCCGGGCGCTAATTGAAGCCGTGGCCCCAGGGGAGTGGATGGCTATCACGCAGCGGCAAATGGTGAACCCGGTCGATGTACAGGTTTGGCGTGACGCCGGCTTCGACGTGGGCGGACACGGTCATTCACATGCGCCGCTTACGCTCGTGGGTGACGTCGCGGACGAGTTGAACCGTAGCTTTGCATATCTGCAAGGACTGGCTTCTGTCGCACCCAGCATGTCCTTTCCCCATGGTGCCGTCAGCGATGCATTGGTGCAGTCTGCGCGTCAGGCTGGGTTCGGGCTGATGTTCACCAGTGCGCCCAATCTCGTGAGCTTGTCTGGCGATGCGAGTTCGCTGGCGACGCTGGGTCGCATACATGTTCCCGAGAACGAATGGACCTGCGCAGGTGGGCTCGTTTCACCACCGATGCTGGCCACCTTCCTGTTTGCCCGGCCCATTGCGAAGTTGACAACACACACGGCTGAAGGCGCATGAAGATCTCGAACGGCTTGCGCATTGAACGTCTCAGCCTTGCTCGCTTGAGTGCGTCGACCCTGGAAGCTTGGCGAGGCTTGCATGCGGCCTACAAAATGCCCGGTGGCGCCTTTCTTTCCGTTGCTTACGCTTCTGCGGTACAGCGGTCGCTGGGGGTCGATGTCCAGGCCATTCTGTTGTGGCGCAATGACCACCTGGTGGGCGTGTTGCCGCTGCAGCGGCAACCTGGATGGCTGGGCCGGTTTGGGCTGTTCGAGCCCGTGGGAGGCGAGATGACCGACTACTTTGGTCTTCTCGCGTTGGACGATGTGCAGACCAGCTGGCAAGACATCATGCGAGCTGCAGACCTGCCCTGTCTTTACTTCACCCATCTGGACGAAACACAGCAACGACATGGTCTTGAGGGGGAGCAACCCCGAACGGGGCTTCGCACAGTCATCCACCCCGAAGGCGGGAAGATGCACTGGGAATGGCTGCGCAGCGAGGACAAGAAACTGGTGAGCGACACCGAGCGCCGCGAGCGCAAGCTCTCGCAAGACCATGGCGATGCCGTGTTCGAGTTGTACTCCTCCCAGCCTGCGTTGGACCTGGACGCACTCATCGACATGAAAAACGATCAATACCGGCGCACTGGCAGGGCAAGTGGGCCCTTGTTGAAGAGGGGAAACGTTCAGCTGCTACAGACTCTGCTGGCCAAACAAGAATCGGGCTGCCAGCCTGTGTTGAGCACGCTGAAAGTCAATGGGGAACTGGTTGCGGCGCACATGGGGCTCTTGGCCGGCCTAACCTTGCACTACTGGTTTCCGGTGTATGACGAGCGATACGCCCGCTATTCGCCTGGGCGCATCTTGATGCGCCATGTGCTGAATGCTTCGGCGGACGCCGGAATTGGAGTGATTGATCGGGGGGAGGGTGACACTCTAGCCAAACGGGATTTTTCAAATTCAGAGCATCGGTATCTACGAGGTTTAGTACATAAGGGTATTCAGGGGGCGATCATCTCGAGTCTGCAGAAGATTGAGTGGAGATTGCATGCACTTCGCAAGATCAGTTGAAATTCACTCTTGTGTGTTGTTTGTGGATAGAGCTTAATAATGACATCCGAGCAGTTTAATCTTCTAAAGGATCTATCGCGCCTGAGCTCTCGAGTTGCAGGGTACATCAGACTAGGTCAACGCCGATATTTCGGAGTTATCGGATTGTATATTGCTTCTATTGCCTCAACTTTCTCGTTCTTATTTCCAAGTCGTCACGTTAGAGTCAGTGGTGTTGCTATGCGATCAGCGGCAGGCTGGGTCAGAGTAGACAGACAGCCAAGTTTAGCTGCGCATCTAGGTTGCATTTTGCATGGTGTGCCCTCGGCATACATATCTCCCGATGACGCTGACGAATTGGAAAATAAATGCGAAATTCTTAATCCTAATTCCTCCAAAAGTTTTTCGATCTTGCTTGGAGGTAATTCCAAGCTGATTGTTCGAGAGGAGTGTGATGATAGTCCTAGAGTGACTATCTTTGCGCGCGAACGGCGCTCGATTCGCTCAGTCAAGCGCCATTTGAATGGGCTACGGGGTGCAGAAGCAAGTTTTTACGGTGGGGCGATAACTGCACCTCGGGTACATGAATTTGCAAAGGCGAGTCGTTGCTGGGTGCTCATTCAGGACCGCATTGAAGGTATTTGCGGATCGGATCTGGAAGCTGCACCAGACCTGCTGTGGTCCAGTTGCGGCCGCGTGATCCTTCAATTGCAGAGCGCAAAGAGCGTGCGAGACATTGACGAGGAAGCTTGTCGATGGCTGAGGTGCCTGCTCAGCGACGTCTCCAATTCGCTCCAGCAAATTGTCGGTGCCAGCGAATTTGACTGCATAGAAGGCTATTTGGAAGCTTGGATGAGTTCTGGCCAAGCGCAATGCTCGCCGATTCACGGAGACTTGGCTCTCAACAATGTCATTTTTCAAGCAGGCGATAGAGTTGGTTTGATTGACTGGGAGTGGTACTCGGTAAGTGCACCCGCCTTGGTGGATGAAGCGCATTTGATAACATCCACGCTTGCGCAAGAGAGAAGTATTTCTATGGGGCGAGCGTTTGCATCTTTGTTTGAAGCAAGCGCTTTATCGGGTATTGAAGAGAGGTTGATTCAGGTCGTACTGAATACTTGCAATATCAAAACTCAAATCCTGACGCCATATTTTTTAATCGCATGGCTGACTCTAGTTTATAGAAGCCATGTTGTGACTGGCCCTCAGTCCAAAAAATGGATTGATGAAAATATCATTCTTCCAGACTTGGTGGCTCGCCGCACTATCCTGAACGAATGTTTGTGATTCGTTGGTTCCCAAATAAAAATTACAAATAGACAATCAAATTTGTGTTTTTTTCTTGGCTGAAATCGGAAGCGATGAGAGCAAGATATATGCTATGCAACGCCAGGGCATGTAGCCTCTGCAAAGTGCGAGCCAGAACGATTGCTTGGCTAACTTGCGCTCGCCTCTCCAAAAATGTGTGTATCCGTGATCAAAGTCTACTTGGCCAAGTCGTAAATCGAACTCCTTTTCGGTTAAGCAAACATTCCCAGGCCCGGTCAACCCCCAGCGCATCTTGGCTGCATTGAGCAGCTGTGCAAGGTAATTCACTTCGGAGATCTTGTGCATGGCGCTTGCGCCGTGGATTCGATAGAGGGCAACCTTCGCGTCCAGCGCGTGCATTTCCTGAAGGCGTGACGCCTTTAGCCAAAAGTCGTAATCTTCACCTTGTCGCATGGCTTCGTTGAAGCCGCCCAATGATTCGTAGATCTCTCGCCGAATCACGGCGGTGTTCATTCCCACCAGTAAGCCGCTCAGCAAACGGCTGTAAAGCCATCCCGATCTATTAACATCGCACACTTTAGCGGTGCTGCAATCGTTCACCAATGACGAAGCGCTTTCGAAAACTCCGTCCCTGTCAGGCGACCAACGCATGAATCCGCCGAAGACTACGCCAACGTCAGGATGACTTTCTAAGTAGCGGACTTGGGCCTCGAGCTTTCCTGGAAACCACACATCGTCGGCATCCAGGAATGCGAAAAGCAGCCCGCGACCCTGGGCCATTCCTGTATTTCTGGCCCGTGAGACGCCAACACTTTCCAACCGGATGACCCGAAGCCGCGAGTCGATCTGCTCGAACTGTCGGTAGTCTGCATCTTCAGAACCATCGTCTACCAACAAAAGCTCCAAGTCTCGGTAGCTCTGCCGCAGCACGCTGTTCAAGGCCTCCTCAATGTAAGCGATGCAATTCCGCACGGGAATGATGACGGTTACTGTCGGAGTCGTGAAGTTCATGGCCAGTTTGAGGCATTTGGTGGATGGGTCACGATGCTCTACGCAATCGCAGATTTTTGGCCAGGATCCGAGCCTCCTCGCCGATGGGCAGCTTCACGCCAAGGTACAGCGCTGCGTGCAGGCCTACAGTGACCGACAGCGTGACCAGCAAGCTCATGGGGGCGGGCCAGTCTACTGGTAGGGCTTGAAGCAGCAGGTACAGTGCTGTGTTGAGCGGCACCATCATGGCCAAGGCCTTGGCGGACAAACGCGCCCAGTTTCCAACGTTCACTCGGGCGTACCGATTCAGCGTCCACAAGTAAACCGGCACTGCCAGGACTTCTCCCATGGCCATGGCAAAGGCGAAGCCGGCCAGCGTGCCGTCGAACAGCAGGAAGACCCCAGCGATTTTCCCCAGCACGATGACGCCCAGTGGCCAGAGGGCTGCGTAGGGCTTGCCCACGCCGTTGAGCGTGGGCGTCGTCAGCGCGAACCAGATGGACAGGCCAGCCGCCACGCACAACCATGGCACCGCAGCTGCCGCTGGCAACCACTGGGCGCCGTAGAGCGTGACGATGATGTTGGGTGCCATGATTGCTATCCAAGCCAGTGCGGGAAAGGCGAGGCATTGGATGATCGACGACAGCCGCACGAAGACTTCACCCACGTGTCCGTCCGCATGGTGCACCTTGGCCATGTACGGAAGGGTGAAGTAGTTGATGGGTGGTTGCAGCAGTCTTTCCGTCAGCCCCACGGTGGCGTTGGCGCGGCTGTAGAGCCCCACGGCCGTGGCAGAGCTGAGCCTGCCGAGTGCCACCTCGGGGATGGCCAAGTTGATCTCTTCCACCAGGCTGGCGAGCATGTTCCCCGCGCCAAACGACACCACGTTTCGCCAACCTTTGAGGCTTGGTTTCCACGGCAGTTTGCGCTTGAGCACGGCGTTCAGAGCGATACCGGAAAAGGCGATGTTGACGAAATTCGCCCATGCCATGGTCATGTGGTCGTAGCCGTTCAGCGCAAATCCGACCGAGACTGCAAAGTAAACGAGAGCAGAGACCAGCGAGACTGCTGCCGTCCTGACCACTTGCACCTCCCGTGAGAGGATTGAGGCGGCGACTGCGCCCAAGGGGATCAGCAGGAACCCCATGGCCAGCACAACCACCACCTCAGCCACCCTCGGATCTTTGAAGAAGGATGCCCACAGGCCGGCGCTCAGATACATGAGCAGTCCCACCGACCAAGACGCAATGACCAAGACCGTGCGCGCTGTGCGGATGGTCTGGTCGTCAAGCACCCTCACGCGCTTGATGTAGGCGGTGACGCCGAAATCCCGGAAAACGTGCGCAATGCCGATCAGCACCGCACTCATGGAGAAAATGCCGATATCTTCCGGGGTCAGCAAGCGCGCCAGCACCAGCGTCAGCACGAAGTGAATGGCGAGATTGAAGTTGCTCGCCACCACTTGGAGTGCGATTTTTTTTCTCACTGCACTGGTCCCGCTTTCTGTGGTTTCTGCCGGTCCACCTGCGGACGAGTCGTTTTCACTACGGGCCTGACGCCCGACTGTGGCAGGATCGGGAGCCTCGACGCGTCGGTTGAGCACCAAAGCAATTGTGCCATCTGGTTGTGTGTCTACATGCCAAGGCCAACCAAGCCGGCTGAGCGTGTCGGCGTTTTCTCAAGGGAGTGCCTCTGATGGGGTGGAAGCTGTATGCGGCAAAGCGGGCCTTGGTCAATCGAGTGCCATTCGGTGATGGGATCCGGCACCTGAAGAGGCGCCTGCTGGGGTACTCGCCTGATCTGGGGAACCTGTCAGATACCTTGGCCGGCTTGCGCTGGATGCAGGGCTTGCTCGCGGGCTCGGGGCACAGCTTCAAAGACGCGGAAGTGCTGGAGATCGGCTCTGGCTGGTTCCCCTGCATTCCTATTGCGCTTGTGATGGCGGGCGCAAGGCGGGTTCATATGACCGACCTCAACCGGCACATGGATCAGGTGACTTTTTCTGCCACGCTGGCGTTTCTGAGAGAGCGGTTTCCTTCCGAACCAGTGTTGAAGGGCGTGCAGCAGGTCGAAGACCTCCCGCTTTCGTACCATGCCCCATTCAACGTCGATCAAATTCAGGACGGCAGCCTGGACTTCGTTGTGTCCAGAACGGTGCTTGAACACATCGAACCTAGGTACTTGATCGGCCTCTTGAGCCAGCTCAAGCCCAAACTCAAGCCAACTGGTTTGATGGTGCACTTGGTGGACCATTCTGACCACATGGAGCACCGCGACAAGTCGATCTCGAAAGTCAATTTTCTGCAGTGGACGCCGGATTTCCATCGGCGAGTCAATGGCTTGATTCGCGAAGGCGAGAACCGTCTGCGTCACCACCAGTATGCCGAAGTGTTCAGCGCTGCAGGCTACGTTGTGGCTTCGGTCGACAACCGATTGCACGAGCCCACACTGAAGCTTGTGCCAAGCCTCAAGCTTGCCGCGCCGTTTGACCAGATGGCACCCGCAGACATCGCCGTGCTTGCTTCGGTCTATGTGCTCAGGGCTCAGGGCGCACCGGACAGCGGAGGGGTGCAGGTACGTTGAGGCAAAGGAACGCGCCCTACATGGGATTGCGGGCGCCTTCTGGGAGTTGGGAGGTTGGCGCTCAGCGCGGAACAATGGCCCAAGTTGGGTCGCTGGGGAATGCCTTGTCCATGTTGGGTGTTCGGGCGACCCACATGTCAAAGACTTGCGAAGCGTTTTGCACGCCCGCAGATTTACTACTGGCCATCATGGCGCGCGCGACTGCAGCATAGCCAGACGACGCTTCGGGATAACCCAGCATAGGCATCGAGATGCTGCAAGCTACGCCGGGTTCATTTTCCTGCGCGAGCCCTTGCCAAGTCTGAATGAAGTTATTGTTTGAATCTTTGATTCTCCAATAATAGCCCGCTGCATAATTAATGCAGAAACCATTTGCTTCATTCATGAAGCGACCCAGGTTGAACTTGCTGAACCAGTTCAAGGCTGTGGTGGCACGGCTGTCACCGTTTTCAGCGATGAGAGCCAAGGTGATTGCGAGAAAGTCATTCTGCCAAGGTCCCGTCTCTTGTCGCATGTAAGGCCTGTCGATGGCATGCAGCGGTGATTTAGCGGCAGCATTGTTCGGGTATTCTGCGACCAGCCAGTCTAGGTTGTTGCTCAAAAGGCCTTGGTAGTAGTTTTTTTGCGCATGGCTGTCTGGTATGGCCGCGGCAGCTTCGAACATGGAGCGCAGTCCCCATGCCCAGCCTCGGACTTGCTCTGACCCCAGAGTTCCTTTGCCATTTCCTCGGGCGCCGGGGTTTAAGGCAGCTACGTTCCAAGCAGTCCAGAACATCATCTCGTCAAGGTAGAACGCGTCACCCGTCAACAGATAAGGAACATAAGAAAACGAGGCTTGATGCGCCACGTCGGGATTCCAAATCGTGGTGCCATCAACGACACCGGGAAGCGAAGGCTGCGAAGTGCCGTTCTTTACGGACACATTTGGCCATGTCACTAAATCTAGCGGTTGACCTGTTCCTTCATCTCGAAAGTGCACCGGCACGCCAGCAGATGCATCTGCATTTGCGAACATGACCTCGCGGGCACGATCGTCCTGGCTGATCAAGTATGTTGCTGTCCAGCGTGGAACGGGGCCAATCTCCGGGCGCCCTCCTGTCGTCGGGAAATAGGCGGCCAGCATCGCATTACCCATCGGGCCCAGCGCCGTCTGCTCAGCTCGCTTTTGCTGTAGCGAGGAATGCAAATTGGCAATGCTAGCCTCCTGAATCTGTATCCCAAGGTTGTAGTTCCATGTGGCCTTGCTTGCCACGAAATAAGGCATGTGATGGCGCACCCGGGCCAGCGGCTCTGCTGATGAACCCGTCCACACTGCCTTGTGCCATCTGGCGTGGTGGTAGTGGGTGAACTTGGCCTGAGTGTGAATTGGTGTGCCATTGCGCTTGATCACCATCGAGTAGCTGATGTTGCTTGGTGCGGTGGTCCAGGTGCGGGTGTTTTCCATCACCACATCAGTGCGAATTCGGGCACCTGCGTCAACGAGGCGCGTGTGGAATCGTGCGGTCAGGTGTGGATGTTCAATCCCACTGTACTTGTCCTTGAAGTTCGTAACAACGGTGTATTCGCTGGCCACGGCGCCGGCCATGCGGCGGCCGTTGTTGTTGGCAATCTGTGTCTTGAGTTGAGCCTGGGGCTGTGCCACCAAGGTGGCGGTTACGTTGCCTTGGGCATCGAACAATTGGGTTTCAACCTCCAGGTTCCAGTCGGGGTTGGCTGGCACGCTGGGGGTGCTGGTGGTCTTGGGGCCTGCATACAGGTTGATGATCCGGACTTGACCGGGCTGTACGTTGTTGAGTTGGGCGCTGAGCACCGCGAAGCGGGCCGAGCCGTCCCGATGTGATGAGATCTCGTCGCTTTGCAATGGGATGGTTGTGCCGTCGACCTTGGCGATGAGGCTTTGAGCGGTGTGCAGCCAATCTCCAGCCTTGAAGGGCTGGCCAAAGGTGACTGGCAGGCTTGTTTGTGTGGCCGAACTGGTGGATGCGATCTCGACACAGGTAATTGCGCCAGCGGCGCAGGCAAACGGGGCTGGAGCCGGGGCAGGAGCTGGAGCAGGAGCAGGAGCAGGAGCAGGAGCAGGAGCAGGAGCAGGAGCAGGTGCAGGTGCAGGTGCAGGTGCAGGAGCAGGAGCAGGAGCAGGTGCAGGTGCAGGTGCAGGTGCAGGTGCAGGTGCAGGTGCAGGTGCAGGTGCAGGTGCAGGTGCAGGTGCAGGTGCTGTGGTTCCCGTCGTGTCAAGGCCAACTGTGATCAGGCCGTTGCCTTTGCCTTGTGAAGGTGAGGTCGTCTTTTTGGCATTGCTGGACTCGAACTCGGCGGAGGTGTCGCTTCCTCCACCGCCGCCGCCGCAGGCGGTGAGTGCTGCCAGCAACACTGCGGCTGGCACTGTGCTGCACTTGCTGTTGCGGATGCTTTGAAAACTGGTTTTCGTGTTCATGGGTACTTCGGTATTCAGTTTGTCGGCCTGCGGGCTGTTGCTTGTGCAGGCTGGGCAAGGGGACATGGGCAACTTGGACGGGGTCTGGTGTCGTGCGTGAAATTTTTCACGCCACCTGCTGCACCTATCTCGACGACAACGGGGTGGACTTTAGGTGTGCCGACCGTGAATTTCGTCACTGGCCGGACAGGACGGCAATTGAGAACGATGTGTGGAAATTGGCATTAATAGGCGGTGCTTTTGCACGGACCAATGGTCAACCGCTGACAGGTGGATACATCTGCGCGGCGACAGCGACCGGGGCTGCCCGGGCGTGGGCCAAAAGTACTTGTTTCAGAAGGGATCAGGCCTCTGCGGGAGAGGGCTGCAGTGGGTCGACCGGGCTTCAGTCGGCGGCGCGATTCTGCCGGGCAGTTGAAACGAATTCGTCAGGCGCTGTAACGAATTGAAAGCCCGCTCACAATGAAATGGCAATTCCGCTTTGGATTACTACCAATGCAGAATTGCCCTACGGCCAATTAACGCTTATTGGCTCAATGCGCCGGGCAGGCTGCCCGGACCCCGCGGCTGGCGGTAAAAGTCGTCCGGAAGGCTTTTGAGACTGGGTACTCGTTCGGGCGGTTGCCGCCAGTCCAAAAGTAGTCCATCGGTATTCATGAAGGCGCTGTCGTGCTGCAGCGTTTCATTGAATTCGGCGGTCATCTGGGAGCCGTCTCGGGCTCTTGCAACACCTTCATACAGGTTGGCGTACAGACGGGCCTGCGCCAATGTGCCTCGGGTGGCCACGCCGCTGGTGTTGATGAGGGTGTTGTGGGCCAGCACGATCTGCTTGCTCTGGTTCACATCGAGCCCGGTGTCGTTGCAGTGGGCCACGATGTTGTTGGCGGCCAGGCCCAGGCGGTGCTCGTAGGCTTGGCAGCCCTCGGCCCGGCACACGGCGGGGTCTGTGCCGCCGCCGCCAAACGAAATGCCCACGCGCGCGCCGGGGCGTGAAATGCCGCTGGGGGAGCAAATGACAAAGTTTCGCTCGATGCGGCCACCTTCGCTGGCGCCTTTCATGAAAATGCCGTACGACACTTTGTTGCCGTGTTGTTTGACGAAGTTGCTCACCAGGTTGTCTTGCACCCGCCAGTGGTTGGCGCCCACCAAGTCAAACGGTACGACCGAGCGCAGTGTTTCCCGAGGGGCTGTGTTCGTCAGCGTGTTGTTGGTCAGCAGGCCATGGTCTGGCCACTCTCCACCGTAGCCGTTCACCTTGATGTGGGCGTTGAAATCGGTGATGCGGTTGTTGCGGATGGTGGTGAACGCGCCCCGCGCCACCACATGAAAGGCGTGTTCACAGTCGTCGTGGCGTTTGCACACGCCGCGAATGTCGAGGTTTTCAAACACCCAGTGGGGCCGGTCCACCAGAATGCCCTCTACCTGGCCAAACTGAAACCACACGGTGCCGGGCTGCTCGGCACTGAGCACGATGGGCGCGTCCGACCGACCGTCGTTGCCCAGGCGCATTTTTTGAGTGAAGGGGTACAGGCCAGGAGCCACCAGGATCCTAGTGCCTGCCTGCGCCTTCAGCAGCGCCTGCCGAATGGCCTGCGGGCTGTCCACGCGCAGCTCGTGGCTGATGCCTTGTATGGGTTCCTTCAACGCGGTGGCTTGCTGGCCTTTGCCCAGCGTAGGCAAAGGGCCGGCGGGGGGCTCGCGTTCAAAGTGGCGTTGTGCTGCGTGCAGCGGCGGCAGCAACACGGCTTCGAGTTTGTTGTGGCCTTCCAGCCTGCGTTTGAGGTACCTGATGAGTTCTTGCGGGCTGCGGCTGCTGGCCTCGGCCACCAGGTTTTGGCCAGTGGGGGTGAAGGCCAGCAGGGTTGCTGCGGCAGCGGCGAGCAATAGCGCACACAAAGCAAACCAAACTGTCCAACGGGTCAGGCGTTGCATGCGTGTAGTGCCTTGTTGTGTGTCTTTGAATACATAGTGCCTCGCTATGATGCATGCTTCGTTCAACAGGCCCAAGCGCCGCATCAATTCAGCACAACATGAAAATCACAGTGGTGGGAACCGGGTACGT
>LNFM01006611.1_pt1 | contig 18944 bp, 16 predicted proteins | sample 596031 | NCBI WGS metagenome assembly LNFM01 (sample SAMN04254537, study PRJNA301005) | activated carbon metagenome | isolation source: dual media filters at the Ann Arbor, Michigan drinking water treatment plant | place: USA: Ann Arbor | reverse complement strand
TGCTCTTCGCTGAACCTGCTTGCCTTCATCATCCGACTCCCTTGGTGGGCCGGACTCTACTCAAATCTGGAGGAAAACGCGGGGCTCAGACCACTGACTATAGCGGGTGATCCATGACAAGTGGCTAAGCCATTGAAAATATGGTGGACGCATTTGGGCTCGAACCAAGGACCCGCTGATTACGAGTCAACTGTCGCGATGGCCGCAACACCCTCCGCCGCGCCATCACCATGGACACCGTGCACCTGGAACACGTTCTTCGCCAAATCCAAATCGATCGCCATGACGTTCCTCATCGAGGCTATCCTTCCGGCGCGCTAAGCTCGTTCGTTCAACCAAACCGCGCCCCACGGCCCCTCCCGCGCAGCGGGTTCGTGCATCCACTCACTTTCGGACATTCGCATTCGGCATAGGTGCGCCAACGCAAGGTCTGAGATTATCATCAGACACGACCCAGTCTTTCACAATGTACCCCGGAGGGATACAGTCTCATCATTCACTCGGGATTTGCAGCCATGACCGATATCGGTATCGACTCCGAGCAGTATCGAAAGGCACGAGAGCTTATTCTCGAATTAGGGGCCGCACCCCAATCATGGCTACAGCGGCAGCTCAGACTCACTCGCGAGGAAGCGGCTCGTCTTATCGAGCATATGCAGCACGAGGGATTGGTTTCGCCGCCGGACGCGGTAGGCCGCCGCAAAATCCTCGGTGTCGATGAAGAGGGCGAACGATGAAGCCGCAGCGTCACGCGGTGCCCCGACAGAATCGACAATTTTAAGTGGTGGGACATATGGTGGGACAATGATGTTAAGAGCTATCAATTATCACAAAATATCAAGAGTTTACGCACCACTTTAAGGGGGACTCCCGCTCCGCCATATGGTCTGTATTCTTAGTCTGCTTCCGGCAGAACTTGCGTCGAATGGCGCTGTCAAACCAATGTGGCAGTGAGCGACGGGGGCGTTGTCAGTGCAACGTGGCAGGCTTGGCGGGATGCTGCTAGCGGGCGCAGTTGAGCCGCAAATCGAGAGCTAAACCTCCCTCCCCTTTCCGCCGTTTCAATTCATCGCCTGAGGTGATCCGGCTGGTAGTCATGATGTACGTCCGCTTCCCTCTGAGCTTGCGGAACGTTGAGGACCTGCTGTTTGAGCGCCGCGTCGATCTCTGTCACGAGACGGTGCGAATGTGGTGGAATCGGTTCGGCCCGATGTTCGCGGACAACATCCGCAGACGCCGGATTTCCCATATGAAGGGCTTCCGCCACTGGCGTTGGCATCTCGACGAAATGTACGTAAAGCTGAATCTTGAGATGGTAAACCTCTGGCGCGCCGTCAATCACGAAGGCGAAATCCTCGAGAGCTACGTTACGAAAATGCGAGATAAATCAGCAGCGCTCGCTTTCATGAAGAAGGCGCTGAAGCGCTACGGCCCGGCCGAGGCTATCGTCACCGGCGGGCTCAAATTCTACCCCGCCGCGATGCGCGAATTAGGAAATCTCGATCGTCGCGAGATGGGCCGTTGGGACAACAACCGGGCCGAAAACAGCCACCTGCCTTTCCGACGACGAGCGCGCGCGATGCGCCGGTTCAGGCGAATGAAGACGTTGCAAAAATTCGCTTCGGTCCACGCCAACGTCCATAATCAGTTGGCTTCGCCGCCCTTCGGGTCAATTTTGAACGCCACATCGTCGATCGCCAAACGTTCAATGAACCCCGCTCGGCCGCACTGGCCGAGTGGCGGTCTCTTGCCTCCTGAGCGTCCGGACAAAAGCCCAATCTGCATCGTCGAGAGACGGGTTCGCACAAGACTGGCAGCACCCTTTCGATCGATGGGCGACGTCGCAGACGCCGTATCCCTGCATTACCGCCCCTTTAGGCTTAGACTGGAGGCTTTGACCTCCAAATTGTCCAAACGTCCTGCGATAAGATCGGGTGTGTCCAATAGGCATAAGATAACATCATGATTTCACAGTCTTTGTGAAAAGCGTCGGCAGACTGCTTCACCACAAGGAATGCCTCTTGTTGATCATCATAACCAACTGCCGTGGCTGCATAAACTTCGGCAAATTCGTCACTACCGGCAATTGTCACGCTGCCGCTGGTTGGCTGCAATTTGGTTGCAGCATCGACATAAGGCAGGAACAAGAAGGAAAAGGGCTGCCCTTCAGCCAAGCTCGCCTTTAGCTGATACAGCGTGACCGGACCGACCTGTAGCCCCAGGTCAATCGCCCCTGCCGGTGGCCCATCATTCGCGGCGATCGGGCTTGTCGCCTTACGCGCCCCCGCAGCGCCCCTTAGCGCTGATGATCCAACGCCCCTAGCCTGTGCTGCGCTGCCATCGCGTAAACCGACCGCGGATTCTCGTTCTGCGTTCGCGCCACAAGGCCAGCGTGCCTTGGCTAGTTGCGGCGCGAACCCAGCAATGACCAGATCGCCAAATTGAATGAACAGCGGTGAGGGGTCGATATATGATTTGGAAGCTGATTGTCGCCGTACATCCTGAATGGTCGCGGCAATGGCTTTCAAGCTACTCGGCCCGAAGTGGTCCCAATAGCGAATGACGAACTTGCGGCCTCGCAAATCGGCTGATTGAGGAAGCTGTCGCAGTGCCGTCGATGGTTTCTCGACCTGACCATCGACTTTGCCTGTGGGGCTGGTCATCGACCCGGTAAAGACGGTGGCATCGCTGTCGGGAACGATCATCAAGGCGCCCTTCTGGTCGCGCGTCTTCTTTTTCGTAAGGCAGTCAGAGCACCGGCGGAAAGGCCATAGCCGATCTCTGTTTCCTCCTTCGCCTCTGTGATCACGAGATATACGGCACTGCGGCGGGTGCCGCGAAACCAGAGCTGCCAATGGCGAGCTGTGGGGTGCCTATGGTTGCGCGCGCACCGAATTTCATAGATCACTCTCTTCGTAATGCGGAACATTGGATGATGGAGGCATTACAGCGATTTGGCGTGCGGTGTGGCTGCGCAAATTGCGGTGCCGCAATTTGCTACACGGCTGGGGAGCGCGGGTTCGCCGCTGCTCTCGGCAAACTGGACGAGGGGCGTGACTAATCTGGATGGGGGGAGGAACGGACGATAATGCAGCTGATGATGAGGCCAGGGCTGCAAGCCATGCCACGGTGCGCGTTGTCATCACGCTCCATTTTGGGCGAAGCACATCGCTAAGAACAGTGGCATAGATGGTCTGGGCAGTGGACGACTGCGCAAGGTTGACGAGGTGAACGTGCCGCGATTTGAAGGCGTGACATACGAGGCAGCGACGGGTGTTACGGCACAAGCTTCGGCGACCGGATCAGATAAGCGGCTGAATGGTTGGAAAGCAATTGCTGCGTTTTTCGGGCGAGACCGAACGACGGTCGCGCGCTGGGCGAAGGAGCGTGGGCTGCCGGTCCATTATGTGCCCGGCGGAAAGCAAAAATCGGTTTTCGCGATCGAACTAGAGCTTGAAGCCTGGCGATCGCAACATGCGGAAAGCGGCCAGTTGGCGCAGACAAACGCTAATATCGCGAACGTCGCTGGTGCAATTGGCGGCGGGTGGAGCCTGCGCAATGCACCCAGCGTCGGCCGCGGGTGGCTGGCACTCGCCGGGTTAACGATTGTTGCCCTTGCCTTTTTTTACGCTTCACCGCGCAGCACGAGCCGGACATCGCCTGCGTTGATGGCAAAATACATCGCCGCGCGTGATGTCTGGGCGCGACGGACGCCAGAAGATGTTCGGGAAGCAATCCGCCTCTATGAGAAGATAATCGGCGAAGCGCCTGATTTCGCGCCAGCGCGCGCAGGTCTGGCCGAGGCTTGGCTGATCTACCGCGAATATGGGGCTGTCAGCGATGCGCAGGCGTTCGGCATTGCCCGGATTGCAGCGCAAAAGGCAGTAAGTCTCGATCCCAATCTGGCGAGCGCGCACCGTGCGAACGGCTTTATTGATTATTGGTGGGACAATGAACCGCGCGCCGCAGTCGAGGCTTTCAAGCGCGCGCTCGCGCTTGATGACAATGATGCGCAGACGCACTTCTGGTTCGCCAATATACTGGCCGACCTTGGGGCGGCGAAGGCGGCCGAGCGTCAGTACACGCGCGCACGCTTGCTTGCGCCGGGTTCGCAGGCGATTGCGGTCGAGCATGCTTGCGCCCAGTGGCAAGCTGGCAACGACCGGCTAGCCCAGACCATGATGACCGAGCTGAAAATGCGCTATCCCGCCGACGCGACGATCAGCAATTGCCTGGCCTGGGTTTATATGGGGCTGGGCGATATCCGCGGCTATGCACGCGAATATCGTGCTATGGCGAGGATGCGCCGCGAGCCCGAGGCCGTCCGACTGTCGGCCGAGCTGGACGCCGCGATAGCGCGGGATCCCAAGACCGCGCACCGCGTGCTGATCGACGATGCAAGCCGCCAGCTGGCCGCTGGAACGCGGCGCATTCGCGAAGTGCCAGCCTTCTGGGCATCCTCAATGGGCGACCGCGCCGAACTGCTTAAGCTGATGCAAGTGGCGCAGGTGCACGGCGAACATTGGTACTCCCCGAGCATCACCGCGCGGATTGCTGCGCGCTGGCAGGGCGATTCCGAGGTACAGTCGCTATTGGCCCAACTACGCGTGGCCCCGCCGCAAATCGACGGCATTTGAGGGCATTGTCAGCGCATCATGGCAGGCTTGGCGGGATGCTGATAGCGGGCGCATCTGCGCCGCTTCGCCTTTTCCTCACGGCTTCGTGCGTTATGGTCGGCAGCGCCTGTGCCTTTGCACAGAGCGCGCCGCCGCTGGGCACGCCCCCAGCACCCGATGACATCGTCGTCATCGGCAGTGACCTCTCGCTGCCGCCGGGCACGCCGGCATATGGATCGGTGGTGATTGGGCGCGATCGGCTGGTCGGTGATGCGTCGGGCCGGGTCGAAAATGTGTTGCGCGACGTGGCGGGGTTTCAGCAATTTCGCCGGTCGGACAGTCGATCCGCCAATCCTTCGGCACAAGGGGTGACGCTGCGTGCGTTGGGCGGCAATGCATCGAGCCGGGCGCTGGTGTTGTTGGACGGCGTACCGATTGCCGATCCCTTTTTTGGCCATGTGCCTTTCTCCGCACTGGTCGGCGATCGCCTGTCGTCGGTGCGCGTGACGCGCGGCGGCGGGGCGGGAGCGTTTGGTGCGGGCGCGGTGGCGGGCACGATCGAGCTTGTCAGCGCCGCGCGCCGCGATCTGGCGCCCGTCGCTGGCAGCCTGTTTTATGGCAGCGACAATGCCCAGGAGGTGACGGCGAGTTTCTCGCCCGATCTGGGCGGCGGGTTCGCGAGCCTGTCAGGCCGGTTTGAGCGCGGCGACGGGTTCTTCACGACGCCACCCAGCCAGCGCGTGCCGGCCACCACTCGCGCGCGCTATCGCGACTGGACGATCGGCCTGCGCGCGGTGGCACCGCTGGATGGCCGAACAGACCTGCAGTTTCGCGCCCTGGTCTTCGATGACAGTCGCACTTTGCGGTTTCGCGGGGCGGATAGCAGCGCTGAGGGTCAGGATGCCAGCATTCGCCTGATCCATCGCGGCGCATGGGGTGTCGATGCGCTTGCCTATCTGCAAGCACGCAATTTCACGAACAAGGTGATCAGTGCGACCAGCTTTCGGCTGACGCTTGATCAACGCGCCACGCCAGCCACCGGGATTGGCGGCAAGATCGAACTTCGCCCGCCGGTCGGCACGGTGCATGTGCTGCGGATCGGCGCGGATATTCGCGTGGCCGACGGGCAATTGGCCGAAGATGCCTATAGCGCGGTGACCGGCCTGGTGACGGCGCGGCGCAGCGCGGGGGGCAAGACCCGCACGCTCGGCCTGTTCGCTGAGGATGATTGGACCCTTGGTCGCCTTATCCTGACCGGCGGCGTGCGCGGGGATTTTTGGGCGATCAGCGATGGCCGTTTTCATGAACGCACTGCCGCCGGGCTGGCCACCACCGATCAACGCTTCACCAATCGCCAAGGCACCGAGGTGACCGGTCGACTGGGGGCGCTGTTTCACGCCAGCGACGCCGTCGCCTTGCGCGCGGCGGGCTATACCGGTTTCCGGCTGCCGACCCTTAATGAACTCTATCGCCCGTTCGTCGTCTTCCCCGTGACGACGCAGGCCAATGCAGCGCTGGGGCTGGAGCGGTTGCGCGGCGTTGAGGGCGGGATTGATCTCACCCCCGCGCCCGGCATCAACATCAGCCTCACCGGCTTTTACAATCGGCTGGAAGGCGCGATTGCCAATGTGACGATCGCCCCCAATCTGCGCCAACGCCGCAATGTCGATGCCATTGTTGCGCGCGGACTGGAGGTAACGGCGCGCGCTGCGCACGGTGAATGGTCGCTCGACGCTTCCTATGCCTTTACTGACTCGCGGGTATCGGCCTCGGGCTTGTCAGCGGGGCTTGATGGCTTGCGCCCTGCGCAGAGCGCTGCCCATGCGCTCAGCGCCACACTGGGTTGGGCCCCGGCGCACGGCCCCCGGCTGTCGACAACCGTCCGATACACAGGCGCGCAGTTTGAGGATGATTTGCAAACCGATGTCCTGCCCGCTGCCACCACCCTTGATGGGGTCGCTGAAATCCCGCTGGGCAAGCGGTTCGCCCTGGTCGGCCGCGCAGAGAATCTGTTCGACGCGGCGGTGGTTACCCGCAACCAGGGCGGATCGATCGATCTCGGTACACCGCGGCGGCTGTGGATCGGCCTCCGGCTGCGCTAGCACCCGCCTTCCTGCCGGGTAATTTGTTACCAATATCTGGCCGAGGCAATCCGCGCGCCTTCCGCGAGCACTGCCATCTTCGCCCAGACGATGTCGCGATCGACCCCGCCCGATCCGACATGCACTGAAAAACCGCAATCGACGCCCGCCATCACATTGTCCCTGCCGACCAGATCGGCATAGCGGCCGATGCGCTGCGCGATCAGCTCGGGATGTTCGATATAATTGGACTGGCATTCGACGACGCCAGGGATCAGCACCTTGCCTTCGGGCAGGCCGATTTCCTTGAACATCTCAAATTCATGCGCGTGACGCGGGTTCGCTGCTTCGAACTGAATCGCATGCGGCCGCGCGCGCCAGACCAGGTCGATGATATCCTTGAACGGCACGTCGCAATGGTGCGGCCCAGGATAATTGCCCCAGCACATGTGCATCCGCAGCTGGCTTTCGGGGATATTGGCGGTGGCGCGGTTGAGTGCTTCGATATTGAGCATCATCCGATCGCGAAACTGCGACAGCGTCAGGTCACGAAACTGGGTGTGGCGGCCCATCGCCAGATCGGGGCAATCGATTTGCAGCGTGATCCCGGCGGCGGCGATCGCTTCATATTCGTGGCGCAACCCTTCGGCGAGCGCGAACAAATAGGCCTCATCGCTGTCGTAATAATCATTGGCGAAGAACAGCGCCGTCACGCCCGGCGATGCCGCGCTCATGAACGCGTGGCGCCCTTCATGCTTGGCAATGGCGGTGTTCAGCGTGCGGGTATCGGCTTCAACCGCCGTCATGTCCTTGACGGTGATCGGTGCATTGCACGCCGGCGTCTTGCGGTGCTTTCGGCCCGCGTCGCCCGAAATGCGTTCCTTGACGCCCGGGAAATCCTCGACATCAGCAAAGACATAGCTGTTGCCGCTGCCGCCAAAGCCATTGAGCCGATCCTTGATATAGGTGGCATAGCTCGGCTTGGATTGTTCGCCGTCGTTGATGATGTCGATGCCGGCTTCGGCCTGTTTGGTAACGACATAATCGACCGCTGCCTCAATCTGCGCGGTGACGGCGCTGGGGTCGAGCGGCAAGCCTTCTTCCTTGGCGAACATCAACGCGATCAGATCATCCTGACGCGGCAGGCTGCCGACATGGGTGGTGCGGAAACGCCCGGCGCTCATGCGAGCTCTGCCCGCACGATCGCCGCGCCGTCGGCCATCGCCTTCATCTTGCCGAAAGCGACCTCGCGCGGCAGATATTTCAGCCCGCAATCGGGCGCGATCACCAGCCGTTCGGCCGCGACATGCGGCAGCGCGCGGCGGATGCGTGCTGCGACCGTCTCCGGCGTTTCGATGTCGTGCGTGGAAAGGTCGAGCACGCCCAGGATGATCGTCTTGCCGGTCAGCTTGTCGAGGATGCTGCAGTCGAGATTAGCCTGCGCGGTTTCGATCGAGATGTCGCACAGATCGGTGTCGGCGAGTTCGGGCAGGAAATTATAGCCCTCGGGCCGCTCATGGATCAGCGCTGCATAGCCGAAGCAGATGTGGAGCGCGGTGCGACCGGTGACGCCATCGAGCGCGGTCTTCAGCGCCGCCAGCCCGAATTCGCGCGCCTTTGCCGGACGGGCCTGCATATAGGGCTCATCGATCTGGACGATGTCAGCGCCCGCCGCGAACAAGTCCTTGATCTCGGCATTGACCGCGACGGCATAGTCATGCGCCATTTCGGCTTCGTCGGCGTAGAAATCATTCTGCGCCTGTTGGGCCATGGTGAAGGGGCCGGGGACGGTGATCTTGATCATCCGATCGGTATTGGCGCGCAGGAATTCGACGTCGCGCGTTTCAACGGCATGGCGACGGCGGATCTTGCCGGTGACGCGCGGCACAGGATTGGGCTCGCCGCTGCGATCCAGCGCGACGCCGGGATTGTCGAGATCAACGCCGTCGAGCGCGGTCGCAAAGCGGTTCGAATAGCTTTCCCGCCGCATCTCGCCATCGGTGATGATGTCGAGCCCCGCGCGTTCCTGATCGCGGATCGCCAGGATCGTCGCGTCGTCAAACGCCTGTTCGCGCCATTCGGGCGCCACGCGCCACAGCTCGGTCGCGCGCACGCGCGGCGGGAAGCGCCCGGCGAGCTTGACCTTGTCGATCAGCCAATCAGGCTGGGTGTAGGAGCCAACGAGCGAGGTGGGCAGCAGCATCGGTGTTTCGCCTTTTAGTGGAAGAGGGAGCGGGTGAAGTCCTGGAGCAGCGCATTGAACCGGGCAGGCTGGTCGAGATTGCATAAATGCCCTGCCCCCTCGATCGTCACCGCCTGGCCATTGGGCGCAGCCGCGCCGATAAAGGCCGCGACCCGGCGCCGCCACGGCGTGTCCTGCGCCCCGGCAATCGCCAGCACCGGCATGGGCAACCCAGCGATGTCAGCATCGGTGATCGCGATCGTTGACGGTGAGGCAAGCAGATCACGTCCGTCATAGCTGTCGAGCATCGCCGCGAGCAGCGGCTGGGCGTCAGGCGCGGTGCGGGTCAGCGAATGATCCCCCCATTCGGCCTTCATCGCTGCCAGCTGCCCGTGCGCGATCATCGCGGCATAGCGGCTGCGGGGCAGCGCATCATTGGCGTCATCATGCCGCACGACATCGTGCAGCGGCGCGCCGACCAGCACCAATCCGGCGAGCCGATCGGGCCGGTGCCGGGCATAATCCAGCGCGACCGAAGCGCCCTGCGATAGCCCGACCAAAACAAAGCGGTCATGCGTGACGAGATTATCAATGTCCTGCCATTCACGCGCAAGATCGGCGGGGGCGCTCGATCGCCCAAAGCCGCGTCGGTCGGGCATCACCAGCCGCATTGCGGCGGCAAGTGGGGCCTGCAGCGCCCAGCTCCGGTGATCGAGTGTCCAGCCGTGCAGCATCACGATCTCCCGGCCATTGCCCGCCGCCGCAACGTGGAGTGTACCGTCGCCGACATCGATCACGCGCGCTGCAGCCGCTTCTTTCAGCATCGCGCGCACCCAGTTCAGATCAATGCGCGGCTTCGGCCAGGTGCCGGACGTCGTTATTGGGGCGGTGGTCGCCGGCGAGCCAGCGCTTGAGCTCGCTATGCGCGTCCTGCGCCCGCACCGCGTTGATCTGCGGCGCATGGTCGGCATCGCGCGTGAATTCGATGATCATCCCGTCGGGATCAGTGACATAGACTGACCGGCAATAGCCATGTTCAAGGACATAGGTGGCGGGCTCCACGAACCCGGCAGCCGCAATCCGGCGTTCGAGTTCGGCCTGTGCCGCCGCATCGACGGTGAGCGCCAAATGCCGGAACGGGCTGGGCGGCAGATCGGGGCCGAATTCAGCCTGGTCGTCGGCATTGGCAAACGAGAAAAACGCCATCGCGCTGCCATCGGGCAGGCCAAAGAAACAATGGCAATAGGTGCGTTCCTTGCCGAACAAATCCTCTTGTTCGCACCATGTCGCGGTTAGCGGGAAGCCGAGAATGTCTTCATAGAAATGGCGCGTCGCCTCGAGATCCTTCGAGACATAGGCGGTGTGGTGCAAGCGGCTGGGCAAATGGGCGCTCATGATCTGCTCCTGTCGGTTCGGAATGGGCGGTCGGTCAGTTGGTCAGTTTCTGCGCGATCCGCGCGACATGTTCGCCCTGGAAGCGCGCGCCCGCAAGCTCGTTGTCGCTGGGGGAGCGGCTGCCATCGCCCCCGGCAATCGTCGTCGCGCCATAAGGCGTGCCGCCGCTGATCTCGGTCATGATCGTGTTCCCGGCAAAGCTGTACGGCAGCCCGACGACAACCATGCCGTGGTGAAGCAGGGTGGTGTGGAACGAGGTGATCGTCGTTTCCTGCCCGCCATGCTGGCTCGCGGTGCTGGCAAACACGCTGCCGACCTTGCCGATCAGCGCCCCCCGCGCCCAGAGTCCCCCGGTTTGATCGAGGAAATTGCGCATCTGTGCGGCCATATTGCCAAAACGCGTCGGCGTGCCAAAGATGATCGCGTCATAATCGGCAAGCTCGTCGGGGGTCGCGATTGGCGCGGCCTGATCCAGTTTCATGCCGGCGGCGCGCGCCTGAGCGTCCGGCACAATTTCCGGCACCCGCTTGAGCACGGCCGCGCATCCCTCAACCCCATCGACACCGGCCGCAACCGCGCGTGCCATGGTTTCGATATGGCCATAGGCCGAGTAATACAGGATCAGAATGCGGGCCAATGGTCAGTTCCTACCTAACGAAAAAGTCAGAATTTGAAGGTTCCTTCAAGCCCATAGATCCGCGGGCGGGCCTTGAAGACGAAACCACCCGGCGAGAATTCGGCATTGTATCTCTTGTCGAACAGGTTGTCGGCAAAGGCTGACAGCGTCCATTGGCCGCCATCGAGCGATATGCGCGTGTTGACCAGATCGACCGGATTGCGCGAGGTTGAATTGGTCACATCAAACCACGTCCGGCCGATACGGCGATAATCAATCCGTCCCCGCACCTTGAGGTCACCGCCGTTGATGCGGGTTTCATATTGCCCGCCGACATTCAGGGTATAGCGCGAGATGAACGGCGCTTCATTGCCGATCACCGTTGCATCGGGGAAGCTGGTGATTTCCGAATAGGTCACGCCGAGCCCGGCATTCAGATCAAGCCCACGCGCTGGGTGAATGGCGGTTTCGAGTTCAAATCCGCGCAGTCTCGCACTGGGCACATTGCCCAGATTCTGGGTCGAGTTCGCGGCCAGAAAGACGAAGAAATAGCCGTTGCGCGAACTGGTCGTATAGGCGCTGGCGTTGACCGTCATCAGATTGTCGAACAGGCTGCTTTTCAATCCGATTTCAACGGTATCGGCGATTTCGGCCTGGTAGATATCGCCGACGCCGACCACGCCGGTACCCGCTGCAACCGCGCCAACCCCGGTCTGGTTGAAGCCACCGGAACGGAAGCCACGGCTATATCCACCATAGATCGTCAGGTTTTTGATTGGCTGCCAGGTCACCGTGACCTTGGGCTGCCAGGAAGAGAAGGACCGGTTGCGGACTTGGCCGGGGATTCCAGCTGGGAACCCGGTGACCACCGGAATGAAGGCCGCCGGGGTCAGCGTGGTATTGCTGCGGTTGTCGCGGTCGTACCGAAGCGATCCATCGATGCGCAGCGTCTTGGAAAATTCATAGCCAAGCCCGCCATAAATTGCCCAGGCAAAATTATCCTGACTATCGGCCAGAAAAGTCGCCTGCGGGTTCAGCGGGTTGGTGCTCGGCGTGCGGAAAACCGCGGTGACGCCATTGCCGGTATCGACCAGATTGCCAGTCGAAATATATCGATCGGTGTGGATCAGGTACGTCCCCAGCGACCATTCAAACGGCTGGTTATCGGGGGAGGAGATCCGCAAGTCTTCGCTGATCGCCCTCACATCCAAAAACTGGCTCTGGTTGAGATCGAAGCCGAAAAAGCGGAACAGCAAGGATTCCGGAATTGGCAGAAAGTCGAACGCGTCGCCGGTCAGGATTTCGCTGACCTTGTCATAGGAGGTGACCGACCGGATCGATCCCCAATCCGCCTGATAATCGAGCTTCAGCGACACATTATAGATGTCGCGATTGTCGATACCGGCATTGTTGACGCGCACCGGCAGGCTGACGTCGTTCACATCAGTGACGATATTATAATAAAATGCCTGGGTTTTGAGGATCGAGACGAAGCCGCGCAGATCGGCGCTGAAATTGTCGGTCGGCTGCCACAACAGCTTGGCGCGGACGGAGAAATCCCTGACCGGATCGGCATCCTGCCCAAGGAAAGTGTTGGGAATATAGCCATCGGTATCGCGCCACGATCCCGACACGCGGAATTTGAGCGTATCGGCAAGCGGCCCGCTCAAGCCGGCGCGGATCGTATAGCCAAAGCCATTGTCGATCCCGGCCATGAAGCGACCTTCCAACTGGTCGGTTGGGTCCTTGGTGGTGATGACAATCGCGCCGCCAATCGCGTTGCGTCCATATAGGCCGCCCTGCGGTCCCTTCAGGATTTCGATCTGCTCGATATCGAACAGTTCCTGGTTGAATTGCGCAGCGTTGACCTGCTGCACGCCATCAACGACGACGGCGACTGATGGCTCGGAATTGCGGTTCTGGGTGATGCCGCGAATGATGACAAAGGCGTTGCCGACATTCTGCGTTTCAATCAGCTGAACGTTCGACGTCAGCCCGATAAAATCGGCTGGCTTGTCGATGCCAGCCGCATCGATCGCCTTGGCATCAAAGGCAGTGATCGCCGCAGGCGTATCTTGCAGCCGGGTGTCACGCCGCAGCGCTGTCACCACGATTGCATTGGGATCGGTTTCGGCTTCGGCCGCCGGCGGTGTATCCTGCGCTTGCGCAGGCGTGGCTATGACCATCGCCAATGCCGAGATCGATCCCGCCAACAGGGCGCGTGTCCAAAGAGCAGCCTTTTTCACCAGATATCCTCCCCCAATATCGGCGCATGCCTTGCGCTATCGCCAAGCGTCACGACACCGAATCTACCCCGGACAGACTAGGTTATTTCGTAATTCGAAGTCAAGTTCGATATGCGAAGTTTTGACGCTGGGGGCGCGGCAGGGACGATGGCCAGCCGATCCGCAAGCCATCGCAACCGAAATGCAGTGTTCAGTTCTGGTGGAGCGAATGGATGAGCGCGGGCCAGCGTTGCAGCGCACTGCCGATTTCGGCCGCTGCTTCGCGCAAGAGGGGCAGCCGGGTCCGCACCAGTTCCTCCTGGGAAATGCGCGTGGTCGATGTCGAACAGTTGATCGCAGCGACGATCCGACGCTCAGCGTCAAAAACCGGCACCGCCACCGAGACCAGGCCGTAATCGAGTTCGTCCAGCGCGGAATCATAGCCTGTGGTGCGTGCGCTGCGCAGTCGCTCTTCTAATGTGGCGCGCGTCGTCACCGTTCGCTCAGTAAAGCGCGTGAGGGTGGCGCGATCGAAATAGGCGGCGGTCACTGTTTCCTCTTGAAAGGCAAGCAACACCTTGCCGAGCGACGTCGCATGCAACGGAAAGCGCGTGCCGACCGTCGCGCCAAGCCGAATGCGTCGATTGGTGGACACATGCGCAACGTAAAGAATGTCGTCACCCGACAATACCGCCATCGAGGAACTGTCACCGGTATCGTCGCGCACGCGCTGCAGCGGCGGCAACACGACCTGTTCGACATTCATCGACGACAAATAGCTGCTGCCAAAACTCAGCACCTCAGGACGCAGCAGAAACTTGCGGCCATATTGCGCAACATAACCGAGCTGGACGAGCGTATTGAGGCAACGTCGTGCGACCGCGGGGCTCAGCTCGGTCAACTGCGCGACCTCGCTCAATGGCATTTCCGGGTGGCTCGCGTCGAAGGCGCGCAATACCCGCAGGCCGCGTTCAAGCGTCGAGAGATATTCGCTGTCCTTGGGCGGTTTCCCGGGCGTGGCCATGGCCCGCGTTACTGGTCGCGCAGGTGCAGGGCAAGATGGCGGCTTTCGCGGCCGACCGCCCCCGTCATTCCGCAGCCGCGGCCTTTTCGGCATGGCCGACCAGCGTATCATTATGCTGGCCCAGCGTCGGCGGCGCGCTGACCGTCATCATCCGTTCGCCATCAAAGCTCACCGGCGAACGGATCGTGCGAAACGTCCCGTGCGGGCCAGCGGGGTCTTCGACGCACAATTGGAGATGCTGCGCCTGTTCGGTCTCGATTACCTCGGGTGCCGAATAGACCGGTGAATGCGGCACCTCGAGCCGTTCAAGCGTCGCGCACCAATCGGCGCGGGGGCGGGAGGCGAAAATCGGCGCAAGGAAAGCGGCGACTTTTTCGTAATTGGCGATGCGCGCGGTGCGGCTGGCGAATTCGGCGCGCGCGAGCATGCCGGGCTCGCCGACCGCCTCAGCCAGGTTTTCCCAGAATTTGGGCGGCGACGACATATGCAGCGCAATCCAGCCGCCATCGCTGCACTGGAAAACATAGGATTGCGAGACATTGGGGCGGCTATAGGGGCCCATCACCTCGCCTTCCGAGAAATAATGCGTGAAATCGTCGAGGTTGAAATGCGCCATCGCCTCCAGCATCGACACCTCGACCAACCGCCCCTTGCCCGTCGTTTCGCGTTCATGCAGCGCGGCGAGCACACCATAGGCGCCGTAAAAACCCGTGATCGCATCTGCGAGCGCCGGCCCCACCACGCGCGGATTGGCCGGATTGACCAGCAGGCGCAGGAAGCCACTGGCGGCCTGCGCGACGGTATCAAAGGCCGGCCGGTCGCGATCGGGGCCGGTCGCGCCAAAGCCGGAGATCGACAGATAGATCAGCCGCGGGTTGATCGCGCGAAGCCGGGCCGGGTCGACATGGAGCTTTTCCACCACACCGGGGCGGAAATTCTGGATGAAGATATCGGCGGTTGCGATCAGCCGATCGAAGCTTGCCAGATCATCGGGGCTGCGCGTATCGAGCGTGATTGATCGCTTGTTGCGGTTATAGGTCTGGAAATGCGGACTATAGAGACCGCCATTGAACGCGCGAAACGGATCGCCGCCATCGGGCCGCTCGACCTTGATCACGTCGGCACCCATATCGGCGAGCAACATGCCAGCGGCAGGGCCGGTAATGAACGTCCCCATTTCGACGACGGTGACATCGGCAAGCGGCTTGGCCATGTTGACTACTCCCTCAACAAAATCATAGAAACTTCGATATACGAAATCAACTTCGTAAATCGAAGTTAGCACAGGCGTCGGGAAAGGCGCTGCAATCGACCGGAAAGGGCCAAGCACAATGAGGATCGGCAAACAGGATGCGCCCTTTTCGGCGATCTGCACATCGGACGCGGAGAGCATCACCGTGCGCGGCCATGATCTGTGCGGCGAGATTATCGGCCAGATGGATTTTACCAGCTATTTCTGGCTGCTGGTCACCGGCAAGGCGCCGAGCGAGGTCCAGCGCTTCTTTGCCAATGCAGTGTTGGCGGCGATTGCCGAACACGGGCTGGTGCCCAGTGTGGTTGCCGCGCGGATGACCTATGCCGCCGCCCCTGAGGCCTTTCACGGCGCCGTCGCAGCAGGGCTACTCGGCTGCGGTTCAGTGGTGCTCGGCAGCGCCGAGGTAGCCGGGCGATTCTATGCCGATCTCGTGGCCAAAACCGGTGACGGGAATGAGGCAGCCACCGCGGCGAGCGAGGGCATCCGCCGCCTGCGCGCCGACAAGCTGGCGATCCCGGGATTTGGCCACCCGCAACATGCTGGCGGTGATCCCAGGGCGTTGCTGCTGCTTGATCTCGCCGAACGCCACGGCATTGTCGGCCCGCACATCGCCATGCTCTATGCCATCCGCGATGCGCTGCCCGGCACCCTTGGGCGCGCCCTGCCGATCAACGTCAACGGCGCAATCCCGGCCGTGATGCTTGATGTCGGCTTTCCGGTCGCCGCACTGAAAGGGATTTCGCTGCTCGCCCGCACCGCCAGCCTGATCGCGCACTTACAAGAGGAAACCGAACGCCCCATCGGGTTCATCATGTCGGGTGCGGCCGCTGCGGCCATTGACTATGATGGGGCGTGATCAGGCGGTTGCGGCCCACAAGCAAAATCGGCTGCGTCGGCAAATCATGACGCGGAAAAGTTTGTAATTACCCTCACGTCACATATCAAATGGACGCTAATATCAGGCGCGAATGCGCCGCAAAGCGAGAGAAAAACCCCCTTCACTTTTCCGCTGTTTCAAATCGTCGTCCGAAGTGATGCGGCTGGCGTTAATGATATATAAGCTGCACTCGGTTTCGTGGCCACCAAGGTGCGGTGTTTTTGGAACCGTAGGGTGATGATGCAACGATGGAAGTCCAGCCGAGAGTTCAAGCCCGAGGCGGTGAAGTCGGCATTGGAGCGGGGTGTTTCCGCAGCGCAGGCGGCGCGCGACCTGGAGGTGCACGCGAGCGGGCCGCGCACTAAGTCCGCAAAGCGGAAGGCGATCAGGGTTCGGCCTTTCGCGGCAATGGTAGCCTGGGACCCGAGCAACATGAGATTAAGCGGCCGAGCCGCGAGCGGGCCCGGATAAAGGCGGAGCGCGACATCCTAAACTGAAGCAGATTTGGGAATGATCCGGCGCATCATTCCTCCGCCGATGCGACGACTTACTTCGCGAAGGACCCGAAATGTGGTTCGCGCTGATCGCCCTGTTCTAACGTCGAGTGGCTGGCTGGTCGATGAGTCGGTCGGTAACGTTCAGGACAATGGAGCGATCGAGAGCTTCTTTTCATCACTTAAGCCTGTTCGGATCGGGCGGAAAACATACCTTTCGCCCATTCAGGCATAGGCGAACGTCGTCAATTATATCGGACGCTTCAACAAACCGACACTCAGGCACTCGACATGAGGTATCTCAGCCCCATGGACTTGGAGAAGCAGGCTAATGTAACCTAACCTGGTGCCCACAAAACCGGGTACAGCCCAGCAGGTCGAATGGCAGGCCAGGTTTGCTCAAGCTAAAATGGGATCGTTCATGTCACAAAATGGACCTATCACGCCTGTTATTCTCTCGGGCGGAGTGGGTAGTCGGCTTTGGCCGATGTCGAGCGCTGAAATGCCCAAACAGATGCTATCCTTCATCGCCGACGAAACAATGCTGCAGCTGACCGCGCTGCGCGTACAAGGCGAACGCTTTGGCGCTCCAATCGTGGTCGCCAGTGCCCGACATGCAGATATGATCGAGACGCAGCTGGCCGATGTCGCCGCGCCTGCCGAGGCTCTTATCCTTGAACCGGCTGGGCGCAACACAGCGCCTGCGATCGCGCTTGCTGCAATTGCCGCAAGCTCAAGCCGTGGAGGACTGGGTGCGACGTTATTGGTAATGCCATCTGATCACGTTGTCGCTGACGTCGCCGCCTTTCATGCCGCAATCATGGTCGCGCTGCCCTTGGTCGAGCAGGGCTGGTTAGTTACATTTGGGATCGATCCTCTTACGCCTGAAACAGGCTATGGCTGGATACACATCGGCGAGATGATCGGCGGCGGTGTCCACCGCGTCGCCTCATTTGTCGAAAAACCGCCGAAAGGCGCGGCCGAAGCGATGCTGGAGGCCGGCGACCATGTCTGGAATGGGGGCATCTTTCTATTCCGTGCAGACGCCTATCTTGGCGCGCTTGAAGAACATGCTCCCAAGATTTTCGATGCAACCCGCGAAGCAATGAGCGGGGCGACGCGCCTAGGCACGCGTATTTACCCAAAGGCCGATGCGTTCGCGGCCTCGCCGTCGGACTCAATCGACTATGCGGTGATGGAAAAGGCGGAACGGGTCGCGGTCGTACCGGTCAGTATGGGATGGAGCGATCTTGGCAGCTGGGATGCACTACACGAGTTGAGTGACCGCGATGCTCAGGGTAACGTGCATGCAGCGGAAAACAGCGGCGAAGTAATTGCGATTGATACCGCGAATTGCATGGTGCGTACCAATGGCGCGCGGATTGCAATCTTCGGGACGTCGGATCTGATCGTCGTAGCCAACGGCAATGACATCCTGATCCTGCCGCGAGGCCGCAGCCAAGAGGTCAAGACCCTGGTCGATGCGATGAGCCGCTAAAGGTGCAGTCGAGCCAATGCGGCGGGTGCCTCGGCGGGTGATCATATCGGGCAAATGTGAACCGCAATCGAGAGCCAAACTTCCCTCTCGAGCCACTGTTTCACCCCGTCGCTCGCGGTAGTCCGCCTTTTCGGTCATCCTGTGCGTCCGCTGTCTTCAGTCATTGCGAAATATCGAGGGCATACTGTGCGAGCACGTATTGGACTTGCCCCACTTTAGTGGAGAGGCATTGGCACATTCCGCTGCCCGCTTTTTGAACTGGGCTGAGCCGAGATAGTCGAGCGACGAGCATCGTCGGATAGGGTTGTATAAACTGTTGATACATCGAGTAATAGCCTAATCGGCTGCGGCGCGGTTGTAGAAGGTGGTGCGCCAGACGAGCTTGATTTTGAGCGTCTTGAAGCACGTGTCGACCATGGCGCTATCGTAACGCTTGCACTTGCCAGCCACTGCCGTCTTTACGCATTTACAACGCAGCCTCGCCTAGGGATCGAACGAGCAATAAAGGCGGCCGCTCCGCGCTTGAGCGCCGGTGTAAAAACCTCTTCCCAACCTTGCACACCATTAATCTCCAGGCCCCGCAAAGCCTGATCTGCCCCCTTCTGAGTGGTCCAGAATCTCTGTTATTTTGGATTATGAAGGAGTTTGGAAATGGGCAAGAGGCACAAGCCGGAAGAGATT
>LNFM01015955.1_pt1 | contig 18946 bp, 18 predicted proteins | sample 596031 | NCBI WGS metagenome assembly LNFM01 (sample SAMN04254537, study PRJNA301005) | activated carbon metagenome | isolation source: dual media filters at the Ann Arbor, Michigan drinking water treatment plant | place: USA: Ann Arbor | reverse complement strand
GCGTCTCGGTGCAGGCGTAGCCGAACATGATGCCCTGGTCGCCGGCGCCTTCATCCTTGTTGCCGGCCGCGTCCACGCCCTGCGCGATATGCGCGGACTGGGCGTGCAGGTGGCATTCCACGCTGGCGTTCTGCCAGTGGAAGCCGTCCTGTTCGTAGCCGATGTCGCGGATCGCCATCCGCGTCAGGTGCATCAGCAGGTCAGGGGTGACGCTGCCGGGGCCGCGGGTTTCACCGGCCAGCACAACCCGGTTGGTGGTCACGAGAGTCTCGCAAGCCACGCGGGAATAGGGGTCGGCCGAGAGGTAGGCGTCGAGCACGGTATCCGAGATGCGGTCCGCCACCTTGTCCGGGTGGCCTTCGGAAACGCTCTCAGACGTGAAAAGGTATTCGCCCTTGTCGCGCATGGCGTGGTTCGGCCTCTTGTCGCGGGAGGGCCGGATCGCCCCGGCCTGGCTAGGTCGCCCGGTGAATCCGGGACATCGGCGTATTGCAGTGCAATGCGGCCGGGTCAAGGCAGCGCCTCAGGGTTGCGGCCAGGGGTCCATTTGCAATGCTGCGAAATCCGGCACGCCGTGGCGAATGGCCAGTTCCACAGGCCGACGCCCGGCGGGGTCCGCATAGGCGCCAGGCCGGTGCCAATCCGCCAGGCAACGCCTGTGGCGCGGGTGCCGCACCGCACCCGTATTGATGGGCGTCAGCCAGGCCTGCTCCCCATGCTGGTCCAGCAGGCGCCGCAGATCGATCCGCAGGGCCACCTGCGGGCGGGCCGGGTCCGCCGCGCGAAGTCTCGCCACCCGGGCCGGGTCCAGCCAGAAAAAGACATGCGCGTTGATGTGGCGCCGCCATTGCGCCGGGGTGGTGCCGCTGCCGGCCAAGGCAGGGCCCAGCTTGCTATCCCACATCTGCTGGCGGCGCAGTTCCACCGTGCCGTGCCGGGGGTGGTGCAAGGTGGTGAAGTGGTCGCGGTTGGCCTCCAGCAGCCGGTCCGCCTCCGGCGGTGGCACCTCGAACAGCGCCACCAGGGCAGCGGCCGAAAGCAGGCCGTGCCGGCGCAGCAGGGGCAGGGCGGCTACCGGCGCCAGGTGCCAGGCCACGCCGCCGGTCGCCGAGACCAGCGTCGCCGCATCCCAGCGCGGCGCGGTCATCGCATGCCCAGCACATCCATCATGGAGTACAACCCCGGCTTGCGGCCGATGATCCATTGCGCCGCGCGCACGGCGCCCACGGCATAGGACCGGCGATCGAAGCTGCGATGGGTCAGGGCGATGTGCTCGGTGCCGGCGGCGAACAGCAGCGTGTGTTCCCCCACCACCTGGCCGCCCCGCAGCGCGGCGAAGCCGATGGTGCCCGTGGCCCGCGCCCCGGTATGGCCATCCCGCCCGCTTTCCATCCCCGCCTGTTCCAGCGTGGTGCCGCGGCCGGCCGCCACGGCGCGGCCCATGGCAAGGGCGGTGCCGGAGGGCGCGTCCACCTTCTGCCGGTGGTGCATCTCGATGATCTCGGCGTCGTAGCTTTCGGCCGGCAGGGCGGCGGCCAGCTTCTCCGCCAGGGCCAGCACCAGGTTCACGCCAGGGGCGAAATTGGCGGCATGCACCACCGCCACCCGCGCCGCTGCCTCCGCCACCGCGCGCGACTGCTCCGCCGACAGGCCGGAGGAGCCGAGCACCAGAGGCACGCCGTGGCGCGCAGCCAGGGTCGCGTGCGGCACGGATTCCTCGGCATGGGTGAAGTCGATGACCACATCGCTGGCTGCGAACAACGCGGCGGCATCGGGCAGCAGAACCGCACCGGGCACAGCCGGTGCGGGGTTTCCAGGTCGTGTGGTGCCGCCGGCCAGCGTCGCGCCGGCCCGCACCACCTCCTCGGCCAGCAGAATACCCATGCGTCCGGCGATGCCGGCGATGCCAATGCGAATCACCTGTGAGGGCCCCTCCCGGCGCGTCATCCACGCTCGGGCGGCGGCGCGATGGGACCTGGTTTCGCGCCGCCGCCTGCCGGGGCCACCGCAGGGGGGATGCGGTGGTTACGGCTTCAACGTGGCGTTCCACACCGGGTTTCACGCCAACCGCAAAACCCCCGCCAGGCATTGCCCGAGGCCGCCCCCCTGGGCGGCCGCGGCCGCGCGGGGGATCATGCGACCGCAACACGTGACCATGAGAGGACTGCCGATGCGCCTGGCCCTGGTGATGAGCCATGCCGACCGCCGGATGGAAGGTGCCCGGCGCGAACTGCATTTCCTGGCCGCGCTCCGCGCCCTGGGCATCGATGCACGGCTGTTCCGCATGCATGGCGGTGCGGCGGAGGAGGTGCGGCTGCTGGATGGGCAGGTGCCGTGCAGCTTCTGGCCCGTGGATGATCCGGCCGTGCCGTCCGTCGCGCGCCAATCCGACGCCCTCATCGCGGCCCTGCGCGACTTCCAGCCCCAGCTGCTGCTGTTCCAGGGCCTGGGCTACCGGGTGAATGTGGCGGTGGCGCAGGCCCTGCCGCCCTGCCCGATCGGGCTGATTGCCAGGGGCGTCACGCGGGATCCGCTGCTCGGGCGCGCCGCGCTGGTGCTGGCGGAATATGAGCGCCAGTGCCGCGGCCAGGATTTCGCCGCCCACCACGCCGCGGGCCGCACCATGCTGCTGCCCAAATTCTTCGATGCCGCGCTGGCGGAAGCCCCACAGCCCCAGCCGCCGCCGCGCTTTGCCATCATCAATGTCGGGGACTTCCAGACCCCGCGGAAGAACCAGGCGGCCCTGTTCGACCTCGGCCGCCGCCACCGGATCTGCATGGTCGGCGGCGGCGCGCTGCTGGAGGCCGCGCAGGCGGCCGCCCCGCCGCGCATCCGCTTCGTCGGCGCCCGCCCGCCAGAGCAGGTCTATGGCTGGCTGCACCAATCCCGCATCATGGTGCATCCCTCGCTGCAGGATGGGCTGCCGCGCGCGGCGATCGAGGCCATGGCCTGTGGCCTGCCCGTGGTGGCCTTCCGGCACGTGATCGCCGCCGGCATCCGCCATGGCGAGACCGGCCTGCTGGTCACGCCGGAGACGCTGGAGGCGGAGGTGGAGGCCCTGCTGGCCGATGCACCGCGGCTGGAGGCCATGGGCGCCGCGGCGCGGGCGGAGGCTTTTGCGAATCACGGCCCGGCGGCGCTGCAGCGCGCCGCGCGGGATTTCCTGGGGATGGTGGCCCGGCTGGGGCTGGATTGACGGCAGGAAACGCGCCCCGGCCCTCCCCCCGCAAGATGCGGCGGGAGGGCCAGGCGATCAGCGGCCGAGGCCGTCCCAGAATTCCTTCACCTTGGCGAAGAAGCCCTCCGTCTCCGGGTTGCTGCGGCCGGTCTTTTCGGATTCAGCCTCGAACTCGGCCAGCAGCTCCTGCTGCTTCTTCGACAGGTTCTGCGGGGTTTCCACCGCCACCTGCACATACATGTCGCCCCGGGCTGCGGAGCGCAGCACCGAAAAGCCCTTGCCGCGCAGGCGGAACTGGTCGCCGGTCTGCGTGCCGGCCGGGATGGTGACGCGCGCGCGGCCGCCATCGATCACCGGCACCTCCACACCCCCGCCGAGCGCCGCCTGCGTCATACGCAGCGGGACACGAACAAAGATATTGGCGCCGTCGCGCTGGAAGATGGCGTGCGGGCGCACCGCCACATCCACATACAGATCGCCCGCCGGCGCCCCGCGCAGCCCGGCCTCGCCCTCGCCCGACAGGCGGATGCGGGTGCCGTCCTCGACGCCGGCCGGGATGGTCACGGCCAGCGTGCGGTCGCGCTGCACGCGGCCCTGGCCGGCGCAGACCTTGCAGGGGTTCTTGATGATGCGGCCGGAGCCCGAGCAGGTCGGGCAGGTGCGCTCGATCAGGAAGAAGCCCTGCTGCGCCCGCACCTTGCCGGCGCCGTTGCAGGTCGGGCAGGTGCTGGCCGATTGCGCCGCCGGGCCTTCGCTGCCGGTGCCCTTGCAGGCCTCGCACACCACGGAGGACGGCACGCGGATGGTCTTCTTGCTGCCGCCGAAGGCTTCCTCCAGCGAGACCTCGACCTGGTGGCGCAAATCATTGCCGCGCCCGGCCGCGGCCCGGCCCCCGCCGCGCCCGCCCCGGCCGAGGCCGCCGAACATCTCCTCGAAGATATCCTCGAAGGCGCCGCCGAAGGGATTGCCCCCCATGCCCGCGCCACCGCCACCGCCGCCACCCTGTTCGAAGGCGGCATGGCCGAAGCGGTCATAGGCGGCGCGCTTCTCGGCATCCTTGAGGACGTCATACGCCTCATTGGCTTCCTTGAACTTCGCCTCCGAACCGGTATCGCCCTTGTTGCGGTCCGGGTGGTGCTGCATGGCGAGCTTGCGGTAGGCCTTCTTCAGGTCCTCCTCGCTCGCATCCCGGGCGACGCCCAGAACTTCGTAATAGTCGCGCTTGGCCATGGTCCCGAGGGTCCTCGCGGGGCGGCGTGGTCAACATGGCAGCGCCCGGCTTCTTTCGAAGCCGGGCGCGCCGCTCATTCAGATCTGAAGAAGACCTGGCGTCAGGAGGGCTTCTTCTTGGTCGGATCGACTTCCTCGAACTCGGCGTCCACCACCTTGTCGTCCGGGTTGCCACCCGGACCACCAGGCGCCCCGCCGGCCTCGGCCTGGGCGGCCTGGGCCTTGTACAGCGCCTCGCCCATCTTCATCGCGGCCTGGGACAGGGTCTCATTGGCCTTGGTGATGGCCTCGACATCCTGGCCTTCCATCGCGGTGCGGGCCGCGGAGATGGCCGCCTCGACCTCGGCCTTCTCGCCGGCCGGAACCTTGTCGCCATTCTCCCGGATCGTCTTCTCGGTCGAATGGACCAGCGCATCCAGGCCGTTGCGGGCCTCGACCGCGGCGCGGCGCTGCTTGTCGGCCTCGGCATTCGCCTCGGCGTCGCGCACCATCCGCTCGATGTCGGCATCGGACAGGCCGGACTTGGCCTGGATGCGGACCTGCTGCTCCTTGCCCGTCGCCTTGTCCTTGGCGGAGACCGACACGATGCCGTTGGCGTCGATGTCGAAGGTCACCTCCACCTGCGGCACGCCGCGCGGCGCCGGCGGCAGGCCGGTCAGGTCGAACTGCCCGAGCAGCTTGTTGTCCGCCGCCATCTCGCGCTCGCCCTGGAACACCTTGATGGTGACCGCGGATTGGTTGTCATCGGCCGTCGAGAAGACCTGGCTCTTCTTGGTCGGAATGGTGGTGTTCCGGTCGATCAGCCGCGTGAACACCCCGCCCAGCGTCTCGATGCCGAGGCTCAGCGGCGTCACGTCCAACAGGAGAACATCCTTGACGTCGCCCTTCAGCACGCCGCCCTGGATTGCGGCGCCAATGGCGACCACCTCATCCGGGTTGACGTTGCGCGCAGGCTCCTTGCCGAAGAACTGCTTCACCAGCTCGATGACCTTCGGCATGCGCGTCATGCCGCCGACCAGGATCACCTCGTCGATCTCGCCGGCCGTGACCTGGGCATCCTTCAGCGCCTGCTTGCAGGGCTCCAGCGTCTTGGTGATCAGGTCGTCGACCAGCGCTTCCAGCTTCGCGCGGCTCAGCTGCATCACCAAATGCTTCGGCCCGGAGGCATCGGCGGTGATGAAGGGCAGGTTCACCTCGGTCTGCTTGGAGGAGGAAAGCTCGATCTTCGCCTTCTCCGCGGCTTCCTTCAGGCGCTGCAAGGCGAGCTTGTCGCCGCGCAGGTCGATGCCCTGCTCCTTCTTGAACTCATCCGCCAGGTAATCGATGACGCGGGCATCGAAATCCTCGCCGCCCAGGAAGGTGTCGCCATTGGTGGACTTCACCTCGAAGACGCCGTCGCCGATCTCGAGGATCGAGACGTCGAAGGTGCCGCCGCCCAGGTCGTAGACGGCGATGGTGCCGCCCTTCTTCTGGTCCATGCCATAGGCCAGCGCCGCGGCCGTCGGCTCATTGATGATGCGCAGCACCTCAAGGCCCGCGATCGCGCCGGCCTCCTTGGTCGCCTGGCGCTGGGCGTCGTTGAAATAGGCCGGGACGGTGATGACCGCCTGCGTGACCTTCTCGCCGAGATAGGCCTCGGCGGTCTCCTTCATCTTGGTCAGGATGTTGGCGCTGATCTGCTGCGGCGCGTAGGGCTTGCCATCGGCCTCGACCCAGGCATCGCCATTGGCGGCGCGGGTGATGGTGTAGGGCACCAGGCCCTTGTCCTTGTTCACCATCGGGTCGTCGAAGCGGCGCCCGATCAGGCGCTTCACGGCATACAGCGTATTGGTCGGGTTGGTGACCGCCTGGCGCTTGGCGGACTGGCCGACCAGCCGCTCGCCATTCTTGGCGAAGGCGACCATGGAGGGGGTGGTGCGCGCACCCTCGGCATTCTCGATAACCCTGACGTCCTTGCCTTCCATGATGGCGACGCAGGAATTGGTGGTACCGAGGTCGATACCAATGACCTTGCTCATCCGAGTGTCTCTCCTGTGCGGCGGACGGGTACGGCCCATGGGTCGAAAAACCCTTCGGCACCGTTCCCGCCCCCTGATCCGTGACGGATGCGGGGTGGGTGATAAGGCGGCGGTCGCAGGGAACACCCTGCCCGCCGCGTGACCGTCATGTATTCAGGCAGGGCGGAGTGGACAAGACCCGCGCCCGGCCCAGGCCTTGGAAAGACTCGCGATTCCCGTATTCGTGGCGGCCCCGCGCCGGTAGAGTGCGCGCACGACATGATCCAGCACCTGCCCCCCCACCCGCAGCGCGACGTGCTGACGGGCGAACTCCACGCCCGTCCGCCGCTGCCGTTGCAGACGCCGGTGGCCATCAGCCGCCTCGCCTTGTCCGGCGAAGCCGGCGGTGACCGCGGCGCGGGGGTGGCGCATCTGGCCAACCTCTGCCGCCGCTACGGCGTGACGCCGCCCGCCCCGGGGTCGGATTTCGTGATGGCGGATTTCGGCGCCTTCCGCGTGCGCTACGAACGGCATACCGAATTCGATGGCTGGACCTTCCTGCGCCCCGGCCTGTCCGACCACCCGGAAGATCCCTTCGCCTTCACCGCCATCGCCGCAGTGCCGACCGATTGGCTGGCCGCCCTGCCGGGCCACACCCTGGTCGCCGCGCATATCGCCGTCCTCCCCACCGCCGGGGAGGATGAAGCCCCACCCCCCGGCTGCTTCACCCCGGATGGCCTGGCCGGCGCCAGCCTTTCGGGCGGTGCCGCCACCGCCTGGACCGACTTCCGCCTCGGCCCGGACGGCTTCACCCGCATCCTGCTGCAGGACCACGGGCTGACACCCGCGCTCGCCGGCCGCCTGGCGCAGGCGCTGTGGGAAATCGAGACCTACCGGCTTTTCGCCCTGCTGGCCCTGCCGCCCGCCCGCGCCGCCTCCGGCGAACTCGCCCGCGCCTCCGACCGCCTGGCCACGCTGTCCGACCGGCTGACCGGCCTGGCGGAGCTGGAGGCGGAACGCGCAGCCCTCGAAGAACTCTCCGAACTCGCCACCGGCATCGAACAGATCGCCAACGCGACCGCGGACCGCTTCTCCGCCGCCAACGCCTACCACGCTTTGGTCGGCCGCCGCCTCCAGGTGCTGCGGGAGGAAAGGCTGCACGGCCTGCCGACCCTGACCGAATACCTGGAACGCCGGCTGGACCCGGCACTCGCCACCATCCAGGCGACCGGCGCACGCATATCCGCGCTTTCCGTCCGCTGCGGCCGCGCCGTGGACCTGCTGCGCGCCCGCGTCGCCGTGGCACAGGAAGCGCAAACCCAGAAACTGCTCGCCGCCATGGCAGAAACCGGCCGCGCCCAACTCCGCCTGCAGGAAACCGTCGAAGGCCTCTCCGTCGCCGGCATCAGCTACTACGTGCTGTCCCTGGCCGGCTACGCGCTGAAACCCCTGCCCTGGGGCACACTCCGCCTCGACATCATCCTGGCCACCCTCGTCCCCGTGGTCGCCGGCCTGGTCTGGATCCGGATGCGGCGGCGGCGGCGGAAGCAGGGGGCGTAGCGCGGGCTGTTCGCCAGGGGGCTTTGCCCCCCGGCACCCCCCACAAAGGGCTTTGGCCCTTTGAACCCATGCCTTGAGGGACAGGTTGGAGGAGGGGCCGACGCGACCGCGGATGGGGCGGGACCGCATGCCCCTCCTCCAACCTGTCCCTGAAAGGGTGTCCAGAGGGCGAGCCCTCTGGTGGGGAGCGCGAGGGGCAACGCCCCTCGTGAATCACCCGCGCAACCTACTTCCCCGCCACCACCACCATGGCCGGCTTCAGCAGGCGGCCATGCAGGGTCCAGGCTGGGGTCCAGGCTTGGATGATGGTGCCGGGTTCGGTGCCTTCGGGGGCGGGTTGTTCGGCCATGGCCTGGTGCAGTTCGGGGTCGAAGGCCTGGCCTTGCGGGTCGAGTTTGGCGATGCCGTGGCGTTCCAGCATGGTCACGAAGGCGCGTTCCACGCCTTCGAAGCCGCCGCGCAGCTTGCCCAGGATCTCGGCCTCGTCGTCGGCGGCCGGCGGCAGGCTGTCCAGGCCACGGCGCAGGTTTTCCGCGGTTTCCACCACGTCGCGCGCGAATTTCTGCACGGCGTAGAGGCGCGCATCCTCGATCTCGCGCTTGGTGCGGGTGCGGAGGTTTTGCATATCCGCTTCCGCGCGCAGCCATTTTTCGCGCATCTGGCCGAGTTCGGCTTCCAGCGTGGCGATGCGTTCGGCGTCGGTCTGCCGTGGCGCGGCCTCGGCGGTGTTCGCCTCGGCATGGGCTTCGGCCGCGCCGGTTTCGGCCGGGTTCGGCGTATCCTGGGTATCGCTCATGGATCGGGTGTTCTGACTCGCGGAGTGGGGGCGGCGTGCGGCCCTTCACCTAAGCGCCCCGATGGGGCGCGGCAAGGACTTGAAGCCCCGCCGCGCCGTCGGGTGCCATCAGGCCGCGCGCAGACCCGCCACCGTGGCCTGGAGCGAGGTGCGCAGCGAACCGGCGCTGGAATCCAGCGTGCGGGCGGTGGATTCGAGTTGCTCGACCGCCTTGGCGGTGGCGCCGATGGCGCTTTCCGCATGGCCGACGGCGCCGGAGGCACGTTCGGTGCTTTGCGCCACGCGTTGCGCGGTGCGGGCGATTTCCTGGGTGGCGCTGCCTTGTTCCTCGACCGCCGCGGCCATGGCGGAGGACACATGCTCCAGCTGCGCCACCACATCCACGATGCCGCGGATGGCGTTCACCGCCTCCCCTGTCGCCGTTTCGATGCCGCCGGCCTGGCGGCCGATTTCCTCGGTCGCCTGGGCGGTCTGGGCGGCCAGCGCCTTCACCTCGCCCGCCACCACCGCGAAGCCCTTCCCGGCCTCTCCGGCGCGGGCGGCCTCGATCGTCGCGTTCAGCGCCAGCAGGTTGGTCTGGCTGGCGATGGCGCCGATCAGGCGCACCACCTCCCGAATCCGGCCGGCGCCTTCGGATAGGCCGGTGACGATGCGGTCCGTGTCACGGGCGCGGTCCGCCGCGGCGCGCGCCACGCCGGCGGCGCTGGCCACCTGCCGCGTCACTTCCTGCACCGACGCGGCCAGTTCCTCCGCCGCCGAGGCCACGGTCTGCACATCCATCGCCGCTTCGGTGGTGGCCGCGGCCGCGGCCTGGGCCGCTTCGGTGCCGGTGCGGGCGGCCTGCTTCAGACCATCCGCCGCCGTGCCGAGGTCGCGCGCGGCGAGGGTAAGCTGGCTGCTACAGCCGCCGATCTCGCCTTCCACCTGCCCTGCCAGGGCGCTGCGCCCATCCCGCGCCAGCCGGGCGGCGCTGGCTTTCTCGGCCTCCTTCGACGCGCGTTCCGCTTCCTCGCGCTGCCGCGCGGCCTCGGTTGCGGCCTGGGCCGCGTTGGCGGTGGCGGCGGCGCGTTCCAGGTGGGTCAGCACCATCAGCAGCGCGGCCGCTTCCGCCACCAGGATGCCGGCATGCAGCGCGACGCGACCCAGCGTGCCCTCACCGCCGAAGACCGCCATCGGGGCCAGCTCATTCAACACGGTGTGGTGCAGCGCGACCGTGATTGCGGCCAGCACGATCGCGCGGCGATCCACCAACCCGGTCAGCACGGCCAGGCCCGCGAAATAGGCCATGTGCATGTCCGTCCGCAGCCAGGGTGACACCACCCAGACCAGCACGGAGACCTGCACCATCAGCGCCACCGCAATCATCTGCCGCGCCGCCGGCGCCGCCGCATCGCGCAAGCCGGCGCCAAGTGCCGCCAGCGCCACGAGGGCCGCAAGACCGGTGCCGCCCCAGATTTCCAACTCCTCGCCGCCGGAAAGCCAGGCGACCGGCAAGGTGATGGCGGCGAGCACCATGAGCAGCCAAAGCAGGCCCCGGGCGCTGCTGCGGCGAATATGATCAAGATTCATCAGCTTGATGTTCCAGTGAGACTTGATTTTCCAGTGAGAACCGGGAGTCCGCCGCCGATGCAGGGCGCGCGGCCGAAGGCGGGCAGCACGAGCCAGGCGCCGGCTTCGGCGCCCGGGGTTGCAAGGCGATTGGGCGCGACCAGCGCCAGGGTAAACGGACCGAGCCGGCGAACCGCGATGGGATCCCATCCCGGTTCCGCCAGCACCCGCAACAGCGCGGCGCCTTCCGTCACATCCGGCCCGAAGACCAGTGCAAGCGGCTGGCCGGACCGCGGCTGCGCCTGCGCCACCACCAGGCCCAACGTCGCAAGCGCCAACACCAGCAATGGCAGAAGGCAAACTCGGTCTCGGGCCGCAGCGTATTGCAATGGCATGCCGCATCATCCACGCGGCGCGCGAAGTTTCCCTTAACCGCCGGCTGCACTCCGCAGGCGGTCTCTGAGAGACCGTCTGAGAACGCCGGACGGGTCGATGCAACCAGCATCGGCGGCGTCCAGCGCCTGGCCAGGCCGAAAAATCCCCTGCGGATCCTCAGCCGCCGGCATTCTCAAACGGTCTCTGAGATCGAGACCGCTGGCCGATTCACGCCGGGCCGGTTCCGGCCTACACAGGGCGGATGCTACGCAGCGTCTTCACCGTCGGCGGCTGGACCATGGCGAGCCGCATCCTCGGCTTCGCCCGGGATATGCTGATCGCCGCCCGGCTGGGTGCCGGCCCGGTGGCGGATGCCTTCTTCATCGCGCTGAAACTGCCCAACCTGTTCCGGCGGCTGTTCGGGGAAGGTGCCTTCAACGCCGCCTTCGTCCCCGCCTTCGCCGGCAGCTTCGCCCTGGACGGCCCGGCCAAGGCGCGCGCCCTGGCCAATTCGCTGGCCGGGCTGATGTCCATCTGGCTGGCCTGCCTGGTGATCCTGGGCATGGTGTTCATGCCGCAGGTGCTGTTCGTGCTGGCGCCGGGCTTTTCGGGGGAGAGGCTGGCGCTGGCCATCGAGCTGACGCGCATCACCTTCCCCTATCTGCTGTTCATCTGCCTGGCCGCGCTGGTCTCCGGCGTGCTGAACGGGATGAACCAGTTTGCCGCCGCCGCGGCCGCACCGGTGCTGTTCAACGTGATCGCCATGGCGGCGCTGCTCGGGCTCACGCCCTATGTGGCGACGCCGGGCCATGCGCTGGCCTGGGGTGTCGTGGCGTCCGGCATCGCACAATTGGCGTTGCTGCTGGTGGCGGTGCGGGTGGCGGGCTTGGCGATCAACCCGCTGTCGCGCCCGCGCCTGACGCCGGATGTGACCACGGTGCTGAAGCGGATGGTGCCGGGGATGTTCGGGGCCGGCGTCACCCAGATCAACATGGCCATCGACGTGGTGCTGGCATCCCTGCTGCCGGCGGGGGCGGTCAGCTACCTGTATTATGCGGACCGTGTGGCGCAGTTGCCGCTGGGCGTCATCGGCGCGGCCATCGGCACGGCGCTGTTGCCGCTGCTGGCGCGGCAGCTTCGCACCGGGCGGAAGCTGTCGGCGCACCAAAGCCAGAACCGGGCACTGGAACTGTCCCTGGCCTTCGGCCTGCCGGCCGCCTTCGCCATGGCGGTGACGGCCGGCCCGATCATCACCACCCTGTTCGAGCGGGGCCTGTTCGATGCCCGGGCGAGCGCGGCCACCGCCGCGGCCCTGGTTGCGGGCGCCATCGGCCTGCCGGCCTTCGTGCTGGTGAAGGCGCTGACCCCCGGCTTCTTCGCGCGCGGCGATACGGCCACGCCGGTCAAGGTCGGGCTGGGCATCGTGGCGCTGAACCTGGCGCTGAACCTGGCGCTGATTCCCCATCTCGCGCATGTCGGCATTGCGCTGGCGACCTCAATCGCCGCCTGGGTGAATGTGGCGGTGCTGGGGGTGCTGCTGGTGCGCCGGCGGCAATTGGTGCTGGACCGCCGCCTGCGCCGGCGCACGCCGCGGCTGGTGGCGGCGGCGCTGGTCATGGCGGGCGTGCTGCTGGCCCTGACCCTGCTGCTCTTCCCGCAGACCGGCACGCTGGCGCGCTTTGCGGCGCTTGCCGTCCTGATCCTGGCCGGCCTGGTGACCTATTTCGGCACCGCGCATGCGTTGCGCGGCCTCGATCTGCGCGAGGCGGTGCGGATGATGCGGCGGCGTTCGAACTGAGGGGCCGCCGGCGCGGCATCAGCCAGGCGCATGCACCGCCACGCCGCGCAGCCCCGCCGCCAGCACCTGCCGCAGATCCGGCAGGGACAGCGCGACGCAGCCTTCGGTCGGCGCGTAATCCGGCCGCGCCAGATGCAGGAAGATGGCGCTGCCGCGGCCGCGCTCCACCGGCGCATCGTTCCAGCCGAGGATGCCGATCACGTCATACACCGCATCCGCGCGCCACAGCACTTCGTGCCGCGCGTCACAGGGCAGGTGGATGGGGCGGTTATAGGCGCGGTCGGCCGGGTCGTCGCACCAGCCATCCTGCGGGGCCAGCGGTTCCACCGGCACGGCGCAGGGCGGCGCCGGGCCGCGATCGGCGCGGTACAGCAGGCGGCGCAATGGCAGGCGTGCGGCGGGGGTGGCGCCATCGCCTTCCTGCTTGCGCCAGGCCGGCACCACGCCGCCCTTGCCCAGCGCGCAGCGCAGGATCAGCCCCTGGAAGTGGAACAAGCCATCCGCGGTGACCCTGGCCCAGCCTGCGTCGTCCATTCCATCTCCCCGGCGTCCGAAAGGCGCAGGATGCCCTATGCCGCCGGTGTCTGCGACCCGGGGCGGCGATCGGCCTGGGCGGTCGCCGTATTGGGCGCACCGGCGGGGGCCACCATGAATTGCTCGATCGCGGCGAAGACGGCGGTGGAGAGCATGCCGATCGGCCCGCCGAAGGCCGCCCCGCCCAGCACGCGCAGCGCCGGGCTCAATCTCTCCCCGGTCGCGGCCCGGTAGATGCTGCCCACCACCGGCAGATGATGCAGCGGGTTCAGCGCCTGCAGCACATCCTCGAATCGCAGGGTGCCGGGGACCGGCACATGCTCATCCGGCCCCAGGCGGGGCAGGATCTCGGCTGGCGTGCGTGTTGCGGCGATGGTCATGCGGTTCGCCTCCTGGCAATGCCGGGTGGCGAGGCAAGCGCCGTGCCACCGTCAGACCAGGTCAGGTCAGCAGATGGCCGAAGCGGCGTGCCTTGGTTTCCAGGTAGCCGTCATTCACGCCATTGCCTTCGAACTGATGCGCCTCGCGGCCCTCCACCTCGATGCCGCAGGCGGCGAGGCCGGCCAGCTTGTCCGGGTTGTTGGTCAGCAGGCGCACCCGCTTCACGCCGATGGCGCGCAGCATTTCGGCCGCCACCCAGAAATTCCGCTCATCCGCCCCATAGCCCAGCGCCCGGTTGGCATCGAGCGTGTCGAGCCCCTGGTCCTGCAGCGTATAGGCGCGCAGCTTGTTCACCAGCCCGATGCCGCGGCCTTCCTGGGCCAGGTACAGCAGCACGCCGCCGGCCGGGTCGGCCGCCATGCGCTGGATGGCACCGCGAAGCTGCGGGCCGCAATCGCAACGCAGGCTGCCCAGCAGGTCCCCGGTGAAACATTCGGAATGCACCCGCACCAACGGCACGGCGTCGGGCGTGGGGACGGGTGCCGTGCTGTCGACCAGGATGGCCAGATGCTCGATCCCGCCATCGGCCGCACGGAAGGCGATGATGCGCGCTTCCGGCGCGTCTTCCAGCGGCACGCGGGCCTCGGCCACCCGGGCCAGGCTGGCCGGGGCATCCACCGGATAGGCCACCACATCGGCCGCCCGCACCGTGAACAGGTCGAGCCGCGCGGCGTCGGCCCCTGTCGCGGGCGCCACAACCAGCGCCGGCAACAGCCGGGCCAGCTTGGCCAGCGCGATGGCGGGCAGCGCCTGGGGCGGGGTCGCGGTGCGTTCCGGCTGGTCCGGCAGCAGGCGTTCCGCCGTCGGGTCGGCCAGGGAACGCAGGGCGGCCGGGTCCAGCAGCGCGGGCGGCAGGCGCAGCGCCACCACGCCCATCTCCGCCGCGCTGCCCACGGCCGGGGCGCCCAGCGCCTGCGGCACCGGGCGGTTCAGCACGGCGGCCGCGCGCACCGGCGCCAGCAGCAGCACCGCGGGACCCCGCGCCGCCGCCGCCAATTCGCCCAGGCCGCGGGCGGAAACGGTTTCCGCCGCCGCCACCACCAGCGTGCCCTCGGGCCCCGCCAGCAGGATGGGCGTGCCGCGCCGCAATTCGCTCGCCGCCCGGTGGACGGCACGCAGGCCGGCCACCCGGAGATCGGGCGAGGCGGCATCATTGGCGCCTTGTGGGCGCGGGGAAGCGTTGGGTGCCATGCTGCTCATGTGGTTTTTTGGCGTTCCGTGTGGCGCCTATTGACGATTTTGAATGTGGCGCGGCAAAGGCGTTTGAAAGGGGGGCCAAGCGCAAGAAAAACCGACGACACCGGCAGAACACCCGAAAGCCCTGGCAAATCCCGGCCTTCACGTTGCGCGGCTTGCTGATCACGCATACGCTAGTGCAGAATCGCTTGCCGAGATCGGTCCGTTCCATCATCTATTTAGGTGGCGATGGCACGGAGACGTGAAACCGATCCGCCTCAGGCCCGTTGTCAGGGGGCCTCACAGATACGGGAGCTACCATGGCCGGTCCACGTCCCATCCTCGTCGTGGACGACGACGAGGCCCTCCGACAAACGCTGGCCGAACAACTGGCGCATGACGGTGAATTCTCCGCGACCGAGGCCGCCACTGCGGCGGAGGCCTTGGCACGCCTTTCGGCCGAGGATTCGCGTTTCGATGCCATCGTGCTGGATATCGGCCTGCCGGATGGCGATGGCCGCGACCTGTGCGCCCGTCTGCGCAAGCAGGGTCTGCGCATGCCGATCCTGATGCTGACCGGCGCGGATGGCGAGCAGGATATTGTCCGCGGGCTGGATTCCGGCGCCAACGACTACATCGCGAAGCCCTTCCGCGTCTCTGAATTGATGGCGCGGCTGCGCGCGCAACTGCGCGTCTTCGACAATTCCGAGGACGCGGTCTTCAGCGTCGGCCCCTATACCTTCCGCCCTTCGGCCAAGCTGCTGCTGGATGCGGCGCGCAACCGGAAGATCCGGCTGACGGAAAAGGAAGCCGCCATCCTGAAGTACCTGTACCGCGCCAATGGCCGGCCGGTGGGGCGGCAGATCCTGCTGAACGAGGTGTGGGGCTACAACAGCGCCGTCACCACGCACACGCTGGAGACCCACATCTACCGGCTGCGCCAGAAGATCGAGCCGGATCCCACCAATGCCCGCCTGCTGGTGACCGAAGGCGGCGGCTACCGGCTGGACCCGACCGCCGGCCGCGCCCAGGCGGCCTGAGGGAAGGAGGGGGGCGGTTGCGCCCCCCGCCCCGGCTATTCCAGGCGCGCGGCCTCGTCGAAGCTCAGCCGCGGGCTGCGCGGGAACAGGCCGGCCGGGTCGCCATAGCCGAGGTTGACCAGGAAGTTGGACTTCCAGCTGGTACCGGCCAGGAACAGCTCATCCACCTTCGCATTGTCGAAGCCGCTCATCGGGCCGGCATCCAGGCCCACGGCGCGCGCCGCCAGGATCAGGTAGGCGCCCTGCAGGGTGCCGTTGCGGAAGGCGGTGGTCTCGGCCAGCGCCGGGTTGCCGGCGAACCAGGACCGCGCATCGGCATGCGGGAACAGGAAGGGCAGCTTGTCGTAGAAGGCCGTGTCATGCGCCACGATGGCGATGACCGGCGCTGTCATGGTCTTTTCGAGATTGCCGGGGGACAGGGCTTCCTTCAACCGGGCCTTGGCGGCATCGGTGCGGATGAAGACGAAGCGGGCCGGGGAGGCATTGGCCGAGGTCGGGGCGAATTTGAGGAGGTTGTACATCTCCTCCAGCTTGCTGTCCGGAACCGGCCGGTCCTGCCACTTGTTCTGAGTCCGGGCTTCCCGGAACAGCGTATCGAGTGCCTGGTCGTCGAGCGTCGCGCGGTCGGTCATGGGGGTCTCCGTCTGGCAGATGCCGAGGCGGAGATAGGGCGGCGCCGGGCGGCGAGCCAATCCGCCGCCCCGATGGTCGTCATCCGCCCCTGGAATGAATGCGGGGCGGCCGGGCGGTCAGGCTGGTCAGGCTTCCACCTGCTCCACGCGCAGCACTTCCGGCACGTAGTGGCGCAGCATCGTCTCGACCCCGTGCTTCAGCGTGGCGCGGGAGGAGGGGCAGCCGGCGCAGGCCCCCTGCATGTGCAGCCGGACCACGCCTTCGCGGAAGCCGCGGAAGACGATGTCGCCGCCATCGCCGGCCACCGCCGGGCGCACCCGGGTGTCCAGCAATTCCTTGATCTGGGCGACGATGTCGCCGTGCTCGGCGTCGAAATCCTCCGCCTCGCCCTCGACCTCCTCGCCTTCCATCACTGGCAGGCCGGCCAGGTAGTGCTCCATCACCGCGCCGAGCACGCGCGGGCGCAGCATCTGCCACTCGGCGTCCTCGGTCTTGGTGACGGTGACGAAGTCCTGGCCGAGGAAGACGCGCGCGACATCGCCGACGGCGAAGATGCGCGCGGCGAGCGGGCTGCGGCCGGCGGTGTCCTCGGCCGCCGTGAAGTCGGCGGTGCCGCGGCTGCCCGTGACGTCCCGCCCGGGGAGGAATTTCAGCGTGGCGGGGTTCGGCGTGGCTTCGGTCTCGATGAACATCTTTGTCGCTTTCGCGGTGCTGGCGATACCCGACCTATGTGGTCCGTTTTACCGCCCGCTGCAACCAGTGGCGCCAGGAAGGGTCCAAACACCCGCGCTCCAGCCCCAGGGCGAAAAACCGCGGCACGCCACTTCGGCGGGCCGAGGCGCCGAACGGCGCCCGCGGCCAATGCCGCGAAGGCAAGCGCGCGGAGCGCGCGCCCGCCGCCTGAGGGCACAAAAAACCGCGGCCCGCCGCCCTTCGGGCGGGCCGAGGCGCCGAACGGCGCCCGCGGCCAGTGCCGCGAAGGCAAGCGCGCGGAGCGCGCGCCCGCCGCCTGAGGGCACCGCTTAGGTTACCCGATCCAGCTCGGCATCGGTCATGCCGCCGGGCACGATGGTCATGGGCACCAGCAGCTTGGTGGCATAGCGGCCGGTCAGGGCCTGGATCAGCGGGCCGGGGCCGGATCCGCCGGTGGCGCTGGCCAGCACCAGGATGGAAATACGCGGGTCCTCGGCCAGCAGGGCCAGCAGCTCATCCCGCGGGTCGCCTTCCCGGATCAGCAGGATCGGCAGGCCGCCGGTCAGCTCATTCACCTCCGCCGCCAGGCCGGAGAGCAGGCGCTCCGCCTCCTCCCGCCGTTCCTCGGCCAGCATGGCGCCGACGCCGGCCCATTCCACCTGGCCCGCCGGCTCGATCACCCGCAGCAGCGCCATGCGGCCGCCGGATTTGCGCACGCGCAGCGCGGCGTAGCGCAGGGCCAGGCTGCGCTCGGCGCTGTCATCCACCACCACCAGGAAGACCCGGTCGCGCCGCGCCTGCGCGGCCTCCGCCGTTTCGCCCATGACCCTGTCCCCCTTCCTCGCAGGTGCGGCCGGTCAGCCGCGCCGGAACACAACGCTGCCGATCCAGCCAGCCAGGCCCGCGAGAACAATGCAGGCAATGCCATACAGCACCGGCTGCTCCCGCGCGATGTCGGCAATCCAGGCGGCGGTGCCGGTGCGGACCACATCGAGGCGCAGCTCCTGCCGCGCCACCACGCGGCGGTCGCGGACCAGCATCACCTGCACCTGGTAGATGCCATGCGCCACCGTGGCCGGCAGCGGCAGGCGGGCGTGGAACAGGCGGCCGCCGGAGACCTGGATCGGCCGGTCGCGGTCCACCCACAGCCCGGCTTCCTGTTGCAGATCGGCCAGCGCCAGGCGGAAGGTCGGCCCCTGCGCCCCCAGCTGCACCAGCGGCAGCTGGTCCAGCCCCAGGCGAAGTTCGGCCCGCTCCACCCGGTCCAGCATGGCCGGCACCGGGCGGGTGGAGGCCAGCGCCCAGTAGCTCGGCACCCGGTTGAAGCGGGCGGCGGCGCCGTTGATCCAGAACCCCGCCACGCTGACCTTCTGGCGCACCATCATCGAGGTTTCGGGGCCGGTGACCAGCACCACCACCTCGTCTCCCTCCGGACCGATCAGGCGTTCGGTGGCGCCGAAGACCAGGATTTCGGAGCCGGAAAAGGCGGTGGTGACCTCCACCCGGTTGACCGAAAGCTCGGCGGCGAGGGAGGGCGGCGCGGCGGCAGGCTCCTGCGCCGCGGCCGGTGGCGCCAGCGCCAGCAGCAGGGCAAGCCAAAGGCCCCTCACGGCACCGGACCAATGACGAACAGCGCCTCCGGCACCCGCAGCAGGTCCCACAGCAGGGAAAGGGCCACGGCCAGCACCAGCGCGCCGAGCAGCGCGCGCATTTCCTCGCCGCGCAGCCTGGTGCCCATGGCGGCGCCGAATTGCGCACCGGAGACGCCGCCGGCCAGCAGCAGCAGGGTCAGCACGATATCGACGCTGCCCACCTGGATGGCCTGGAGGAAGGTGACATTGGCGGTGACGAAAACCACCTGGAACAGCGAGGTGCCGATCACCACCGCGGTCGGCATGCCGAGCAGGTAGATCATCGCCGGCACCAGCATGAAGCCGCCGCCCACGC
>LNFM01006607.1_pt1 | contig 18950 bp, 19 predicted proteins | sample 596031 | NCBI WGS metagenome assembly LNFM01 (sample SAMN04254537, study PRJNA301005) | activated carbon metagenome | isolation source: dual media filters at the Ann Arbor, Michigan drinking water treatment plant | place: USA: Ann Arbor | reverse complement strand
CGTCCTCGTCGCCGAGTTCCTTCTGGATCGCCTTCATCTGCTCGTTGAGATAATACTCGCGCTGCGTCTTCTCCATCTGGCGCTTGACGCGCGTGCGGATGCGCTTCTCGACCTGCAAGACCGAGATTTCGCTTTCCATCAGCGAGAGCACTTTTTCGAGGCGCGCTGAGACGCTCGTCAGTTCAAGTACCGCCTGTTTGTCGGCGATCTTGACCGCGAGATGCGAAGCCACCGTATCGGCGAGCTTCGAATGCTCGTCGATCTGCGAGACCACGCCGACGACTTCCGGCGAGACCTTCTTGTTCAGCTTCACGTAGTTTTCGAATTCGTTCACGACCGAACGCGCCATCGCTTCGACTTCGACCGGCTCGCTCTCGTCGGCGGGCAACGTAGTTGCTTCCGCCTCGAAATATTCCGGGCGGTCGGTGTAATTCGCGATGTTCGCGCGCTCGACGCCTTCGACCAGCACCTTCACGGTGCCGTCCGGCAATTTCAAAAGTTGCAATACAGACGCGAGCGTACCGACCTTGAAGATGGCATCGGCCTTCGGCTCATCGTCGCTCGCGTTCATCTGGGTCGCGAGCAGGATGTAATGGTCGTTCTTCATAACCTCTTCGAGCGCGCGGATCGATTTCTCGCGGCCGACGAAGAGCGGCACGATCATGTGGGGAAACACCACGATGTCGCGCAGCGGGAGAACGGGATAGTTCTGGCTCTGACCTGGAACTAACGGGGGACGCGGCTTCTGGGCGGTCATTTCGGCCCTTTCTTCGGCTCCGGGAAAGGATTCTGCCCTCGGGTAGTGAACAGTGACTTACGGGCGATTCCTGCCGGAATCTTGTTCGGCATCATAAGTAGCAATGAACCATAGGGGTTCAAGTGCCCGAAAAAGCAGGTTTCAGGCCATTTTCCCCGGTTTTTCAGGCTTTTTGGCTAACGTCTGCTACCAAAGACAAACGGGGCCAAACCGGCCCCGTTCCTTGGAACTTGTGTCGAGACAATCAGGCGCTCGCTGGAGCCGCCTGCTCGCCGCCGCGATCCGAATAGGTGTAGAGCGGACGCGCGCCGCCCTCGACTACCTCGCGGGAGATCACGACCTCTTCCACGCCCTCGAGGCTCGGCAGGTCGAACATGGTCTCTAACAGAATGCCTTCCATGATCGAGCGCAGACCGCGCGCACCCGTCTTGCGTTCGATCGCCTTGCGGGCAATCGCACCGAGCGCTTCCTCGTGGATCGTGAGGTGAACGTTCTCCATCTCGAACAGGCGCTGATACTGCTTCACAAGCGCGTTCTTCGGGTCGGTCAGGATGGTTTTTAGTGCGGCCTCGTCGAGATCGCCGAGTGTCGCAAGTACCGGCAGACGGCCGATGAATTCCGGGATCAAGCCGTACTTCAAAAGGTCTTCCGGCTCGACATTACGGAACACTTCACCGGGCTTGCGATCTTCCGGCGAGCGCACAGCCGCGCCGAAGCCGATCGACGTGCCCTGGCCGCGCGACGTGATGATCTTGTCGAGGCCGCCGAAGGCGCCACCGCAGATAAAGAGGATGTTGGTGGTGTCTACTTGCAGGAATTCCTGCTGTGGATGCTTGCGGCCGCCCTGCGGAGGCACGGAGGCAACGGTGCCTTCCATGATCTTCAGCAACGCTTGCTGCACGCCCTCGCCCGACACGTCGCGGGTGATCGACGGGTTGTCGGACTTGCGGGAAATCTTGTCGATTTCGTCGATATAGACGATGCCGCGCTGCGCCCGCTCGACGTTGTAGTCGGCGGACTGCAACAGCTTCAGGATGATGTTTTCGACATCCTCGCCGACGTAACCGGCTTCGGTCAGCGTCGTCGCGTCAGCCATCGTGAACGGCACATCGAGTATGCGGGCGAGCGTCTGCGCCAAGAGCGTCTTGCCCGAGCCCGTGGGCCCGATCAGCAGGATGTTCGATTTCGCGAGTTCGACGTCGTTGTGCTTGGTCGCGTGGTTCAGGCGCTTGTAGTGGTTGTGAACCGCGACCGAGAGCACCTTTTTCGCCTGGTCCTGCCCGATCACATAGTCGTCGAGGACCTTGCGGATTTCCTTCGGCGTCGGAATGCCGTCGCGCGACTTCACCAGCGAGGACTTGTTCTCCTCGCGAATGATGTCCATGCACAGTTCGACGCATTCATCGCAGATGAAAACGGTCGGGCCGGCAATCAGCTTGCGGACCTCGTGCTGGCTTTTGCCGCAAAAAGAGCAGTACAGGGTGCTCTTGGACTCGCCGCCGGCCTTGCTCATTCCACTTCTCCGTTCCTTCGCCGCGGGCGCTTCCTGCCCCCACCGCGCTGTCCCGGTACCTACTGTGGCCCGGGGTAGTTCGAGAATCTCGTCCCACCCTGCAATGCAGCAGCGAAGCACGCTACCGCGCGGATGATCAAGGTTTGCTTAACCTTAGCGGGACCGCCCTCCACGATTCGTAGATGACGATTGTACGACCCAAATCCTATCCAAAAGCTACCGGAACCCCGTACTCGTGCGCCCTGTGGACGATGCAATCCCGATGCCGGGAAATGTGTCCCATAGGCCGCGTTGCGACGATCCGCCGCCCGCGTGGCCCGAAAATGGGTCGTTGTTACGGTTTTTGTGGTGGGGAGAAGTTCCAATTGGGATGAAGGCGGGTCCGCGTGGTCTGCCCCCCGCATATGCGTTATCTTTTCCGCCGTTCAAGACGCGAGGAAAGCGGCAGCCATGTCCGGCAACGAGACGAGAATTAAGCGCCCCGGAGAAGCCGGTGGCGGAGAAGCGCTGGACGACATCTCGACCCAGTTGATCCGCGACAAGTCCAATCAGGTAGTGGGTAAGCTCACCGTGATCGAGGGGCCCGGCGCTGGAAATTCGGTCAACATCTTCACCGGCACCAACCAGATCGGCCGTGGCGACGATATGCGGGTCCAGATCGCGTTCGGCGACGACACTATCTCGCGCCAGCAGCACGCTGTCATCACGTTCGACGCAAAGAACCTCGAAGTCCGCATCTACGACGGCGGGAAGCCGGGCGGCCTCTGGGTCAACGGCAGCCAGATCACGTCCGATCAGGCCGTCAAATTCGGCGACCTCATCAAGCTCGGCGACACCACCCTCAAACTCGAGCAGCCCTGACCGCGTTACGCGGCGTGGAACTTGAAATTCACGCCGTTCAGCGAAACCTCGTCGCCGTCTTTCAGGATCGCCTTGTCCTTCGTCTCGCCGTTGATCGTGATCGGGTTCGGCTCCGAGCGCGTGGCGGTAAGGTTCGTGATCTCGTAGATGCCGTCGGCGAGCTTTTGCAGACGCGCATGGCCGCGCGACACCCGCACATCGTTCACACGGATACTGTCTTCCTTGTGTCTGCCGATGACCACATCGGGACCCGTGACGGCGACTTTGCCGATCGCGTTTTCGAAATCGAGCGAAGCGCCCTCCACTTTCGCGCGTGGGCCGACGACTTTTCCCGCCTGTTCGGATTTCGGCAGGTCCGGCACGGTCGGCACACTGATTTCGACCTTTTCTTCTTCGCGTGTCTGCGTGGCTGCTTCGCCGAAATACCATCGCGCGAGATTGGATAGCGGCACGGTGATCGCGGTCGAAACCAGCGCCACCAGGATCAACGCCGTGAACGTGCTCTGGCCGAACACGCCGCGCTCATAGAGCAGCGTCACGACAACAATCTCCATCAGCCCTTTGCACTGCATGAGCGTGCCGAGCGTGATCGAAAACGGCAGCGACTGGCCGGACCAATAGGTCGGCAGCGTCACGCCGAAGAATTTCCCGGTGATGCAGACCACCATGGCGATCCCGAAGACGTACCAAAGCTCGGGGTTGCCGAACTCGAACTTGGTCTTGAGACCGGTCGCGAGGAAGAAGAACGGCAGCAGTAACAAGCTCACCGGAACGTCGAAACGGTCCTGCGCCATGTGGCGCAGCTTTTCAGGGATCAGCAGCCCGACGAAGAATGCGCCGAAGACTGCGTGCAGGCCGGTCAGCTCCGTGAGCGCGCCGACTGCGAAAATCGCGATCACCACCATCGACATCAGCAGGCGCTCCGGCGACTGCTGCGCGATCAAGCGGTTCAAAATCGGATTGATGACGTAGAAAATAATAAGGATGGCAAGCAACCCGCCACCTAGCGCGAACAGAAAAGCGTAAAGCGAAATGATGTTGAAGAGCGACGTCGTCGCTATACCCGCGGGCGCGAGCGGCAGAATAATCGCGAGCGAAAGCCAAAGCAGCCCGTCGTCGACGCCGCCGACCGCGAGCGCCACCGAGCCGATAGGCTTCGAATTGAACCCGAGTTCGCGCAGCACGATCACGAGTACCGGCAACGCCGTCACCGCCATGCAGAGACCGAAGGCGACCGCATAAAGCGTCTCGCCGCGCGTGCCGAGCACCGTGCTGCCGGCAACATTCGCGTAATAGCCCGCGATAAAAAACGCTGCGATGGAGCCGAGAATCCACGGCGTGAATACGCCCGTGACGCCGATCTTCAGGATCATGCCCGCCGCGTTCTGCACGACGTTGCGGTCGGCTTCGCAGCCGGCGAGAAATACGAACAGAACCACTGCGATTTGCGCGAGCGCGGTCACGCCCGCGCTGACTGTGATGCCGAGTTTTGCGTTGCTGGGATCGCCAAGGCCGAAGAGATACTTGAACGCGTCCGGCGCGATCACGCCGAAGATCGACCCGCCAAGCAGAATGCCGACGAATATCTGGATTATCGCGAGCGGAAAGGCTTTGCGAAGATTGCAATAGTGCCAGAGGACGAGCGGAACGCCGACGACCGCGACTACCTGCAACAAGAGCAGGAATTTATAGTCGTAAAAGCTGAGAACCGAAGTCCAACTCATGCCCGCGCCCCGTCATTTCAATTCCGCGCGGATGCTAACCAGATAAGAAAACGCCGCCAAGACTTGATAACAAGTGATGGCGGCGTTTGATCGCTTAAATGTGTGCGTAAATCAGAGGCTTACGAGGCCTTGGACAGCGGCACTTCGTCGGTCGGCCGCTTGTCGATGACCTTGTCGACAATTCCAAACTCCGCGGCCATTTCCGCGGTCATGAACTTGTCGCGCTCCAGCGCATCCTCGATCGCCTTCAGCGGCTGGCCGGTGTGCTTCACGTAGATTTCGTTGAGGCGCTTCTTGAGATTCAGGATTTCCTGGGCGTGCAGCATGATGTCGGTTGCCTGCCCCTGGAAACCGCCCGAGGGCTGGTGAACCATGATGCGCGCGTTCGGCAACGAGAAGCGTTGTCCCGGCGCACCCGCGGCAAGCAGGAGCGAGCCCATCGAAGCGGCCTGACCCGTGCAGAGCGTCGAGACTGGCGGGCGGATAAACTGCATGGTGTCGTAAATCGCCATGCCCGATGTCACCACGCCGCCCGGCGAGTTGATGTACATCGAGATTTCCTTTTTCGGATTTTCGGCTTCAAGGAAAAGCAACTGCGCGACAACGAGCGTCGACATACCGTCCTCAATCGGGCCGGTGATGAAAATAATCCGCTCCTTCAGGAGGCGCGAGAAGATGTCGTAGGCGCGCTCACCGCGGTTGGTCTGCTCGACCACCATCGGGACTAAGTTCATGTAGGTTTCGACCGGATCGCGCATTGTCATCTCCCAGAAAGCCTCCACTCGAATCGGTAGCCCGGAATTTAGCGTGAGCCCGGATCGAGTGGGTTAATCCGAAGCCCTACTTTTTCGCTTTCTTGTTCTTCCCGATCTTGGGCCGGGAAGTCGTTTCCTCGTCATCCGCGAGCAGTTCGTCGCGGCTGACCTTCTTTTCGCTTACATCCGCAAGCTCGAGGATGAAGTCGATGACCTTGTCCTCGAACAGAGGCGCGCGGATGCCCGCAAGCGCCTGCGGATTCTTCCGGAACATATCCCAAACCTGTTGTTCCTGGCCGGGATACTGGCGCGCCTGCTCCACAATGGCGCGGGTGATCTCGTCTTCGGACACCTGGATATTGTTCTTCTCTCCCAGTTCCGCAATGGCGAGACCCAAACGAACACGGCGGTCGGCGATCCGCTGATATTCCGCTTTCGCCTCTTCTTCCGTGGTGTCCTCGTCGGCCCAGGTAATCTTGCGGTTCGCAAGATCGTTGTTCACGGCCTTCCACACTGTGTCGAATTCCTGCTCGACGAGCGACGCCGGTGCCTGGAATTTCAGTTCGCCATCGAGCGCGTCCAGGAGCGAGCGCTTCGCCTTGGTGCGCGAGACGTGCTTAAAGTCGCGCGAGATGCGGTCGCGCACGTCGTCCTTCAGCTTCGCGAGATTTTCCGCGCCGACGCTTTTTGCGAACTCTTCGTTGATCTCGGTCTTCTTCGGCTTCTCGACCTTCTTCACGTTGATCGCGAACACCGCGTCTTTGCCGGCGAGATCCGGCGCACCATATTCCGCCGGGAATTTGACCTTGACGTCCTTCGCATCGCCGGCCGCGACACCGATAAGCTGGTCTTCAAAGCCCGGAATGAAGGTGTTGGAGCCGAGCACGAGTGGCGCGTCTTCCGCGGCACCGCCGTCGAACAGCACACCATCGATCGCGCCCTTGAAGTCGATCGTGACCTGATCGCCCTTCTCGGCCTTGCCCTGCTTTTCTTCGAACTGCCGGTTCGCTTCTGCGATTTTGTCGAGCGCTTGATCGACATCCGCGTCGGTCGTTTCGGTGACGGGCCGCGTTACCTTGACCTTCTTGAAATCCGAAAACTCGATCTTCGGCAGAATTTCCATCGCGACCTTGAAGGCGAGATCGCTCTTGCCTTCGATCAGTTGCTTTACCGAGGCTTCGTCCTCGGCAGCGAGGGTCACCTTCGGCTCCATGGCGAGCTTGAACTTGCCGTCGTCGACGATCTTCTGGTTGGAGTCGTTGACCGCCTGCTGGATCACTTCGCTCATCACGGACTTGCCGTAGACGCGCTTCAGGTGACTCATCGGCACCTTGCCGGGGCGGAAGCCTGCGATGTTCACGCGGCCCTTGATTTCATCGAGCTTCGCGTTCACGCGCTGGTCGAGATCGGCCGCCGGCACCAAAACTTCGTATTCGCGCTTCAGGCCCTCGGAGAGGGTTTCCTTCACTTGCATCTTCGTCAAAGCCTTCGTTTTTGATTGCCGTCAGAAAGCACAAACTGGTGCGGGTGGAGGGATTTGAACCCCCACGCCTTGCGGCGCTGGAACCTAAATCCAGTGCGTCTGCCAGTTCCGCCACACCCGCGGGAAGTGCTCCGGGGCCGCCCGGCGCCGATTTGGCGAGGCGGGGTATAGCATGGCACTTTCGGGGTTCAACTCCGTTTCGATACCTCCTTTATGCACAAGCAACCCGCGCTGGCGGCCGACTGCGTCGTCTTCGACAAGGCGGGCCGGCTCTTGCTCATCCGCCGCAAGAACCCGCCGTTTCAGGGCCAATACGCGCTGCCCGGCGGCTTCGTGGAATACGGCGAGCGGATGGAGGATGCGGCCCTTCGCGAATTGCGCGAGGAGACCGGGATTGCGGGCCGGGTTATCCGGCTAGTCGGTGTGTATTCGCGTCCCGACCGGGACCCTCGCGGGCATTGCGTGTCGGCGGTTTACCTCGTCGATGGCGGCGACCAAGAGCCGGTCGCGGGCGATGATGCTGCGGAAGCCGAATTCGTCGAAAACTATCGCGCACAGCGCCTCGCCTTCGACCATGATGAAGTTGTCGCGGACGCGCTCGCTCAACGCGCCGCGCCGAAGGCTTCGTAAAGCCGCTCCAGCACTTTCTTGAGTGCAGGGTTCAGTTCCTCTGCGGTCATGCCGAAGCCTGCCTCGTTCGCCGCCTCGCCATGCAGCCAGACCGTAGCGCTCGCCGCCTCGAACACCGGCATCCCCTGCGCGATCAGGCCGAGCGAAATCCCGGCAAGCACATCGCCTGCACCCGCGGTCGCAAGCCAGGACGGCGCGTTGTTCGCGACGGTGACGCGGCCATCAGGCGAGGCCACCACCGTGTCCGGGCCTTTCAGCAGCACGACCGCGCCAAGCAGCTTCGCCGCCGCCCGTACTTTCTCGATTTTCGATTCAATCCGAAGAACTTGTGCTGAGTCGCTGGCAAAGAGTTTGGCAAACTCGCCGTCATGGGGTGTGAGTAACGCCTGAATCCGATTCATTTTCAGGAGTTTCGCGAGCTTTCCGGACTCTCCTGTGAAACTTGAAATAGCGTCCGCGTCCAGAACCAATGCCCGGCCAGCCTTCGCCGCCGCCTCGACGGCAGCCTTGGTGGCCTTCCCGGCCCCGTTTCCGGGGCCTAGCAGGACTGCGTTGAGCCGCTTGTCGGCCAAGAGCTTCTTCAAGCCCGCCGCGCCCTGCGCCTCGCGCACCATGACCGCCTCAAGCGAAGCCGAAAGCACCGCCAGCGCGGCCTTGGAAGCTGCGACGGTGACCAGCCCCGCGCCAGCGCGTAGCGCCGCCTTAGCGGCAAGCCTCGCGGCTCCGCTCGCATTCGCCGGGCCACTGACCACGACCGCGTGGCCGCGCTTGTATTTGTGTCCGTCAATCCGCGGCCAGGGATACGCGCCGACCCACGCTTCGGGCACGTTCAGAGAAATACCGCCCGCAACCTCGCTAACGATGCGATCGGGGATGCCGATGTCGGCGACCGTAATTTGCCCTGCGTGGGTTCTTCCGGGCATCAGAAGATGCGCGGGCTTCATCCGGCAGAACGTCACCGTATGCGTCGCGCGAACAGCGGCGCCACGCACTTGTCCGCTCTCGCCCTCGATGCCGCTGGGCAAATCGGCGGCGACTACCGGCACGCGCAAAGCATTGATCGCCTCGACTACGCGCTTCGCCTCTCCGGAGAGATTCCGCGACAGACCCGCGCCGAACAGCGCATCGACGATGAGATCGCAATTCGAGAACGCGTTCGCATCAAGCGCTTCGGCTTTTCCGCTCCAGCGCGCGAACGCAATCGCCGCATCGCCTGCGAGCTTCTCGCGCGAACCGACAAGCAAAACCCGAACGTCGAAGCCTTGCTCTTGAAGCACTCGCGCAGCGACAAACCCGTCGCCGCCGTTATTGCCCGGCCCGCATACGATCGCGATGCGCCGTCCGCGCTTCGCTTCGTCGGCCGCGACCCGCGCTACTGCTGCGCCCGCGCGCTCCATCAATTCGATACCGGGCGTACCTGCGGCGATTGTCCGCCGATCGGCCTCCGACATCTCGCGCGGGGTAAGAATTTCGGTCATGCTGGAGCCATATCACGCGGGCCACGCCGCCAAGCCTCTGGCGGTGCTCGCCGGCTCTGCCTAAACTGCGCGCTCTGCACAAGGAACGGGCGCATCTTTCGTGCCTTCTGATTGTGCATTTTGACTATTTCCTAGGCGGCAACATCGATGCGAAAATCCGCCCTCACCGCAGGCTGCCGGTTTTGTCTGCGAAATCAACGTGTCAGCTTATGCCGGAGGCTGGCACGGACCCTGCTAATGCGACCCCGGCTCGAAAGTGCGCGCTACTCGCGCGACGATGCCTTTGGGAGAGGAAGATAAGCCAATGAAGAAAGTCGAAGCCATCATCAAGCCGTTCAAGCTCGATGAGGTGAAGGAAGCGCTGCAGGAAGTTGGCCTCCAGGGCATCACCGTCACCGAAGCCAAGGGCTTCGGCCGTCAGAAAGGCCATACTGAGCTCTATCGGGGTGCCGAGTATGTGGTCGACTTTCTTCCGAAGGTGAAAATCGAAATCGTGCTGACCGACCCGATGGTCGAAAAAGCAATCGACGCCATTCGCAAGGCAGCGCAAACTGGGCGCATCGGCGATGGCAAGATTTTCGTCTCCAACATCGAGGAAGCGATCCGCATTCGAACCGGCGAGTCAGGCGACGACGCCGTCTAACCATCACGCCAAAATCAAAAACAATTCCCTGGGCCCAGGGAATTCATAAAAGAGGGGAACTACCGCAATGACGACCGCTAAAGATGTCCTGAAGCTGATCAAGGATCAGGACGTAAAATATGTCGATCTTCGCTTCACCGATCCGCGCGGCAAGTGGCAGCACGTCACTTTCGACATCGGCATGGTCGACGAAGAAATGTTTTCCGAAGGCACAATGTTCGACGGCTCTTCGATCGCAGGCTGGAAAGCGATCAACGAGTCCGATATGTGCCTGATGCCGGACCCGGCAACCGCCTGCGTCGATCCGTTCTTCGCCGAGACCACGCTCTCGATCGTCTGCGATGTGCTCGAGCCGACCACCGGCGAGCCTTACAATCGCGATCCGCGCGGAATTGCAAAGAAAGCCGAAGCCTTCGTGAAATCTTCCGGCGTCGGCGACAACGTCTATTTCGGCCCCGAAGCTGAGTTCTTCGTGTTCGACGACGTGAAATATTCCGCCGACCCCTACAACACCGGCTTCAAGCTCGACTCGATCGAACTGCCGATCAACTCCGGCACCGATTACGAGTCCGGCAACCTCGGCCACCGCATCCGCACCAAGGGCGGCTACTTCCCGGTGCCGCCGCAGGATTCGGCGCAGGATATGCGCTCCGAAATGTTGGGTGCCATGGCCCGCATGGGTGCGAAGGTCGAAAAGCATCACCACGAAGTAGCGTCGGCGCAGCACGAACTGGGGCTGAAGTTCGGCCCGCTGACCACGATGGCCGACCATATGCAGATTTATAAGTACTGCATCCATCAGGTCGCCAATATGTACGGCAAGACCGCGACCTTCATGCCGAAGCCGATCTACGCCGACAACGGCTCGGGTATGCACTGCCATCAGTCGATATGGAAAGGCTCAACGCCTGTGTTCGCCGGCGACAAATATGCCGGTCTTTCGGACACCTGCCTCTCCTACATCGCCGGCATCATCAAGCACGCGAAAGCGCTGAACGCTTTCACGAACCCGTCCACCAACTCCTACAAGCGTCTGGTTCCGGGATACGAAGCGCCGGTGCTGCTCGCCTACTCCGCGCGTAACCGCTCGGCGTCGTGCCGCATCCCGTTCACCTCGAACCCGAAAGCGAAGCGCGTCGAAGTGCGCTTCCCCGATCCGATGGCGAACCCCTATCTCGCCTTCGCAGCCATGCTGATGGCGGGTCTCGACGGCATCAAGAACAAGATGGATCCGGGCTCGGCGATGGACAAGGATCTCTACGATCTGCCGCCGAAGGAATTGAAGAAGATCCCGACGGTCTGCGGCTCGCTTCGTGAAGCGCTGAACTCGCTCGACAAGGACCGCGAGTTCTTGAAGGCCGGCGGCGTGTTCGACGACGACTTCATCGACAGCTACATCGACCTCAAGATGCAGGACGTGATCCGCTTCGAACACACCCCGCATCCGGTCGAGTTCGAAATGTACTACTCGTACTAACTTTTCCTCCCGAGATCGCACGTTCGGGGGAACGTGTGGTCCAACTTCTAAGGGCGCTTCTCGCGAAGCGCCCTTTTTGTTGGCTAGGCCGGAAACAGCGCCCGGCCCATCATCGCCTGCACGAGAACCGCGAGCGTGACAGCGGTCCACAATACGGTGGTAGCTATTACAATGCTCCGCGTCTTCGCAGGCACATAACGCGCCGCCAGCCATCCGATCAGCGGGATGCCCTGCATCGCGTGAAGCCCAACGAAATGCGCGGCGCGCAGATCGCCGCCCGTGCGCGACCAGCCGAAGAAAAACGAGCCGCCCGCGTCATTCTGCACGCCGCCGACCCAATGATTGCTCTGCGCGCTCATGTATTGGCCCGTGATGCTGCCGAGCACGCAGCCGAAGATAAGCCCCAGCGCGACCGCGAAGCGCAGATCGGTATTTGCAATCTTGTCCTTCGCACGGAGCATAAGCCAGCCGAACCAGCCGCTCATTACGGTAGCGGTCAGAATGCCCGCGCCCATCAGCGCGTAGTAAACGATGTCGCGCGTCGTCGTGCGGTTGTAGTGCGAGGCCTCCGCGAGCGAAGCACGGTAGGTGATGTAGAGGATTTCAAGCAGCAGAATGACGCTGATCGCCCAGACCATAATGCGGACGGATTTGCGTTCACGGTCGGCTCGATCGAGATACGGCATAAAGATCGCGAGCGTCGCAAGAAAGATTGCGCCGGATGACATGAATTTCAGCGGTTTGATCCAGACATTGATGCCGTTGAAGGTCCGCGTCTCTACAAGATAAGCGTAGAAAGCCGGTAGCATCATCGCGACTAAGATCGCGGCGGTCACTATAAGCACTGGTTCATCACGATGAACCGAACGCCACGTGCCGCGGTCAGGATAAAGCATGACTGATTGCGCGCTCATGCTCTCACCTCCTTGCCGAAGATGGACTTGATAACCTGAAAGAGCAGGAAACCGCCGGGCCCGAACAGGAAAGTCAGCGGCAGCACGGGAATGAGAAACCAGCGCGAGACACTCGCCCGCTCCGCGTCGCGCGCGATCCACGCACCCACGAAGAGATCGAACGCAAGGTAATGAATCCAGCCCCCGAGCAATGCCCAATCGTTCGAGAAAAGCTGCCGGACGGCGGGCAAACTGTCGAAACCGCCCCCGCTTTGGCCAAACCCTAAGAAGATGGCGACGCAGTAGCCGATGGAAAGCGCGAGCGGCCAGTAGATGCCCGCGAGCTTGTCGCGAAGCCACGGCCTGTTGGTAATAATTGCGGCTATCAGAACCAGCCAGCCCGCCATCGTGAACCAGTTTGCCGGGCCGAATAAAGCTTGCGCTGTCATTTCTACCTCCATCTTGACGATGACAAGTTAGAAACTACGTTTAATCTTTTCCTTGTCAAGATAAATCTTGACGCTGTAAACTAGCTCCATGGATTTGAAGAAGAAAAGGCCGCTGAAGCGAAAAACGCCAGCGCGAGTAAAGGCTTATCATCACGGCGATCTCGCCGTGGCGCTTGTTGATGCCGCCGAGACCGTTCTCACAGAGCGCGGGGTCGAAGGCTTCACGTTGCGCGAATGCGCTCGCCGTGCCGGCGTTTCTCACGCAGCGCCTGCACATCATTTCAAGGATGCGAAGGGCTTGCTGACGGAAGTGGCCGCCCTTGGCTATGAGCGCTTAACCGAAGCCGAGCGCAAAGCGCGAGAGGAAGAAGCGGACCCGAAGGATAGGCTGCTAGGCACCGGTATCGGATATGTCCGGTTCGCCCTCTCCCATCCGGCCCAGTTCCAATTGATGTTCCAGCGATCACTCATCGATCGCACGAATGCACGCTTCATAGCGGCTAGCCGCGCGGCGTTTCAGGTATTTATCGAGACCTACATCGAAGCGTTCGGTACGAACTTCCCGGCTGGCATGGACAGGGACACCGATCCATCCGTCATGCGTGAATGGGCGCTTGTCCATGGCTTCGCAACGCTTGCCGTGCAAGGCCAGCTGGGCCCCACCGATACTACTGCCGACATCGCTAAGCTGATGGCGTTCACGCGCACGGTATTCGAGAGCGCGCGCAAGTATGGGCAGCCGCTGAGATAGCGGAAGACTGCCTAAAATTTCAAGCCTGAGTTAAAGCGAGAAAAGGCTGAGTGCGCGCATCCGCGCCCACACGCCGCGGTTCTGCTTGCGGTCGAGATATTCACGGACAAGCGAACGGTGCAGTTCTTCAGCAGTCTCATGGAGACAGGCGAGCGCTTCTCCAGCACCATGCGCGATCGCCTCGAGCCGGGCGGCTTCAGCAATCATGTTTCGGGACTCAACACTTGCCATGATCGAAGCGTAAGCCCGTCTGGGTTAATGAGTAGTAACCAGATCGGGCGCGGCGGCGGCCTCGGACAGGTCCGGCACGATGCTGGACGCCGCCACTTGAAGATTCTGCTCGCTCCGGATCATCACGCGGTTCCGGCCGGCATTCTTGGCCTCGTAAAGCGCTTCGTCCGCGCGGCTGATAAGCGCGTCCACTTCGCTCTGGTAGTTCGTGGTGAACGTGACGCCGATGCTGACGGTGGCACCGATCTCGATGCCGTCCACCACCTTCGCGGCTTCAAGGAAGGCAAGGCGGACGCGTTCCGCGACGATCACAGCGCCCTTTTCGTCGGTATTGCCGAGAAACGCTGCGAACTCCTCGCCGCCAAGACGCCCGAACACGTCGGTCTGACGGAGCGTTTTTTTCGCGGTTGCTGCGAGAAGCTTGATGACCTTGTCGCCTACCGGATGCCCGAAACGGTCGTTGATCGACTTGAACGTGTCGATGTCGAACATGAAAATCGCCATCGGCTTGGTAGGACGAACTTCGCGCGACAGAATCTGCTTCGCAAATTCCGTAATCGCACGGCGATTGTGAACGCCCGTGAGCGGATCGATGAGCGCCGCTTCCTTGTGAACACGCTCGGTGCGTTCCTTCGCCATCTCCAGCAGGATGAAGGCTGCCGCGATCGAATAAAGCAGGGATTCGATCGCAAGCGTCGCGATCCAGCCGTTTGTGAGCGTCGCCGCGATGCGGTCGCCGGGCAGTACCATGGTGAGCGGCACCTGGCTCGGAAACACCACGCCATGTAGCGTGATCACGATCACCGCAGGCCAGCGTGAGTTCAGCTTTTCGCTTCTTCCGCTCCAGAGTTCGAAGGCGGTGAACAACGTATAATTGGAGATGATGAGCGAACTGACGACGATGCGTCCGATCGAGGAGTCGGCGAAACCCGGAATCTGACAAGAAATGATCCAGATGATCGCGCCGGCGAACATCGCAAACGGCCTCGCGTTCTTGCCGTCGAAAACTCGCGCGCCGTTCCACGACATACCGCAAGCGACAAACAGAAGCGCGCTTGCAAAATCGATGATCAAAGTGCTCGAGATGAATTGCTGCAAGCTCAACATACCGGCGGAAAGTCCGCCAAGCAGATAAGCCACGCCCCACCAGCCAAGCGCCTGGATGCTCCGGTCCTGTATCCAGGCGAAGATCAGCAAGAGCCCTAGCACCGCCGTCACGAAGATCGAGACGACAAGCAGCGTGGGTACGTCAAGAACCATGGGGCCGCCGCGGCTGTGAAACTACGAATTCGAGCGTGAGCCTAGCGGGGGCGCTTTACAGAACCGTCCTCGAACTGATTAAAAATTGAGAAACCTAGGAAGTGAAAAACGGGGTTAGTTCCCGCTTGCACGCATCTGCTGCGGCTCTGCCCAGGTAATATCGTCCTCGTTCGCGGCCGGAAGCTGCGGCGCCAAAGCCGGGCTGACAACCCGAAAGGCTGCGATTGCCGCCACCGCCGCGTGGGCCTCTTCCAGCGGCGGAACGGCCACCGCGGGCAGTTTCCCGGCAACTTCCACGCGATTGCGGCCACGCTCTTTGGCGAGATAAAGCGCGTTGTCCGCGCGTGCGAGCAATTCGGCAATGTCCTCGGTCCCATCGGCTCCGAGAACGGCGACGCCAACGCTTACCGTGGCATCCACTTGTTTGCCGTCGAGATCAGCGGTCGCGACCATCAGCGCGCGGCGGATACGTTCCGCGGTGCCGACAGCGGTTCCCTCGCCTGCACCGAAGAGCAGCGCACCGAACTCCTCGCCGCCAAGACGGCCCATGATGTCGGTCGAGCGGAATTCTGCCACCGCTTTTGCCGTGAAAATGCGAAGCACTTCGTCGCCGACCGAGTGGCCGAAGCGGTCGTTGATCGACTTGAAATGATCGAGATCGAACAGAAGCGCTGTCACCGGTTCCGGATTGCGCGAACGCTGACGCATCCGGCGCATCGCGGCATCTAGGAACGCTCGGCGGTTCGGAATGTTGGTCAGCGGATCGAGCATCGCGTTGGTCTTGTGCACAAGCTCGCTGCGCTCCTTGGTCATCGCAAGGATCATGAAAGACGCAATGATCAGGAATAGAAGCGATTCCAGCCCGATGATGCTGAACCAAGCCACTGAATAGAATGTGCCGCCGGCTGCGACCGGAAACGCAAAGACGAGCCAGATGCGGAAGGCGTAAATGAAGCCGTGGACGAAGAGCGTGACACTCAACGGCCAGCGCGACATCAGCGGTTCGGCCAGGCGGCTGCGCCAAATCTCGCAACCTGTACCGATTGTATAGACCGAGATGATCGCGGAACTGAACATCAGCCGCGCATTGATGGACTCGCTCAGCAGCGGAAGCTGCGAGGCAAGCAGCCATAGAATGGCGCCCGCGAGTACACCGCTGATCGGCACCGAACGGTCGTCGAACAGGCGCGCGCCGCCCCATGCGAAGCCGCAGGCCAGGAGGATCAGCATATTCGCGATGTCGATGGACAGCACGTCTGGAACGTAGCCGCGCGCGCCCAACAGTCCCGCGCCCAGGCACGTCACGAAATGACTCGCACTCCACCAGCCGAGTGCGCGAATTTCACGGTTCTGATACCACGCGAACAGCAGCAAAAATCCCAGCACGAGCGTGACTGAGATCGAAACGATAAAGAGTGTTCGAACGTCGAGATCGAGCACGGTTTAGCCTTCGCGAGACTTCGTTGCCTCCAAGCTAAGCCGAAAGGCCCTACAGAACCGGGTTTCAACTCGATAAAATTTGAACGATTTCGTCCCCGCGAAAATAACGCAAACAAAAAGGCGCGCCGCGAGGCGCGCCCTTTGTAGTGAATGAATGGATAACGCTTAGCGCTTCGAGAACTGGAAGCTGCGGCGGGCTTTCTTCTTGCCGTACTTCTTGCGCTCGACCACGCGGCTGTCGCGGGTCAAGAAGCCGCCCTTCTTCAGAACGCCGCGCAGTTCGGGTTCGAAGAAAGTCAGCGCCTTGGAAACGCCGTGACGCAGCGCGCCGGCCTGGCCGGAAAGACCGCCGCCCGAAACGGTGCAGACAACGTCATACTGACCGCCGCGGTTGGACGCCACGAACGGCTGCTGGATGATCATGCGAAGCACGGGGCGCGCGAAGTACACTTCGACAGTGCGGGTGTTGACGATGATCTTGCCTGAGCCACGCTTCAGCCAGACGCGGGCGACCGCGTCCTTGCGCTTGCCGGTGGCGTAGGCACGGCCCTGCTTGTCGAGCTTCTGAACGTAGATCGGCGCTTCCGGCTGCACGCCCTTGAGCTGCGAGAGGCCTTCGAGAGACTGAACGGATTCGGCCATCACGCGGCTCCCACATTCTTGCGGTTAAGTTTTCCGATATCGAGCTTCTCGGGGTTCTGCGCTTCGTGCGGGTGCTTCTCACCCTTATAGACGCGCAGGTTGCCCATGATTTTACGGCCGAGCGGACCGCGCGCGAGCATACGCTCGACGGCCTTCTCGAGGATGCGCTCAGGGAAGCGGCCTTCCATGATCATCTTGGCGGAGCGCTCTTTGATACCGCCGATGTATCCGGTGTGATGGTGATAGACCTTCTTCTCGAGCTTCTTGCCCGTGAAGACGACCTTCTCGGCATTGATGACGACGATGTTGTCGCCGCAATCCATGTGCGGGGTGTAGATCGCGCGATGCTTGCCCTTCAGGCGCATGGCGATGATGGTAGCTAAACGGCCGACGACGAGACCGGATGCATCGATCAGCACCCATTTCTTCTCGACCTCGGCGGGCTTCGCCACAAAGGTTGTCATGACGCAGTTCCTTGAATGGAATTCGTTGGCGCGGTTTCTATGAAAGCCGCGCGCGAGCGTCAAGCGCTACGTTGAAATAAACGTCAGTAATTACAAGAGCTTATAAATATGGTATCTTAGTACCAGTGCCTAAGTCACGCTATCTGGGCGGAATCGAATAGGTCGCGACCACATGGGCGCAAGGCTCTGTCTCGTTGACCCCCCGGATCGAAGCCTCCGCCACCACCAGCCGCTTGCCGAGCTTCAGGATCTTCACCTCGCAGGCGAGATCGCCGGGCGCCGGTTTAGAGAGGAAATTGCAGGTGAAGCTAGTCGTCACCGCCAACGCGACCGGGCCGATGGCGGCAAGGATCGCGACATAGATCGCGCCGTCGGCGATACCCATCAGCGTCGGGCCTGAGACAGTACCGCCCGGACGCAAATGCCGCTCGCCGGCCGCGAAATGCACGACCGCCGTACCCGGCCCTACCGAAATAATCTTGTTCGGCTTGCCCGGCGCATAGGCCTGCGGGAACTCCTTCGCGAGATAGTCGCGCAGTTGCTCGACTGTCATTACTACCGGCATAGCAGCCAAGATTACTCTCCCTCGCCGAAGGCGTATGAATTCCGATACAATGCAAAGCGACAAACGAGAAGCCAAAAGCCGACAAATGACGAAACACACTGCCGTTGCATCGAAATCAGAGACAGCGCCCATGGTGCTCCGCGAGGATCACGGTGCGATTGCGATGTTGATCCTCAACCGTCCCGAAGCGCGGAACAGTCTTTCGCAGGAGATGATCGATACACTCACCGCGGAGATAGCGAAGGTGCGCGACGATAATAAAGTACGCGCGCTGATCATCGCGGCAAATGGCCCCGGCTTCTGTGCCGGTCACGACATGAAGCAGATGACCGCGCGCCGCGCAGACGCCGACAAAGGCCGCGCTTTCTTCCGGCATATGTTCGAGAGCTGTGCCGCGATGATGATGTCGATCGTGCGCCTGCCGAAACCTGTAATCGCCGCGGTGAATGGTTCTGCCAGCGCTGCAGGCGCGCAATTAGTCGCTTCCTGCGATCTCGCAATCACATCGAAAGAAGCGCATTTCGCGACACCGGGCGTGAACATCGGCCTGTTCTGCTCGACGCCGATGGTTGCCGTCTCGCGCAATGTCTCGAACAAACACGCGATGGAAATGCTCCTGACCGGCGATCTGATCGACGCGAAGCGCGCTTACGAAATCGGGCTCGTTAATCGCGTGGTCGATGCAGGAGCCGAGCGTCACGCGGCGCTCGATCTTGCGAACAAGATCGCATCGAAATCCGCGCATACACTCAAGATCGGCAAGGAAGCCTTCTACAAACAGCGCGAACTAGACCTCGAGAGCGCATATCGCTACACCGCCGAGGTCATGACCGGGAATATGCTCGCGCGCGACGCAGAGGAAGGCATTGGCGCTTTCGTAGATAAGCGCACGCCGAAATGGGAAGATCGCTGATCTTCCGGGATTAGAAATGAA
>LNFM01006998.1_pt1 | contig 18952 bp, 21 predicted proteins | sample 596031 | NCBI WGS metagenome assembly LNFM01 (sample SAMN04254537, study PRJNA301005) | activated carbon metagenome | isolation source: dual media filters at the Ann Arbor, Michigan drinking water treatment plant | place: USA: Ann Arbor | reverse complement strand
GGTTCGAGGGGGTGGACCAGCGCGTGCTCGACGCGCGCGGGTTCGAGGAGGTCTCCGTCGGGGACGCGGTGCTCGCCGGCGGCGAGGCGGCGGCTATGGTGGTGATCGAGGCGTGCGTACGACTGATCCCCGGAGTGCTGGGTCAGGCCGAAAGCCTGAGTTCGGAGAGCTTTGAGGACGGCCTTCTGGAGCATCCGCAGTACACGCGACCGCGGACGTTCGAGGGGCTGGAGATACCCGAGGTGCTTCTGTCGGGCGACCATAAAAAGGTCGCCGCATGGCGCGAAGAGCAGCGGCGAGAGACGACCCGGGAACGACGGCCAGACCTCTGGGCGGCGTATCAGGGAAAGACAAATGCGGGACTTGAGCCCGCCAAATCACAGGTAAAGAGCGCAAAAGCTCGAGGAGAATAGAATGAACATCCTTCAGACGATCGAAGCCGAAGAAAAAGCCCGCCTCGTCGCCCAGCGCGCCATCCCCGACTTCCAGCCCGGCGACACGCTGCGCGTCATGGTCAAGATCAAGGAAGGCGAGCGCGAACGCATTCAAGCCTTCGAGGGCGTCTGCATCGCCCGCGCCGGCGGCGGGATCAACGAGAATTTCACCGTGCGCAAGATCAGCTTCGGCGAGGGCGTCGAGCGCGTCTTCCCGCTGATGTCGCCGAACATCGACGCCATCGAGGTCAAGCGCCGCGGCGTCGTCCGGCGCGCCAAGCTCTATTACCTGCGCGACCGTCGCGGCAAGTCGGCCCGGATCGCCGAGAAGCAGACCGTGCGTCCGGTCAAGGGCGTCGTGGTCCCGGAAACCGGCACGGCCCAGAAGGCCGACGAAACCGAAGCATAAGCCGCTTCGCTTCGCCGAAATTACAAAGGCCCCGGCGCAACCGCCGGGGCCTTTTCTGTCAGGGCCGGGACCCTAGTTCGGGTAGAGCCGCCCGTCCGCGTCTTTCTGACCGTCCAGGCTGTGCTTGAGATCGCGCATCTGGTCGTGACCGTCCTTCACCGTCGTCCAGGCCCGGCGGATAGTCTCGCGGGTCGTGGCGGAGACGTCCGAGTCCTCAAGCGCCTTCTCGAACTTGCCCTTGATGAAGTCCTCGCCGTTCTCGACCGAGTTCACGACCGCCTGCTCGTCGCGCAACAGGGCATGTTTGACGTCCAGAAAGGCCCGATGGGCCTTGGCAAGTATCGACCCGTCATCCTCAGGCTCGCCGCCCAGATTGCGGACCGTGCCCTGAAGGTCGGCGGCCACCTGCTGGCGTTCGAAGCTGCGGGCCTCGAACAGCGACCGGTAGTTGGGCTTGTCGGTTTCCTTGGCGGCTTCGCGATAGCCGTCAGCACTGTCGATCGTGGTCTCGATCAGGCTGTTGAGAACGCGGATGTCGTGGTCGTTGGGAGTGGTCATGGTCAGGCCTTTCACAGTTTCCGGGAGGAGACCTGAAAGCGTTGTAGAGCCTGAAAAGGTTTCAGCTTCGCCGTTCTACAATTTCGTACGCAGCGACCAGAGCTCGGGAAAACAGCGGCGCTGCAGGGTCTCGGTCAGATAGGCGACACCCTCGGTGCCGCCCGTGCCGCGGCGGCGGCCGATGATGCGTTCGACCGTGACCACATGCTTGTGCCGCCAGGTCAGCAGGGCGTCATCGAGGTCCACGAGCTTCTCGGCCAGTTGGTAGAAGGGCCACCAGCGAGCGGTGTCCCGATAGACCTCGAGCCACGCAGTCTCGACCTCTTCGGACGGCTCATAGGGCTTGCTGACCTCGCGGTTCAGCACCGCGACGGGGATCGGCAGGCCTGCGACAGCCAACTGCGAGAGCGTGTCGTCATAGAGGCTGGGAGCGATGAGGGCGGCCTGAAGCGCGGCGTGGGCCGCGGGGCGTTCGACGTGGAAGCGCAGGAAGCGCTCGTCCTTCAGCCCCAGCATATACTCAAAGCGCCGGAACTGGTCGCTCTGGAAACCTGACGAGGACCCCAGAACACCGCGAAAGCGCAGATAGTCGGCCGGGGTCATCGTGGCCAGGATGTCCCAGCTCATGGTCATCACCGCCTGGATGCGGCTGACGCGTGCCAGGCATTTGTAGGCCGGAACGAGGTCGCCGCCGCGCACCAGGGCCTGGGCCAGCGTCACTTCATGCAGGATCTGCTTGAGCCACAGCTCCTTGGTCTGATGGATGATGACGAACAGCATCTCGTCATGCTCATCCGACAGCGGATGCTGGGCGGCGAGCAGGTCGTCGAGCGCCAGATAGCCGGCGTAGGTGATCTCGGAGGGATTGGCGGCGTCGGTCATTCCCGACCTATCGCGCGGCACGCGCGGCGGCTCAAGGCTTGTCGGGATCGTCGGGCCGGTCGTCCCAGCCTTCGCGGCTGGACTTGAAGGCCAGAGCCATCAGGCCCCAGGTCAGCCCGACCGTGCCGAACACGCCGAGCGACAGGGCGATCAGCCCGTGAACGCCCAGCGGACCGCCACCGATGGCGGTCCAGGTGAGACTGACAGCGGCCGTCGACACAACAGCGACGCCGGTGACGGCAAGGAATTTCAGCAGCAGGCTGCGCGCGGTCAGCGCTGGACCCACTGGCCCTGGGCGTTGCGGTACCACTGGCCGGTGCTGATCCGCGGCAAGAGCTGCGTCTGGAACATCCGGGCCGCGGCAGCCTCGGTCGTCGCCCCGTCGCCGGCGGCCTGCGCGCTGCGCGCATAGGCTTCGCGGCGGGCTGCATTGGTCGCCTGGACCGCCTCGGTCAGGGCGGCGTCGGATGCCGGGACGCGGAAGCCGAGATAGCCGTCAGCCTGTTCGCCGACCGTGCCTTGCACCTTGGCGGCGTCGATCATCGACTTCTGGGCGGAGGTCTGGGCGAAGGCCGCGCCCGCGGCGACGCCGAGAGCCGCGACGGCCGCGGCGACGACGAAGAACTTGCGGAAAGACATCTGGGTCAACTTTCGCATCAGAACAGGTTGGGATTTTCGACGAGGAGGTCCTGAAGCTCCCGGTCGAGGCGCACACGAACATCGGCATCGAGTTTCGCGTAGATCTGGATCGGATCGACCTGCAGCCGGACGGTGGGCGTACAGCCGCCGAGGCCGACTGCGGCGATGAGGCCGAGCAGGGCGAGGCGGGTGCGCGTCCGGGTCTGGGGCCGAGTCATGAGCGGTGGTCTCCGGTCTTCAATCGACGGCGATCTAACGCGATTGAGCGTGAACGGGTTCTGAACGGCGAAAAAGGCCTGATCACGGCGTGTCAGGCGGTAGGCTCTCCGGCGGAGCGGCCGCTTCAGCCGACGGTCGTCCGTCGCGGGCGCGGTTGAGCTCCAGCAGATCACCGATCAACTGGTTGAGGTTGAGAGTGGTGTCGAGAGTCAGGTCGATCCCGGTCCCGGACGGAAGGGGCAGGGTCCGGTTGAGGAATTCCCGGCTGATGAACTCGGCGAGGGGGATGCGCAGCTCCTGGCGCACAGGAGGATCGTGGCGGCCGCGGATGCGGAACAGCACCGCGATACGGCCCTCGTCGAGGCTGTTGACCTCGGCGGAAAGGATGTCGAACGAGAGGTTCTCCATCGCCTGGTAGGCCAGATCCTGAACGGTGTTGGGGGGGACACCCTCTCCTCCGCCGCCGGCCTCAAGGCCGCTGAGCGCCTCGCGGGCGATAGACAGACGGCCGGGCTGGACCGCCGCCAGCGACCCACCCGCGATGCGGACGCCGTTCACCCGGTCGGACGTGAAGGGCAGGCGACCCGAGACCACAGCGTCGAGATTGACCTTGTCGCCGAAACCGGAGCCGGCGATCACCTGACCCAATTGGACATTTTCAAGCACGATGACGCCGGTGATCGGCTGGTTCGGGTCCAGAGGCACCGCGAAGGGCTCGACCCGAATATAGCCGCCGGCAACGGCCAGATCACCGCCCTCGATTGTCACCGCCGCCTTGTCGAGTCCGAACCTCAACTCGATGTCCGTCAGCGGGACGACCGTTTCCAGAAGGGCGGCGGAGAGCCGTTGACCCGGGGCGGCGGTCAATGGCGCCAGATTGATGAAGTCGATGGTTCCGCTCAGGCCCTTCACCGGACCGGCGGGACTGGTGAAGTCGAGGCCCGGGATGGTCAGCGTGCCCGAGCTTGTCCCTTCTGCTCCGGCCAGCCAGCCGATGGAACCGTTGAAGGCGACCGAGCCCGATGCAGGCGGTCCGATGAATTCGGCCAGAGGGCTGAGATCGGAAGGCTGGAGGCCGCCTTCGACGAATACGATGGAAGGGGCGTCGATGGTCAATCCGCCCGCGCCGCCTGAACCGTCGTGGTTCAGGGCGAGGCGACCCAGCACAGTCTGGCCATGCGCCAGATCGAAGGCTCCGGACCAGTCTTCGTCGGCGAGGCGCGCGGAGCCAGTGGCGGTCAGCGGGCTGAAGCGAAGGGGCGTAGTGGCGTCAACGACCGTGGCCCGAGCGATGCGAGCCTCAAGACCCAGGCCGCCAGGACCGCCGGTGGCGGTGAAGCCGCCCTCCGCCTCACGGAAGTTCAGCGCAAGGAAGGGGGCCGAAGCGTCGAGGCCGCGCAAGGCGCCCTCGGCTCGCCAGTGACCGTCGGCGACGGTGACCAGCGGACGGTCGACGGGACAGATGTCGCCGGCCAAGTCGACGACATCGCTTTCATCGAGTTCGAGCCGTTCCAGGGTCAGGGTAATGCAGCGGGCGGCGACATAGGCGAGGCGGCTGCCGGAGGAGCTCAACTCGCCCCGGGTCTGGATCGTGATCCCGCGGGCCAGACCGAAATCCAGGGCGGCGCGGCCATCCAGTGTGGCGGTGAACCCCGAAGACGTCAGCCGCCAGGCCGGGATGGCAAAGGCGGCCTCGGGCAGGCCCTGTCCGCGCGTCGTCGTCAACGACAGGGCGCCCCCGCCGGCCTGGCCGCGTGCTGCCGAGAAGATCGGGGTCGCCGCAGGCCTCAGCGTGAGAAGGCCGCCGTTGGCCGGACGCAAGGTCGCGGGGCGGGTCAGTGAGAGACGGGTTCCCGAATGGCCTGTGCTCAGATCGAAGCCGGGGACGTCGACGGCAAAGGCCGACAGGGCGCGCTTCATCCCCGCCAGTTCCGGCACATCGTCGTCGACCGGCGCGCCGAACAGGGGCCAGGCGCCGCGAGCGGATCGAAAGGCGCCCGTGGCTGTGACCCGCAAGCCGCCGTCCGAGACCAGGTCGAAATCGGTCGCGCCCTGCACGCCGGACAGGGTCAGGTCGTTCCAGCCCAGCCGCTCCGCCGAGAGGGTGACGGGTCCTGCCGCTTCAAACGCTGCGCCGCGTCCGCCCATCGCCAGCCGGCTGGAAGACAGGGTGATACCGGCGCCGTCCAGCCCGGCCCCCGACGTCCGCGCGGCGGTCAGCACCGCGCCGGCGTCCACCGCCCAGTTCAGGCCGCGCGGGTCACGCGCCATCACGGTCCGTGCGTCGGTCAATCGCAGGCGCGTCGTCGTCGCCGAGGCTTCGGGGCTTTCAATCCGGGCGACGCGAAGATCGGCCGTGCTGGTCCCGTCGATACGGAAGGTCTCGATCCAGCCAGTCGTCTGGCCGTTGAAGGTCAGATGCAGGTCGGCGTCGCGAGCCGAGGCGTCGCCGGATACAATACGGACCGCCGCTCCACGCAGGTCTATCCTCGCCTGTCCATCGCCGCGCCGGCTCTTGAGGTCGGGATAGGGCAGGTCGCCAGCCAGGGTCAGTCGGGCCGCCTCTCCGCTGAAGCCGGGCAGGCTCGCGTGTTCGGCAACGGTGGAGAACCGCAGGGCGACGCGATCCCCCGTTGTGGTCAGATCGACCGCGGCCTCGAGACCCCTCGCCTCGGCGTCGCCGCTCTTGAAGGCCGATGCCGGCATTCGGGCGGTCAGACGCATCAGCTTGCCGTCGTCGATCCGGGCGTCACCGAAGATGTTGGCAGGGCCGTAGTCGGTGTCGAGCCGGACCTGCGCGCGCTCGACCACAACCAGCGGACCACGACTGTCGGGCCGTGGCGGCTGACCGGTGAAGCGCTCCACCAGCGGGTCCAGTGAGCCAAGGGTGAGTTTGCCGTTGCGGACGCTGGCACGCACCACGGGACGAACCAGACGGATGCGCGTGGGCGTCAGGCCCAGCCCTCCCGCAGACCAGGGCGCGCCGAGGGCGTAGTCGACCTCGACGCGTTCGACGACCACATCGGGACTGGCAGCATCGCCGATACGGACACTGGCCACCAGGCCGTCGAGCTCAAGCCGCTCGACCGTCATATCGGCTTCAATGCCCTGCTGTTCCAGCCAGCCGATCAGCACCTGCCGTGTCGCCGCGCGCCGGTTGAGGTAGAGCAGAGCCGTCAGAACCAGCAGGACGCCGACGACGACGCCTGCAATCAGCCGGACACGGGGACCGCGTGTGCGCACGGGCCGCACGGGAGGCGGAGCGGGATCGATGGCAGCGGTCATCGATCGGTCATATCGGGACGGACGCTCGGGTGGAAAGGCCAGTGAGCAAAGGATTTCTCCGGGTCAGCAATATGAGCGTGTCCGTCACAACACGGCCGAGTGGCGTATAGGCCACTTTGAATGTCGCTTGGGTCAGTTCGAGACAGTTTGCCGCAGGGATGAGTCAATTCATCGTCCAAACGCGGCGAATACACAGTGGTTTCTCCACGATAGTCTCATGGTTCACGCAAGCTTTACCGACGACTACGGCTCCGGTTAACGCGCTGTAACGAACCATCTTCCCATGATGGGACGGACGGGCTATACGGCCTGTCTCGCGCGGGGGGCTGCTTCGGCGCGATCCTTGCTACCAGTGGCTTTGGCGCCGTCCGGCGTCGTTGTTTCCCGGGGACCGATGGCTCAGTTCGATCCACGTCGCCAACCGATGCGCATCGCGCCCCACGCCCTGACGGCGGTGGCCGCGATCTCGGTGGCGCTGCTTGCAGGTCGTGTGTACCAACCCGCGAAAGCGGAAGAGGCTCCGCCTCTCACCCAGAATCAGATCGCTGTCCTGGCTGATCAGGCCTTCGCCGCGGCCGGCATGCCCGCCGGTTTGACCACGCCGGAAGCCATCCCCGTCCAGATCCGGCGCGGGGAAACCTTCGAACAGGCTGTGCGCCGCACCGGCATCGCCCCGGAAGAAGCCTCGGCCGTCGCCGCCACCCTGTCGAACGCCGTGGACGTTAACGCCATGCGCGTCGGCCAGCGTTTCGAGACCGCCATTTCCCAGCCGCGCGGCGGCCGGGGCGAGGCCCGCCTGATCGGCCTGACCATGCGAACGGGCCCGGCCACCCAGCTGACCGTGTCGCGCAGCTTCGACGGCGCTCTGCGTCTTCGGGCGCTGGAAGAGAAGGTCACTCACGAGACCGTGGTCCTGACGGGCAAGGTCGAGGGCTCGCTGATACGGACTGCCCGTCGCGAAGGCGCCCCCGCTGATGTCGCGCGCGCCGCCGGCCGCCTGTTCTCGCACCGGTTCGACATGGACCGCGACATCCGCGCCAATGACGAGTTCACCTACGTCTTCGGCCGCACCGTCACGGAGAACGGTCGCACCATCGGAACCGACGGCCTGCTGTATGCCGAACTGAAGGGGGTGGCCTTCTATCGCTTCCAGCCCGAAGGCGCACGCGAGGCCCAGTATTTCGACGCAACCGGCAAGAACACGCGTTCGGCCTTCATGCGCACGCCGCTGGAACGGGGCTTCCGCGTCTCTTCCTCGTTCGGCTTCCGCCGCCACCCGATCGCGGGCTATCGCAAGATGCACCAGGGCATCGACTTCGCGGCCGCCAGCGGCACGCCGGTTGTAGCCCCCGCGGACGGCGTCGTCGTCGAGGCGCGCCGCTGGGGCGGTTACGGCAACTGGCTTCGCATCCGCCACTCGAACGGGCTGGAGACCGGCTACGGCCACCTTTCGCGCTACGCCTCCGGCATGCGCGCCGGACAGCGCGTGCGTCAGGGCCAGATCGTCGCCTATGTCGGTTCGACCGGCGCTTCGACCGGTCCGCACCTGCACTATGAAATCTGGCGGGGCGGCCAGCGGATCAATCCGGCCGGCGTGCGCACCACCGAAGGCACGGTTCTGGCCGGCGCCGATCTGACGGCGTTCCGCGCCGAGAAGGCCCGTATCGACCGCATCCGGGCTGCCGGCGGCGAACGCCGCCCGGTGGTCCAGCGGGCCGCGGTCGAAGGCCTTCGACCCGCCCAGGGCTAGGGTTCATATCCGACTGCGTCTCGAGCGCGCGGATCCGGTCCCTTCATCGTCGTGCCGCAATCGGCAAGCACGCTGCCGCGACGACAGGCGCGACATGAAGGCGGCATGCAACACAGACGACAGATACTGACGGGGCTGGCGGCCTCCGCCTTGACGGCGGGCTCCGCCTCACGCGGCCGGGCGCAGACCGCCTTCAGCTCGCGGCGGATCGCGGTGTCGACGCGCGGGCGAGGTGCCGATGTACTGCTGATCCCCGGACTGGCTTCGACCGCCGAGGTGTGGCGCGGCGTGGCGGACCGGCTGGCCGGCAAACGACGGCTCCACCTGATCTCGGTTCGCGGCTTCGGGGATCTGCCTGCGGGAGCCAACGCCAGCGGGGCGGTCATGGCGGCGGTTGCGGCCGAAGTGCGGCGCTACATCGCGGAACAGGGCCTCGAGCGGCCGGCCCTGATCGGCCACTCCATGGGCGGCCAGGTCGGGCTACGTGTCGCGGCCGACGCGGGGGCTCGCATCGGTCGGGTCATGGTCGTGGACTCCTCACCCTTCTTTCCCGCCCTGATCAGCCCGCAGGCCACGGTCGGCGACGTCGAACCGATCGCCCAACTGGCCTATCAGGCGATCCATTTCCTGGGTGACGAAGCGCTGCGCTCGCGCGGCCGGGAGATGGGGCTGGATTTGGGCGGGGCGACAGGCGCCGTCTTCGGAACACTGGGCTGGCAGGGCGGAGACCGCAGGGTTCTGGCCCAGTCCCTGTATGAGGTGATGACGGTCGACCTGCGCCGTCGCCTGCCCGACATCACGGCTCCGGTGACCGTGGTCTACGGCTGGAGCGCGGACGGGAACTCGCCTCGAAGCCGCACCGACAGCCTGTTCCGCGGCGCCTACGCGCGGCTGCGCGCCCCGGCCGCCTTTGTACCGATCGAAGGCGCCGAGCACATGGTCATGATCGACCAGCCGACGCGGTTCATGGCCGCAGTGGACCGGTTCCTCGGCTGAGCCTCAGTCCGCGTCGGGCTGGGCGTCCGGATGGGCGGCGATGAAGGCGGGATGAGCGGCAGCCGCGGCATCGATGGCCAAAAGGCGCGGAAAAGCCTCGAGCGGAACATTGAACCGACGCGCCGAATAGATCTGCGGGATCAGATAGCAGTCGGCCAGGGTCGGAGCGGCGCCGAAACACCAGCCGGCTCCGTGACGAGCGACCAGCGCTTCCAGGGCCTCGAAGCCGGGCAGGATCCAGCGGGCGGCCCAGGAATCGACGGCGGCCTGATCAGCACCGAAGGTCTCGCGCAGGGCCTTGCCGACGCGCAGATTGTTCAACGGATGAATGTCGCAGCCGATGAGGGCCGCCATGGCGCGGACTTGGGCGCGATCAAAGGCGTCCGCCGGCAGCAACGCCGGCACGGGATGGGTCTCCTCCAGCCATTCGAGGATGGCGGGACTCTGGGTCAATACAGCGCCTTCCACCTCCAGCGCCGGCACCATGCCTTGCGGATTGAGAGCGACGAAGGCCTCGGATCGTTGCGCGCCGGTCCGCAGGTCGATGCCCTGCTGATCATAGGCCAGCCCCTTCAGGGCGAGCGCGATACGGGTCCGGTAGGCGGCGCCCGAGCGCCAATAGCCGTGCAGGATCATCGCGGAAGCACCGTGAAGGTGAGGGGTTGCAGCTCGCCGATGGTCGCTTCGACGCGATCGCCGGGCTGGAGCGGACCGACGCCCTCGGGCGTGCCGGTGAAGATCAGGTCGCCGGGTTGTACGTCCCAAAGCTCCCGCGCCTTCCCGAGAATTTCCGCCGGATTCCAGACCATGTCGTCGAGCCGGCCGGATTGGCGGGCCTCGCCGTTGACCGACAGGGCGATCGGCGCGGCGGGATCGGGCAGGGCGCCAAGGGTCAGGGCGCCGCAGGGCGCGGACTGGTCGAACCCCTTGGCGGCATCCCAGGGCCGACCCTTTTCCTTGGCGGCCGCCTGCAGATCGCGGCGGGTGAGGTCGCAGCCGACCGCCCAGCCGGCGATCTCGCCGTCTGCCCCGATGGCGCAGACCAGCTCAACCTCGTGATGCAGGTTGGCGGTCGCCGTCGGGAAGACCGGATCGGCGCCGTCGACGACGACCGCATCGGCCGGCTTGGTGAAGAAGAACGGCTCGGCGCGGGCCTGACCCATCTCACGCGCATGGGCGGCATAGTTCTGGCCGACGCACAGGATGCGACGAACAGGAAAGCGCTCGGTCCGGCCGTCAATAGGCAGGGAGGCGGTCGGCGCGGGTGTGAACAGCCAGTCAGTCATTCGCCCTGTCTATGCCTGGATGCGCCACTTCGCCACCACCGGCTGATGCTGCAATGCGGGAACCGTCACCGGACAGTGGCGTTCCGGCTCAGGGTTCTCTATCTAACCGTCAAGCTTGCAACGCGGAGCGCGCACAATGGCCACGACCAAGGCAGCACGGACAGCCGTGAAGAACGACATCAATACACTGAAGGACGACCTCAAGGTGCTGGGTGCCGAAGAGAAGGCACGGCTGCGTGAAAAGGCGACGGCGGCGGAGGCCCGCCTGCGCGCCAAGGCAGCGGAAGCCGAGACCCGCCTCCGGGAGGAAGCCGACGTCCTGCGCGAGCGGGCCCGCGGCTATTACGACACCGCCCGCGTGCGGGGTCAGGAATATTACGACGAGGCCAGCGAACGTTTCGACGAGGCGCAACGCTATCTGGTCGAACGGGTGCAGGAGCGTCCGATGCAGTCGACCGCCATCGCGCTCGGCGTCGGCGTCGTGCTGGGACTTCTGCTCGCCGGTCGTCGGCGCTGATGTTCGGCGGAGGCATGGCCAGAGGTCTGGTCAAGAAGGCCGTCGCGGCTTCGATCGCGGCGGGTGCCGCCCTGGTCGCCGTAGTGGCTTTCGGTGCAACCATTTTCTACGCCCTGCAACTGATCGTGGAACCGCTGGCGGCCGCGGCGATCACCTTCCTGCTCTTCGCCGTCATCGCCCTCGCGGTGGCCCTGATCTTCGTCGCCCGCAGCGAGTCGGAAGATGAGGTCGATGAAGACGAAGCGTCGGGTCTGGGGCAGCGCGCCTATATGTTGTTCCGGCAGCGGCCGATCCTCGGAACGGTCGCCGCCCTGGCAGGCGGCTGGATATTCCTGAGGAATCCGGCCCTCGCCACCATGGTGGCGGCGGCATTCACCGAGAAGTCGCACGGCAGCCGTCGACGCCGCTGACGCGGAACGGCATCGCTTCCGGAACGTTGTTCCAGCAGGTGCGCGGAGATGATCCGCTCCCCGTTGGACCAATCACTCTGGAGGAGAGCTCATGCTTCGTTGGGCCATCATCTTTCTGGTCGTTGCCCTCGTCGCCGCCGTGCTCGGCTTCGGCGGCATCGCCAATTTCTCGTTCGAGATTGCCAAATTCGTCGCGATCATCGCCGTCATCCTGTTTGTGGTCTCGCTGATCATGGGCGGGCTGCGAGGGCGCGGCACCCGAATCTAGCCGCCTTTGCCAATTTCATTCCGGAAGGGCCGTGGTCGATCAGACCGCGGCCTTTTCCATTTGGCCGACCTCGTTGGGATCCGGCGCAGTGGCTGTCCGGCGCGTGTCCTGACGGCGAGGAAGTTTCCAGGTCTGATCCGGCTCGAAGCGGTCGCCGGTCCACGCAATAGCGGTGACCGTGATGTGGTGCGCATCCCAGTCGATCTGATTGAAACTGGGCGGCGCGCCCCGTTCACGATGCGAGAGCGTCCCGCAGCCCACCGCATACGAGCAATGGTCGCCCAGGCTGATCGGCAGGGCGAAGGGAACGTGGACATGGCCGGTGGTGATCAGATCGACGCCGGCCTCGGCGAAGATCCCGGCGGCCGCCTCGCCGCGCTTCACCTCGCCGGTCATGGGAGCGCCGATCATCTCAACCAGAGGATGGTGGCAGGCCAGGACCCGCAACGCCCCGACCGGCGCCTGGCGCAGGGCCTCGGCCGCCTTGCGGGTCTGATCGAGGTCGATGACCCCCTTTGACCAGTTGGCCCGCGCCTGCCAGCCACGCGCAGTGACGACGCCCCGCACCATCAGGTTCGGGCTGAGGAACTGATGGTCATGGGCAGGGTGGCCGGTCGCGCGCTCAAACGCCTTCCAGGGACTGAACACCCGCGCGAACAGGCTCCAGTACGGAACGTCGTGATTGCCGACGATGACAAACCGCGGGTCCGGCATGCTGGCGATCCAGCGGCCGGCCGCCTCAAACTCATGGGACAGTCCCTGCTGGGTGATGTCGCCCGTGATCAGCACCAGGTCGTGCGCCGTGGCGTGAGCATATTCGAGCGCGGCGGCGCAGGCGTGCGTGTGCTCACAGCCGAAATGGATGTCCGAGAACTGGAGGATGCGCCCCACTAGACGCCGTCCTCCGCGGCCGGCGGATTGGGTGCCAAGGCGCGGAAGGCCGTCCGGATGAAGCGAACCTTGGCCTCATGGCGCAGAAGGGCGGGTTCGCCGTCGATCACGGCCGGAATACGCGACCGCGCGCGGATGGTCGCCTGCTGGATCGCCTTGGTTGTCACGGCCGGGTCCTGGCGCCAGTCGTCAAACACAGCGTGGGCAGCGAGACGGAAGGCCTGGAGCGCGTCTGCAGGGTTCATGGCGGCAGCCTCCAGCCCGTTATGCTCGTCCATCGCCTTGGAGATCATCGGGCTGATCAGGACAAGCGCCTCGGCGCGTCGGTCGGCGCGACCGTCGAGAGAGAAGCGCAGGCGGCCGGAGAAAGCGCGTTTGAGCGCCCGGCGACCGTAGGCCCAGGCCAGTCCGAACTTGCCCTCCCGCACGGCCTCGCGGGCCGGCGCCCAGAGGGCCGGCGCCCCGAGGATGGCGGCACAGTAAAAGGCCTGGCGGAAACGTCCATCGGTGACCTCGCCGCCGGCGACTCGCTGCGGCGCGCCCTCTTCAAGCGCACGCCTGAGGGCGATCTTCCAGTCGGCGGTGCCGTACAGCGCCCGGGGCAGCATGTTCATGGTGCCGCCCGGCAATGGCGCGACCAGCGGTCCGTCCGGGCCGGCGCGCGAGGCGATCGTCCCGGCCGTGCCGTCTCCAGCCAGAACGAAAAGCACGTCGGGTCGGGCATCGAGCGCCTGTTGGACCTGAGCGTCAAACTGCCCGCCCTCCAGCGCGACGACCGTGGCCTCCAAGGCGTAGTCCGCAATGATGGCTGCCGCTTCGTCGGCCGCATTGGGTCCGACTCCGCCGGACAAGGGATTGACCAGCATGATGACCCGCGCCAGCGCGATGTGCGGGGTCAGGACATAGGTTTCGACGGTCGGTGTCTCTGCCGGCGTCGCGAAATCACTCACTGGCGTCACAGTATCAGTCATGCCGCCCGAACGTCCCGACCGGAACGATGTTCCGATCGGGAGCGCCAAAGCGTGACTATTGCTTCTTCATCTCGTCGGAAGCGGCCGCGGCTCCAGCCTGGGCTACATCGCCAGCTTTCTCAGCGGCGGCTCCGGCGGCGTCGGCGGCTTCGTCAGCGACCCGGGGAGCTTCGCCCCGAACCGTGGAGACGCCCTTGGTGATCCAGCCGTCCATCATGGCGCCGCCCTCAGCCAGCGACTGCTCCTTGATGCCCAGCACAGCCGTCAGAACGCCGAACAGCGCCAGCAGGGTGACAATGATCCCGACCAGCGGATTGCCGCCCGACCGCCGCTTGGTGCGGGCCCATACCGGACTGTGCTCGCCGTCGTCCGCCATGCGGACCGGTTCAGAAAAACGCATACGAAACCCCCGTCTCAACCCAGAAAATCGAGGCCACACCCTCCGCGCGACATCGACTGAAGCCTAATACAGACTTAACCTCTATCATACCGCGGGAACCGCAACGCTTATTCCAGCGTTCTCACCCGTGGGGCGAACCCGAGGGATGAAGGAAATATCCATGAACAAGGCAATCATCGCGATCGCCGGCGCCGGTCTTCTGGTCAGCGCCTGCGCGACAGACGAATACGGCAACCCCAGCCAAGCGACGAGACAAGGCGCTATCGGCGCCGGAATCGGCGCGGTCGCTGGCGCGATCATCGGCAATAACGTCGGCGACGGCAACGCCGGACGCGGAGCTGCCATCGGCGCTGTGGTCGGCGGCGTAGCGGGCGCGGTACGCGGTTCGCAGCAGGACCGGGCCAATCAGCAGCGCTACCGCGACAGCCAGAACCGCTACTACTACTGCTACGACGGTCGTCAGGACGAGTGCTACTGGGAAAATGGCCAGCGTCGTTACTAGGCGTACGCTGACTGAATGAACGTTCAGGGCGGTTCGTCGCGAGGCGGGCCGCCCTTTTCATGAGCTGTGAGGGGTTGGACATGAAGCGGTTGATCGGGTTTGCGGGGCTGGCGGTTGCGGTGGGGCTGTCCGGGTGCGGGGTGACCCGTTTCATGGACAGGAGCGCCGTGGTGACGGAGCCGTCGCCGTGCACGACCAAGCGGTTCGAGGTTTATTTCGCAGATAGCGAGGCGCGCCTGACCGACGCCGCGCGACAGGCGATCGGGATGGAGGCGGCGCAGGTGCAGGGCTGCGACATCCGCAAGGTGCAGGTCATCGGCCTCTCCGACGCGCGCGGCGGGGCGACGGCGAACCTGAGCCTGTCCGAGCGCCGGGCCCAGGCGGTGGCCGAGGCCCTGACGGCGGCGGGCTGGCCCGCCCCGGCCTTCGAGGTCGAGGCCGTCGGCGACGAGGGCTCCGTGACCGACGCCGGCTTGCGCGAGCCCATGCGGCGCCGCACTGAGGTGCTGATCGAGGCGGTCCCGCGCTGAGCCCACACCCCGTTGGCGCGACGCCGCGTCGCTGACGCAGGCGGTGACGGAGACGGCTCCGGGCGGCTAAGGTCGCCGCAACCGTCTCCGGAGGCCGCGTGAACCTTTTCGTTCGAGTGCTGATCCTGCTGGCCCTGTGCCTGTGGCCTGCGCAGGCCATGGCCCAGACCGCGGGTCAGACCACGGCCGTCGGACCGCAGCGCACCGAGCGGATCGAGGCCGAGCTGGTCCCCATGTCGGCCTGGGCCGCGCCGGGATCGACGGCTGTGGTGGCGGTCAAACAGACCATCAAGCCGGACTGGCACACCTATTGGCGCAATCCCGGCGATTCCGGGGGCGCCACGACCCTGACCTGGACCTTGCCCGGGGGCGTGCGCGCGGGCGACATCGTCTGGCCGGTGCCCGAGCGGCAGCGCATTTCGGGCCTGATGAACTACGGCTATTCCGGCGTGGTCTATCTGCCGGTCCCGATCGAGGTTCCGGCCTCGGCGCGGCCCGGGACGTCCCTGCCCCTGACGGTCAAGGCGCTGTTCCTCGTCTGCAGCGCCGAGATGTGCGTACCGGACGAACTGACCCTGAGACTGGAGCTGCCGGTCCGCGAGGGCTCCGCGCCGCTCGACCCGCGCCACGGCGCCGCGATCACCGGCGTACTGGAGAATGCGCCAGGGCCGGCCGGCATCGAGGCCCGGATCGTGCTGGAAAACGGCGTGCTGACGCTGGGCGCGGCGGGCGGACCGCTGGCCGGGCGCGATCCGGGTCCCAGCTATTTCTTCCCGTTCGAGGGCGGGGTCATCGACCATCCCGCCCCCCAGACCGGCGAGTGGGGCCCACAGGGGCTGACGCTGAGGCTGCAGCCGGGCGGCGAGACACGGGCGGCGGGCCTGACGGGCCCGGTCGGCGGCGTGCTGGTCACGGCGCACGGCGCCTGGGAAATCCGGGCCGGGCAAGGCGTGGCCCCGGCCGGAACGACCGGGTCCGGCGCCTTGGCCGTCGCCGCCGATGCGACGCCCGACGCGTCAGGCGCAGACTCCGGAACGGGTCTGGCGACCCTTGCCCGGGCCGTGCTGTTCGCCATCCTCGGCGGGCTGATCCTCAATCTGATGCCCTGCGTCTTCCCGATCCTGGCGATGAAGGCGGCCTCGCTGGCGGCCTCGGCCCATGACGTTCGCCACGCCCGCCGCGATGGACTGGCCTTCCTCGCCGGGGTGCTGACGACCTTCCTGCTGCTGGCCGGCGGGCTGCTGGCGTTACGGGCGGCGGGCGAGGCGGTCGGCTGGGGCTTCCAGTTGCAGTCGCCGCCGGTGACCGCCGGCCTGGCCTTGCTGATGCTGGCCGTGGCCCTGAACCTGTCCAGCGTCTTCCACATCGGCGGCGGACTGCAGGGCGCCGGGTCCGGACCGCTGGCGCGCCTGCCCGGCGGGCTCGGCGCCTTCTTCACGGGCGCGCTGGCCGTGATCGTGGCCGCGCCCTGCACCGCCCCCTTCATGGCCTTCGCGCTGGGCGCGGCGCTGGTCATGCCGTGGCCGATGGCGCTGCTGGTGTTCCTGGGTCTCGGCCTCGGTCTCGCCCTGCCCTTCGTCGCCGTCAGCCTGACACCCGGCCTGCTGGCCAGACTGCCGCGACCCGGACCGTGGATGGAGCGGCTCAAGAACCTGCTGGCCTTCCCCATGTATGCGACCGCCCTGTGGCTGGCCTGGGTGTTCAGCCGCCAGACCGGGGCCGAGGCGCTGGGCCTGCTGTTCGTCGCGGGCCTGCTGCTGGCGCTGGGCCTGTGGCTTGTCGGTTGCGGACAGGCCGAACGGGGTTTCGGGCGGCGCGGGGTGTTCCATCTGACGGCCGGCGTCGCGGCCCTGCTGCTGGCCGGGGCGGCCCTGATCCTGGCGGCGCGCGCTCCGGCGCCCGCGGCCGGTCCGGCGGCGGCGGTTGAGGGCGCCGGCCCGACGAGCGCGCCCTGGTCGGCGACGGCGGTCGAGGCGGCGCTGGCGGAGGGCCGTCCGGTGCTGGTCAATTTCACCGCCGACTGGTGCGTGACCTGCAAGATCAACGAGCGGACGTCCCTGAGCTCGGCAGGGCTGAAGGATGCCATGGCGCGGAGCAACGCCGTCTATCTGGTCGGGGACTGGACCCGGCGCGACGACGCCATCACCGCCGAGTTGCAGCGTCACGGCCGGTCGGGCGTTCCCCTGTATCTGCTGTATTCGCCGGGATCGCCCGAGCCGCGCATCCTGCCCCAGCTTCTTACCGAAGGGGTCGTCATCGACGCCCTCAAGGCCGCCGAATCCTGAAGGAGTTCGTCATGAAACGCCTGACCGCCGTCGCCTTCGCCGCCCTGTTCGTCGCCGCCTGCCAACCCCAGGCTGCTGCGCCCGAGAAGGCCGAAGCGCCCGCCCCGGCGACGCCGGCGGGCGCGCCCGTCGCCGGCCAACCCGCCCCGAACTTCACCCTCGTCGACGCCGACGGGACGCAGCGGTCGCTGGCCGATTTCCGTGGGCGGACCGTGGTCCTGGAGTGGACCAATGAGGGCTGCCCCTATGTGAAGAAACACTACACCGGCGCGATGCAGGCCCTGCAGCGCGAGGCCGTCGCCGATGGCGTGGTCTGGCTGACCATCATCTCGTCGGCGCCGGGGACGCAGGGCCATGTCGAGGGCGAGGCTGCGCGCCAATGGCGCACGCGCACCAACGGCGCGGCGACCCATCTGCTGCTCGACCCGACCGGTCAGGTCGGCAAGCTGTATGACGCCAGGACCACGCCCGACATGCGGGTGATCGACGGCGAGGGTGTGCTGCGCTTCGTCGGCGGGATCGACGACCGGCCGACCAACAAGCCCGAGGATCTGGAAGGCGCGAACAATTTCGTCCGCGCGGCGCTGGATGATCTGGAGGCCGGGCGCGCGGTCCGGACGCCGTTCGCAACGCCGTACGGGTGCGCGGTGAAATATCCGGAGACGGTGGGGACTTAATTCCCTCTCCCGTTGGGAGAGGGCTTGAGCGCCCGGGAGCGTAGCGATCGGATGCGCGAAAGGGTGTGGGTCGGGTGGCGGCCGTCGGCGTAAGCCGTGTCGCTGTCGGGAGCGGCGGCTTACGCCGAAGGATAGAGCCGACCCGCATGCGATCAGCCTCGACCCAATGGGAGAAGGGTCAGATCTGCCGCCTCAGCAGGGCCACGCCTCCGCCACGCCCGGCGGGAGGCCGGCGTCTTCGCGCCAGGCGTCGCGGTTGGCCTGCAGGGTCAGCTCGTCGAGGTAGGACAGGGGATGCAGCCACCCCGACTCGCTCCAGAAGGCCTCGGTCCAGCCGTGCCGGACCGCCCAGGCGCGGTCGTTCGCCGCCGTCCCGGGCGGGAGGTTCTCCGTTCGCCATTCCAGCACGAAGCCGAGGTGCCAGACCGGGACCTGCTCCAGCGGCCCGCCCTGCATCGCCTCGGCCAGTTTGGCCGCCAGCAGCCGCGTCTCTTCCCGCTGGTATTCGAACTCGACCTGTTTGCGCCGGGCGTAGCGGTCCCAACCCTCCGGCGGCTCCGGATCCGGATCGGCGGTCACGCGCCGTTTCCAGCCCTCCGACGCCCGCCGCCGCCACAGGTTGGCCAGGCCGACATCATACCGCTGGGCCAGAGCGGCCGCGGTCTCGCCCGCCTCCCAGGCCCGGCGGACCGCCCACCAGGTGTCCTCGGACCGGAGCTTTCGGGCGGGTCGCTCGTACATGGACGCAGGGTGGGGCGCGGCTGCGTCAGAATCGGTCGTATTTCCCGCGTTTCTCTTCCGGGTGGGAAAGGAAGCCGAGCCAGATCGTCCGTTGAGTTGAATCCGGTCGATCGACCCCGTTGGGGCGGGAGTGGGGAAAGCCCCGAGGTTCATCACAACGGACACAACGGGATCACAACGGTCACGACGGGACCGGGGATGCGCCCAGGGCAGGCGCTTTTCCCTGGAGGCCTGGATCGCGGCTTCGCCGCCTCGGTCCGATCGACGCCCCGCGTCGATCCAGTCCTTCTCCACACCTCGAT
>LNFM01006606.1_pt1 | contig 18954 bp, 19 predicted proteins | sample 596031 | NCBI WGS metagenome assembly LNFM01 (sample SAMN04254537, study PRJNA301005) | activated carbon metagenome | isolation source: dual media filters at the Ann Arbor, Michigan drinking water treatment plant | place: USA: Ann Arbor | reverse complement strand
ACCCGCCGGAGTGTAGCTCAGCCTGGTAGAGCACTGTGTTCGGGACGCAGGGGCCGGAGGTTCGAATCCTCTCACTCCGACCAATTGGAAGCGGCGAGATTGACCCCGCCAGGACATGGTCCTGGCGGGGTTTTTCATGTCCGGCAGCCCGCAGCATCGTGCGGATCGGGCCTAATTGGTCGGGTCTGCGCAGGGGCGCGGCGCTGCGGCGGCCGTTTCATGCTGCGATGCAAACCGGCCACAGCCCCTGCAGATTATACAAATTTCATGACAAAAGGCTTTCCTGGGCCGCTCAGGCTGTTACTGCTTAGAAATCACGCAGCCGCTTGTGAACCACAAGGAATGCCCATGATTCGATCTCTCTCCCTGACCACGGCTGCCCTTATCGGTGGCATTATGGTCAATTCAGGCGCAGTTCAGGCCCAGCAGACCATCGAGTCCGCTGGACTGACCATCGCAACCACCCCCGCCATCACCACCGACTACGTCTATCGCGGCCTTAGCCAGACCCGCGGCCGTCCGGCAGCCCAGCTCACCCTGGATGTCGAACACACCAGCGGCCTGTATATCGGCGGCTTCATCAGCAACGTCGCCTTCGCCGGCACCAATGCGCGGCAGGAAGTCGACCTCAGCGCCGGCTACCGCGTGGAGCTGGGCGGCGTGAAGCTGGATCTCGGCGCCGTCTACTACGCCTATCCGGGCTACAACGCGCCCACCGGCGGCTATGAGCTGAACTTCTACGAATTCGCCCTGCGCGCGAGCTATGAGCTGGCGCCGGTCAAGTTCGTCGGCCTCGCCGCCGTGTCGCCGGACTTCACGGGTGAATCCGGCCTCGGCATCTATGTCGAGGGCGGCTTCGACATGGCGCTGGATTTCGGCTTCACCATCGGCGCCCGCGCCGGCTACCAGTGGGTCGAGCGCAACTTCGCCACCGCCGGCCGCAACGAGGGCGCCTTCGGGGCGGAGGATTACGCCAATTTCTCGGTCTTCGCCTCGCGGGAGATCGCGGGCGGCGTGATCGGCACGCTGTCCGGCGTTTTCACCACGCTGGACCAGCGGGCGGATTGCTTCGGCGGCTCCAAGGTCTGCGACAACCGCTTCGTCTTCACACTCAGCCGGCCGTTCTGAGGCGCCCCTGGAGCCTGGCGGCGTCCCCCAGCGGGCGCCGCCACGGCCTCAGCCGCGGTTCCGCACGGCCCAGAACATCAGCCATTTGGCAGGCCAGGCCCAGATGATGCCGGCCACGGTGAAGTAAACAAGCTGCACCAGCCAATGCAGTTCCAGCACATGGTCGGCCAGCGCCACCACGACCATCACATACAGCAGGAAGCCGAGAAGTCCGCCCAGCAGGGCAATGGTTGTGCGTGGCATGGCGCGGATGTGGCCCAGCCTTGCCATTCCGCCAAGCCCCGCCGGGCAGCACAGGTTGCGGCAGGCCGCCGCGCCGGCGTAGCTTCCGCCCGCGCGGCAGCACGGCCCGGCCCACAGGGTGGCCCGGCGCGTCGCACCGCGGCAGGAGCATCCGACCCGCAGCATGGCTGACCCCGATACCGACCGCCTCGCCGTCGATCCCAGCATCGACATCAAGGACCACATCCGCGGCATTCCGGATTTCCCGAAGCCGGGCATCCTGTTCTACGACATCTCCACCCTGCTGCGGCACGCCGCCGCCTGGCGCACCGCCATGGCGCGGATGGCGGAGGTGATCCGCCCGCACAAGCCGGACCTGCTGGCCGGCATCGAAAGCCGCGGCTTCCTGGTGGCGGCGCCGCTCGCCCTGGAACTCGGCCTGGGCTTCGTCATGCTCCGCAAGCCGCGCAAGCTGCCGGGCCTGACCATCGGGCTGAACTACGCGCTGGAATACGGCACGGACCGCATCGAGATGCAGGCGGACGCCGTGCCCAAGGGCAGCCGTGTGGTGGTGCTGGACGACCTGCTGGCCACCGGCGGCACGCTCGCGGCCGGTATTTCCCTGCTGCGCCAGGCGGGCGCGGAAGTGCCCTGCGCGGCCACCCTGATCGAATTGCGGTTCCTCGGCGGCCGCGCGCGCCTCGATGTGCCATTCGAGTCGCTGGTCAGCTACGATAGCTAGTCCGTGGCCGTCGCCACGTTTCTGCCCCATTCCGGCGTCTAGGTGGTCGCCGTAATGGACGCCGCAGGGATGGGAACCTTCCGCCCGACCCGACGGGCAGCCTGCCGATTAGCCTCGGCAACGGCGCTCGCGGCCTTGGCATGGCCGGGTTCGGCCCGTTCCGCCACCAGCCTGGTGCCCGAATCCGTCACGCTGCTGGCACCCGGCCCGGATGGCGGCATGGGCGAAAGGCTGGCCACCCGGGCCGCAGCGGCGCTGGCCCGTGGCCTGGTGCGGGCCGCCGCCCTGCGGGTTGCGGTGTTGGGCGGGCCGGATGGCATCACCGTGGCCAATCGCTTCGCCTCCTCCGGCAGTGGCGATGGACCCATGCTGCTGCTGCTGCCCGGTTTCGCCGTGCAGGCGCAGCTGGTGGGCGATACCCGCGCCCGGTACGAGCCACGCCATTGGCCCGGCATCTGCGGCAGCGTGCAGCCGAGCCTGCTGGCGTTGCGCCGGGACGCGCCGCTGAATGCACCCATCCGCCTGGCCATCCCCTCCGCCGCCGCGCCGGAGGCCGCGGCCCTGCTGGCGCTGGACCTGCTGGGTCGTGCCGCGGTGCCGGTATTCTGCCCACCCACCGATGCCAGCCAGCGCCACGCCGCGACGGAAGCCGCCGTCACCCAAGGGGCGGCGGATGGGCTGGTACTGTCAGGCACGCAGGCGGAGGCGCGTGCCGCCGAACTGGGGCTGACCCCGATCCTTGCCTTCGATGGCGCCGGCCATGCGCGGGACCTGGCGCTGCCGCAGGTGCCGACGCTGGGGGAATTGCTGCCGGATCCCTCGCAACCGGAATTGCTGACAGCCGCGCGCGCCGCCGCCGCCGCACTGCGCGCGCGCGGGCTGCTGGTGCTGCCGGCGCTGACCTCTGCCGATACCGTGGCGCTGTGGCGCGGCGCGGCGCGCACCTGGCCTGAGGAAGCGCCGGATGCGCCGGAAGCCGGGACGCGCCGGATCGGGCCGGGGGAGACGACTCTGCTGCTCGGCACGCTGTGCCCGCCACCGGATGTGGCGCTGGCCTACCGGCTGTGGTTGCTGCGCCGGCTCAACTACCGCGCAGCTTAGCAGTCTGTCGGGTTTGCGAAGCCGATTGCGGTCTTGATGATGGCGAAGGCGGGTTCGACGGTCTGTTTGCGGCGGGCGTAGAGGTCCTTGGCATCCTGTGTCTCCAGCTTGGCCAGCATGGCGAGGCGCCTGGGTTCGGCGGAGGCAAAGCCGGTATCGGCGAGGACGGTCTTCGGCAGGCCGATGCCCGCCTGCATCCCGGGGATGGTGCGGGCGAAGCTCGCGCGGGGCTGCTCCTCCAGCCGGGTGCAGGCAGCGTCGAGCTTGCCCTTCAGCGCCTCGCGCCTGGCAATCTCGGCGGGCAGCGCCTGCGGGCCGGGCCGGGCCTCGACGTCGGCCGCTGAGAGATTGCGCTACGGGCCCCGCGAGACCCGCATCCAGGATGCTGGCAAGGCCGTAGGGGGCCAGCGAGAGGCCGAGTCCGCTTGCTGGCTGCTGGGCACCTATCGGCAGATGAAGCTCTCGGCCTCTTCCGGATTGCTGCCGGGCACGAAGCGCGCCACGCGCGGATGGGGGCATAGCGGCCGGGTCCGGTTGGGTGCCCAATCGGCCGGCAACTCGGGATTCAGCGCGCCCGGATTGCCCGGCCCGCGCACGCTGGCGATGATCCGCTCGGGTGCGATGCCCTCCTCCACCCAGCGCACCAGCGGCGTCAGCGCGTCGAACTGGTCGGCCGCCGGCCCGAAGGCGCAATGCGCCATGCCCGGCACGGGGAAGACGCGGGCGAACTGTGCCGCGGTGCCGCCCTGCGCGACGTCCAGCGCGTGGAACCATTCGATCGAGGTGTTGACCGAGAACACCGCATCCGAGACGCCGTGATAGACCAGCACGCGGCCGCCCCGGTCGCGCAGCGCGGACATGTCGGTGGGGTTCACCGGGTTCATGAAGGTCATCGCCGGCACCGGGTAGTTTGGCGTCGTGCTGAATGCGTAACCGTACAAGGTCTCGAGCGGCCGCATCGTGAAGGCCCTGCGGTCGAAACCCGCCATGGCCTCTGGCGGCGCGTTGACGATCATGCCGACCGAGAAGGCGCTTCGGGCCTCCGGCAGGGTGAATTCCCACAAGGCCCAGTTGGCCGCGGTCAAGCCGGGATCGAAGGGGAAGCTCGAATAGACGCGCCGCCCATCGGGCAGGATGGCGCCGCGATGGATCGAGCCGATCACATCTTTCTGCGCCTGGGTCAGGCAGGTGCCGTCGCGCTCGCCGGTGCATGTGGGCACATCGCGTTGCAGGTCGAAGGCCGACTGGCAGCCGCCTGTGTCCTGAACCATGCCATCGGTCGCGCCATCGAGCGCATCGCAGCGGTTTAGGATGGCCCGTGCCACCATCTGGCGCTCGGCCGGGGTGAAGGCGGTGGCCGGGTTGGCGGGGTCGGTCGCCACGCTCAGATAGCGCTGCGCCCCCCACAGCTGCGCAACCGAGGACAAGGGCAGTGTGAAGGCAGGCGCGCCGGCCAGGATGCCGTCATACCATTGCGAATAGCGCGTCGCCGCGACCATCGCGTGGCGTCCGCCATTGGAGCAGCCGCCGAAATAGGACCGGTCCGGCAGCCTGCCATAGACACGGCGGATGATCTCCTGCGCCACCGGCGTCAGGGTGCCGACGGCCTGGTAGCCGTAGTCGAGCCGCGCCTGCGGATCAGCACCGAAATGCGCATCGCCGCGGTCGCGGTTGCCGGCATTGGAACTCAGCACAGCGAAGCCCTGGTGCAGGCCGCCGGTGATGGGGCCGCCGCCGAATTCGGCCAGCGCCGGCAGCACCGAACCGTCCAGGCCCCCGTTGCCCTGATGGAAGAAGCGGCCATTCCATTGCAGCGGCAGGCGCATCTCGAAATCGATGCCATAGGCGCGGCCATCCACCGGGCTGACCCGCTCATTGACGGTGCCGAGAATGCGGCAATGCGCCGCGACCGGCTGCCCGCCCACACGCCGCCCATCCACCTGGCGTCCGCCGACCACGACGCCGCCTTCGCCCACGCTGGCTGCCGATGTGATGGTGGTGCCGGTTATGCCGGCCAGGATGGGCCCGAGGCTCGCGCAATCGCCGGTGAAGCTGCCAGGGGTCGCCGGGGCCAGCTGTGGGGCGGCGGAGGGCTGGCTGCCGCTGGCATGGCCTGCCAGGGAAAGGGCGATGAGGCCAAGACTGAACGCGGCGAGCCGCGGGCGGGTTCGGGTCCGGTGGCGCATTTCGTCTCCCTTGTTTCCCGCCTTTGCCCGGCCGGATTGGTTGCGGCGCAGTGTGCCGCCGCCTGGAAGGCTGTCAACATCCGGCGTTGGGGTTGGCCCGTTGCCGTGGACATCGATTGGCAGGATGTCGACATTTCGCCGCGTCGCATGCGGCCGCGCCGCGTCTGCGGATTGGTGGGCAGGCTGAAGGCGAGCGCCGACTCCGCCCCAAGCAGGGCGAGCACGCCGCCATAGTCCGCGATGCCGAGGTCCGGGTCGCCGGCCAGGTAGAGACTGCCGCCCGGTCACGCAGGTAGATCAGGTGGGCGCCGCAGGCGCGAAGCACGCGCAGCGCCTTGAAGCCGGCCCCGTCATGGTTCAGCCAGGCCATCTTCATGACCTGCTCGGACCAGTCGGGCTCCGGCAATGACCTTGCCCCAGGCGTAGGGGCGACAGCGTAGATTTGCCGTGCCCATTGCCTCGATGAAGGCAGTTCAGCGCGGGTCGTAGGCGCCCGCAGCCGCCGCGAGCAATTCGCGCAGGATGTCGAGCCGTCCACGAAATCCCGCAATCTTTGTGGGCGTTCGACCTGCTGGCGGATAGCGCCGCGCCACCGGGATCTCGGACGCAGGGTAGCCAAGACGTGGAAGACGCACCGAGAGGTAGAACAACAGATTATAGCGGTCGAAGACGTCGCGAAATGGCGCGACACGCGGGTCGAGCAGCGCTGCCGTGGCATAGCCGCGGAACCCGTTCGTCGTGTCGGTGAAACGCTGCCGTGTCGCCAGGCTGATCACCGGCGCGTGGATGAAGCGTCCGGCAAACCAGCGGTCACGCGGCGTATTTTCCGCGACGCCACCGGCGACGTAGCGTGAGCCCTGCACCAGGCCGTACCCTGCTTCGAGCGTGGCGACGAAGCGTGGGATCGCCTCCACCCCGTCCTTGCCGTTGCCATCCATGGTGACGATGCCGCGATAGCCCCGCGCGCAGGCGAAGGCGTAGGCCATGCGCAGCTGCGCACTGAGCCGGCCCGGCCCAAGCTTGACCAACAGCGTATTGACGCCCGTGGCCGCCAGCAATTCGGGCGACAGCGCGCCGTCGGTGGAACCGCCATCGGCAAGGATCACGTCCACCGCCGGCGCCAGCGCATGGATGCGCGCAAGCTGGCCGCGGATCCGATCGCCCTCGTTCAGCACGGGGATCACCAGCGCATGATCGTGCCGGCGCGGCAGCAGCATCCGCGTCTCGAAATCAGGCAGCTGCCAGGACGGATCGAGCCGAACCTCCTCCATGCGTGTCAGGCCTCGTCCTGCAGATAGAGCGTGGAGAGCAGCTTGAAAGCGCGCCGCAGCGCAGCCTCCGGATCCGGCGCCGGCAGCATCTCAACCGAGGCCCAGCCTGGCCCATTGGCGCGCAGGGCCGCTGCCAGCGTGGCATGGCACGAACCAAGGCTGCCGACCGGTGCAAGCTTCGGTTCGCTGACATGCAGGTGCCCGGCGAAGGGAAGCGCGGCAGCCAGCGCCGCTGCGTCGTGCCCGAGCGTGAACAGGTTGCCGGTGTCTGCCTGAACCCGGATCCCCGGTCTGCCGATCGCCTTCACCAGCGCAAGGGCCTCCGCCGTCGTGGTGGCGAACCTGCCGCCGAGCGCGGGCGCAACCGGTTCGAAGCACAGCGCGGCTCCTTCCGCCTCGAAGGCTGGCGCGACCTTCGCCAATGTCTCCGCCGCCATCTCGAAGGCGAGCCCCGGCGCGAGATCGCCCGGGTCGCGCAGCGCCGGCGCGCCGAACACCGCCGCCGTGGCGCCGAGCGCACCGGCGACGCGCGCCACAACCGCCAGCGCCGCGACCAGGCGCGCGCGCTCCGCCTCGGAACGGAAAAGGTGCAGACCCGCAAGGCCGAAAAGCACACCCTGCATCGCCGGCACGACGAGGCCGAGGCTGACCATCCGGGCGCGCCAGGCGGCAATCTGCCTTGGGTCGGCCTCCGCCAAGGGACCGAACAGGCGTACCGGCAACACCTCGATCCCTTCGAAGCCCAGCTCCGCCGCGAAGGCCAGCATGGCGTCGTCCCGCTGGGCGGGCCAGGCGAGGGCGGAGACGGCAGCGCGGCGGCGCGGCATCAGCGCAGGGGGGCCGATGCAACGAAGCGCGCAAGCGCATCCAGCACGGTATCGGCCGACATGACATAGCCCTCCACCCCACCGAAGGCCGGGCCGTGCCGCGTGCGCGTATCGTAGCGCGGCGCCAGGTCCGCCGGCGCACCCACCGCGGCGCCGGGCAACAGCAGGTCGATGATGCGGCGCGTTGGCAGCGGCTGCGTGAACAGATTCACCAGCGGCAGGCCGAGCTCGCGTGCCTGCGCCATGTCTGCCGGCAGACGTTCAAGCGGATACCACTGAAAGGCGCTGGCGGGATTGATCGCATCCAGCCGATTGGCATGCATCAGGTCGAAGACGATGTTCTTCTTCAGGCCAGGGCCAAACAGTGCCGGCAGGCGCAGAATGGCGTGGTCCTTGAACCGCGCGGTCACGCGCCGCTCCACCTCCAGCCGGTGGCGGCCATAGGCGTGGTTCGCTGTGCCGTCCGGCACATGCGCTTCGTCGAGGCACGCGGCGGGGTCGGGATAGACGTCGATGGTTGAGATCAGCGTGACATGCGCGGCGTGCACCGTGTCCAGCACATCCAGCAGGGGCGCGATCCCGGCCCAGTCCCGCGCCGGGTCGGCATTGGCTTGCCATTTCACCGCGCTGACCCCGCAGCACACCACCTCGTCGAAGTGCTGGCCTTGCAGCTCGTGGAAGTTGCGGCTGTTGAACAGGTCGGTCCAATGGCCCGCGGCGCGCAGGTTGGAGCCGACGAATCCGGTATGGCCGATCAGCGCACGACGCATCAGCGCATCGCTCCGGTCGCCTCACCCGGCCGGATCTCCGGCAGGGCATCCGCCGGCGCGCCGAAATCACCGCCCGTGACGTCCAGGCTGCGGTCCAGCCGGCGCAGGCTGCTGTGCACCTCCCGCACCACCGGCATCCGTGCGCGCGGCTGGATGGAGGCATAGAGCGCCAGGATGCAGCCGGTCAGAAGGGCGAACAGGGCGGAGAAGACGATCATCATGACGGAGAGCAGTCCGGCGAGCGTCGTCCATCCCGGCTGCACGCCGCTATGCGTCAGCCAGATCACGACGGTATAGGCCAGGGCGACGATGCCGGCGGCGACACCGGCCATGGCCAGCCAGACGGCGACGCGCAGGGCAACCGTGCCGATGCGCGAGACCTGGCGCACCGCGCGCGTGACGCTCGCGCGCAGCCCCTCAGGACGCGCATCGCCTGCCAGCGACGGCAGCTCGATCCGCCGGCCGGGGAAGGCGCCGCGGAAGGCAAGCGAGCGCATCAGCATGGGTCCATCCAGCCGGTTCGCCAGCCAGCGGGCGGCCCCGCGGCTATAGGCCCGCAAGCGCGGCGTCGGCCATTCCAGCCTCACACCCGCCAACCGGCCGGAGATTGCGAAGAACAGCCGCCCGAGCATCCCGTACAGACCGCCACCACCCGCCCCATTGCCGGGCGCCGCGGCGAAGACAAGCTGGTGATCTTCCGTCGCCGCGAGGAGTGCGGGCAGGGAAGCCACCTCCGCCTCGGTGGGCGTCATCACCACCACCCAGTCGCCCAAGGCCCGGTCCATGCCGATCAGCGTCGCGACATCGCGTTCCACCGCATCGGCCAGGAAGTGCACCGTCATGTCCGGCACGCGCGCCGTCAGTGCCGTCAATTCGCGCGCCGTATCGGCGCCGACGCCGTCCGCGACGACGACAATCTCGGCATGCTGGGCCAGCCCGCCAATCTGGCGCGAGAGCGCATGCACGACATCGGCGGAAAGCGGATCGTCCGTGACGACAATCACGCAGGACAGCGTTGCGATACGGGGCGGCATGCTGGTCCCTGGCCTCAATCCCATGCCCTCGCGGCGAGGAGAGCTTCCACGTCATAGACGTTGTCCAGCTTCGATCCTAACACCGACAGGATTCGCGGGCTATCGGGCGATGCCTCCAGCAGGATCGGGCGCGCATCATTGTCTTCCGTGGCTCGGAGCACGGCCTTGATCTCGTAAAGCGAGCGCAGCGTCTCGGCTTTCTCGATCACGGGCAGGAAGCGCGCGGCGTCGCGCAGCATCAGCGCAGAACGGGAAGGTCCGGGCGGCGGGGCTTCGGTCGGCCCGGCGAAGGCGCAATGCGGCGTGTAGCGCACATGCGTCAGCGAGTGGCAGCCGAGAGGCGGGAAGGGCATGGTGGAGAAGAAGGGCCCGTCCATGACCGTGATCGCGAGGGACGCCAGGGCGGGCGGCGGCCGGATCATCGCGATCTCCGCCACTTCCTTCCTGATCTCAGCCCCGACCCGCACCCCGATGCCGTCGAGATCCGCGTAGGTGCAGTTGATGACGTGCCGCGCGACGATCGTCTCCGCGCCCGCTTGCAGCTGGACGCCATCCTGCACCAAGCCCGAGACGCGCACCGGGGTGCCGAAACGGCACTCGATTCCGGCCCGGTTCAGCCGCGCGGCCATCTCATGCGCCAGCAGCGCCGCATCCAGGCTGAATTCTTCCACGGCGAAGACGGATTCAACATTCGTACTGTCGAAGAGCCTGGCGTGTTCCGGCGTCGCGGGGTCGCAGAAGGCTCCGATCTCGGCGCAGAAACGGACGAACTGCTCCGAAGATACCAGTGACTGCCGCGCGATTGCGTAGATCATCGGGATATCGCGGCGGATGGCGGCACGGTACTCGTCGATGAAGCGACGGGAATTGCGCCGTGCGGAGGCACCTGTTCGGGCGGCGCGGGGATAGTGATAGCCGTTATGCACCCGCGCCTGATTGACGAACGACGCGCGTCGCATGAGGCCTGGCTCACGCTCCAAGACAATGATGCGACCGATCCGCAATGCGTCCAGCATGAGGGCCACGCGTGCGCCGTAGAATCCACACCCTATGACTGCCACGGCGGCGCACTGGCTCACGGACCCGGTCCCTCATGTCAATCGCTTGGCAGTCCGGCCGGCACATGCCGACGCGAACCATCCATGACGCCGCCCAACGCTGTCAGCCGGCTATCCGGGCTTCCACCTGGACCCGCGCCCGGCAGATGGCCGGCCGGACGCCGATTTCGCTCAGCCACATGACACCGGCATGCTCGATGTCGACTTCCAGCAGGTAATCCCCCTCCCTGGCCGGCGCGCGCACCAGGAGTACCAGATCCGCGACCTCGCCTGGCAGCAGGATATGCTCCAGCCTCTGGCGCCCATCCAGCCAGTGCAGGACGCTCCCATCCGCATGCCGCCAGTGGTTTCCCAGCCAGAGGCCGCTTTCCTCGGTCGGCGCCCAGGGCATGTCCGAGGTGTTGCGCAAGGTCACGGGGACATCGCACAGGCTGCCGGGCGCGACCGTCATGGCAGCCGGCGCGGCGATGTCCGCATTCAGCGACCAGGCCGGGAAGGAGCCGGGAAAGGTCCCTGCGGCCTCATCCATCCGCCGGCGCACCACATCGCTCAGCAGGTCGAGGATGCGGCCGCTGAAGATCCTGCCGTGTTCGGAAGGCAGGATGTCGATGGAGCAATGCGGCAGATTGGCGCGTGCAACCGCCTCCGCATCATGGAACCGCAGGAAGGGATTGGTGCAGTCATATTGCCCGACAATCAGGGCGGTGCGTCCGGAGTAGGGTGAGAAGATGAAGGGGTTGAGACCGATCAGCAGCGATACCGGCCGGCCGGCCGCCGTCAGGATCTGGGCGATCTTCTGGGCGAGCAGCGCCCCCTGGCAATTGCCGCCGAGGAACAGCGGGCCCGGCAGGCCAAGGGATTGCAGATCCTCGGCATAGTTGATCGCCAGGTGCAGGTGGATCTCGGCACTGGTGGCCACCACCAGGTGCCCCGATCGCATGCCGTAGAGCGGCTGGTCCGGCCCGAGCGCGGCGGCGAAATTGGCGAATTCCTCATAGCCCTGGAAGCACCAGAAGAGGGGCGGGCGGGAGCCGGCGGTGTTCGCGCCGTAGATCAGCCCGTTCCGGCCAATCCGCTCGCCCCGCCACCACGGCTCGGTGACGGAGACGATGGTCTTGCGCAGTTGCTCCAGCAGGGCCGGGTCGATCAGGCCGCGCGCGGGCGGCGCCGGTTTCGGGCTGTGCGGCCGGCCTGTTTCCGTCTGCTCGATCATCGCCGCCGCAACCAGCCATTGATATTGAACGTCGCGTTGTATCCGAACCGGTCGCAGAGCGCCGCGTCGATCTCATAGTCTTCCCCGCGCCGGGCGAGAAAGGCATCGATCGCCCGGGACGGCGGCGACAGGGCGGATGCGGTGGCGGCGCTGTCCGCGCCGCTGCGAAACGCGCCGTCCTCGACGATCACATAATCCCCCACCGCCAGCAGGGGATCGAAATGCCGGAGCACCGCGGCGCAGGTGTCCTCGTCATGGGCGGAATCCTCGATGACCAGTAGCGGGCGGGGGAGGCGGCGCACCTCCTCCGCCGGCAGGACCGCCTCCAGATTCCGCGCATCCCCGATGCGGGCATCGATCCGCGGATGGCCGCCATGGTCGCGGGGCAGCAGGTCGATGCTGATGACCGGCCCGTCGAGACCGAGGGCCGCCATGGTATCGGCCAGCCACAGGGTGCGTCCGCCCTCCAGGCTGCCCACCTCGATCACCGCCGCCGGCCGGAGCTGCCCGAGCAGGGCCAGGTAATTGGCCATGTCCAGCGGGTTGAGCAGCATCGCCCGGTCCTTGTAGCGATAGCCGAGGCTGCCTTTCAGCAAGCCGACCAGCACGTCATCGGGCAAGACGCTGGAGAAGCTGCGGGTCGCCACGCCCCTTCGCGCGCCGGACCCGACCGGGGCCAGTTGCAGGCGGGTCCCCCGGATACGCTCCAGCTCCGCCAGCTTGCAGAGGTTGCGCAGCGGGCCGCTGAGTTCGAGGGAGTCGAGCAAAGGGGCCAGGGCATCGGACGCTTCAAGCCGCGCCTGCGGCACGATCACCGCCAGGCCGAACAGCATGGGCAGCCAGACAACCCGGAATGCCCCACCCCGGCGGGCCAGGAAGTCCTCGATGGCCGTCCGCACCCCGTTGCGCGGGCCGCCCTCATGTTCCGCATGATGCGAGGTCGGGTTGTGTCCCTCCGGCGACAGGCCGCGCTCATGGGGCAGGACACCACCGATGCGGAATTCATGGCGGTATTCGGCCGGAATGCGGTCAGGACCGTAATACAGGTCCCTCCGCCCATAGGGCCATTCCACGTCATGGCACAGGGCGACCGGCGCCCGCGCATCCAGCGGACCCGCATCGCCATAAATGGCCAGCAGCTCGTGATGGACCGTGTACCAGTTGTGATCGCCGTCGATCAGCACCGCATCGGCGGGAAGCAGATCCGGCAGAACCTCCAGGCTGGGGCGGCGGTGGATGCCCAGCGTGTCGGGAAAGCGAGTCCGCAGCCGGTCCATGTCGAAATCCGGTGCAGGGTCGATGATCTCCAGCCGCGCACCCGCCGCCTGCGCCCAGGAGGCCAGGTGGCGGGAGTTGCGGCCCTCACCGGCGCCGATCTCGATCACGCGCCGGGCGTCGAGGGCCTGAAGAACCGGCTTGATGACGCTGGGCCAGAATTGAAACACGCGTGCATCCTCCAGCGCGGGCTCAGGACTTGCGCCAAAAGGCGCCGGTCCAGTCGATCATGGTGATGGGGGCCGTGATGCCCCGCGCGGCCCGGAACGCATCCACCGCCCGCGCGCATTGTCCGAGGCCGCCATAATCGTCAATCACGACGAAGCCGCCGGGCGACACGCGATCATACAGCGCCTCCAGCGCCTGCAGGGTGGAGCTGTAGAGATCGCCGTCCAGCCTCAGCAGCGCGAGCCGCTCGACCGTGCAGCCGGCGAGGGTATCGGCAAAGAATCCGGGCAGGAAACGCACCCGGGCGTCGAGCAGGCCGAATTCGGCGAAGGCCCGCTCCACCCGCTGCTGGGACACGGCGAGGGAGGGGAAATGCGCCTGCGACAGGTCCATGCCGGGATCGTCCATATCCGAGGGCGGCGGCAGGCCGGCGAAGGAATCGGCCACCCAGACATGACGGTCGCGATCTCCGCTCAGCTCCAGCAGCGCCTTCATCAGCAGGCAGGCGCCGCCGCGCCAGACGCCGCATTCCATGACATCGCCGGGCACGCCTTCCTCCAGCACGGTGGTCACGCACCATTCGAGATGGTCCAGCCGCCGGCGCCCGATCATCGTATAGGCCAGGGGCAGTCCGCTATTCGCGCTCAGCGTGTCGAAGCCCGTCGCGCGGATGCGGCGCTTGTCTTCCAGCGCCAGCGCCAGCTTGCCGGGCACGTCATAGAGGGTCTCCGTCCAGAAGGCGGCGGGAACCGTCTTCATGCCGCGCAGGGAATCGAGGGCGACCTCGGTTTCGAGGCCCGTCTCGTTCAGCAGGACGGATTTGAGAAGGCCGAGATAGCGGTTCCGCGCATCGGGACCGGGCCGCGCCACCGTCGCCGCCTCGGACGGGGCCGCATGGCCAGCGGCAAGCTGGCGGCGATAGGCCTCCGCCGCCGCGCGGGACACCGGCCCGAAATAGCTGCGCTCCGCATCCACCACGCGGATCCGGCCCCGCAGCCGGTAGTATTCGCGGGCGGCGTTCTTGTAGACGTCCAGCGAGGCGGCGTTGGTGTGCGTACCCCCATGGATCTGATGGAACACGCCCTCCCCCAGCACCGTCACCTGCCGTGTGCCGGGATGCTCCAGCGCACGCCACAGGAGATCCGCATTGGCCGCCCCGCCGCCTGGGCTTTCAAAGGCCGGATCATAGCCGCCAAGCGCCTGCCAGAGGCCCTGCCGCATGAACAGCAGGTTGCTTTCGCTGAGCGGGCCGAACCAGCCGCGCGAGACATTCTCCGCGAAGGGGCTGATGTCGAACAGGCGATAGCCATTGTTGCGCCAGTCGATCCCGTCCAGAAGGCGGTCTTCCCACGCCGCGTCGTAGCCGTGCTGGATGTTGACCCATTGCGGACCTGGGCCAAGCTGGAAGGACAGGGTGGTGACAACCGACGCAGGGTCGGTGCGCGCGGCGCGACGGCAGGCGTCGAGCAGCCCGGGGCTGGCCATGCGGGCGCCATCGATACTGACCCCCACCAGCGGGGCCGCCGCGAGGCTCAGGCCGTGATTGATGGCCCGCACCGGCGAAGGGGTCGGGTCGGTGAAGGCATGGATCCGCAGCTTCAGGCCCAGATCGGCGAAATCCTCCGCCTTCGGCGGATGGCGCGATCCGTTGTCGATGACGATCACTTCGTATTCGTCCGCCGCAATGCCCTGCTGGTAGCGCGGCGACAGGCTGTACAGGGTGCGCGGCAACTCGCGCGCCATGTCGTAGCTGATGACGATGAGGCTCAGTTCGGGCTGGCCGGCGCTCATTCGATGATGCCGTTGGCCTGCAGGTCGGCGAGCAGGTTGTCGATGGTGGCGTTGCGCAGGAACAGCGTGGCATCGACCTCGACCTTGAAATGCTCCTCCATGGCGCCGGCCATCACGACCGCATCGACCGAATCCAGCCCCATGACATGGAAGCGGGTGTCCCCCTTGATCTCGGCCTGATCGAGATCGAGCAGGGAGACAAGAAACCCGATGATCCACGCCCTGACCGCGTCCGTCTTTAACATGGGCAACCCCCGAGGATATTTCTGAAGACCGATGACTACTGGACCTGTACGGGAAGGCTTCGCATGCGCCGCTGATTGTGCTGCGCCCGCCAGGATGGCCTCTCCAGCCCGATGCGAAGCCGCGGTCCCTTGAGGATGGCGCCCATGGCGAGGCCCGCCTCCATGCGGGCAATCCATCCGCCCAGGCAATTGTGCAGCCCGCCGCCGAAGGACAGCACCGGCGGACCCGCGCGCCCCGGCTGGAACCGGTCAGGCTCCGGATAGGCGGCAGGATCGCGGTTGGCGGCGGCGATCAGCAGGATGATGTGCTGGCCCGCCTTGACGGCGCAGTCCCCGATCACCTGGTCCGCCGCCACGCGGCGACGAACCTGCTGGATGGGAGGCTCCAGCCGCAGTGCCTCATTCACCGCGCCGGGGATGAGGGCGGGTTGGGCCGCGAGGCTGTCACACACCTCCGGGTGGCTCAGAAGCAGCCAGAGGCCGTTGCCGATCAGCGCGGCCGTGGTCTCGAACCCGGCCATGAAGACGAAGCTGGCAAGCGCCGCCAGCCGCCCGTCATCCAGCGTCTGTTCCCCCGCATCATTGAGGCCCACCAGCAGGGAAAGGCCGTCATCCGCCGGGGTGCGACGGCACGCCGCGAGGCGCTCCCGCAGGAAGGCATGGGCCTTCTCCAGGCTCAGATTGGCGGCGCGGTAGTCCCGGATCGAGCAGCCCCGGTTGAGAATGACCGGCACACCGGCCAGCGTGGCGGCAAGCCAGAGCGCCTCATCCTCGGCCAGGCCGAAAAGCCACCCCATGAACAGCGGCGGCAGCGGGTCCGCATAGCTGGCCATCAGGTCGATGCCCCCATCCCGCGCGAGCGGGGCGATCAGGCGGCCGGCGATGCGCTCCACCGCCGCGGCGCAACTGGCCTGCGAACGCAAGGCCAGAAGTCGCGCCACCATCGATCGCAGCGGGCCATGGGCAGGCGGGTTGCGGAAGAACAGGACCAGCTCCAGCAGGCGGAGCAGTTCCACCGGGTTCTCCCCCAGCGCATGGGAAACGTCGCCGACGAATTGCCCGAGATCGAGGGTCAGGTGGCCGGCATGGGCGAATGCCTCGCTCACCTCCCGGTGGCCCAGCAGAACCCAGGCCTGTTCCGCATCGGTCCAGAAAACCGGCGCCTGGTCGCGCAGGGCGGCGTAGACCGGATAGGGGTCGTCTCGCAGCATCGGCGCAAGGCTGTTGAAGGAGGCAAGGTCAAGCATGGGCCGTTTCCGAGCCGGGGTGAGAACGGGCAGGCCGGCCAGCACCCGCGATTCGCACCGCATTCAACCGGAGCATGGTCACTGCGCGAAGCGTCGCGCGACGAAAATGCGCCAGGGCGGAAATGATGTGGGCGTGCCGCCGATGGCCATGGGGCGCGCTACCCCTCCACCGGGCGGGGCGCCGCCGCGTCGAGACGGAAGGGCGCCAGCTCCTCCGCCAGATAGGCGGCGCGGCAGGCGCTGCGGCGGAGCTTGTTGCTGGTGGTGCGCGGCAAGGATCCGGGCCGCACCAGCACCACATCCGCGGGCCGGATGCCGAACTGCTCGCAGATCACGGCCGAGACGGCCTGCGCGGCACGCTCCAGCTCCGGATCGGCCACGTGCCCGCGCTTGACCTCCTGAAGCACGATGAGCCCTTCGGACCCGTCCCGTTCGACGGCAAAGGCGGCCGCCGTCGCGGCAAGGGCAGGATGGGCGCGGCAGGCGGCGGCCTCGATATCCTCCGGGTGATGCTTGACGCCCCGGATGATGACCACCTCCTTCAGCCGGCCCAGTATGGCCAGCTCGCGGCCCTGCATCAGGCCGAGATCGCCCGTGCGCAGGAACGGCCCGGCCTCCGGCGTATCGGCGAGCCGGGCGGTGAAGGTGGCGCGGGATGGGTCCGGCTGCTGCCAGTATCCCGCCCCCACATGGGCCCCGGCGACCCAGATCTCGCCCACCTGTCCCTCAGGCAGGCGGCGGCGCGTCGCGGGATCGACGATGGCCAGGACCTGGCCCTCGGCCCCCGCCCCGCAGATCACCCGTTCCGTCCCGTCGGCCCCTGCGGGGATGCAGGCCAGGCCGCTTCCCACCGGGCCGCCGGAGACGAACAGAGTCGCCTCGGCCATGCCGTAGCAGGGGAACAATGCCTTCCGGTCAAAGCCGGCGGGGGCGAGGACGTCCGCAAAGCGCCGCAGGTCATCGGCCCGCACGGGTTCGGCGCCGCAGAAGGCCACGCGCCAGGAGCGCAGGTCGAGGTCGCGAAGCTGGTCGGGGCGGATGCGATCCGCACACAGGGCATAGGCGAAATTCGGCCCGCCGCTGGTGGTCGCGCCATGGCGTGCAATGGCCTGCAGCCAGCGCACCGGGCGCTGGATGAAATCCATGGGCGACATCAGCACCGCGCGCGCGCCCAGATACAATGGCTGCAGCAGCCCGCCCACCAGCCCCATGTCATGGAACAGGGGCAGCCAGCTCACCATGCACGTCTCCGCATCATGCCCGAAGGCGATGCGGATCATCTCCATATTGGCCAGGAGGTTGCCATGGGTGACGACCACGCCACGGGGATCGGCGGTCGAACCGGAGGTATATTGCAGGAAGGCCGGATCGGCGGGCGAAAGGGCCGGTGGCAACCCGTCCGTGGCGTCGCCGTGGCCCGTCCCGTCGGTCACCAGCCAGGGGATGGCGGACAGGCCCGTGGGGAAGGCGCCGCGCAGCGTCGTGTCGGCCGCCAGCGCGGCGCAGGTCAGGACCAGGCAGGGGCGGGCATCGGCGGCGATGGCCGCGATGCGCGGGGCGGAGCGGGACGGGGTGATGAACGGGGTGGGAACCGCGATGGCCCCTGCGTAGAGGCAGGCGCAGAAGCCCAGGATGAACGGCAGGCCAGGCGGATAGACCAGCAGCACGGTCCGTCCGCGCGCGCCCAGATCCACCAGCCGCGCCGCCAGCGCCCGCGCCTGCCGGTCCAGATCCCCAAAGGTCAGGCACGTCCCCTCGCCCTCGCCCCGCTCCAGGAAGCGCAGGGCGATCTTGCCGGGAATGGTCAGCGCATGGTGATGCAGGACATGGGCCAGGCTGGCATGGCCCGCCACGGTCGCTGCACGCACGCGGTCATCGGACGGGCGTGCCTTCACCACGAGGCCGCACTGACATGGAGGCAGGCATCCGCGTCGCGGTACAATGGAGGTGGAGCGACATGCGGGCGCGCATCCCCATGGGGTTTGTGAGGCTTGGACATGATGGCGCATCCTCCCCGCTGTCCTGGAACGGCAGGTGGGGCGAAGGAGCGGAAGGCTGCGATGCCATATCTCCCGATGCAACCAGCATCGGCTGCATCCGGCGCCTTGCAGGGACGAAAAATCGCCTGCGGCTCCTCAGCCGCTGGTAGTCTCAAACGGGCTCTCACGACGCGTCAACTAGAAATGATTCTTCCGATAGCGGAGATATTCGGAAGGCGTCAAGTGATGATGCGCTCGATGCGGACAATCCTCGGCGCTGCGGCACAACAAATTCATGACGAAAATTCATGAAAACACAGAACTGCGCTTCTTCAGGATCGTGGCAGCGCCCACTGACTTCTTGTACACAGGCACATGGCCGATGGATTTTACTTTAAAGAGCCTTCCCCAAAAATTCCGGGAGTTTACATCGGGAATTCAATTTGCTATCAGACCCGAATCGGTACACATCAGAAGATTTGAGGACTTATGGTACCCCGGCATCATGGGCAAGGGCGGGGCGTTCTTCACCTGCGGCACAGAGTCATGACGGGTATTAATTACGGCGCAGAGTGGAATTTTTGTAGATCCGGACTGTCAGTTAGAGACCGTTTGAAAATGCCGGACGGGTCGGTTCCGCGGCGCTTTTCCGCCCCTGCTGCGTCGGTCGGCTTGCCGATGCAACCAGCATCGGCCG
>LNFM01009548.1_pt1 | contig 18956 bp, 18 predicted proteins | sample 596031 | NCBI WGS metagenome assembly LNFM01 (sample SAMN04254537, study PRJNA301005) | activated carbon metagenome | isolation source: dual media filters at the Ann Arbor, Michigan drinking water treatment plant | place: USA: Ann Arbor | reverse complement strand
TTCTCCGAAGCTGCCAGTCGCCCGGAACGATCTCTTTCAGGTTCTGTGTCCGCGAAGCAGCCGCTCGTGACCACCAGGACCCGGCCAAGAGCGGCCGGTGGTGGCCGCCAGCTATCCTGCACCCAACTCGAGAGCAGGACGCTAACAGATGCGCACCGCAGTCGTCGGGAGCACGGTCGCTGTCCATTGACGCGAGCTCGATCCAAGGTTGCACAAAGCTTGGGCTGTTCCTGAGGACTCGTGGGTCTCAGATGGCGATCATGCTCGCATCGCGGGCCGTCTGCCCGCAAGGAGCCCGTCCATGCTGGACTTGTCCACGTCGCCTTGCGATGCCTCCCAGGTCGGTGCCTGCGCCTGGCCGCGTAAGCTGCCGGACTCCTCCGTGACCATGTCGCTGCGAGCCGCAGAAGGTCGCGCTCGACACCTCGCCTGCCGCTCGGTCGCGTACCACGCCGCCACCGCTGCTTGTTGCCCGCGGCCTTCCGTCGACCTGCGGCAAGGAGACTGACATGTCAGCGGCCGACCTCCCGCTCATCGCCTTCGCTGCCTGCAATGCGCTTCGCATCGCGGCCTACTTTCCACAGATGTTTCAGTTGGCTTGCCGTCCAGGTGCTGCCGTCTCGTTCTCGTACGCCACCTGGGCGCTCTTCCTGGCGGCCAACCTGTCCACAGCGGTGTACGCCTGCATGGTGCTGAACGACGCGGTGCTCTGTATCGTGCATGCGTTCAGTACGCTTTGCTGCGGCGTGCTGATCGGGCTGGCGCTGTGGCGTTGTCGGTGCCCAGTGGCACAGCGAGACTCAGCGCTCGGGCAGGCCTGCGGCCCTCAGGTCGGCAAGGAAGGCTGAGGCCCAGGGCTCGACTCGCATCGCCGGTATGCGTTGGCGCAAGCGTTCGATGCTGCGGAACGCAGTCGCCCGCACCACAGACAGGAAGCGCGCAGCCTCCTGCTCGCGGCCGAGCCGGCGCGCTGCTACGGCTGCAGACAGATAACAGGTTGGAAACGTCGGGTTCGCAGCAATGCCGCGAGCCGCGAACGCGAGCGCTTCGTCTTCCCGGCCAAGCATCGATGCGGCACAGGCTTCGCCCCAATGCCAGATCGCGCGCAACGGTTCGCGAGGGCTGAGCGCGAGCGCGCGCGAGCACAGGTCAAACGAACGCTCCGGGTGCCCTCCCGCGCTGGCGACGAGGCCGAGCAGTCCGTATGCGGGCGCGTAGGAGGCGCTGATCTGCAGGCAGTGCCTGAGCGAGGCCTCAGCGCGCACCAACTCGCCTGCAGTAAACAGGGTCAGCCCCAGCGTGTATTGGGCATCGGGATCCGATGGCGACAGCCCCGTCGCTCGTTCGGCATGTGCCGTGGCGTCGGCAAGCAGGATGTCTGGGTTGGCCTCTTGCCAGTCGAACTGCACGGCGCGGTACTCGCAGTAAGCGAGCACATTCCACGCAGCGCCGACCGACGCATCGCGGCTCACCGCCTCGGCAGCCCACTTCCAGGCGAGGTCATTCGTCTCCCGGCTTTGTGGTCGGCAGTACAACTCGACCCAGGCCCGCATCGCCAACTCGAGTGCGCTCGCCCGTTCAGGGCCTTGGACGTCGATCTCGCGCGCCGCGTGTTCCGACACTTCCAGCCGCCAGACCCGAACCAGCCGGCCGGCCACGCGTGAGGCCAGCGAGGGCCAGTCGGCTGTCGGCGCCTCGATCGACTCGCTGGCCAGCACGGCACCGGTGGACGCGTCGATCAGGTCGCAACTGATCGTGAGGCGGTCGCCGGCCGGTGCCATCGCACCATCGACGACGTATCTCACCTGGAGTTCATCGGCAATGCGACGTGGCGACAACGCCAGGCCGCGGTACGACAGCATCGTGCCGCGCGCGATCGTCGTCAGCCCTGGCTGACGCGACAGCTCGAGCACCAGCTCGCCCAGAAAGGTCTCCGGCAGGAACGAAAGCGTTGCCGGCAAACCCAAATCGCGAAACGGCAGCACGGCCACCGTGCGGGCGGCGGGCAGGTCCGTCACCGAAGCGATCGGACCCGACGCAGGCGACTGGAGGCGCCGCACCGCAGCCACGAGGCGATACCCCTTGCGGGGCACAGTGGCAATGAACTCCCCGCTGACGGTGTCGGCCTTCAGCACCGCTCGAAGCTCGCCAATGGCTTGGTAGAGCGATTGATCGGTGACGACAACGCCACTCCAAACCGTGTCGAGCAAGTCCTGACTCAGACAGACCTCGCCGGGTCGCTCGGCCAGCGCCATCAGCAGGCGCATGGTGCGTGGCTCGAGCTTGATCGTACGGCCGGCAAGCGTCAGCGTGTCGGCTGTCGGGTCGGCATGCCATCGACCGACGGAGCAGCGGCCCGACACCGCAGCACCGGCTGAGGAATTGGAGTCGCGTTCCATGCAGTGGTCGTTGCGCAGAAGGGTTTTGAAAGGATTGAGCTTAGCTTGAGGACTTTCGAGGCCGGCTCCGGCACGATGGCAGCCATGTTGCAAGCACTGGACCACGTCACTTTACGCTCGACCGACCTGGATCGAACGCTGGCCTTCTTCCAAAGCCTGCTCGGCCTGCACCCTGGTCCTCGTCCTGGGTTTGCCGTGTCGGGGTTGTGGTTGTACGCCAATGGTCACCCTGTGGTGCACGTGGTGGAAAGACCTGTCGAAGGGCGAGTTGGCGTGATCGAGCATGTGGCGTTCCAAGCCCGCCGCAGGGCGGCGGTTTCGGCACAACTCGAAGGGGCGGGCGTGCCCTTCGAACTGGTGGCCCTGCCCGACGGATCGGCGCTGCAGATGTTTCTGCACGACCCCGACGGCGCACGGATCGAGCTCATCTTCAAGCATCCGGAGGATCGATGACCATGAATCGCAGAAGCTTCATCTCCCTCGCATCTGGCACCCTCTGCAGCGCAGTGGCTTCAGCGCCCGCGATCGCACAGTCCGCCAGCGCGACGCCGCTGACCATCGTGATTCCGTTCGCGCCCGGTGGTGCTTCGGACCTCGTGGTGCGCTTGTTGGCCGATGGGCTTTCGCGGGAACTGGGACGCCCGGTGGTTGCCGAGAACAAGGGCGGCGGAGGTGGGCTGATCGCAGCCGCCGCGGTCGGCCGTGCCGGTCCCGACGGGCATACGCTGCTGTATGGCAACCAAGGTCAGATGGTGGTGGCCCGACACCTCTTCCCTGCCAACGGGCCCGAGCCGCGATTGGCATTGATGCCGCTGACGCTCACGGCCCGCACCCAGTTTTTTCTCGTGGTGCCGACGAGTTCGCCCGTTGCGAGTGCACCGGCCCTTGCGGCAGCGGGGCGACACGGCCGGCTAAAGGTCGGCATTCCGGGCATCGGCTCTCCGCCGCATCTGGCCACCGTGCTGTTCGGTGAACTGGCTGGCGCTGCGATCGATGTGATTCCGTACCAGGGATCGGGGCCGCTGCTGGTAGACCTGATCGCTGGCCGCCTCGATGCGGCCTTCGACAATGTCGCGTCGAGCCAAGAACATGTGCGCTCAGGCAGGCTCCGTGCGCTGGGTGTCTCGGGAGCCAGCAGAGCGGCCGTCGCGCCGGGTATTCCCACCTTGTCCGAAGCGGGCGTCCCGGGCTACGCGTACCAGTCCTGGCAGGGACTCTTCGCCCCCAAGGGAACGCCCGTCGAACTGGCCGCCAGTCTGGTCACGAAGTTGCATCGCGTGTTGACCGATCCGTCTATTCGCCAGCGCCTGGCCGATACGGGACTTGAGGTCGCAACGAGCTCACCAGAAGACTTCGAAGCACTGATCGCCCGTGATGCTGACGATTGGGAGGCCCGGGTTCGCAAGGGGCTGATCCGACCTGCCTGACCCTCGACAGGCGACTGCATCGGGGCAAGCAAGTCAGGGATGTCAATGTCTCTGATGGGTCGCCTGCTGCCAGCCAACTCAACGAACAGCCTGCCCAAGACCGATCATTGAACCCCACCTCAGCGTCCGCCACGCCACCCGCCCCGTCAGCTCGACGCAGACTCGCCTCCCAGGATCGCTGCGATGCCCTTGAATGCCGATGAGCTGTCCGAGCGCCGGTGAGCTGATGCGGTGTGCGCGGCGCAATGGTCCGTGGAAGAATGAGCGGTGCTTGAGCCCGCTCTGAGCGATGTGGTGCGCCGGGCGGATCATCGTTGCCGTGCCCGCGATCCCCGATGACGAATCAGCCTTCCACTGCGATCCTGGCGACCTGCCCCTGGATTCCCGGGTTCCGCTCCGACGACCTGGGCGAGGTGCGGCGCTTCTTCGGCGAATTCGATGGCGCGAGGGCGCGCGTGGCCCACAGCCGCCAGCCGATGGGCTGTGTGGCGCACGCGCTGAAGGGCCGGATCACGGCGCTGGGAAGCACCACATCGCTCGTCGGCCAGACGGCTCGTTGGGTCGTCGAAGGCCCTGTCTTTCAGGTGGCCCTGCCGGCAGGCAGCGTGTTTCGCACAGGACGGCTGACGTCTCTGCCCACCGGTCCGTCCTCGGTCGTCATCGTGCCCTCCGGCTGGGAGTGGAGTCGTATCAGCCCGCCAGGCCTCGTGTTCGCCGTTCATGTCGACCACAGCGCGCTGCGCGATGAGTTGCAGGCGATTCGCCCCTCGGCGAGTGGCGAGCTGCTGTCCGGTCTGGTCCTGCGGGACATCGATGCGGCCACGCAGGCCAGGCTGCGCGCAGCCGTCGCGGCCACCGTGCTGGCCACCCAACCCGGCGCCTCTCCACAGCAGTTGAAGCTGGCCGAGGCGCGCCTGCTGGCCGAGACCGCCCAGCTGATTCCAGACATCCTGGTCCGGCAGAGGCCCGCCGACCTGAACAAGCAGCGTGTCATGGACCTGGAGGGCTGGATCGATGCGCATCTGAGTGAACCGATCACCCTCGGCGAGCTGTGCCGGATCGCCGGCGTGGGCGAACGCTGCCTGCAGCGCGACTTCGAGCACAGGCGCGGGATGTCGCCGATGCGCTTCGTCGCCGAACGGCGCCTCGCCGCCGCCCACCAGGCGCTCTTGCGAGCCGGCCCCGGCGCCAGCGTGACGCAGATCGCGCTGGCCAGCGGCTTCGAGCATGTGGGGCGGTTCGCTCAGCTCTATCGGCAAGTGATCGGTGAACTGCCGTCGCGGACGTTGGCGCGCTCGCGCCGGCACTGAGCCCGTCCGGCGCGCCGAGCGACGCACCCGGACCAGCGGTCCCGGTGCGTCGCAATCTGGATTGTTCCGCTGCCCCTGCTGGCTACGATCCGGCCGGGGCTGGCGCAGGCTTGCGCGCGAGGACGGAGAGCTCACGAAACGCATTGCCACCACCACCCTTTTCTGCCTCTCGAGTGCCGTCGCGCTCGCCGGCCCGCCCTCGGCCGATGTGATCCACCGGCCCGTCAAGCCGAGCGGCCAGGCGACGACCGGGACGGTCGGCCTTTCGGCCAGCCACATGGACCGCAGCGTCGACCCGCGCCAGGACTTCTACGCCTATGCCAACGGCAATTGGCTGAAGCGACTGACGATCCCAGATTCGGAGTCGGACATCGGCGGCTTCTCGCTGCTGGGCGCCAACCTCGATGTACAGCTGCAGCAGCTGGCCGTGCAGGCCAGCAGGAGCCAGGCGCCCAAGGGCAGTCCGACGCAGCAGGTGGGCGACTTCTACCGCGCCGCGCTGGACATACGGCAGCGCGATGCCGCCGGCCTGCAGCGGCTGCAGCCCGACCTGGACGCCGCCGCGCGCGCCAGCAGCCCGGCCGACATGGCCCGGCTATCGTTGCGGCTGCAGGCCAGCACCGGCAGCTCGCCGCTGTTCAACCTGGTGACAGTGCCCGACCTCAAGGACAGCCGCCGCACGCAGCTGTCCCTGCAGTTCGGGGACCTGCAGCTGCCGCAGGACCAGTACCGCGATCCGGCCAGCCAGAAGATCCGTGACATCTACGTCGACTACATCACCCGCATGCACCAGCAGCTGGGCGATGCGCTCGAAGTCGCGGCCGCCAAGGCGCGCACCATCCTGGCGATGGAAGCGGAGCTGGCGGCGAATCGGTTGACGCCTCTGCAGCTGTACGAACCGCCGCTGATCTACAACCTGCTGTCGGTGGACGAGGCGCAGGCCCTGATCCCCGCCTTCGACCTGCGGGCGATGGCGGTGGCGGCCGGGCTGACGCTGCCAGACCGGCTGCAGGTGTACGACATGGGCGCGGCCAAGGCGACGCAGCTGCTGCTGAGCAGCCGGCCTGCACAGGACGTGCAGACGCTGCTTCGCTGGTGGGTGCTGGCGCTGAACGCCGACTTGCTCGGCCAGCCCTGGCTGCAGCTCAGCCAGGACTACCAGCGCCAGCGCGACGGCCTGGCCACCACGCCGCCGCTGGAGCGGCAGGCGGTGCAGGCGGTGACGCTGCAGCTGTTCCACCCGCTGTCGCAGCTGTACGTGAAGCAGTACTACACCGACACCACCCGGCGCGCGATCACGCAGATGGTGGGCCACGTCAAGGCCGAGTTCGCCCGGCGCCTGAAGTCCAACCCCTGGCTGGACGCGCCAACCCGTGCTGCCGCGCTGGCCAAGCTGGCCAAGATCGACATCCAGGTCGGCTACCCGCAGCGCTGGATCGACTTCAGCGGCGTGGACATCCGGGCCGACGACCACCTGGGCAGCAACCAGCGCCTGGCCGCGTTCCGGCTGCAGCGCATGCTCGACAGGGTCGGCAAGCCGGCCGTGCGCGAACGCTTCGCCGAGGTCGGCCACACCACGCCGACGTCGGTCAACGCCGCCTACGACCCGCAGCTCAACGGCATCGACATCACCGCCGCCATCTCGCAGCCGCCGTTCTTCATGCCGGTCGCCGACCCCGTGGTGAACTACTGCACCATGGACGCGGTGATCGGCCATGAACTGACGCACGGTTTCGACAACTTCGGGGGCAAGTTCGACGCCGACGGGAACGTACGGAACTGGTGGACGCCGCAGGCCACGGCCGAGTTCAAGAAGCGCAACGACCTGCTGGTGGCGCAATACAGCCAGTTCCAGCTGCTGCCGGGCCTCAAGCTGAACGGTGCGTTGACGCTGGGGGAGAACACCGCCGACGTGGGCGGCATCACGATGGCGCATGCGGCGCTGCACCGAGCGCTGAAGGGCAAGCCGCAGCCGAAGGTCGACGGCCTGACCACCGACCAGCGCTGCTTCGTCGCCTGGTCGCAGCTGTGGATCTACTAGGCCCGGGAGGAACTCATCCGCGTGCGGGCCGCCACCGACCACCACGCCAACAGCGTGGTGCGCGGCTACGCCTCGCTGATGAACCTGGACGCCTTCCACAAGGCCCTCGGCACCCGCCCCGGCGACGCGATGTGGCGCGAGCCGGCCGACCGGGTGCGCATCTGGTGACCAGCCGTCCTGGAAAGCGGCCACGTCAGAATGACGTACAGAATGTCTCGCGGAGAAGTGACCATGGTTGGAGCATTCCGTTCGCTGGCCCGGGCCCTGGCCTCCCTGTCGATCGCCGTCTTGGCCGGTTGTTCGATCACGCCGACTGCCAGCACCCCGATGCGGCCAGAGCTTGCCGCACAGGGGATCACGCTGGTCCGCGCGTTGCCGGCCAAATTGCCGGACAAGGCCGTGGCGGTGCCGCATGCCCAGTTCGTGCTGGTGCCCAATGAAAGCCCGGCCGGCCTGCTGGTGCCCGTGCCCTTCGTGGCCGAGGCCATCAGCGGCGCATTCGATCGCAACGTGGCCGAGGGCCTGGAGCAGCGTTACGCGAGCATTGCGCCCTACCGCCTGGCGTTGGCCGCCATGCAGGGCAGCCCGCTGTTTCGTCCGGCCGGTGGCGCGCTCACGCTGAAGCCCTTTGTCTTCATCACCGAGTGCGTGGACGATCGCTACCGCATCGCCTCGGTCTTTCAGCTGGAAGGCGGGGGCTGGATCGGGCGCTACACCGTCCATCTGCCCACCACCTACCCGCTGGACGCCTTCAAGCAGCCGAGCGCGGCGACCCTGGCCACCTTGCAAGCCGAGTTGACGGACGCCGCTGCCCAACTGAGGGACCTGGTCGAGCGCGGCGCCCGGGGCGAACTCGGCCCCAGCGCGGTACGGGCCGAAGTGGGCAGCTTGCACCTGGTGGGCGGCCGGTCGGCGGGTCTGCTCTCGCCCACCATGGTCCGGGCCAAGAATGCCGAGGTCATCGAGGAAACCGCCGACCGCGTGATCGTTCGCCTGCCGGGCTTCATGGGGATGGCCGGCACTGCCGGCGGTCTGTTCTTCGGGGTCCACGTCTTGCGCAAGGACCAGTTGCACACCTTCAACAAGGGCTGAGAGCGGGGAGCGGGAGCCCGACGCCGGATCGATCGCCATGAACCGGCGGCTCGCGATCCGCCTGGTCACCTTCGTGGGCTGCATGCTCATCACACCGGTCGGCGAGAGGCGGCGCGGCAGCCGACCATCCGCCGCCGCAATGGCGCACCAGGCGTCCGAGGGAGGACCACGATGACCCGCCGAGTCCGATCTGCCTGGCTGTGGCTCGCAGGCGCGCTGTTCACAGGGCATCCGGTGGCCGCCACGCCGCCGGGTGTCGACGGCACCCGGCAGGTCGGGCCCTTTGCGGTCAGCGCCCACGGCAAGAGCAGCGGCAACAGCAGTCTGTTTCTGCGCACCGGCAACCCGTTTGGCAGGCTGGACTCGCGCGTGTACGAGGTCCGCTGGAACGGCCGGCCCGTGGAGCTGCCCGTGATCGGCAAGCGCTTCTGGCAGGTACTGGACCTGCCCGATGCGAAACGACCCGCGCTGCTGGACCTGCACACGCTGCAGCGGGTTCCGGTGGAGCCCTGGCTGACCGAAGGCCAGGGCGAAACCCAGGTCAGCATGAACGCCAGCAACAGCCCCGCCGTGGCCTTGTCGCCCGGCCGCACGCGTTTCGTGCTGCGGGGCGAAGGCCGGGACGCCGGGCGCGGCGGCGACAGCTTTGGCGTGCTGCTGCTGATCGACCTCGCCACCGGCAAGCCCGAAGCGCTGCGGCTCGACCGCCAACTCACGCCCTATCCCAGCCTGGGCTCGATCGACGCCGACTGGATCGCCGCGCATCTGAAGTGGACGCGCGGGTCAGACGGCCGCGAGCGCCTCGGCCCGCGTTAGGGCCTTGGGGGTTCGCGGAAACCGGGGCACTTGGCCGGTCTGATCGCCGTATCAGCCCCCGCAGGCAGCGGCAGCATGGGGGGCATGGGATGGCCTGTCCGGCCGGCCCGGAGAACACCCATGGCCCCAGCCGACAACGCGCTTCCCAACCCACCCGCCACACCGTCCTGCGCACCGCTGTGGGTGATGCCGCTGCCGGCGCTGGTGAGCTTTCAGCGGCTGATGCAGTACGAGGGCCAGGACGTGGACCTGCAGCGCATGTGCATCGACGATGCGTACGCCTACGAATGCCTGGTCGCCGGCCACTGCAGCAGCGACGACCAGCTGCGCCGCGCCGCCGTCGGGCTGTTCGCCGCGTACCACCGCAACACCACGTCGCCTGCGAACATGCACTGGCAGTGAGCTGACCCGCCGGGGACCCGGACAGGATGGCTGCGCACCTGCAGTCGCTGCATCCAGGAGGGCCCATGCGAACCACCCATCTGCCCGACGGCACGCCGTTGCCCGTGCTGGGCCTGGGCACCTGGCGCCTCGGAGAAGACCCGGGCACGCGGGACAGCGAGAGCCGAACCCTGCATGCCACCATCGCCATGGGATACCGGCTCATCGACACCGCCGAGATGTACTGCGAGGGAGGCGCCGAGCAGGTGGTCGGGCGGGCCGTGGCCGAGGCCGAGGCCTTCCGTGCGGGCGACGTACGCCGCGAGGCCCTGTACGTGGTCAGCAAGGTCTAACCGCACAACGCCAGCCGGCACGGCACCGTCGCTGCCTGCGAGCGCAGCCTCGGTCGTCCGGGCCTGGACCACATCGACCTGTACCTCCTGCATTGGCGTGGCCACCACCCGCTGAAGGACACCGTGGCGGCCCTGCAGGCGCTGGTGGCGGCCGGCATGATCCGCCATTGGGGCGTCAGCAATTTCGACGTGGACGACCTGCAGTAGCTGGCGGCCGTGTTGCGCCAGGGTGAGGCCGGCGCCCCCGGCTGCGCCGCCAACCAAGTGTACTACTCGGTGAGCGAGCGCGGCCTCGAGTTCGGCCTGATGCCGTGGATGCGCGAGCAGCCAGCCCGGCGTGATGGCCATCCTCAAGGCGGGCACGCTGCAGCACCGACGGCTGACCCCCGACCCGAGGCCGTCGTTGACGGTAGTGCGGCGCCTCACGGGCGGGCAGCTCGGATGCTCAGCCAGCGATCGAGTTCGGTCAGCGTGCGGTCGATGTCCAGCGGCTTGGTCCAGTAGGCTGCGAAGCCACCGGCCAGGGCCTGCGAGATGTCGTCGCTTCGCGCTGCAGCGGACACCGCCACCGCGGGTGTGCCGAGCTGGGGGAAGCGCCGGCGGATCTCGGTCAGCAACGCCGTGCCCAGCATGTCGGGCAGGTGCATGTCCAGCAGCAGCAGGTCGGGCACCCAGCTGTCGAGCAACTGCAGGGCCGACGTGCCCGTGGGCGCGACTTTCAGGGTGACGCCAGGCCGCAGACCGATGATGGCCTCCATCAGCACGGCGTTCACGGGGTTGTCTTCCACGTACAGCACGCGGCTTTGGATGCCATCGGCCTTGCCCAGCAGGGCACTGCCCGGCTCTGCCGACTTCGCCGACTGCACCGACTGCACCGACTGCGCCGCACTCGGGGTCAGGGCCGGCGGGTTGCCCACCCCGATGTGCAGCGGCAGCTCGAAGGCGAGCGTGGAGCCGACCCCGGCCCGGCTGTCCACCGCCAGGCTGCTGCCCATCTGCGTGAGCAGGTGGCGAGTGATGACCAGGCCCAGTCCGGTGCCTTCGACGCCGGTGTGCTGCGCGCCCAGGCGGTTGAATGGCTGGAACAGCTCGGCCTGCTGCTGTGGCGTCATGCCGATGCCCTGGTCGCTGACCGCCAGCCGCACCGAGCCCGTGCCTGCCTGCACCTGCACCTGCAACTGCGCGCTGCCGCCGGGCTTGTTGTACTTGATCGCGTTGGACAGCAGGTTGACCAGCACCTGGCGCAGGCGCAGGCCATTGGCGATGACGATCAGGTCATCGGCCACGGGCGCACAGTCGAGCGCGATGCCCGCTGCGGCGGCCTGGTTGCACACCAGGGCCAGGGCTTCGGTCGTGCAGCGGGCCAGGCCCACCGGTCCCAGGTCGACGCCGGCCTGCAAGGACTCCACGCTGGTGATGTCCAGCACCTGGTCCACCAGCTGCAGCAGGTGCTGGCCGGAAGCGGCCACCACGCCCAGTCGTTCGCGCTGGCCGGCCGTGAGGTTGTCGGCACCGTCGCTGGCCAGCAGTTGCGTGAAGCCGATGATGCCGTTCAGCGGCGTGCGCAGTTCATGGCTCACACGGGCCAGGAATTCGCTGCGCACCTGGGCCATCCGGTCGGCCGCAGCGCGTTCGGCGAGCGCCGCTTCCATCGCCCGGCGCTGTGTCACGTCGGCGATGTGGCCGTGCCAGACCCTCACGCCGCCGGCCAGTTCGCGCGGGGTGCAATGCAGTTCGTGCCAGCGAAGCTCGGCGCCTTCGAGCAGAACGCGGTAGCTGGCCGTCCAGTCCTGGCCGCGGTCTGCGGCGGCGTTCAAGGCCGCCAGCAGCGCGTGCCGGTCGTCGCCGTGCACCCGGCCGAAGAGGGCTTCGGCCGAGGCCTGGGCCGCCTCTGGCGTGGTCTCGTACAGGCGGCGCACCGCCTCGCTGACGAACGGGAAGTGCCGCCTGCCGTCCGGCAACTGCATCAGCTGAAAGATCAGGCCCGGGGCGTGGTCAGCGGCGCGCTTGATGCGCAGCATCTCGTCTTCGATGCCCCGCCGCCGGCGTATCGGGGCCAGGATCACCTGGACCTCGTGCGCCGCTGCGGCAGCGCTGCCGGCGGTGTCGGACGGGGTGGCCGGACCCGGCACGCGGGCGCTGTAGAACAGCACATCCACCGTCGCACCCTGGCGTGCGCGCAAGGCCAGGGAAACTTCCTCGACGTTGCCGTGCAGTTGAAGCAGCGGGTGCAGGTAGCTCTGGAAGAGGACGCGGGAGGCCGCGGTCAGCAGACCGTCGAAAGGGCGGTTTTCAATGGCTTCACGGTCATGGTCCAGCAGTCGGCACAGGCTGTCGCTGGCGCTGATGACCAGCCCGCGCGCGTCCAGGTAGAGCGTCGGACAGGGCCAACCCTGCGGCAGCGCCGGGTGGTTCATCGACGGACCGCCTTCAGTCGTCGGCCAGGTAGCGCCCGATCAGCGCGACGGTCTGTTCCGGATGCGTCATGTGCGGGCAATGGCCCGAGGCGTCCAGCACTTCCATCGTGCTGCCCTTCAGGTGCTGGTGCACGTACTGGCCCACCGCCATCGGCGCGATGGCATCGTCGGCGCACTGGATGATCAGCGAAGGTACGGTCACCCGAGGGAGATCGGCACGGTTGTCGCCCAGGAAGGTGGCCATCGCGAAGCGCCGCGCGATGTAGGCGTCGTTGGCACAGAAGCTGGCCTTGAGCTCGCTGGTCAGCTCGGCCGGGCCTTGCGGCCCCATCACCACCGGCGCCAGGAAATCGGCCCAGCCCAGCATGTTGGTTTCCATCATGTCGATGAGGCCGTCGATGTCGGCGCGCTCGAAGCCACCGGTGTAGTCGGGCGGCGCATTCAGGTAGCGCGGCGACGGGCCGACCAGCACCAGGCGCGAGAACATCTGGGGCTGGGCGATGCTGGCCAGCACGCCGATCATGGCGCTGACCGAATGGCCGACGAAGACTGCCTTGCGCACCTCGGCGGCCCGCATCACCTCGAGCAGGTCGTCGGCATAGCCCTGGATGCTCGCGTGCCGCTGGGCGTCGTAGGCCTTGCTGTCGGCGCCGCCGCAGCCGATGTGGTCGAACAGCACCACCCGGTGCGTTGCCTCAAAGGCCGGCGCCACGAAGCGCCACATTTGCTGGTCGCAGCCGAAGCCGTGCGCGAAGACCATGTCAGGTCCGGCCTGGCCCCGGAAGGTGACGTTGTTGCGGCGCAGGATGTTCATGCGGTCTGTTCCAGGAGCGGCGTCAAGAGCCCGTAATGGCCATTGTCGCCCGAAGTGGCGAGCCTGGCGCCGAGGGCCTGGGCCGGCACGCGGCGGGTGAGGGTGTCAGAGACCGTCCCGCGCTGCACGGGCCGTGATGCTGCAGCATCGCCCGCATGACCGACCGACCTGGCAGGAGTTCCGGCGCGACCGCACCGGCCCCGTTCGGCACCGCAGTCGACTCGCAGCGCAGCCATTTCTCCGGGGCTTCCGAACTGTCGAATCGCCAAGGGGTCGAACGCCGTGTCAGGCGGGCAGATGGCTGCCCCGATCCGTCGAGGAGACCGACATGCGATTCATGGTGATGGTGAAGGCAACCCCGGACAGCGAAGCGGGCGTCATGCCCAGCCCGGAGGAGTTCGCCGCAATGGGTGCCTTCAACGAGGCGCTGGTGCAGGCGGGTGTGATGGAGGCGGGGGAGGGACTGCATCCCAGCGCCCGCGGTGTCCGCGTGTCGTTCGAGAGACAGGAGCGGCGTGTCATCCAAGGGCCGTTCACCGAGACCCGGGAGCTGGTGGCGGGCTTCTGGATCTGGAAGTGCGCTTCACTGCAGGACGCCATCGAGTGGGTGAAGAAGTGCCCGAACCCGATGCGCACCGATTCCGAGATCGAAATCCGGCAGATCTACGCCACCGAGGACTTCGGCGATGCGCTGACGCCCGAGCTGCGCGAGCAGGAAGAGCGGTTGCGCCGGGACGTGCAGTCGCGCGAAGCCTGAGTGTCGCCAGCGCATCCCGATGCGCGCCTGGCCGGACACCGGCGACCGGGCCCGGTACCTGGTCAGCGGCGCGCTCGATGCGCAGCATCTCGTCTTGAACACCGCGGGCTGGCGCCTTGACCCTGCCCGCCAGGTCGGTCACGCCGCCGTCACGCCGCACTGGGGACACTGACCCTGTCTCTGCCGCAGGCCCAGCAATGACGACGAACCGACCCTCCCGCGCCAGCTGCTTTCCCTCGCACCCGGGGTGCCGCACGGCACGTGGCCTGAGGGCTGTCGCACAGGCCCTGCAGCACGCGCTCGGCCCGCGTCAGGCCCGGCGCCTTGCACTTGAGGCTCGGCGGGTGCGCCGCGCCCAGCCGAGTCCGGCCAGGCCGACCCCCAACAGCGCCAATGACGTGGGCTCCGGCACGGCGGCGACATCGCCGGAACGGACCGCCCAGCCGAAGTAGTCGATGCTCTGTTGATTCCAGCCCTGCAAACCGCGCATGGTGCTGAAGTACCAAGACCAGCCACTTTTCTGCTCCAGATCGGACCAGTACTGGCCGGCCTGCAGGTTGTTGATGGTCACGCCCGCCACGGTGAGGTTGAGCTCCCCACCATCGAACTGAATGGTCGGGTCCGTGCCGTCGTTGGTACCGTTCCCGAAGATGCCCCAGTCAGGGTTGACGTTGCCGTTCACGTCGTAGATGCCCTTCAAGCCCAGGTTGACGTAGTACATGTACGCCAGTTCGCTGTTGGGGCTGTTGATGTTGTAGCCGTTGTCCGCGCTGCCGTCGTAACTGAAACTGGTGTTGAAGGACAGGCCCGTGATGGGGCTGAGGGTGGGCAGCCGCCAGTCATTCCAGTAGACACCGCGCACGCTGTCGTAGTAGCTGAGATTCGCGGCCCAGGTCTTGGCGACGCTCCAGTCCATTCGCCCGTCGGTGTCGTAGCCGGTGGTCCTGGCGTAGTTGGCATCCTGCAGCCAGGTGATGTCGAGCACGGTGTCGTAGATGAGGCCGCCCCCGCGGTCGATGAGGGCCGCTTGAGCCACGGGTGCCGCACCGATAAAAAACGCCGCTCCGAGCATCGCAACCGGGTAGTAACGCATCTTCATGTTCTCCATGCCTGTCAAGAGGTGAGCCTGAGCTCAGACGGATCACCCACTCGAGCATCCGACCGGTCTGCTCGCGGGAGTCATTCACTGTCGCGAAAGCTGACCTACGGATGGCATACCGATTCGAGGGGTCCCCGCAGATGGGGGGTCCAGCGGCATCACCTGGGCTGCACCGGGGGGAAGGCCTGATAGTGCGCGGGCACGGGCGCGCGAAGGAGTTGTCAGCCGACCTTGAGGCGTATGACGCGCATGAGGCGCAGGAGACGAAGCGGCTTCTTCACCGGCCAGTGCCGCGGCGGGTTTCAATGGGCTCGACGGGAATCACGTCGCGAGCGGATGCCCTTCAGGGCCCATTCAAGGCCTGCAGCGCCCGGCTCAATGCCGCCGTGCGTGCAAGGCCCAGGCCAGCCGTTGTCTCGATCTGCATGGCGGCTTCGCCGAGTGCGGCGAGCGCCCCGCCCACCAGCTCCTGGCGTCCACCGACGTCGCGCGGCGCGAGTGGCATGTCCTGTTCTTCACGAAGACGCCCGCTGGCGGCCAGCAGCTGCGCTACAGCGGCCCAGTCGCCACGCAACGCGGCGTACGAAGCGGTGAACTCGATCATGTAGACATCGAGTGAGAACGACCCCACTGCCGGCAACAGCGCCGCCGCCTCCCGCAGCAATGGCGCCGCTTCTTCGGGTTGGCCGGCATCCATCAGGCTGACGGAGTTGTTCAACAGCGCGACGGCCAGGTGGTAACCATGGCCGCTGGTGCGTCGCGCCTCCAGCACCTGACGGCTCAGGGCGACAGCACTTTCGCGATCGTAGCGATCGTGGGCCATCGTGGCCATGTGCCCCAGCACGTCGGCCAGCAACTTCGGATCTCCTGCCGTCTCGGCCAGCTGGCGGCTTTCCTCCAGAATGTCCTGCGCATCGTCCATAAGCCCCTGGTTGCGGGCATTGGCGCTGCACTGCATCAGGGCCATGGCCTGCTGTGCCACGGTGCCATGGCGCCGCGACAACGCCAGCAGCCGGTCGCCCAGCTGCGTGGCCTGCTCGGGCTGCCTGAGGTAGGCGCTCAACTGGGTGGCGGCACACAACGCCCACCAGCGGGCGGCAAAGGAAACTGCGTCGAAACCGACGTGGCTGTCATCGTCTTCGTGCTCGGCCGCGCGTTCCAGTGCGCGCAGCGTCAGTTGCAGCCCCAGGCGCATCGACCCGCGGGCCGTCCAGTAGTGGCGCATCGCTGCGGCCAGGCGCAAGCCCAGCGTGGCGGCGAGCGGCGTGGGCGCGTCGCACCAGGCGAAGGCCTGCAGCAGGTTGTCGTGCTCCTGCTGCAGCCGGTCGAGTGTGGCGCTGCCGCGCCCTGCCTGCATGACGCCGCGGTCGTGCGCCTCGGCCAAGGCCAGGTGGTAACGGGCGTGTCGTTCATCGAGTACGTGGCGGGAAGGGCCCTCCCGCCACTGCCCGGGCTGGGCCAGCGCGAACTGGCGCACCGTCTCCAGCACCCGGTAGCGCGGGCCAGCGATGCCGACCTCGACGCCGATCAGCGCAAAGTCGGCCAGGCGGCGCAGCCCGGCGAGCAGCATTTCAGGAGCCAGCTCCGGCGCGGACAAGGCCTGGGCGGCATCGAAGGTGACGCCGCCGTGGCACACCGACAGAGCGCGCAGCAACCCATGCTCGCCGGGTGTGAGCCGCTCGACACTCCAGCCGATCACGGCCTGCAGCGTCTGCTGCCGTGGCAAGGCGCGGCCGGGTCCTGTCCAGAGTTGGAACTCATGCGCCAGGAGCGCCAGCAGATGTGCCGGCGCTACCAGCCGCAGCTGCGCTGCAGCCAGTTCCAGGGCCAGCGGGATGCCGTCGACACGGCGGCAGATGTCCAGCACCACGCTGCGCTGGCTGTCGTCGAGTTCGAAGCCAGGCAGGGCCGCAGCGGCGCGGTCGACGAACAACTGCACCGCCTCGGACGCGTCCACCGCGGTCGCCGGCGCGCCCGGCTCCGGGAGTGCCAGTGGGGGCACGGGGCAGACGGCCTCGCCGGGCAAGCCCAGCGCTTCGCGGCTGGTCACGACGCAGGCCACCGCCGCGGTGCGCTTCAGGATGTCGTCCACCCGTTGAGCCACCGCGTCCAGCATGTGCTCGGCGTTGTCCAGCACCAGCAACACGCGGCGATCGCGCAGCCATGAAGCCGCAGCTTCGGCCGGTGCGGTATCGGGCGGCGGGTGCAGGCCCAGCGCAGCCGCCAATGACTCGGCGACCGCAGCGCCGCTGGCCAGTGGCGCCAGGTCGAGCCAGAACACGCCGTCGCTCCACCAGGGCAGCACTCGCGTGGCCAGCTGCAGCGCCAGCCGCGTCTTGCCGGTGCCACCGATGCCCACCAGCGTGAGCAGCCGGGTCTGGCCCAGCCGTTGCTCAGCCTGGTCCAGCAGCGAACGCCTCCCCACGAATGCGGTGCGTTCGCTGGGCAGGTTGTGGCGCGTGGCCGAGGCCTGCACTGTCTGCACTGGCCATGCGAAGCGGTAGCCGAGGCCGGCGACGGTCGCAATCGCAGCGGCGCCCAGCATCTTGCGAAGGGCCGACACCTGCACGTGCACGTTGGCCTCTTCGACCACCAGCCCGGGCCAGGCCCGCTGCAGCAACTGGTCCTTCGTCACCAAGGTACCGCCGGCCTCGACCAGCGCCAGCAACACGTCGAACGCGCGGCCGCCGATGGACAGCGGCGCGCCTTCGCAGCGCAGCGTGCGTGCCGTGGGATCCAGCTCGTGGCCAGCGAAGCGGTGCAAGACAGGCATGGCTAGGGGGCCATTGTGTTCGGTGGCGACATCTTGCGCGCATGCGAACCCGGCAGCTGCGGACCGCCACGCTGTTTTAGAGCCTTTAAGGACCTGGCGCCGCGCCCTGCCGATCATTCGCTGAAGGCGCTGCCACAGGGAGGCGCCGCACATCCAAAGGAGAGTGTCATGTTCCTCACTGCGTTGAAGTCGGCCCCTCGTTTGTCCCTCACCGTGGTGGCGGTGGCCGTCATCGCGTTCGCCCTGACGGCTTGCAACAGCGGACCGCCGGATGCCGCGGAGGCCGAGCAAAGGACCATGACGGCGTCCGGTGCGGTGGTCGCAACGCTCATCGACGACCAGGGTCTGATGACGCCCGGTTCACCACAGTCGATACCGCAAGACCCCGGCGCCCGTACGCGCAGCGGCCACTACGCCACGGCCCAGCAGGCCGATGCGCTGGAGTCGGCGCTCGGCGATGGTGTGGTGCGTGTGAACATCGATTGCTGCGGCTTCGAAGGTGCGGAGCAGGCCGTGATGGTGGCCTGGGGCGTGCAGGCCGCACACGACCTCGACCGGCACGCGCCCATCCTGGTGCGGGGTGCAGATCTGAGGCTGGCCGCCAGCGTCGTGAACCGGCTGGAAGAAGCCGGCCACTCGCGGGTCTGGCTGGTAACGAACTGACGAAGTCGCACTGCAGGCCGCGACTCGCAGCACAGCGGAACGTTGTTCGTCTTGCGCAAGCGAAGCTTGGTGCGACGGCAACCGACGACGAGATGAATCCGAGAGAGGTCGGGAGTCAGGTTCTGCCTGAGACCGACCTCGCCGGCCGCGCGCGCGTGCGCCCTGACCATGACCGCGGTCGGCACCGTGTCCATGGCCGCATCCTGAGCCGGCGGTGGCCCGCATTGGCCGATGGCCCCCGCGGGTGGCCTCGCCATGGCTAAAATGGCTAATCTTTCGAAAGGCCCCGCATGCGCGTCACCGCCACAGAAGCCAAGAACCGTTTTGGCAGCCTCTGCGCACAGGCCAAACGTGAGCCGGTATTCGTGGAGAAGGCAGGTCGGATCGACACCGTGATCCTGTCGGCCGAGCTGTACCAGGCTTTGCAGAGTCATCACGACGGGGCCCAGCGCGCCGCACGCAAGAAGGCCTTCGAAGCTGAGTTCGGGGACTGGATCGCGGCCCAGAATGCCCGCTTCGAGGCGCATGGCATTCCTGGCGCCGACTTGCGGCCATGGTGAGCGGTGGATGGCTCAGTACGACGTCTACATCAACCCCAGCCACAGCGCGGCCGA
>LNFM01006605.1_pt1 | contig 18957 bp, 18 predicted proteins | sample 596031 | NCBI WGS metagenome assembly LNFM01 (sample SAMN04254537, study PRJNA301005) | activated carbon metagenome | isolation source: dual media filters at the Ann Arbor, Michigan drinking water treatment plant | place: USA: Ann Arbor | reverse complement strand
CGGCGATGCACGTCTCTGGTCGGAAACAACGCGCCTCGACCTGCGCGTGGCCGAAGTACTGAACCCACGCCCCGGCGACAGAGTAGAAATCGACGCCGAGGCATTCCTCATTCAGGGCGAGCCCGTCCGTGATCGCGAACGGCTGGTCTGGACCTTGGATTTGCGCCCGACATGAAACTGAAACTCGCCATCGATCCCGACATCGTCGCCCTGATGGCGGCCGAGGTCGTGGCGGGCGAACGCGCTGTCACAGCGGCCATGCGCGAGGCTGGCACCGGCCTGAGATCCGCCTGGCGAACCCAGATCACCGGCGCGGGGCTGGGCACACGCCTCGCCAACTCGATCCGCTCTGCCAACTTCCCCAAGTCAGGCGAAAGCCTGAACGCGGCAGCGCTGGTCTGGTCGAACGCGCCAGTGATCATCGGCGCGCATGACACCGGCCCGCTGATCCGCTCGAAGAACGGGTTCTGGCTCGCGATCCCCACTCCAGCGGCCGGCAAATCCACGCGCGGCGGCCGGATCACCCCCGGCGAGTGGGAACGCCGCACCGGCATGCGCCTGCGGTTCATTTATCGCCGCAGAGGGCCGAGCCTGCTGGTGGCCGAGGGGCGGTTGAACACGAAGGGCCGAGCGGTGGCATCACGGTCGAAAACCGGCAGGGGCGTCGTCACTGCGCCGATCTTCCTGCTGGTACCGCAGGTCAAGCTGCCGAAGCGGCTGGATCTGGCGCGGGATGCTGAACGCGCGCACGATGCGGTGCCGGGGCTGATTGTGGGGAACTGGGCGCAAGATTTTCAGCGATCATAGGGCGCAGAGCGATTGCACCATCGCGCGACTACGAAGTCGTGAGTACCTGCCGAACCAAAACCCATTCATGACACTAGACAGCAAGCGCCTCAATTTACTTTTTTCGGCCATTCTGTACGCTCGACGCTGGCACAATGTCCGAATCAGCGGAGGCGCAGATGGCTAGTACTACGGAGTTTGATCAGAAAACCTGGGACCTAGTCGAGGCTAAGGCCCGAGAGCTCTTCAAGAAGCCTGCGCCTTGGGTGAACTTCCAGCCCATAGTGAAACTCAAGGAAGTGAAGCTAACTGGACTCACAACTGAGCTGATTGAGCCCGACGAAAAGGGAATTACAGGAACGCCGCGAATTGAGACTATTCACGCCGTTAATTGTGGAAAGTCTCCTCAGAAATGGGAGCGAACCATTTCTACAGTAAAGCGAAACTCAATCACAGTTACAATGAACAGGACCGCAATGACTTCGACCACCGTTTCTGTAGAAGCGAGTGGATCACTTTTCGGAATAAAGGCATCGGCAAAGTTTTCTAAGACTGACACTTTGACGCTGTCGGAAACGAATACGCAGACTTTCAGTTTTGACGAGACAGTGACTCAGAAGGAGGAATATACCATCCCTGGGAAGACTCGGTTTTCCGTGTCGACTGTTCTTACAGATACCAACATGCTCTACAGGCTCAAAGGTCGTGCAATAATTGACGCGCTGTTCGGTGCCGTCTACCTTCCCGGTGGGTCAATTGCTTTCTTTTCGCCTTCATACTCGGAAAGATGGCTGAGTGATCAGCAGTTCTTTTCTGCCCAGCCGGGACCAAGAGAGATTGAACTGGATGGAGACGTATCAGTTGTAGAGAGTAGTGACATAAATCTTGTGTATAAAGAAACACCCATTGGTTTGGCCGATCCGGTCTGTAAGCTTGTGGAGGAAGCGGACGACCCTACAGGAGTATTCAAGAGAAGCGAAGGAAATCGGGAAATCATCGAATACATGACATATGAGGGGGGGCAGCAGCGATGACAACAATCACCGTGTTCTTTCGAAATGATGACAATTCTGATCTTCGAGTTACTATCATCGATGAGTTCTTGGACGGGGGAACGACCGTAATTCTTAAGCAGCATTTGACCGATGGCGATACGATAGGAGTATCGCTTGAGGCTACGGTTGACGGAAATGGAGTGGTAGGCTGGGAATGTGAAAGAATTGATGATTCTTCTGTTACGGGAAGTGATAGCGGAATTGAAGTTTTTGCGGGACAAACGGTTGAGATATCTACAGGCTTCTAGTTCTGTGGCGGCAATCCGACGACGGTTCGATGCTTGACCGCGACTGCGCGAAAACTTGCATTGCGACAGGGATCTGTTGCCGCTTCGTAAATGAGGCATGGTTAGGACATTAACGTCTGCATGCAATAGTTTTCCGAAGCACATTTTTGCGTCAGCAATTGCCGGGCTGATCAGCAGAAGCAGTAGAAATTGTGCACTTGGCATTGGAATTTTACAAAATGCCCACTCCTCGCGAAACCATCCTCGCCGCGCTGCACGCGCGGCTTTTGGCGTTGCCTGCCACCACCCAGCGGGGCGACGTCCTGCCAGAACGCGTGCCAACCGCAGGCCTCCTGATCCTGCGCGACGGCGAACCGGGCGAGCCCGAGGTGACGCTGTCGCCGCTGCGCTATCACTACCAGCACAGGGCCGAGATCGAGGCGGTCGTGCAGGGAGCTGCCCGTGACGCCACCTTCGACACGCTGACGGCCAGCATCGGCACGGCGATTGCCGCCGACCGCACACTGGGCGGCCTCTGCGACTGGGTCGAGGCGGAAGCGCCGCGTCCGGTCGATCTGGCAGTCGAAGGCGCTGCCAGCCTGAAAGCCGCCGTGATCCCGGTAATCCTGCACTATTCCACGGCCGATCCACTCGGCTAACCCCTCACACGACAGGAGAACACGATGGCACGAGCCCATGGGGCGCGGGCGCAGATGGCGCTTGCGTTCGAATCCGTCTACGGCACCGCGCCCGCCACCGGCTACCGGACGGTGCCTTTCGCCAGCACCACGCTCGGCTCCGAACAGCCGCTGATCGCCTCGGAGCTGCTGGGACAGGGGCGCGATCCACTGGCCCCAATCAAGGATGCGGTCACCGCCGACGGCGATGTCGTGGTGCCGATCGACGTCGAGAACTTCGGCCTCTGGCTGAAGGTGGCCTTCGGTCAGCCCACGACCACCGGCACGACGCCCAAGACCCACACCTTCCAGTCCGGCAACTGGACGCTGCCCAGCATGGCCATTGAAACGGCGATGCCCGAGGTGCCGCGTTACGCGATGTACACCGGCTGCGTCTGCGATCAGTTGTCGTGGCAAATGGCGCGGTCGGGGCTCCTGACCGCGACGGCCCGGCTGGTCGCGCAGGGCGAAAGTGTTGCTGTCACCACGGCGGCAGGCACGCCGACCTCACTGGCGCTGCAGCGGTTCGGGCATTTCAACGGGGCGATCACCCGCAATGGCTCGCCGCTCGGTAATGTCATCTCGGCCGAGGTCACCTATTCCAATGGTCTCGACCGGATCGAGTCCATCCGCTCGGACGGCCGCATCGAGGGAGCAGACCCCGGCATGGCCGCGCTGACCGGCCGGGTGGAGGTCCGTTTCGCCGACAGCGCGCTGATCACGCAAGCCATCGACGGCACCCCTTGCGAGCTGGTCTTCGCCTGGAGCCTCGGGGCCAACGCCAGCTTCACCTTCACCGCCCACGCCGTCTATCTGCCGCGCCCCCGGATCGAGATCCCGGGCCCGCAAGGCATCCAGGCCACCTTCGACTGGCAGGCGGCCAAGGCCGTCAGCCCGGCCCGCATGTGCACCGCCGTCCTTGTCAACACCGTTGTGAGCTATTGAACATGATCAGACTGAACCTGACCGCAGCCCCTGCTTGGCTGACCCTCGCCCCCGGCCTGCGCCTGAAAGTTGCGCCATTGACCACTGCGCTGATGGTCTCGGCTCGTGCCGATCCTGCCATCGAAGCCCTGCCAGACACCGCCACGCAGGAGGAACTGGCGCTGGCCATGGCCAAGGCCGTCGCCCGCCGCGCGGTGCTGGATTGGGAAGGCGTCGGTGACGATCTGGGTAATGTGGTGCCGGTCTCGCTCGAGGGCATCGACGCCCTTCTGGAAATCTGGCCGGTCTTCGAGGTGTTCCAGACCCAGTATGTTGCCAAGGGCCTGATCTTGGACGTGGAAAAAAACGGCTCCGCGCCCTCGCCGAGTGGTCCTTCGGCGGGGGCGACCGGTATTGCGCCGCCTGCGCGGGCCCGTGCCCCGACTGTCCCGCAAGACTGAACCGGCCGCTGACGCAGGAGGGCTGGGATGTCTGGGATCTGGTCGGCCGCCTTGGAGGGCAGCTGCGCGTGGTCCCCGGCACAGTGCTCGGTTGGGACATGGGCGCGGCGCTGGCGATGGCCCATGCCCTCGGGATCGACGCCCTGATCGCCGCCGAACTGCTGCCCGAGATCGAGGCGGTAATGGTGCGCAAGCTGAACGAACAGATCGGAGAGGGACATGGCTGAGAAGAGGGTCTCTGTCCGACTGGTCGCCGAAGGCGGTCGCCAGGTCCGGGCCGAGTTGGAAGGCATCGGCGAGGCTGGTTCGCGCGGCTTTGGCCGCCTGTCCTCCGAAATGGAACTGGCCAATGCCCGCCTCGGCAGCTTCGCCCGCAAGGCCGGGATCGCACTGGCAGCGGTCACGGCAGCCGCAGCCGCTGCGGGTGTGGCGATGGTCCGCTCGGGTCTCGAGGTCATTGGTGCGCAGGCGGACATGGCGGCCTCGCTCCGCACCACCGTGGAAAGCCTGCAAGTGCTGACATGGGCTGGGGAACTGGCCGGTGTGTCGATGGGCGAGATCGAACAGGCCACCAAGAAGCTGACCACGCGGTTGTCGGAAGCGGCGGCTGGGTCTGGATCAGCTGTGGGGGCTTTGCAGCGGTTGAATCTGACGGCGGCCGAACTGCAAGCGCTGCCGCTCGATCAGCGCATTGTCGCCATTCAGGAGGCCCTGAACCAGTTCGTGCCCGAGGCCGAGCGTGCCGCCGTGGCCTCTGACCTCTTCGGGGACCGCGCCGCACTGGCATTCCTGCGCATCGACGCCGCCACCCTGCGGGAAGCGGCACAGGACGTGCAGGATTTCGGGGTGGCGGTCAGCGCGGCCGACGCGGCCCAGATCGAACGCACCGGTGATGCCATCGCCAAGCTGAGCCTGATCTGGCTCGGCCTGACCAACCGCCTGACCGCTGCTGTCGCCCCGGCACTGGAAACGGTGGCGACTGCGCTGGCCGACATGGCGCGCAGCACCGGGCCCATCGGCGGCGCAATCACCGCAGTCTTCGACAACCTCGGCCGTCTTGCCACCTATGCCGCGACCTTCGCCGCATTCATGGCGGGCCGCTGGGTGGCCGGGCTGGCCGTTGCCGCCCTTTCGGTGCGCGGCCTCGCCACCGCACTCGTGTTCCTGCGTGGGGCGCTGATCCGCACCGGCATCGGTGCCCTGATCGTCGGCGCGGGGGAACTGGTCTATCAGTTCTCGCAGCTTGTGACCCGTGTCGGCGGTGTGGGCGAGGCCTTCCGGCTGCTGGGTGATCTGGCATCTGAGGTCTGGTCGCGCATCGGTCTGGCCCTCGGCGCAGCCTTTGCCAATATGGCCGCTGGCTGGGAAGGATTGAAAGCGGCCGGGCTATCAGCATTGGAAGGCACAATCGCGGGCGTGGTCAGTTTCGGCGACCGGACGGCTGCGATCTTCCAGGGGGCTTATGATGCGGCTGTGGCAATCTGGGGCAGTCTGCCAGGCGCCATCGGCGACTTTGCCTTCCAGGCCGCGAACGGGCTGATTTCCGGGGTGGAGGCGATGCTGAACGGCGTCGTCACGCGCATCAACAACTTCATCAACGGCTTGAATGCCGCGCTGGACCTTCTGCCCGACTGGGCGGTCGGCGAAGGCGGGGTGCGGATCGGCACACTGGACCCCGTGGAACTGGCGCGGATCGGCAACCCGTTCGAGGGCGCAGCGACGGCTGCTGGCGCTGCCGCCGCCGATGCCTTCTCAGCCGCGCTGTCCCGGACCTACCTCGAACAGCCCGACCTCGGGCTTGGCGCAATGGCCGACGACGCGCGTGGCCGGGCCGACGGCTATCGCGAAGCGGCCGGCATGCTGGCCGATGCCGCCGGTCGTCCACTTGCCAGTTGGCAGGCCTTGCGCGATGCAGTGACCGGCACTGGATCGGATGCCGATGCGGCGCTGGCAGATGCCGCCAGCTCGGCTGATGCGCTGAACACCGAGCTGGACGACACCGCAGCCGCCGCCGGAAGTGCGGGCGCTGCCGCGCGCGACGCCGGTGCGGACGCTGCCGCAGGTGCCGACCAGGCTGCGACCGGCTGGGGTGCGGTAACAGCCGCGCTGGCCGACTATGCCACCAAGGCGCGCAGCATCGGCGGCGATGTCGGTCAGGCGCTCGTCGGGGCCTTCACGTCCGCCGAGAACGCGGTGGGCGAGTTCGTCAAGACCGGCAAGCTGGATTTCCGCGACCTGGTGACCTCAATGATCGCCGATCTCGCAAAACTAGCGGCGCGGCGCTTCATCCTCGGGCCGATCGCCAACGCACTTTCGGGCGCGCTCGGCGGTGCGGGCGGGATCTTCGCCAACATCCTCCACGCGGGCGGCATGGTCGGATCGGCGGGCCCGGGCCGCATGGTTCCGGCTTCGGCCTTCGCGAATGCACCGCGCATGCATGCGGGCGGCTGGGCTGGGATCAAGCCCGACGAAGTTCCCGCGATCCTGCAACGCGGCGAACGTGTGCTTTCCCGCCGTGAAGCAGCTGGATACGGCCAAGGCCAGTCCAGCGCACCCACCGTCAGCGTCACCATCATGGCCCGCGACGCCGAAAGCTTCCGGCAATCGCGCACGCAGGTGGCGAGCGACATTGCCCGTGCGGTGTCGCTGGGTCGGAGGGGCATGTGATGGCATTTCATGAGGTGCGCTTCCCCGACAACATCAGCCGCGGGGCGCGGGGTGGGCCGGAACGGCGCACGCAAGTGATCGAACTGGCCTCTGGCGATGAAGAGCGCAACGCAAGCTGGGCCAACTCCCGCCGTCGCTATGATGTCGCCTACGGCATCCGCCGCGCTGACGATCTGGCGGCGGTCGTAGCCTTCTTCGAGGCCCGCAATGGCCGCCTGCACGGCTTTCGCTACAAGGATTGGGCAGATTACAAATCCTGCCTGCCGTCGCAGCCGGTCGCCCCGACCGACCAGCCCATCGGCACCGGCAATGGTGCGGTCACCACCTTCGCCCTGCTGAAACGCTACATTTCCGGGCCGCAAAGCTGGACCCGCGCCGTCGCCAAGCCGGTGGCGGGCAGCGTCCGCCTCGCCCTGAACGGCGTCGAACAGATGTCGGGTTGGACAGTCGATGCCACCACCGGCAGCGTCACCTTCACCACCGCCCCCGGTGCGGGCGTCGCGATCACGGCGGGCTTTGAATTCGACGTCCCGGTCCGCTTCGACACCGACATGCTCGACGTCACCCTCGACCTCGAGCGGCTCGGGTCGATCACATCCATCCCGCTCTTGGAGATCCGGCGATGAACGAAGAAACCGGCTTTGTCGCCGCTGTGCTGCGCGATCTGGCAACTTCCACAGCCGTCATCCTTGCGGCTTGGGGCGCGCTTGGCGGGGCGACCAACGCCCTGACCACTCGGATGCGGCTGCGCGATGCGTTGCGCCACATCCTGCTCGGCGGTCTGATCGCGGCGGGGATGGGCAGCCTGTCCATGGCGGTCATCACCGCCTGGCTCAGCCTGCCATCGCAAGCGATCCCGGCCGGGGGCGCGGCGGGCTCGGCCGCCTATCTGGTCGGCGTCTTCGGCCCCGCCTTCATCGAGGTCGTTCTCGCCCGGCTGCGGAGCGGCAAGGGAGGCAACCCCGATGCATGAACTTCTCCGTCTCGCACGCTCCATTCGTTGCGATGCCGCCGATCCCGCACAGGCCTTCAGCCACCGCCTGCGCATCGGCCTTCTGGTCGCCGCCCTGATCCTGTTCCTTTCCTCTATCTTCGGGTGATCCCATGCACATGACAGACCGGGGCCTGCTGGCCCTTGTCCGGCACGAAGGACTCGTGCCCGGACCCTACCTTGATGTCAAAAACGTCTGGACCTTCGGCATCGGGCATACCGGTGCCGCCGGTCCGCCAGAACCGGCACGGATGCCTCGTGGCATGCCCGCCGATCTGGAAACCGGGATCCGTGAGGCGTTCCGGCTCTTCCGCGCCGACATCGTTGCCTACGAGGCAGAAGTGCTGCGCGCGGTGAAGGTGCCGCTGGAACCGCACGAGTTCGATGCGCTGGTCAGTTTCCACTACAACACCGGTGGCATCGCGAAAGCGTCGCTGACCCGCCACCTGAACGCAGGCAACAGCGCCGCCGCTGCACAGGGGTTCATGGGCTGGCTCAGACCGGCGGCGATCCGCACCCGGCGCGAGGCCGAGCGCGATCTGTTCCGTGATGGCCGCTATCCTACCGGCACCATTCCTGTCTGGGCGGTCGATCGCAACGGCCGGGTGGATTTTTCACGACCGATCCAGCGACTGACCGAGTCGCAAGCGCTGGCATTGCTGCGCCCAATGAGCCTGCCAGCGCCGCCGACCGTGCCACTGCCGGTACCGACCCAACCGTCTGCCGCCCCGTCGTGGTGGCAGCGGCTGATGGAATTCTTCACAGGAAAGGCAACTCCATGAACTGGAACCTCGCACGCGGGCTGGTCTATCTGGCCTGTCTTGCCGCCTCTGGGCTGGCCATGGCCGGGCTGGCGGATTTCGATCTCGTAACCGGCAGCTTCGACCTGCGCCCGTTCAACCTCTACGCCCTGACCGGCACGGCCGGGGGCGTGATTTCCTCGGCGCTGGCCTCGGTCGCCCTGTGGCGCGGCTGGGGGCGGAAGTGAAAGCGATCCCGCCCGCACTTCAGGCCCATCTCGACGAGGGCACGACGACGCTGGCCTGGTGCTGGCGGATCGTGCGGGCCGATGGGGTGACGCTCGGCTTCACCGACCATGACCGAACCCTGACGTTTGACGGCACCGATTTCGAGCCGGAGAGCGGTTTCGCCGCCTCCGAGGTGCGCTCGGGGTCCGACCTGTCCGTCGATGCGCAAGATGCGCAAGGGGTGCTGTCTTCCGACCGCATCACCGAGACAGACATCCTTGACGGCCGCTGGGACAATGCGGCCGTCGACGTCTGGCGGGTGAACTGGTCTGCGACCTCCCAGCGCTTGCTGATGCGGCGCGGCGCCATCGGCCAGATCCGGCGCGGACGGCTGGCCTTCGTCGCCGAGGTGAGATCGCTGGCCCATCTGCTGGGCCAGACGGTCGGTCGGACGTTTCAGGCGACATGCGATGCCGCCCTTGGCGATGCGCGCTGCGGGGTCAATCTCGAGGCCCTGGCCTTCAAGGGCACCGGCGCGATCATCGACCTACTGCGCGACCGCGCCTTTACCGCCTCGGGGCTTGGCGGTTTCACCTCCGGCTGGTTCACCTTCGGAACCCTCGACTGGACCAGCGGGGCCAATTCCGGGCGGCGGGCCGAGGTGTTGGCCCATGACCTCGTCGATGGCGTCGCCATCCTGACCCTGCTCGAAGCCCCGGTGCGCGCCATCGCCGCGACCGACACCTTCACCATCCGCGCCGGATGCGACAAGCGCATCGCGACCTGTGGCACGAAGTTCGCCAATGTTGCCAACTTCCGGGGCTTTCCCAACATCCCCGGCCAGGATGCGGTCCTGCGCTATGCCACCACCGATGGCGGCCACGAGGGGGCGGTGCTGTGACCACTGCCGACCCCGACACCGTCATCGTCGCCGCGCGGTCGTGGCTGGGCACGCCCTATCACGATCAGGCCAGCCTGAAGGGCATCGGCTGCGACTGCCTTGGTCTGGCGCGCGGTGTCTGGCGCGAGGTGGTGGGGCCTGAACCTTTCCCGATCCCGCCCTACAGCCGGGACTGGGGCGAGAGTGGCCCGCGCGAAGTGCTGGCCGAGGGAGCGCGCCGCATGATGCCGGAGATCGCACCCTGCGATGCCTCACCCGGCGCGCTGATCCTGTTCCGCATGATGCCGCGCGCCATTGCCAAGCATGTCGGCATCCTGACCGGGACCGACACCTTCCTGCATGCCTACGAGCGGCTCGGCGTGATCGAGGAACCGCTCACGCCCACATGGCGACGTCGCATCGCCTTCGCCTTCCTCTTTCCCTAACGCTGAGAGTTGTTCATGGCCACGCTAGTCCTTGGCGCTGTCGGCACTGCCATCGGCGGGGCCTTTGGCGGCGCGATCCTCGGCTTTTCCGGGGCGGCCATCGGCGGGTTCATCGGCTCGACCGTGGGTTCGGTGGTCGACAGCTGGATCGTGTCGTCGCTTGCCCCGGCCCAGCGGATCGAAGGCGCGCGGCTCGACACGCTGCGGATCACCTCGGCGACGGAAGGGGCAGTTATCCCGCGCCTCTACGGCCGGATGCGGATCGGCGGCAACATCATCTGGGCCACCGATTTCCGCGAGGAAACCAAGACCACCACCCAAGGCGGCGGCAAGGGCGGCGGGGGCGGCAAGGTCAAGACGACCGAATATCTCTATTATGCGAGCTTCGCCGTGGCGCTCTGCGAGGGTCCGATCACCGGCATCGGCCGCGTCTGGGCCGACGGCAAGGCGATGGACATGACCGGCGTGACCTGGCGCTGGTATCCCGGCAACGAGGCGCAGACGGCCGATCCGTTCATCGCCGCCAAGATGGGCGCGGCCAACACGCCCGCCTATCGCGGCACGGCCTATGTCGTGTTCGAGGATCTTGCGTTGGCCACCTTCGGCAACCGCCTGCCGCAACTCAGCTTCGAGGTATTCCGCCCGCTGGCCGACCCTGACACCGCAGAAGGCCTGACCCGTGCCGTGACCCTGATCCCGGCCTCGGGCGAGTTCACCTACGCCACCGACGCCATCCGCAAGGGCAGCGGTGGTGCCACGGTCGCGGAGAACCTGAACGCGCTGCCCGACGAGCCCGACATCGTGGTGGCGCTGGACCGGCTGCAGGCCATGGCCCCGGCGGTCGAGAGCGTCAGCCTCGTCGTGGCCTGGTTCGGCAATGACCTGCGCGCGGGATCCTGCAAGGTGAGGCCCGGCGTCGAGGTTGCCACCAAGGCCACCACACCCGCCAACTGGTCGGTGAACGGGGTCAGCCGGGCCAGCGCCCATCTGGTCAGCCGCGACGCCGAGGATCGGCCAGTCTATGGCGGCACGCCGGCCGACTTTGCCGTGGTGCAGGCGATCCAGGAGATGAAGGCGCGCGGGCTGCGCGTGACCTTCTATCCCTTCCTGCTGATGGACGTGCCGCCCGGCAACACCCTGCCGAACCCCTACAGCGCCAATGCCGCCACGCCGGGCCAACCCGCCTTCCCCTGGCGGGGGCGGATCACCTGTTCCCCGGCGGCCGGATTTGCCGGATCGGTCGACAAGACCGGCACAGCCGCGACGCAAGTGTCCGCGCTGTTCGGGGCGGCGTCGCCGGGCAATTTCAACGTCTCGGGCGAGAGCGTCGCCTTCACCGGATCGCCCAGCGACTGGGGCCTGCGCCGCATGGTGCTGCATTACGCGCACCTTTGCGCGGCTGCAGGCGGGGTCGATGCTTTCCTGATCGGCACGGAGATGCCCGGCCTGACCACCATCCGGTCCAGCGCCAGCACTTACCCTGCCGTCACCGCCTTCAAGACCCTCGCGGCCGACGTGAGCAGCATTCTCGGCGCGAGCACGAAGATCGGCTATGCCGCCGACTGGTCGGAATACTTCGGCCATCATCCGGAGGACGGCAGCGGCGACGTCTATTTCCACCTCGACCCGCTCTGGTCAGATAGCAACATCGACTTCGTCGGCATCGACAACTACCTGCCGCTGTCCGACTGGCGCGATGGCTTCGACCATGCCGATGCGCTTGAAGGCTGGCCTGCGATCTACGACCGCGCCTACCTGCAGGCGAACATCGCGGGCGGCGAAGGCTTCGACTGGTTCTACGCCAGCGCCGCCGACCGCTCCGCGCAAATCCGCACGGCCATTACCGATGGTGCAGCGGGCAAACCATGGGTCTTTCGCCCCAAGGACATCCGCGCCTGGTGGACGAACCCGCACTACAACCGGCCGGGCGGAGTGGAGAGCGGCTCACCGACCGCATGGGTGCCTCAATCGAAACCGATCCGCTTCACTGAACTCGGCTGCCCGGCCATCGACAAGGGCACGAACCAGCCCAACGTCTTCTTCGACCCGAAATCGTCCGAAAGCTTCACGCCGTATTTCTCACGCGGCTGGCGCGATGACGCGATCCAACGGGCTTATCTGGAGGCGAGCTACCTGCATTGGGGCGACCCGGCCAACAACCCGACATCCGCTGTCTATGGCGACCACATGGTGCATGTGCCGGAATGCGCCGCATGGACCTGGGACGCGCGCCCCTATCCGTTCTTTCCCGAACTGACCGATGTCTGGACCGATGGTCCGAACTGGCGGCTCGGCCACTGGCTGACCGGGCGGCTCGGCGCGGTGTCGCTTGCGGCCCTCGTGCGCCACCTCTGCCTGCGCGCCGGAATGCCCGAAGCATTGATCGACGTGTCCGGCCTCTGGGGGGCTGTCGAAGGTTACGCCATCACGGCGCTGGAAGCGCCGCGATCCTCGATCAGCACGCTGGCCCGGCATTTCGGGTTCGATGCCATCGAAACTGAAGGCATGATCCGCTTTGTCATGCGCGGGCGGGCGTCTGTTTTGACCTTGGCGCACGATGACCTCGTCGCCTCCCCCGAAGGCGAGGCGCTGGAACTGGTCCGCGCGCAGGAAACCGAACTGCCGCAGGCGCTGAAGTGGCAGGTCGCCCGAGCCGACGAGGACTACGACGCGGCCCTCGTTGAAGCCCGGCGCATCACCGTCGACACAAGCCGCATCGCGTCCGAGTCCTTCCCGATGGCGATCCCGCCCGAGGAGGCCGAACGCCACTGCCGCCGCGCGCTGATGGAAGCCTGGATCGGCCGCGAGAGCGCCAGCTTTCGCCTGCCACCCTCACGGCTGGCACTCGACCCCGCCGACGTGATCCGGCTGGTCCAGGACGGCCGCGAGATCGAGTTGCGGCTTGTGTCCATCGCCGATTCCGATGGCCGGGGCATCGAGGCCGTCCGCCAGGATCGCGCCGCCTATGATATGCCGCCTGGCGATCCGCGCCCTGCCTCACTCACCCGGTCGGTGGTCTTCGGCGCGCCGGACGTCGTCCTACTCGACCTGCCGCAGCTCTCCGAGGACCAGCCCGCGCACCGGCCGATGGTCGCGGCCCATGCCGTTCCTTGGCCGGGCGAGATGGCGGTGTTCCGCAGCCCCTCGCCGGATGGCTTCAACCTCCTGACGACCTTCGGCGGTCGCGCGCGGATGGGCACGCTGGTGTCGGACTTCTATCCGGGCCCGACCTCGCGCTTCGACCTCGGAAATGCGCTGGTCGTCGATCTCGCTTCCGGCACGCTGGAAAGCGTCACCGACCTGACACTGTTCGGCGGCGCCAATGCGCTGGCGGTGGAATCCGCGCCAGGCAAATGGGAAATCGTACAGGCGGGTGTCGCCGAACTGATCGCCCCCGGCCGCTATCGCCTGACCCGCCTCCTGCGCGGCCAGCGCGGCACCGAAGCCGAGATGGGCAATCCCGCACCGACAGGGGCACGAGTGGTGGTGCTGGACTCTGCTTTGGCCTCACTGCCCATCGCCGAAGCCGATCTTGGTCTGCCATGGAACTGGCGCATTGGCCCTGCGGCACGCGCCGTCAATGACGCAAGCTACACCGCGCTGGCCTTCACGCCAGCCGGTCGCGGCCTCGTGCCCTTCGCCCCGGTCCATGTCGCGCAGCCATGGCGGACAGCACGCAGCCCCGGCGATCTCACCATACGCTGGACGCGGCGATCCCGCGCGCTGGTGGCCGATGCCTGGGAGCAATTCGAGGTGCCGCTGGCCGAAGACCTGGAAAGCTACGACGTCCAGATTCTCGACGGGGCTTCAGTCAAGCGCACGCTGAGCAGCAGCACCACATCCGTTCTCTTCACCGCTGCCCAGCAGACCATCGATTGGGGCGCGCCGCTCGGCCCCGGCCAGACACTGGCCATCCGCATCTACCAGCTCTCGAACCGCCTCGGTCGCGGCGATCCCGCCATCGTCACCCTCCAGTTCTGAAGGCCCGTCATGTCCGACACCTCCACCCACCTTGGCCTGCCATACCTGCTGGCGGCCCAAGCCCAGAAGCATGTCACCCACAACGAGGCCCTGCGCCTCCTCGACGCCATGGTGCAACTCTCGGTCCTCGACCGCACGCGCACCACGCCCCCGGCCAGCCCCGCCGATGGCGACCGCCACCTCGTGGCCTCCGGCGCAACGGGGATCTGGGCGGGGTGGGATCTGAACGTGGCCTTCTGGGTCGATGGCTCCTGGCTGCGCCTGGTGCCGCGCCCCGGCTGGCTGGTCTGGATCGCCGCCGAGCAGGCCTTTGTCGTCTGGAACGGGAGCGCCTGGGATCCGGTCGGCGTGCCACAGGATGTCTCGGACGCGATCTTCAGCCTCGTCAGCGACACCGATCCGACAAAGAAGGCGCTGTTTTCGCTGTCGGGGATCACCACCGGCACGACCCGGACCTTCACACTGCCCAACACCTCCAGCGAATTGGCAATCCTCGCGGGCACCCAGACCTTCACAGGCAACAAGACCTTCTCCGGCACGCTGACTGCCTCGGGCACTGTCACAGTCTCGGCGGCATCGGCCAGCATCGGCACGGCGACGACGATTGCCACCTACGGCATGGGCACTGGGGCGACGACCACCGGCGTCACCAAGACCGTGAACCTCGGCACCGGCGGCGCATCCGGATCGACCACCGTCGTCAACATCGGCTCGGCCACGGCAGGGGCCGGGGGCACCACGGTGGTGAACACGCCCACCGTGACTTTCGCCAATGCGGTGACGCAGGTCGGCATGCCCCAGGCCAACCTGACCGCGCAGCTTCTGGGCCTCGGCGGGGCCACCGCCGACAGCTATAACCGAGTGTCAATCAACACCCCGGCGCTCCTGTTCAACAACGCCGGGGCCGGGATCGAGGCCACGTTCAACAAGACGGCGGCCGGGAACGACGCAGCTTTCGCCTTCAAGACTGGGTTCTCGGCCCGGGCGCTGATCGGCCTCTTGGGTAATGACGATTTCAGCTTCAAGGTCAGTCCGGACGGCTCGGCCTTCTTCGATGCCCTGAAGATCGACCGCACCAGCGGCCAGGTAGAACTGCCGCAGCCGACAATCCTGCCGGGGCTCAGTGCCGCGCCACCCCCTCCGCCCACCGGCAAGGCGGCCGTCTACGCCCGGAACCGGGCGGGGGCTCCCTGGATCGACGTGATGCGCCCCTCTGGTCGGGACTTCCCGCTCCAGCCGCATTTCGGGGTCAACCGGATTGCCAACTGGTCACCATCTGTCACCACCACGATCACCACCGAAGGCTTGCCCGTCACCTCGGTCGGCACCGTGTCCACCCCCACGTTGGCTGCGACGAACCTGGCCGCCAGCATGCGCCGCTGGCGGCTGACATCGGCGGCGGTGGTGGATTCAGCTGCCGAACAGCGTTCTGCGGGTTGGGCCTGCTGGCGCGGCAATGCCGCGGGACTGGGCGGCTGGACCTTCGTGACGCGGATTTCGCTGACGACGCTGCAGGCAACCGGCATGGGCTTCTTCGGGCTTTACGGATCGACCGCCGCGCTCGCCACCACGCTGGCGCTGGCCGCAGCCATCAACTGCATCGGCATCGGCTTCCAGCGCGGCACCCACACCCGCTGGCAGCTGGTCGCAAACGATGGCACCGGCGCGCCGACGCTGACCGACATGGGGGCGAGTTTCGCCATCGCGACGGGTGGGGTGCTGACCCTGTTCATCGCGGCACCGCCGAATGGCAGTTCGGTCTGGGTGCGGGTGGTCGACGAGGTTTCCGGCGCGGTGTTCGAGCAGGAGATCACAGCGGACCTGCCAGCCAACACGCAGTTCCTTTCGCCGAGGCTGTTCATGACCAACGGGGCAACGGCTGCAGCGGTAGCCTACGACTGCTCGGGGGTTTATGTGGAGACAGACTATTGAGGTCAATTGGTGGAGCGTTCGGACGTAGCTCGACCAACTGCAGAAGTGGGGTTTCGAGACCGTCTCTGAGGCCGTGTGCTGCTGCTGTATACGGATCGATCCGACCTTTTCGTCGGAAATCCACGGCCAACGAATGGTAACAAAGTGCGCCCATCGTCACTGGCAATGACGCGCACGAATGCCCAGCAATGATACTCCCTGACATCCGCAGAAGCCACACAAAAAGCCAGATCGACGAGTTTCACTCAAGCAACGATGCCGCCAAAGTGTAAGATGAACAACTCTTCCCATTCATCTCGCCGGAACATTATTCGGTCACATCACCCTAAACACGAGGAGGAGGATCGTGAGCTATCTAATAGACCGTAAGTCATCTCCTTTGGTAAAGCCGCCCTCCGTATTGATCCCATGAAAAACAGACCAATCAGTCTATATACAGTGGTACCCAAGTTCTTCCATCACGGCCTATTCCGCTACGCCAGAAGAGAGGCGAAGTAATTTCGGGAACTCTGAAGTAGAACGACACTAAAAGATGCTCATCGGGTGAATAGCGCGAACTACCACCAACAAAATTCGATATGATGGAAGCATAAGCATCGAAGTCATCGCCAATGGCCTCTTTGACAGAACGTGAAGCCTCTCTAATACTTATCCTAGCGAGCATCCCTTCTTTCGAAGCTTCCTGCTCCAAAACGCTCTTGAAACCTGGTGCTTCGGCAAACGAACAAAGGATGGTTGAAATCGGCCTAGCTCTCTTAGCAATTTCGAAATAGCTCCGATCTTTCAGCATCTCCTTGGGCTCGAAAAACTCCCGACCGGGCGGCCGCGTATGATAAAAAAAGACCAAATGCTTATCCAAAGCCCGACTCTCATTTAATTGAGCTGCATCAACTACTTGTCTTGCCTCCAAGTGCCACTCCCGCATAAACTCAGAGACGTAATGGTAGGTTGATGCTTGCTCGCTCCCAGTAGTAACCATCAAAACATCATCCATCTCACTTCCATGACGCGCAATTTCGGCAATAACCCGTTGGCGCAATTCCTGGATCGCTCGCCTTGTTCGCATTATGTCCCAATGTTTGAAGTTGCTTAATAGCCCGATTGCGAGACTCTTCTCTTCGGCACGGAAGTTGCCCAGCCAACCTTGAATGTTGATATGCCTTGAGCCAAACGATCGAGTGAGCTCACCAGCGATACCCTCCAATTCAACCTTCTCGTTGTCACTCAGTTCAAAGGAAAGGGTAGAAAAGTCTATAGGCCTTAAGATATCTGGTTGACTCAATTCCCGTCTTGGCTCTGCAGTAATAGCCTTCTGCCTGTAGGCAAAAAGCGGCCTCCAAGGGTATGAAAGTTCACCAACCTTGTTGTTCACCCCATTTGCCCAAATAATTGGCAATGTGTTATTCGGGCACTGAAAGTGGTATGCAACGAGTAAAGCCGCATCACCAAAACCAATGGGGTGCTTGGGGTAGACCTTATTTCCAAGTCCCTTAACTCTCTCCCACTCTTCACCATTCAGGACCAAATCTGCGGAGACTGAAGGGGCGGACGGAAACACAACAACCCCTTTCATCTCCTGTTGGAACCTACGAATGGCCTTTCTGGAAAAGACTACACCAAGCACAAAGACACATTTGAACTCCTGGAAGTTCACTGTTTCTCCGAACTCCCTTATAAATTGCGTGCCCGTGCCATGGGTATCGTTGAGAAAAACCAGAACGGTTTCGCTCTTCTCAAAACGATCCAGCTTAGCTACTTCAACCACCTGACATTGCGGCAGACCAAAGGACTTGAGCGCCGCATATGCGTGCATGTCCGCACTGTCCCCCCTTTCGTTCGGTACAACTAAGATCACACGCGTTAGCGGCGTACTTGTTTCCGACAAGTAGCGTTGCACGTTACTCCACAGGTGCTGCATTCTCTTACTAAAGTCTGCTTCATTGAAGTATTGAACACTGAATAGTATCTTTAGCGCCAACTCCTTGTCTCGATTGCCAAAATTGGAGAACCAGTTGTCAAGAGTCTCGTAGAAGGAGTCTGGATCAATGTTCCAGCGCTTCCTCCGCTCCTCAATGGCTTCTAGCTTGTCCTTCGCTAGTGATTGCATAAAGGGATCCAAGAACTGAAAGTACATCAATTAAACCTGCCCTTCATTGTCGACATCAAGATATTGATCTTCTTGCCGTCCTTGCGGCGGCCGTCGCTGGAATTGACAGATGTCATCACATCCACTCCCTCGCATCTGACCGTCTGTAGTGCTGCGACAGCATTATCCGCGTTCAACCCACCGGCTAACAACATCGGTATCTCCGGGAACGTGTCCACGACCCTCGCCGAGACACTCCAATCGTGAGTCTTTCCACTACCACCCTTGGCTGAATCGAGAATTACTCCATCGATAACGTCATTCGACATTAGCTCTCTGATCCTGGCCACTATGGTGGAGCAAAATTCTTCGCTCACGACGCGCACGGAGTGAATAAGGCTAATCTCCGGCCATTTAAGGCGCAGCCTACTTAAGACATCGAGGGGAACATCGACGCAGATCTGCATTGCATCCGGCTGAATATTGGAAGCGTAGTAATCAAGCAGATCTTCCCTATCGGTATGTATTAGGGTGAAGACGCCAATTTTGCCGCGGACTGACTTGGAAATCTCTGCGGCTAGATTGATTGGCAGCCTAGTAGATCCAATCTTCGGCAGAGTATCCGGCCTTTCCAACAGGAGTCCGATAGAATCAACGCAGTGATCTATGCAGAGTATGGCATCCTCAATACTTGTAACTCCGCAAATCTTGACATACGAGCCACGCCTATCACCCACCCAATCTCTTCTCATCAGACAGCATTTCCTTGTCACACTCGGGTCTCGTTCATCTGAGGTCGATGAAAGCGCCAAGCAGATCCAACCTCAACACCGGCCACATTTCGAAGGGACAACTCTTGATTTCACAGATGCCCAA
>LNFM01007711.1_pt1 | contig 18961 bp, 19 predicted proteins | sample 596031 | NCBI WGS metagenome assembly LNFM01 (sample SAMN04254537, study PRJNA301005) | activated carbon metagenome | isolation source: dual media filters at the Ann Arbor, Michigan drinking water treatment plant | place: USA: Ann Arbor | reverse complement strand
GACTCCTACTACCGGCAGGGGCGCTCCGCCGACGCGCGCACGCAGTACCTCGCGGCCGATCGCATGGGCTCGGCCGCCGCGGGTTCGCGGCTCGACGCGCTGGCGCGGGGTGGCCGATGAGACGGCTCGCGGTGTTCGGCGTCGCGCTGTGGCCCAGCGCGTGCGTGGCGATCAACCCCGACTGGGACGATCCGGCGGCCTCGGCCACCGCCGGCACGACGATCGCAGTGCAGGCGACGGACACAGGCACGCAGCAGACGGAGGAGGGGACCTCGGCGAGCAGCGGCGCGACGACGGGCGCTTCGAGCTCGGACGACGCGGCGAGCGACACGGCGACGGGGTCGACCGCGGACGCGACCACCGAGAGCTCGAGCGACGCGACGTCGATCGGCGAGCCCCCGTGCGACGACGGCTGGGCGCGCTGCGACGGCGTGTGCGAGGACGTCGACGAGGACCCGCGGCACTGCGGAGCGGCGTGCGTGGATTGCCGGATCGAGTTCGGACCCGGCGCGGAGTGCAAGCACGGGGAGTGCGACGAGGGCGGCGGCGGCGAGGGCAAGGGCGGCTGAACGCGCTTACTTCTTCGGCCCCAGCCCGAACGGGTTCCGCAGATCCGGCGAGATGTCCGGGCGCTTCCCCGTCGGATCGGGCGTGGTCGTCGTCGTCGCCGGCGCGGTGGTGGTGGTCGCAGGCGTCGTGGTCGTCGTGCTCGGCACGGGCGCCGGATCGCCCGCCCGCGGGCGTCGTCGCCCTGTCGTGGTCGTAGGCGGCGCGCCGACGACCGCGGGCGTCGTCGCCGTCTCCACCTTCGTCTCACCGCCGTCGCCGCTCGGCTCCGGCGTCGGGTCGCCCGTCGGGATCGGCACGAGCACCGGCTGCAGGATCGGCGTCGGCACCACCGTCGCCGTGGGCGTCGCCGCGGGCGTCTCGGCCGGCTCGATCGACGCCGGTGCCGTCGCGCCCGCGTCCGCGTCGCCGCGGCCCTTCAGCGCCCACCACGTCGCGGTGCCGCCGAGGGCGAGCATGCCGATGCCGCCGATGAGCACGCCGAGCAGCGCGGTGTCCTGGCCCGAGGCCGGGCGGCGGCGCCGCAGCGCGGTGCTCGAGGGCGACTCGGCCACCGCGACCGCGCCCGAGCTCCGCGCGCTGTCGCCGAGGCGGCTCGTCGGCGCGCCGGTCGGCGGGCCCGACGTCGGCGGAGCCGCGGGCGCGGGCGTCGGCGCAGCGTTGATCGCCGGCACGCGCGCGGCGGTCTGCACCACCGGCTTCGCCGCCCGCAACAACCCACTGGGCAGTCGCACCTTCGCGGTGCTCACCACGCTGCCCTCGGCCTGACACACCGAGATCGCGTTGCCGAGCGCCTCCATGCTCTGGAAGCGCGCCGCTGGATCCTTCTCGAGGCAGGTCATCACCACCGCGTCGAGCTCGGCCGGCAGATCCGGTCGATGCATGCGCAGCGGCACGGGGTTCTCGCCGAGCAGCCGTCCGATCACCACGAACGGGTTCTTGTCGGGGAAGGGGACGGTGCCCGTCAGCATCTCGTAGAGCATCGTGCCCAGTGCATAGACGTCGGTGCGCGCGTCGACGGTGCCGCTTCGGGCCTGCTCCGGGGCCATGTACGCGACCGTGCCGACGATGCCGTGGGTCGCGGTGACGTTCTGCGTGAACTCCTGCGATTCCTCGAGCACCTTGGCGATGCCGAAGTCGAGGACCTTGATGCGCTCGGCGCCGGCCGGGTCGCGGATGAGGAAGCAGTTCGCCGGCTTGACGTCACGGTGGATGATGCCGGTGGCGTGCGCGGCCGCCAGCGCGTCGACGATCTGCAGCGTGAGGTCCTGCGCGCGCCCCCACTCGAAGCGGCCGACCCGCTTGAGCTCCTGCCGCAGATCGACGCCCTCGAGGTACTCCATCACGAAGTACACCGGCACCGTCGCGCCGCCGACGTCCTCGATGCTCACGATGTTCGGGTGCTGCACCGACGCGGCCGCCCGCGCCTCGCGGAGGAACCGCTTGATGTTCGACTCGTTCTCGGCGAGCTCGGGGCGGAGGATCTTCACCGCGAAGCGGCGCTCGAGCCCGACGCGCCGGGCTTCGTACACGGCCGCCATGCCACCGGCGCCGATCCGGCGCACGACCTGGTAGCGCCCGTCCAACACGACGCCGCACAGGTCGAGCCCGAGCGCGTGCGAGACGTGCGCTGCACCTGGTTCCATGGGACGTTGCGCGGCCCCGAGGGCGCGGCGGGGGCCGTGGCCATGGTAGCGCGGCGGGCCGTGCGGGGGCCGTCCGCGCGCGGGCTTGTATGTTAGGGGTTTGTGTGGTTCTGCCGTTCGGCCACCGACCGGCCCGCGCGCGGGCCGCCTTGCTTCGACCGGGGCGGTCGCGGTAATCGGGGCGGGTGACGGAAACGAGCGGATTCGGGGGCGTGCGGTTCGTGGAGGGGGAGCTCGACGCGAAGGGCCTGCGCGTCGGGATCGTCGTCAGTCGCTTCAACGCGTTCATCACCGAGCGCCTGCTGGAGGCAGCGATCGACACGCTGGTCCGCCACGGCGCCGCGCCGACCGACATCACCGTCGCCCGCGTGCCGGGTGCGTGGGAGATCCCGCAGGCGGCCGCGCGCCTCGTCGAGCGCGACGACATCGACGCCGTGATCACGCTCGGCTGCCTCATGCGCGGCGACACGATCCACTTCGATCTGATCGCGGGCGAGGTCACCAAGGGCTTGGGCGCGCTGGCCCGCGGCACCACGCCGGTGGTGTTCGGCGTGCTCACCACCGACACGCTCGAGCAGTCGATCCACCGCGCCGGGGCCAAGCACGGCAACAAGGGCGCCGAGGCTGCCCTCGCCGCGATCGAGCAGGCGCGCCTGCTGCGGGCGCTGGCCGGTCCGCCGACCAAGGCCAAACGCCGATGAGCACCGCGCACGCCGACGTCCGTCAGGCCGGCCGTGAGCTCGCGCTGGCGGTCATGTGCCACCTCGAGAGCTACCCGCCCGCGGAGCACGCCACGGCGGTCGCGCTGCTGCTCGCGTCCCCACCGTCGGGCGACGCCGATGGCGAGGACGTCATCGCCCGCTTCGCCCGCGATCCCGCCACGCGGGCGTTCGCCGAGTCCCTCGTCGGCGAGTGCCTCGGGCGGCTCCCCGAGATCGACGCGCTCATCGAGGCGACCTCGCGGACGTGGCGGCTGTCGCGGATGGATCGCGTCGATCGCAACGTCGTGCGCATGGCGACCGCCGAGCTGCTGCTGCGCGCCGAGGTCCCGCGCGCGGCGATCCTGTCGGAGGCCGTGCGCCTCGCGGGGCGCTACGGCAGCGATCGCAGCACGTCGTTCGTGAACGGCCTCGTCGAGGATCTCGCCAAGCGCCTGCGACCCGGGCCGGAACCCGGGGCGTCGGCGTGACCGCCTTCGAGCTGCGCATCGAGCGGCTCGAACGCGGCCTGTTCGACGGCGTCTCCGGGCGCGACGGCGAGCCGCGGCAGCGGGTCGATCTGGCGATCCTCGCCTGCTTCGCGGACGAGCGGCCGCTGCGGGGGCTCGCCGCGCTGGTCGACTGGCGGCTCGCGGGCGCGCTGTCCCGCCTGCTGCGCGAGGGCTTCTGCACCGGGGCGCGCGAGGAGCTGGTGCTGTTGCCGGGCCGCCATGATCTGCCGACCGATCGCATCGTGCTCGTCGGGCTCGGTCCGCGCGCGGATCTCGATCTCGAGGCGGCGCAGCGAGTCGCGACCGAGGCGGTCGCGATGGCGCTGCGCCTGCAGCCGCGCGACGTCCTGTTCGCGCTGCCGGCAGGCGGGGACGATCGCGAGCTGTCCGAGGCGTTGGTCACCGGCGTCGTCCTCGGGCTGGGCGGCGAGATCCCGACGGTCGACGCCGACGCCCAGGACGCGGTGCCCGAGGCGACGCGATCCGTCGAGACCGGCGCGCCGCGCCCCGCCGCCGTGGCCGACGATCCGATGGACGACGGCGCGGACGCGCCCGCCGACGCGCCGCCGGCCGACGTCTGCCGGTGGTGGGTCGTCGCCGATCCCCGGCACCAGGGCCGCCTGCGGCGCTTGCTCGAGGGGCCGCCCCGCGCCGCCGAGACGTAGCGCCCGCGGCCTCCTGCGCGCCTGGGGGCCCCATGGCGTCGGCTCGCACGACGATCGCGAGACGGTCGCGCGGCCGGGCTATACTCCTCGCCCAATGACCGCGCGCGTGCTGTTGGTCGAGGATTCCCGTGCCATGCGTGCGTACGTGAGCGCGATCCTCGAGGCGAACGACTTCGAGGTCGACGAGGCCGAGAACGGCTTCGAGGCGCTGCGCAAGATCCCGCGCATGCAACTCGACGTCATCATCGCGGACGTCAACATGCCGGACGTGAACGGCATCGAGCTGACGCGGTTCGTGCGGCGGGGCCCGGGGCACGCCGACGTCGCGGTGCTCATCATCAGCACCGACGCAGCGCGCCACGACGTCGACCGCGCCCTGGCGGCGGGCGCCAACGGCTTCCTCGCCAAGCCCTTCACCGCCGAGGAGCTGCTCGCGGCGATCGAGACCGTCCGCAGCGGCGCGGGCCAGGCCCAGTAGCGCCCGCGAGCCCTCCGTTTCGTCATGAGCACGGCGCGTCCCACCACCGAATTCGTGCCCGAGGCCCAGGAGGTCGTCGAGGAATTCTCGCGTCGGCTGCTGGAGCTCGAGGCCGGCCAGCGCACCGGCGTCGAGGAGCCGGAGTCGCTGAACGCGGCGTTCCGGGCGATCCACAGCCTGAAGGGGCTCGCGGCGCTCTTCGCCGCCGGGCCGATCGCGACCCTCAGCCACAGCCTCGAGAACGCCCTCGACGCGCTGCGCCTGGGCCGGGTGCCGCTCAACGCCGCGACGCTCGACGTGCTGTTCGAGGCGGTCGAGTCGTTCGCGGCGCTGCTCGCCGCGCACGAGCACGAGACCGAGGGCCCCGGCATCGAGGGGCTGCTGGGCCGCATCGACGCGCTGGTCGGCCGCGTCCGGCCCGAGCGCGCGGCGACCGAGCTGCCCGGCATCGACGAGTCGATCCTGAGCGTGCTCACCGAGTACGAGGAGCACCGCCTGCGCGAGAACGTCCGGCTCGGACGCACGCTCTACCGCGTCCACGCCTCGTTCGACCTGCTCGCCATCGACGTCGGCATCGAGGGACTGAAGGCGCGCCTGAAGGAGTTCGGCGAGGTCATCACGTACCTCCCCAGCGCCGACTCGAGCGCGGACGATCGCATCGACCTCGACATCCTGCTCGGCAGCAACGCCGAGCACGCCGCGGTCGCCGACGCGCTCGCCAGCGAGGGCGTCAGCGTGCACCCGCTCGTGCGCGAGGGCGCCGTGCGCGAGCCCGGCGGATCGACCAGCGCCGGCACCCACGACGTGGGGGCGGGGTACGTCGACCCGGAGCGGGTCCTCGACGACCCCGAGGTCGGCGTGGGGCACGACGTCAGCTTGCGCAGCATCAGCCGCACGGTGCGCGTCGACCTGGCGCGCCTCGACCAGCTGATGAACCTCATCGGCGAGATCGGGGTCGCCCAGGCCACGCTGGTCGACAGCGTCGATCGACTGCGCCGACGCGGCGCCGCCCCGGACATCGCCCGCGAGCTGAGCGGCGAGCTGCGGACGCTGTCGCGCAAGGTCTCGCTGCTGCAGCAGGGCGTGCTCGACGTGCGCATGGTTCCGCTGGGCCAGGTGTTCGACAAGCTCGCCCGCGTGGTCCGCAAGCTCGGCCGCGAGGCGGGCAAGGAGATCCGGCTGTCGATCTCGGGCGAGGAGACCGAGCTCGACAAGCTCATCGTCGAGGAACTCAGCGATCCGCTGATGCACATGATCCGCAACTGCATCGATCACGGGATCGAGTCGCGGGCCGAGCGGCTCGCCACGGGCAAGCCCCCGGTGGGCCGCGTCGAGCTCCGGGCGTTCCAGCGGGGCAGCCGGGTCGTGCTCGAGGTCGAGGACGACGGCCGCGGCATCGACCTCCGGCAGATCCGCGAGAGCGCGCTGCGCCGCGGGCTCCAGCGCGAGGAAGACCTGCGCGAGATGACGCCGCAGCAGATCATCGAGCTGGTCTTCATGCCCGGGTTCACCACGCGGAGCACCCCGGGCGCGCTGTCGGGCCGCGGCGTGGGCATGGACGTGGTCAAGACCAACATCTCGCGGTTGTCCGGGATCATCGACGTCAACACGACGGTGGGGCGGGGGACGACCTTCTCGATCACCCTGCCGGTGACGCTCGCGATCATCCAGGCGCTGGTGGTGCAGACCGCGGGGCAGACCTTCTGCATCCCGCTGAACTCGGTGCTCGAGTCGGTGATGGTGACGCGCAACGAGATCCGCACCGTCGACGGCGCCGAGGTGATCACGCTGCACGGCAAGACCTTGCCGCTGTGCCACCTCGCCCGGCTGTTCGAGCTGCGGCGGCAGGCGTCGCCCGAGCGCTCCCGCATCTACGTCATCGTCGTCGGCCTCGCGCAGCACCGCGTCGGGCTGGTCGTCGACGACCTGCTCGGGCAGCAGGACGTCGTCATCAAGTCGATCGGCAGCGCGCTGCGATCGATCCCCGGCATCGCGGGCGCGACCGAGCTCGGCGGTGGCCGCACCGTGCTGCTGCTCGACGTCGCCGCGCTGGTCGAGGAGGCCGTCGGTCGCGAGATCGGCGGGGCGGCCGCGAGCGCGAGCTCGCCGTCGGAGGTGACCCATGGCGCGTGAGCGCGACGCCGAGGATCTCTGGCAGTCCCTGTCGCGCAGCGGCGAGGCGTTGGCGACCGAGGAGGACTACGAACACGGGTACTCGCGCGAGGTCCGGCAGGACCTCCGGCGATGCCTGACGTTCCGCTGCGGCGGCGAGCTCTATGGCCTGTCGATCCATGACCTCGCCGAGATCACCAAGCCGATGTCGACGACGCCGGTGCCGCGCACGGCCGACTTCGTCGTCGGCATCGGCAACGTCCGCGGCACCGTGATCCCGATGGTCGACCTGGCGCGGCGCCTGCGATTGGTCGCCCGGCGCACGGGCACGTCGACGCGGGTGCTCATCGTGAACCACGGCGGCGAGCTGTACGGGCTGGTCGTCGACGGCGTCCACGACGTGGTCCCGATCCCGCCCGAGGCGTTCGAGCCGCCGCCGGGCGCCCTGGGCGGCGCGCGGGCGGGCTTCATCGCCGCGCTGGCGCGACACGGCGAGGAGATCCTCATCATCCTCGACCTCGCGGTGGTGCTCGACCCCCGCGACTTCGTGCGCGGCGACGCCGGACCGCGGGGGCGCGCATGAGCGGCCCACGCAGCGAGGACGGCCGGCCGCAGCTCAAGCTCGCCGGGTTCCGCGTCGGCCCCGACGCTTACGCGATCGACATCATGCGGATCAAGGAGGTCATCGACGCGCGACCCCACGCGATCCGACCCGTGCCGCACGCGCCCGACCTGATCGAGGGGGTGATCCAGCTGCGCGGTGTGGTCATCCCGGTCGTCGACCTGCGGCGCCGCTTCAACGTCGAGATCGACCCGGCGCTCGAGCGCCTCAACAAGCTCATCATCGTGAGCGTCCGCGGCCGCATCCTCGGCCTGCGGGTCGATCGCATCATCGGCGAGCTCGGCGTCTCGGCCGACTCGGTCCGGCCCGCGCCGTCGCTGCTGCGGGTCAAGGGCACCAGCCACGAGTTCTTCTCCGGCGTGTGCCGCAGCGGCGAAGAGATGGTCTTCGTCGTCAACCTCGACGCGTTGCTCGACCCAAGCCTGGGGCGCTCGACCCCGCACGGCGAGGACACATGACTCGGCCCACGGTTCTCGTCGCGCACGAACGCTCCGCCGTCCGGCACATCGTCGGCCACGTGCTCAGCCTGGAGGGCTTCGAGCCGACGCCAGCAGCGGACGCCGATGCGGTGCTCGCTGCCCTGCGCGACCGGCCGTGGGCGGGGCTCGTCCTCGACGTGGCGCTGCCGGGGACGCCGGCGTTCGAGCTTTGCGATCGCGCCCGCGAGCTCCGGGGCGAGGGGCTCGGCGCCCGCGCCATCGTGCTGGTCGCGTCGGTCTATCGCCCGACGAGCTACAAGCGCCGCCCGACGCGGCTCTACGGCGCCGACGACTACGTCGAGATCCACCACCTCGGCGACGCGCTGCCGGGCAAGCTCCGCCGCGCGCTGGGCCTCGAGGGCGCCAGCGCCGACATGCACCTCGACGCCGGCGAGGCCCTGCGCGAGCTCGGCGACGGGCGCATGGGCGAGGCCGCGGACGCCGAGCTGGCCAAGCTGATCGTCGCGGACGTCGTGCTCTACAACGGCGATCGCATCCTCGAGACCCCCGACGCCGTCTCTGCCGAGCTCGCCCTCGCCCCGGATCTGCAGGCGGCCCGCGAGCTGTTCACCCACGTGTCGCGCAGTCCGGCCGCGGCGGGATCCGATCCGATCCGCCACGCGTTCCGCGAGCTGATGGCCGCGCTGGGTCGGCCCGAGGTGCACCCATGACCGACGCCACGACGCTGGCGTCGGCGCTGGTGGCCCTCGGCGCGCCGACGTGGCGCGATCGCAAGCAAGCCGCGGACGCGGTGGCCCACGAGTTGGAGTCCGCGACGCCGCCGGAGGTCGACGCGGCGATCGAGCGGCTGCTCGACCTGGTGCTGAGCCCCGAGGTCGAGCCACGGGCGGGCGCCCGCGAGGTGCTCGTCCGTCACGCGGCGCTCGCCCGCGCCGCGTTGCGCCGTCGCATCGACGCCCAGCCCGAGGAGCGCGCGCTCGTCGAGTTGCTCAGCGAGATCGCCGACGCCGACGACACCGCGCGCCTCATCGAGCGCGTCGATGCGCACCGCCATGGGGCGAACATGCGGGCCGCCGCGTCGGCGGGCCTGGGTCGCATCGCCAACCCGGCCGCCGTGGAGGCGCTGCTCGGCATGCTCGACGATCCGTCCGAGACCCTGCGGATCAGCGCCCTCGATGCGCTGCGCGAGGCGTGCGCGGCGGTCGAGCCCTCGCGCATCGAGCCGCTGCTCGCGTCACCGATCTCGCGCCGCGCGGCAGCGGCCGTCCTCGGTCAGAGCCGCTCGCCGGACGCCGTGGAGCCGCTGGTCTCGCTGCTGCTCGACGCCATGGCAGGGGTCCGGGCAGCGGCGGTCGTGGCCCTCGCGCGGCTCGACGACGAGCTGGACGACGCCGGCCACACGTACGTCGTCGGGGCCGCGCTGTCGCGGGCGGACGCGGTGATCAAGGAGCGCCTGCGGGGCCTGCTCGAGCACCGCGCAGCGCTGGTGCGCCAGGCGGCGATGCGGCTGTGCGCGCTGGCCGGCGACGTCGATGCCATCACGGTGCTGCTCGAGGTCATGGACGACCCGGTCGCGCTCGATCGCGGCATCGCGATGGTCGCCGCCTTCGGCGCCTCGGCGAACGCGGTGCTCCGCGTCGCCGCGGGTCGCGTCGCACCGTCGCAGCGCGAGCAGCTGTTCCGCCTCATCGGCGCGTTGCCTCCCGGCCGCGTCGATCCGCTGCTGCTCGAGTGCCTCACCTCTGGGCTCGGTGACGGGGGCGAAGACGCCTCGGTCGCCGCGGCCGAGTCGCTCGCGCTCATCGGCGATCGCACCTGCCTCGCGCCGCTGTACCGGGCGATGGCGCAGGACGGTCGGCTCGGCGAGTCGGCCGCCGACGCGGTCGCGGCGATCCTCGGCCGCGGGACCAACAGCGCCGAGGACCTCACGCTCATCGTCGGGTCGCCGTGGCCGAGCGAGGCGGCGCTGGCCCGCAACCTGTGTCGGGTCGCAGGCGCGCTGGGCTCGTCGCGGTGGGCACCGTCGCTCGTGGGGCTGCTCGGCTCGGCGGATTCGTCGGTGCGCGTCGCGGCGGCGATCGCCCTCGGTTCCGTGCCGGGCGATCACGAGGGCGCCGACGCGCTGGCGTTCGCGCTCGCCGACGAGGAGCCGCTCGTGCGCGCGGCGGCGTGCCGCGCCCTGGGCCAGCTCGCGGTGCCTCAGGCGCCCCAGGCCCTGCTGTCGGCGACGCACGACCGCGCGCCGCAGGTCCGCGCCGCGGCGGTCAGCGCGTTGGTGATGCTCGACAACCCGATCGCGCTGCCGCGCCTGCGGGCGATCGTCGCCGAGGACACCGCGCCCGCGGCGGTGGTCCACGCGATCGCGGGCCTGGGTCGCTCGGGCTCCGATCAGGATCTCACGATGCTGATGAGCCTCAGCCTCTCGGCCGACCACGAGGTCGTGAAGGCCGCCGCGCGGGCGCTCGCCGGGTTCGCCCACCACCGCGCGACAGCGGCGCTGCTCGGGCTGCTCGGGCACGCGCGCTGGGACGTGCGGTGGTCGGCCGCGCAGGCGCTCGCCCGCCGCCGCGATCGCACCGCACTCGCGCCGCTGCTCCGCGTCCACGAGGACGAGCGCGATCCGCTGGTTCGCCAGGCGGTGGGCGACGCCGTCGCCGAGCTCGGGGGTACCCTCTCGGCGGAGCGACGCGGGTGACGACCCGGCCGACGCCACCGCCGCGCGAGTTCGGCGGCCTGCCGCCGATCTCCAACGAGGAGTCGCGCCTGCTGCAGGAGGTCGTCGAGGAGTACTGCGGGCTGTCGTACGGCATCGGCTCGCCGTTCTTCCTGCAGCGGCGGCTCGGGCCGCGGCTCGCGGCGCTCGGGCTGTCGACCTTCTACGACTACTATCACTACCTCCGGTACGACCCCGCGGGCGCGCGCGAGCTCGAGGACGCGATCGAGCGCCTCACGACCCACGAGACCTACCTCTTCCGCGAGCAATACCAGCTCGACGCCTTCGTCGGCGAGATCCTCCCGGAGCTCGCGAACCGCCTCGGGGGATCGCGTCGGCTCACGGTCTGGAGCGCCGGGTGCTCGACCGGCGAAGAGGTCTACACGATCGCCATGCTGTTGCGCGAGGCGCCGCGGCTGCGCGGGTGGTCCCTGCGCGTGGTCGGCTCCGACATCAGCCGCAAGGTGGTCGCGCGGGCACGCCGCGGGTGCTACGGCCCATCGAGTTTTCGGACGACGAGCGCGCAGTACCAGAAGGCCTACTTCCGCGACGTCGAGGGCGGTTTCGAAATTCGTGAGGATCTCCGGGCGATGTGCTCGTTCGGGCAGCTCAACCTGCTCGCCACCGACCGCTACCACGTGCTCGGCGCCTGCGACGTCATCTTCTGTCGCAACGTGCTCATGTACCTCGCCCCCGCCGCGCGCGCGCGCATCGTCGAGGCGTTCTACGATACGCTCAACCCCGGCGGGTACCTGTTGCTCGGCCACTCGGAGAGCCTGCTCAACGTCAGCACCCGGTTCGACCTCGTCCACCTGTCCAACGACCTCGTCTACCGCAGGCCCTTGCCCCCCAAGACCTCCGACCGATGAACGATCCAACCATCGAACGCCTGCGCGTGTTGGTCGTCGACGACTCGGCGTTCAACCGTCAGACATTGGCGGGGATGCTCGAGCGGCTGCCCGGCGTCGAGGTCGTGGGGCGCGCGACCAACGGCAAGGAGGCGCTGCGGCTGGTCTTCGATCTTCGGCCGCACCTCATCACCCTCGATCTCGAGATGCCCGAGATCGACGGCTTCGCGTTCCTGCGGCTGCTCATGCAGCGGCGACCCACCGCGGTGCTGGTGGTGTCGAACCACAGCGCGCGCGACGATGTGTTCCGGGCGCTCGAGCTCGGCGCGCTCGACTTCATCGCGAAGCCGGGCTCGGATGTCTCGCCCGAGCTGCGGAGCATCGAGCGCGAGCTGGTCGCGAAGGTCGAGCTCGTGCGGCGACTGCAGGTCGTGCAGGTGCAGCGCCTGCACGAGCGGGCGGCCGCGCTCCAGCGGGCGCCGTCGGGCGGCGCGGCCAACGTCGGCGTCGGTCCGCGCGCGCCGTCTCGGGTGGCCGTGGCGATCGCAGCGTCGACCGGGGGGCCGCCCGCCGTCCAGCACGTGCTCGGCCTGCTCCCGCGGGACCTCGGTGCGACCGTGCTCATCGCCCAGCACATGCCCGCCCGCTTCACGCGGGCCTTCGCCGAGCGGCTCGATCGCGTGGTGCCGATGCGCGTGGTCGAGGCCGAGGACGGCGACCTCCTGCTGACGGGCACCGCCTACGTCGGGCCCGGCGCCGCGCACCTCGAGGTCGCGTTGGGGGCCGCGGGACCCGTCGCGCGCGTGAGCGCGGCCTCCGGCCTTCCGGCCACCGTCACGCCCTCGGCCGACCGACTGTTCCGCTCGGCGGTCTCGGTGTTCGGTCCACGCCTGTGCACCGTGGTGCTGACCGGGATGGGCTCGGACGGCACGGAGGGCGCCCGCGTGGCGCATGGGGCCGGTGGACTGGTCCTCGCCGAGGACCCGCAGCTCGCGGTCATGAGCGGCATGCCGCAGTCCGCGATCGCGGCCGGGGTGGTCCACGAGGTGGGCTCGCTCGATGGGATCGTTCGGTCCGTCCTCGATTTCGTGGTTCGAGCGACAGTGTGATACGCTGCCGACCTCGATGAGCCACGACGCGGCTGGGCCCTCGCTGCAGGCACGCACGCAAGCCTTCTTGCGTGAGTTCTTCGCCAAGGGCGAGCAGCTCGTCCGCGAGCTGATCGCCGAGAACGACCGATTGCGCCACGCCGTGTCCGCCGGCGAGGGGGAGGCCGGGGCCACCGCGCGCACGATCGAGCGGCTCTACCGGCAGGTCGCCGAGCTCGAGGCCGAGTGCGCCGAGCTGCGGCGGACGGCGGTCGGCGGTCGCGACTCGGGCACCGGGTTCCGCAACCGGCTCGACGATCTCGAGCGCGAGCACTATCGTCTCGCTGCGATGTACGTGGCCGGGAGCCAGTTCCACATCGCGACCACGGTCGAAGACGTGCTGCGAACACTCACCGAAATCCTGCTCAACTTCGTCGGCGCCGGCCGGTTCTCGGTCTACGTCGTCGACGAGGAGCGGCAGACGCTGTTCCCGTTGCTGCGCGAGGGCGCCGAGCTCGCCGAGCTCGACGAGCTCGCGCTGCCGGGCGAGGGTGGCCTCGCGGAGGTCACGTCGCGCGGGGGTCGCTGGACGGCCGACGCGCCCAGCGGCGCCGAGCCAGGCGTGCTGCTTCAGCTACCGCTGTACGCCGGCACGCGGCTGGTCGGCCTGGTCCGGGTCGAGCGGCTGCTGCCGCAGAAGGCGGGCCTCGACGACGGCGACTCGGGTCTCTTGGAGCTGGTGTCCGAGCACGCGGGGGTGGGGATCGAGACCGCCTGGATCCGCGCCCACGCGCAGGACGTCCCGCTCTCGCGCGGTGCTCTCGAACGGTTGGTGGGGACATGACGCAGGCGAACGACAACGGGCCCGGTGGGCCGCCCAAACTCACCGCACTGGTGGTCGAAGACAGCCCGCCGATGCGAAAGATGATCGTGTTCGCGCTGTCGCGCGTCCGCGGTCTGACGGTGGTCGAAGCCGACGACGGCGTCGACGCGCTGCGTCGCATCGCGTCGACGAAGTTCGACATCATCATCACGGACATCAACATGCCGATCCTCGACGGCCTGAAGCTGATCAAGCGGCTGCGCGCCGACGAGGCCTATCGCGACGTCCCGATCATCATCATCACGACCGAGGGCGCCGAAGAGGATCGCCAGCGCGCGCTGGCCCTCGGCGCGACGTCGTACATCACCAAGCCGATCCAGGCCCCGCAGGTGATCGAGCTGGTGCGCGAGGTCCTCGGCTTGGCCGAGGACCGCCGGTGACGTCGCTCGACGCCGCCATCGACGAGTACCTGCGGCACCTCCAGGTCGAGCGGGGGCTGGCCGCGAACACGATCACCGCGTACGCGTCGGACCTGGCCTGCCTCGCCGAGTTCACGCAGGGCCGCGTGGACGATGTCGGCGCGCTCGAACCCGGTCTGCTGCTGGAGTTCCTCGGCAGCCTCGGCGGGGCAGGGCAGTCGGCGCGCTCGCAGGCGCGGCGGTGGGTGGCGACGCGGGGGCTCTGCAAGTGGCTGCGCCGCGAGGGGATGATCGGGGCCGATCCCACGCAGGGCGTCGCAGTCCCGCGCTTCGCCAAGCGGCTGCCGGCGCTGCTGACCCGTGAGGAGATCGCCGCGCTGCTCGCCGCGCCCGGCACGACGGATCCCCTCGCGCTGCGGGACACCGCGCTGCTCGAGTTCATGTACGGCAGCGGCTGCCGCGTCAGTGAGGCGCTCGCCCTCACCCTCGCCCGGCTCGACGTCGACGCCGGCCACGCCACCGTCGACGGCAAGGGTGGCAAGCATCGCCTCGTGCCGATCTCGGCCTACGCCGCGACGGCGCTGCGTGACTACCTCACCCGCGGGCGGCCGGTCCTGCTGCGACCCGGCGCCAAGGCGGCGGTGCGCGCGGCCGTGTTCCTCAACGTCCGCGGCGGTCGGTTGAGCCGCCAGGGCTGGTTCGAGCGGCTCCGGGGGCACGCGCTGGCAGCCGGCATCACACGGCCGATCTCCCCCCACAAGCTACGCCACAGCTTCGCCACGCACCTGCTCGAGGGGGGCGCCGACCTCCGCGTCGTGCAGGCGCTGCTCGGGCACGCCGACATCTCGACGACGCAGGTCTACACGCACGTCAGCGGCGCGCACACCCGCGCGGCGTACGATCGACATCATCCTCGGGCGGGCGCTCCGGCACGAGCCCGCGCGCGCGCTTGAATCCGATCCGATCGCCGGTGGCGACCATGCGCGAGCGCACGGTTGCGCGCGCCATCGGCCGCGTTGTCAGCGGTCGCGATTGCATGCGATGCGGGGCCGATGGCGCCGTTCAGCCGCGAAATCTGGAGGGAACGGCAGTCGACCGGGCCCGCCGCATGGATTCCGCCGTGCTGCTGGCGAACGCCTCCCCAACTCGGCCAACGAGACCGGCCAACAAACTACCATGACCCGCAAGTCACGCTTGCGTCGCATCCCGTGATCGCTCTACCGTGTGCCCGAGCACCCACGCGGGGAGCCAGAGGGCACGTCTTGATCATGCACCGTCCATCCTACCGCCAGATCCTCAGCGCGCGCACCGGCGCCGCCGTCGCAATCGTTGCGCTGCTCACCACGGGGTGCCCCGCGGACGATGGGGACGCGACCGCCACCGCGGCCACGGGCGACGCCACCGGCAGTCCGACCACCGATCCGGACTCCTCGACCGCCCCCGCCACGGCAAGCGAGTCAGAGACCGACACGAACCCGACCACGACCGGCGACGACACCGATCCGACCGAGGACACCACCGCCGATCCGACGTCGGACACCTCCGCCGCGATGGTCGTCGACTGCCCCACCCCGGGCAAGATGCTCTGGGAGGGCGACATCTACATCGACTCGGTCGAGGACATGTCCCTCCTCGAGGGCTACGCCGAGATCGATGGCGACGTGAAGATCTTCGACCCCGCCATCGACTCGCTCGACTTCATGGCGTGCATCACGAGCGTCACCGGCAACATCCAGGTGTTCGGGACGACGGCGCCGGACATCGCGGGCCTCGGCAACCTCACGACGCTCGGCGGCTCGCTCTCGGTGTCGGAGAACCCGAACCTCGTCGAGGTCTACGGCTTCGACGGGCTCGCGGAGGTCGGCGGCGCGGTCATCATCACCAAGAACCCGGCGCTGACGGGCATCTTCGGCTTCGATGGCCTGGGCGAGATCAAGCTCGGCATCAACATCGACGAGAACCCGGTGCTCACCCAGGTCACCGGCTTCGACAACCTGGTCGCGCTCGGCACGATGCCTGGCATGGCCGGCAACTACCCGGACCTCTCGATCACCTACAACCCGGAGTTGCTGACGATCCAAGGCCTCGTCGGCATGAAGGCGCTGGGCGGTCAGATGGTCATCCAGGCCAACCCCAAGCTGTGCATCTCCGAGGTCGAGTCCCTCGCCGACATGCTGGAGCAGTGGATCCAGGACATGATGGGCGACACGACCGGCAACAACAACGACTGCTGAGGCGGCGCTCGGGGCGGACGCGGGCTCTCGTTACGCTCCCTGCGCGGATGTCGACAGGCCCGATCCCGACGGGTCGGCCCCGCGACGGGGTCGGCCCGTCGTTGCGTCCGCGGGCCGCTGTGGGTCGCCTGCCGGCGATCCGCACCGGCTTTGTCCATGGAGCTTGCGGGCCGGCGCCCGCCTTCCCACACTTGCCCGAGATCTCCGCCCCGTGTCGGTCGTCACGCACCCCCATCTCGCCGCCGCCGCGTTCGGTTTGATGGCCGTCAACGTCGGCGATCTCCGCGTCGCGCTGCTCTACGTCCTCTGCCTCATCCTCGCGGTGACGGTCCACGAGTTCGCCCACGCCTTCGCGGCGCATCGCCTCGGCGATCCCACGCCCGAGGGGCAGGGGCGACTGACGCTCAACCCGATCGCCCACGCCGACCCGATCGGCACGCTGCTGCTGCCGATCGTGCTCGGGCTGTTCAGCCCCGGCATGCTGTTCGGCTGGGGCCGGCCCGTGCAGACGCAGCCCCGCTACTTCACCCGCAAGGTGACGATGCGCGGTGGCATGGCGCTGGTCGCCTTCGCCGGCCCGCTGTCCAACCTGCTGCTCGCGGCGCTCACGCTGGCGTTGATCTGGGGGCTGGACAAGGGCGGCATCGACCGGGCCTGGCTGTTCGATCCGAGCATGCCGCTGGCGATGTTCTTCACCCTCAACCTGGTGCTCTTCGCGTTCAACCTGCTGCCCCTGCATCCGCTCGATGGCGGCAAGGTGCTCGGTTGGATCCTCGGCCGCAGGCACCAGCACATCGACGAGTTCCTCCAGCGCTACGGCGGCATCATCCTGATGGTGCTCGTCTTCGCGGTGCCGCAGGTGCTCCACGCCATCCTCGGTCCGGTGATCAACCTCGGCCTGCGGGCGCTCGTGGCCGTCGTCTAGGAGCACCGGTGAACGCGACGATCGAGGGGGACGGCCCACGTCCGGACGGGGCGGGCGATGGGCGTTGCGAGGTCGATCTGCCGCAGTTCGAGGGGCCGCTCGATCTGCTGCTCCACCTCGTGCGCCGCCACGAGCTCGACATCCTCGACATCCCCATCTCCTTCGTCTGCGAGAAGTACCTCGAGTACCTCGAGGTGATGCGCGCGCTCGACCTCGAGACCGCCGGGGAGTACCTGGTGATGGCGGCGACGCTCGCGTATCTCAAGAGCCGCGAGCTGGTGCCGCAGGCGGCCGCCGACCCCACCTCGGTGGACGGGGTCGACGAGGGCGGGCCCGACCCGCGCGCCGAGCTGATCGCCCGCCTGCTCGAGTACCAGCGCTACCGCGCGGCGGCGGCCGAGCTCGACCGCATGCCGGTATCGGGGCGCGACGTGTTCGATCGCGGCGGGTCCGTCGACGTCGAACCGCTCGACTCCGGTCTGGCGCCGATCACCCTGTATCGCCTCGCCGAGGCCTATCACCGGGTCCTCGATCGCGCGCGTGTGCTGAAGACCCACGAGGTCGTCATCGCGCGGGTCAGCGTCTCGGCGCGCATGAAGCAGCTGACCACGCTGCTGCTCGAGCGGTCGCGCTTCGACTTCGAGCAGATCTTCCTCGAGCGCACGTGGACGAGTGAACACGAGCTCCGGGCCATGCTCATCGTCACGCTGATGAGCGTGCTCGAGCTGGTGCGGCTCGGTGTGGCGCGGGTGCATCAGCCCGAGGGGGCCGACGCGCTGCTCATCGAGCGCGCGGCGACGGCCGAAGAGGCCGAGCGCGCCCTGTCGGACTACGACGAGAACGCGAGCTTCGGGCAGCCGCCCCCGCCAGCGCCCGAGCCGGACGCGGACGCGGACGAGCCGTTCGACGAATTCGACGACGACGCCACGTCCCTGCTCGGGCTCGACGCCCCGGCGCGCCCAGAGGTCGAGGCGCCGCAGCCGGCACAGACGCCGGCCGACGCCCCGCCGGAGGAACCCCTTGCGAGCGCGGACGCGGTGACGGAAAACGCCCCCGGGCCCGCGGCGGCGAACGGCCCGGAGCCCGCGAACGAGCCCGCGGTGGCGAACGAACCGTTCGCCGCGAACGAGGCGGCGGCCGCGAACCACCCGGCCGCCCCGTCCGCCACCCCGCCCCCGTCGCCGCCCGCCACCTCGACACCCGACATGCCCGACGACGGAACGGACGACGACGATGGTCGATAGCACGACGCAGACGCCCAAGCGCCCGCGCTCCGCCCGTGCGGGGGCGCCGTCGACCGAGTCGGCGAGCCTGGACGATCTCGTCGCCGGCCTCGAGTCCGAGGTCGCGGCCGAGCCGGCCCCAACGCGTCGCCGCGGGCGTCGCCCGGCCGACGAGGCGCCCACGTCCGAGGCGCCGGACGGCGCGCCCGCTCCCGCGCCGACGCAGGTCGAGGTCCCCAACATCCTGCTCTCCGCCGAGCTGCCGCTGTCGGAGGACGACGACCTCAGCGCGATCGAGGGCGAGGCGGCCCCGCGCCTGGTGTCGATCGTCGAGAGCCTCCTGTTCGCCGCGAGCAAGCCCCTGGGCGTCCGCGACATCCGGCAGATCTTGAAGGAGGCGAGCCTGCGGCAGGTGCAGCTCGCGCTCAAGCAGCTCGGCCGCGATCTCGAGGGGCGCGGCGTCGTGCTGGCGCAGACCGCCGGCGGATTCCGTCTGCGCACGAACCCCGAGAACGGGCGCTGGGTGCAGCAGCTGCTGGCCGAGCGCCCGGTGAAGCTCTCGCGCTCGCAGCTCGAGAGCCTCGCGGTCATCGCCTACCGTCAGCCGATCACCAAGCCCGAGGTCGACCACATCCGCGGCGTCGACTGTGCGGCGGTGCTGAAGGTCCTGCTCGACTACGATCTGGTCCGGATCGTCGGTCGCAAGGAGGAGCCCGGGCGGCCGCACCTGTACGGCACGACCCTCAAGTTCCTCGAGTTCTTCAATCTCCGCAGCCTCCGCGACATGCCGGATCTCCACGAGTTCCGCGAGTTGACCGAGGAGAGCCGCGCCGTCATGCGCGAGCAGCTCGGCGAGTCGGGGCTCTACGACGAGCGCGAGGCGATGGGCCAGGAGGTCCTCGACTGGAGCGGTACGGATGCGGCGTCGCCCGACGAGGTGGGCGACGA